>JABAHR010009984.1_pt6 | contig 29396 bp, 31 predicted proteins | sample 7062101 | NCBI WGS metagenome assembly JABAHR01 (sample SAMN14534553, study PRJNA622989) | marine sediment metagenome | biome: marine biome [ENVO:00000428]; feature: marine pelagic biome [ENVO:01000023]; material: deep marine sediment [ENVO:00002113] | place: India: Gulf of Kutch | collected...
GCGGCCAAGTTCAAGAAATCGGCGCGAACGGTTGGGGATGTCATCGGCAAGTTTCATCCGCACGGGGACAGCGCGGCCTACGAGGCCATGGTCTTGATGGCCCAGCCTTTCAGCTATCGCTACCCGCTGATCGACGGGCAGGGCAACTGGGGGTCTACCGACGATCCGAAGTCGTTCGCAGCCATGCGCTACACGGAAGCCAGGCTGACCGCTTTTGCCCGGCTGCTGCTTGCCGAGCTCGAGCAGGGTACGGTGAACTGGGTAGCGAACTTTGACGGCACGTTGGAGGANNTGAACGGGGCATCCGGGATTGCAGTGGGGATGGCGACGGACATTCCGCCGCACAACGTACGAGAGGTGGCCACCGCGTGCGTGCGGCTGCTCGAGGACCGCCGGACCACGACGGCGCAGCTCTGCGAGCACATCCTCGGGCCCGATTTCCCGACGGAGGCGGAGATCATTACGCCCCGAGAGGAGATCAGACAAACCTATGAGTGCGGTGTCGGCTCCGTGCGTCAGCGGGCGCTATGGGAACGCGAAGGAGAGCATATCGTCGTCACAGCGCTGCCGCACCAGGTCTCGGGTGCCAAGGTGCTCGAGCAGATCGCCGCGCAGATGAACGCCAAGAAGCTGACGTGGATCTCCGACCTGCGCGACGAATCCGACCACGAGAACCCGACGCGTTTGGTGATCGAGCCCCGTGCGACTCGAGTTGACGTGGACGTGCTGATGAATCATCTGTTCGCGACTACCGATCTCGAACGATCGTTCCGCGTCAATCTCAACGTCATTGCGCTCGATGGCCGGCCTCATGTGTTGGGCCTGCGTGAGCTGCTCGAGCAGTGGCTCGATTTCCGCGTTGCAACGGTGCGCCGCCGACTCGAATTCAGGCGCGACCGCGTGCTACGACGTCTGCACATTCTAGAAGGTCTGCTGACGGCTTATCTCAACATCGACGAGGTGATCGAGATCATTCGTAGCGAGGAGGAGCCGAAAGGCGCATTGATGCAGCGCTTCGGGCTCACCGCAGAACAGGCCGAAGCCATCCTGGAGCTCAAGCTGCGGCACCTGGCCAAGCTCGAAGAGATGAAGATTCGTTCCGAGAGCGACGAGCTCTCGGCCGAGCGCGACACGCTGGAGAAGATCCTGAAGTCCAAGTCTCGTCTCGAGCGCGTCGTGCGCGACGAACTCATTCGCGACGCCGAGGAGTTCGGCGACGATCGTCGTTCACCCATAAGGACGCGCGAAGCAGCCAGAGCGCTCGATGAGAGTACGCTCGTCCCCTCCGAACCCATCACGGTGGTCTTGTCCGAGAAAGGTTGGGTGCGTGCCGCCCGCGGCCACGAAGTCGACCCTAACGCGCTGAGCTACCGTTCCGGCGACAGTTATCTTCACAGCGCCAGCGGCAAATCCAATCAGAGCCTGATCTGCCTGGATTCCACGGGCCGCGCCTATGCCATCGCGGCCCACGCTCTGCCGTCGGCGCGCGGCTTCGGTGAACCGCTCAGCAGCAGCCTCAATCCCCCGCCGGGCGCGAGGTTCGCGTCGGTCATGATGGGCGAGGAAGATGATCTCTACCTGCTCAGCACCGATGCCGGCTACGGTTTTGTCGCGCGTCTGGCCGAAATGCACACCAAGAACCGCTCCGGAAAGCACGTGTTGAAGGTGCCAAAAGGCGCTCAGGTTCTTCCGGCACGGGGGGTGCGTGACATCGACGAGGATTGGGTGGCTGTTGTCACCGACGTCGGCCGCCTGCTCGTGTACATGGCGGGCGAGCTGCCGGTGATGACGCGGGGCAAGGGTGTCCGGCTGATCAACATCCCCGCGGCAAAGTACCGAGCGGGTGAGGAACGGGTAGCGGCAACCGCGGTGTTCGCCGAGGGCGACGAGCTCGTGCTGTACTCGGGGAAGCGTTATCTAAGGCTGAAACCGGCGGATATCGACTACTACGTCGCCGAGCGCGCGCTGCGCGGACGCATGTTGCCGCGGGGATTTCGACACGTCCAACGCATCGAGGTACACCGACACTGAACGAAAGCCTTCCGGAATACTCGCGCCATTGCTGCGGCGCTAGCGCCGTCCTCACCAGTACCGGTAGGGGTACCAGAAAGGGTCGTAGCCCGGCCAGCCCCAGGGGTGGGGCCACACGGGCGGATAATAATAGACCGGCTGCGGCTCCCAAAGGTGGATCGCCGTGGCGTGCACAACCGGAAACTCATAGGGAAACTCGCCGATCGTCTGGCGCGCCGTGCCGGTAATGGTGCCGACGACGGTAACGTCCCGGCCGGCTTCGAACACCACTGGGTCGAGGAAGCCATCGACCCGCGCAATGAAGCGGCCCGCGGTCTCGTCGGTCACGCGCGGGCGGCCGTCGCGCTCGAGGGGCCGGCCCAGTACCTGAATCGTCGTCCGGTCCACGTCGTTGTCGATAGCAGCGATAGTGCCGCCCCACCGTATCCTGCGGTCGATGTGTTCCTGGGGCGCTCGACGAACGTCAGCGAGCTCTGGGCTGTCCGGCACCGGTGTGCGAATGGTCGCCGGCGCGGTCGTCGTGCAGGCCGAGACAAACGTGATCGCCGCCGGGGCGAGCAGACGGGCGGCGGCTCTCGCGAAGCCGCCGAGCGCATCGCGCGGGCTCGCGCAGCGTCGACGGCGCCAATGCCCATTTCGGGGTGTTACCTTGCGATTGCCGTTCGTCACAACGCGGTCAATTATAGGCGCTGTCGGCCCGCATGAATCGGCGGCTCGAGGCGGTAGGGAGCGGCGTCCCCGGCGAGCGCGCCTGCTTCGGGTGTCCGGCCGGGATTGTTGGTTCCGGCGTGCCGCGGTGCCTTGCGCTGTGTCCGCTTGGGCAGGGCGGTTAGCGACGAGGTGGTCTCAGCACAGGCTCGCCCAGCGTCTCTCACGGCTCGCTGTGATACCGAGTCTGCGGTGCGGAGTCCGCCCAGGGGTGTCGTCGGGCGCGCTGTGAGCCCCCGGTCTCGCCGGCGGCCCGCGAGGTGGCCCGCCGCGGGCGCAGGCGCGCGGCGAGCCGCGCCACGCCCGGTACGGTGACAGCCAGGGCGAGCAGCGAGGTTACCGCCAGGGCCGCCAGCCACGACGAGGGGAGGGCGCCCAGCGCCTTGTGAGTGAACTTGGTCAACCGACCGCCGGCCTTGAGCGATCGGACGAGAGGCGTCACGTTGCCGGCGCTGCGCTCGATCAATTTTGTGCCCTTGCTGCCATACGCGCTGACCAGGACATAGGTGCCACCCGCATCGACTTTCGCCGCGGTGGCAATGCTCGACAGCGTCTCGGGCTCATCGATGTGCTTCATGATCCCGGCGAGCGGTCCGGGGCCGAGGTGGTGGGCGGCGGTACCGAAGTCGTCCACGGCCTTGGTCAGCGGTTTCATTTTTCCCGTGCGCAGGGCGCGGCGGCTCATCGCCGTGAGCCGGCGCGCGAACGCCGCCGACAGGGCTCCCAAACGGCGGAACGCCTTGAGCAGCGCGGGCGCCCAATCGATCTGCGGGGCGAGGGTTGTCGCCAGGCCTACGGCAGAGAGCGCCAGTATGATGGTGTCGCCGTCGTCGTAGCGCCACTCTTTCCAGCCCTGAACCAGCAGATCGCGAACGTCGCCCACCACGAAAAGGTCCAGCGATAGCGATCCGAGCAGGCTGGCGGTGTCCGAGGGCTCGCCCGTGATCGCACCCTCGGCGAAGCGCCGCGCGTTGCCGAGCAGCGAGCGGATCTGCTCGTCCGCCTGCGCCGCGAGCTCACCGGCACGCGTCGCGTCACCAGCTTGCGGATGCGCCAGCACGAACTCAGCCAGCATCTGCGACTCGGCCCAGCGCTCTTGGCTGGCCAACCATTCCGCCTGTCGCACCAGATCGACGGGCAGGATCAGAGACTCTTCGATGTGGCGCTCGTACAGCTGATGCGTACAGAGGGCAAATATTGACCCGAAGACAAGCGCGAGAAACAATCGAATCATGCCGTGGACTCGTGCGAAACACCTCTGGATACTTACATTGTGGCACGCCGTCGGTTGAACGGGTATGCGGGACCGGCACCGGCGCCGCCCGTTGTGGCGGGCGATTGGGGTAATGTGGGCCCCCGTCGGGGGCGTGACTGGCTTACGCGAGGAGGTGGCTTGCGTCGGCCGCCCGGGATCGACGGCGCTGGCGTGGCCGCGCATGAGCCGCTCCACGCGCGCGTGCCGACCCACGCTGAGGACGGTCGCCCGCTGAGCGACTTCATGATGCTTTTTCCCGGATTGCGCGAGAGACCGCGGGGCGAGCTCGCCCGTTGCGCCAACGGCCTCGGGGCGTTGCTCGGCGCACACGACGAGGTCGTGTTCGCGGATCTCAACATACCGCTGAACCTGTTGTGGGTGTCCGTGCTGCCGAAGCCCGGCATCATTACCGCCATCGCTTCGTCGATTCAGCGGCATTTCCCCGAAGCGCTGCTGGTTGCATCGAAGCTGCAGCCCGACTGATGCGGCTGTCTTCGCGTTCTCCCGCATCGGGCCCGGACCGCAGCGCGTCCGGCCGCCTGCGACAGCCGGCGCGATGCGCATGAAGTCCCCCGCGCGGTGGCTGCCGCGGGCGAGCGTGCTCGGTGTTCGGCGCGTCGGCGAGAAAAGGCCGCCAGGCCCTGTTCTCACAAACCGCTAGAAAGGCAGCTCGAGGCCGGGGCGGGTCGAGTCGATCAGCGCTCGAAATCGCTCTTCGATGGCTGCGAGCTTCTCGGCGTCATCCGCTTCGAAGCGCATGATCAGCGTGGGTGTTGTGTTGGAGGCACGCACCAGANNCCGTCGATGGTGGACACGCGCGCATCGTCGAAGCGCGCGTTGCGCACCAGCTCTTCGATCAGCTTGTGGTGCTCCCCCTCAGGCATGTCCAGCCGCAGCTCCGGCGTATTCACCGTGTCGGGCAGCGCGGCGAAGACTTCACGCGGTGAGTGCGAGCGTTTCGACAACAGCTCGCAGAGTCGGGCGCCGGCGTATAGACCGTCGTCGAAGCCGTACCAGCGCTCTTTGAAAAAGATGTGCCCGCTCATCTCACCGGCCAGCGCGGCGCCGGATTCCTTGAGCTTGGCCTTGATCAGGGAGTGGCCGGTCTTCCACATGGTGGCGCGGCCGCCGGCGGCCTCGATCGCTGCGGGCAACACCCTCGAGCATTTGACGTCGTAAATGATCTCGGCGCCGGGCTGGCGCTCGAGCACGTCCTGGGCGAACAGCAGCAGCTGTCGATCAGGCCAGATTACCGTAGCGTCGGGCGACACGACGCCCAGGCGGTCGCCGTCACCGTCGAAAGCAAGGCCGAGGTCGGCGCCGCTCTCGCGCACGGCTGCAATAAGGTCGTTCAGATTCTCCTCTTGGCTAGGATCTGGGTGGTGATTGGGAAAGGTGCCATCGACCTCGCAGTACAGGGGCGTTACCTCGCAGCCAAGGCGACGATACAACTCCGGTGCAACGGCCCCCGCAACGCCGTTGCCGCAGTCGACTACGACCTTCAGCGGTCGCCGCAGCTCCACGTCGCCGATCACACGATGCAGATAGTCCTCGATCACGTCGCGTTGGTGAACCGCGCCGCTTCCCTCGACGAGATCCCGGTCGACAAGGCGACGACGCAAGGCCTGGATGGCGTCGGCCGCCAGCGTCTCCCCGCCGAGCATGATCTTGAGCCCGTTGTATTCAGGTGGGTTATGACTCCCGGTGACGGCGATGCCGGAGCCCGTGTCGAGGAAATGTGTCGCGAAGTAGATCAGCGGCGTCGGTACGACGCCGATATCGATGACGTCGCAGCCCGTCGCCGTCAGCCCGCGGGTGAGCGCCGCCACCAGCGACGGCCCGGATAGACGGCCGTCGCGCCCCACGACAACCGTCTTCTGCTCGCGGGCTCGGGCCTCCGAGCCGATGGCCCGGCCGATTTCCTCGACGATCTCCTCGTCGAGTGTCTTGCCGACGATGCCTCGGATGTCGTAGGCCTTGAAGATTTCCGGCGCCGGGACGGCTGCCGGGTTAGCCCCCTCCTTGCTCATGATCGCCTTTCCCCCGGTGGAGAGTTCAGTTTGCCTTGTGCAGCGCCCGAGCGTCCACGGCCAGGGCGGCTTCGTGCAGCGCTTCGGCGAGCGTCGGATGTGCATGGATCGTTCGGGCAATGTCCTCCGAGCTGGCGCTGTACTCCATGGCCAGCACCGCTTCGGCGATGAGCTCTGAGGCGTGTGGCCCGATGATGTGCACGCCCAGCACGCGGTCGGTGCGGGCGTCGGCGATGACCTTGACGAAACCGACCGGATCGTTCATCGCCTGCGCCCGACCCGTGGCCGCAAAGGGGAAGGTGCCGCTGCGGTACTCGATTCCGGCCTCGCCGAGCTGCTGCTCGGTGCGCCCGACCCAGGCAACTTCGGGAGCCGTATAGATAATCCACGGTACGGCTTCGTAGTTTACGTGCCCGCGGCCGGCGGCGATGGTTTCGGCGACGGCGATTCCTTCCTCCGAGCCCTTGTGCGCAAGCATGGCGCCGCCGATGACGTCTCCGACCGCATAGACGCCGCTCAGGTTCGTGCGCCATTGCGCGTCCACGCGCACGAAGCCGCGCTCGTCGACGTCCAGACCGGCTTCGGGATGCACGAGCCCGTGCGTATACGCTCGGCGGCCGATGGCGACGATGAGCCGGTCGACGTCGAGGCGGTGCTGGCCGCCCTTGTCCGAATAGGAGACCTGGACCTCCTCGCCCACAACACGCGCTGCCTCGACCCGGGCACCGAGATGAAAGCTCAACCCCTGACGCGTAAACTGCCGCTGCGCCTCGCGGGCAATCTGCTTGTCCACCGCGGGCAGAAACGTATCGAGCGCTTCGAGAACGGTGACCTCGGCCCCGAGCCGTTGCCAGACGCTGCCCAGTTCGAGCCCGATCACGCCGGCCCCGACGATACCCAGGCGCGCGGGCACGGCCTCGAAGTCCAGGGCGCCGGCGGAGTCGACGATCCGCGAGCCATCGAACGGCGCCGACGGCAGCACGATGGGCGCAGAGCCGCTCGCCAGGACGACGTTCGCCGCGGTGACGGTTTCGATGACGGCACCCGAGGACACGTCGCTGATTTCAATGGCGTTGTCGGGCATGAGCCGCCCGTGTCCGTGGATGGACGTGACCTTGTTCGCCTTGAACAGGGTGCCGATGCCGCGGGTCAGCCCGGCAACGATGCTGTTCTTGCGCCCGATCATCGCAGCGACGTCCATCTCGGCGCCGCTGACGGTTATGCCGTGGGCAGGAAATTGGTGCTGGATCTTGTGATACTGCTCCGAGGAGTCGAGCAGCGCTTTCGACGGAATGCAGCCGACGTTGAGACAGGTCCCCCCGAGCGCGGCATTGCCGTCGGCGTCGCGCCACTCGTCCACGCAGGCCGTGTGCAGGCCGAGTTGGGCGCAGCGGATGGCACCGACGTAGCCGGCCGGGCCGGCCCCAATTACGACGACATCGAATGATCGGCTCATGCTCGGGCCTCGAAACGTCTCGATCAGTGAGCGTGGGCGGTCTTTGCGTCTCGGCTCAGACTCGCTCGCGCGTGTCCGCGCGCGGCGGCGGCACGAGCGCCCCGGAAATCGGGAGCGGTCTCAGACCTGCAGCAGCAGACGGCCCGGGTCCTCGAGCAAGTCCTTGACGGTCACCAGGAACTGGACGGCTTCGCGGCCGTCGATGATGCGGTGATCATAGGACAGGGCCAGGTACATCATGGGCCGAAGGACGACCGCTCCGTTCTCCGCGACAGGGCGGTCCTGGATCTTGTGCATCCCGAGGATCGCGCTCTGCGGAGGATTGATGATGGGCGTCGACACCAAGGAGCCGAACACGCCGCCGTTGGTGATCGTGAAAGTGCCTCCGCTCAGATCGTCCATCGACAGCCCGCCCTGCTGGGCTTTTTCCGCAAACTCGCTGATGTCGGATTCGATTTCGGCGAAGCTCTTGCGGTGGGCGTCGCGCAAGACGGGAACGACCAGGCCGCGAGGCGAGGAAACAGCGATGCCGATGTCGTAGTAATCGTGGTAGACGATGTCGTCGCCTTCGATGTAGGCGTTGACGGCGGGAAAGCGCGACAGCGCCTCGACGCTCGCTTTTACGAAGAAAGACATGAAGCCCAGGCGTGCGCCGTAGCGCTTCTCGAACTCATCGCGGTGCTGGCGACGCAGCGCCATCACGGCCTGCAGGTCGACTTCGTTGAAGGTAGTCAGCAGGGCCGCCGTCTGCTGTGCCTCGACCAGGCGCCTGGCAATCGTTCGCCGCAGCCGCGACATCGGCTGGCGCCGCTCGGAGCGTTGCGCCGAGGCGAGCGGTGCAACCGCCGCCTTGGTCACGCCTGCTTCGGCCATGATCGGCTCGGGCTCGGGCTCGGGCGCAGGCGCCGTCGCGCTCGGCTGCGTGGGTGCGGGCGCGGTAGCCGCGACGGGGGCCGGTGCCGGCGCCGGTGACGTCGCGGCGGGGCCGGCGGGCGCAGCGGGCGCGGCCGCAGGTTCGGCAGCCGCCGGCGCCGGCTCCAGTTCCGGTGTCGCCTGCTGCTCGAAATAACGCAGAACGTCCTCCTTGAGGATGCGTCCGTCGGGTCCTGTGGCCTTGATCTGCGCCGTGTCGAGGCCGTATTCGTCGACGAGCCGGCGCACGGCGGGGCTGAGCGCCGCCGCCTGCGCGGTCGCTGCGGGCGGGACCTCGGCTGCGCTCTGCTCGGCGGCGGCCTCGGCGGGCGCCTCGGGCTGTGCCGACGCCTGCGTGTCCAGAACGGCGATGACCTCGTCGGCGACGACCGTGTCGCCGCTGTGCTTGCGAATCTCGGCGAGGACGCCGTCCGCGGGCGCCGGCACCTCCAGCACGACCTTGTCGGTCTCGATATCGACGAGGTTCTCGTCGCGCTTCACGACATCCCCGGGCGACTTGTGCCACTCGAGCATGGTGGCGTCGGCGATCGACTCGGGTAGAGTCGGGACTCGTATCTCAACTGCCATGGGCTTGCAACCTCTGCGCCATCGCCTCCCCCCCAGCGGCCGCGTGCAGGGTCAGCGCTTCGTCAATTAGAGCACTCTGCTGCTCGATGTGCAGCTGATAGTAGCCGGCCGCCGGGGCCGGGGATGCGGGACGGCCCGCGTAAAAGAGCCGCTGTTGCGGCGTCACGCACTCACGCAGGAGGTCGCGAATGTAGGTCCAGGAACCCTGGTTCTTGGGCTCCTCCTGGCACCAGACGATCTCTGTGGCGTGGCCGTAGCGTTGCAGCTGCTGCATGAGCCGATCACGGGGGAAAGGGTGCAGCTGCTCGACGCGGATGATGGCGATGTTTTCCAGGCCGCGCCCGGTGCGTTCCTCCAGCAGATCGAACGCCACTTTGCCCGCACACAGAATCACGCGCTCGATGCGCTCGGCATCGAGGGCCTCGATCTCGCCGATGACGGGCTCGAAGCGCCCCTCGGCCAGTTCTTCCACGGCGGACGTGGACATCTTGTGCCGCAGGAGGCTTTTCGGCGACATGATCACCAGCGGGCGGCGGTAGGGACGCAGAACCTGCCGACGCAGCATGTGGAACATCTGCGCGGGTGTCGTCGGCACGCAGACCTGCATATTGTGCTCGGCACACAACTGCAGGAACCGCTCCAGCCGTGCCGAGGAGTGCTCGGGGCCCTGGCCCTCGTAGCCGTGCGGCAGCAGCAGCGTCAAGCCGCACAGGCGAGCCCACTTGGCCTCGCCGCTGCTGATGAACTGATCGATGATGACCTGGGCGCCGTTGGCGAAGTCGCCGAACTGGGCTTCCCAGACGACGAGGCCGCGCGGCTCGGTGGTCGCATACCCGTACTCGAACCCGAGCACGGCTTCCTCGGACAGCAGTGAGTTGATCACGGTGAAGTCGCCGATCTCGGCCAAGGGGACGTACGTCTGGCGATCCGCCTGGTTGTGCAGAATAGCGTGACGGTGAAAAAACGTCCCGCGGCCAGAGTCCTGGCCGGTGAGGCGCACCAGAAAGCCCTCGTCGACAAGGGTGGCGTACGCCAGGTTCTCGGCAAACCCCCAGTCGATGCGCTGCTCGCCGGCGGCCATCTTGGCGCGGTCGTTGAGGATCTTGCTCACCCGCGGGTGCAGCGCGAAGTCGTCGGGAAGTTGCTGCAGACGATCGGCCAGTGCCCGCACCGCCGCGATCGGCACCGCCGTCTGGGCCGGATGCGTCCACTCCACACCCAGGTAGGGTGTCCAGTCGATCATGTCCTTGTGCTTCTCGGGAATGACGATCTGTCCAGCGACGATATGCCCGCGGTCGAGAGCATCGCGGTATTCCATAATCATGTTCTCGGCGTTCGCTGGGGCGATCACGCCTTGCTCGATCAGACGTTTCGTGTAGAGGGTGCGAGTCGAAGGGTGAGACTTGATGGCGCGGTACATGAAGGGCTGGGTGACCGTCGGCTCGTCCGCCTCGTTGTGCCCGTGGCGGCGGTAACACACGAGATCGATCACCACGTCCTTGTTGAACTCCATGCGGAAGTCCAGGGCAATCTGGGTGACGAACAGCACCGCGTCCGGATCGTCGGCGTTGACGTGAAAGATCGGTGCCTGCACCATTTTCGCCACCTCGGTGCAGTACAGGGTCGAGCGGGCATCCAGGGGATTGCTCATCGTGAAGCCGATCTGATTGTTGATGATCACGTGCAGGGTTCCGCCGTTGCCGAAGCCGCGAGCCTGCGACATGTTGAAGGTTTCCATGACCACGCCCTGCCCGGCGAAGGCGGCGTCGCCGTGGATGAGGATGGGCAGCACGAGCTTGCGCTCCTTGTCGCGGCGCCGGTGCTGGCGGGCCCTCACCGAGCCCTCCACGACCGCATCGATGATTTCCAGGTGCGAGGGGTTGAACGACAGCGCGAGATGAACGGGGCCCCCGCTGGTGGCGATTTCGGAGGAGAATCCCTGGTGGTACTTGACGTCGCCCGTGTGCGCCTGGGTCGACGTGCTGTAGCGGCCTTCGAATTCTCCGAACAGATCGGCCGGTGATTTGCCGAGCGTGTTGACGAGCACGTTGAGCCGTCCGCGATGGGCCATGCCGATCACGATTTCACGGGTGCCGGCAGCGCCCGCACGCTGGATCAGTTCGTAGAGCATCGGGATCAGGCTTTCGCCGCCTTCGAGCGAGAACCGCTTCTGGCCCACGTATTTCGTGTGGAGGTAGCGCTCCAGACCTTCCGCCATGGTCAGGCGGTTCAGGATCTGGCGCCTCAGCTCCGGGGACAACGGCGGCCGCGCCGGAATACCCTCCAGGCGATTCTGAATCCAGCGTTTCTCCTGCGTGTCGGTGATGTGCATGTACTCCGAGCCGATAGGCCCGCAGTAGACGTCCTCCAGCACGGCGATGATCCGACGCAGCGTCATTCGCTCCGCCGCCGCCAAGGAGCCGGCATCGAATACGGTGTCGAGATCCGCGGCGCTCAGGCCGTGAAAGCCGAACTCGAGGTCGGGCACCTCGACACGGCGGGTCAGCTCGAGGGGGTCGAGTTTCGCGACCTGATGCCCACGCGTGCGGAAGGCGTTGATCAGGCGCAGAACCGCCGCCTGCTTGTGTGCCGCCTCGGCCGTCCACGCGGGGGCGGCCGCCGGCGCCGCGGCGCCGCTCTCGACGCCGGTGTCGGCGGCCTCGAGCAGCGCGAACGCGGCGCGCCAGCGGGGATCCACGGCGGCGGGATCGCTGCGGTAGCGTGCAAACAGTTCCTCGAGAAACGCCGCGTTGTGGCCGGAGAGGTAGGAAAGCTCCCCGATGTTCTCAGACGCTTTGACGGGCCCGGTCATGTCGTGTCGTTGCCGCAGGTTCGCGCATGCGGTGGGCGTGCCCGGATCCGTGCCTGCGGAGAACCGTATTTCGCAAGTGATGCAGCCCGGCGCCGGGGCCGCGTCGCCGCCTATTATAAGAGAGACGGCGCACGGCGTGTGAATTCCGTGTCGACGCAAAGCGGTTTCGCACAATCGCGGCCGGCATTCGCCACGGCGCCCGCCCGCCGCCGAGGATGCTCCGTCGCCGCGACCGGGCCGGGGTTGGTCGTCTAGCGACGCCCCGTGTGACCGAAACCGCCCGCGCTGCGCGCGCTCGGCTCGAACGCGTCCACGCGCTCGAATTCGACCCGCTCGACCGGGACGAACACCAGCTGCGCGATCCGCTCGCCGGCGTCGATGGTGTAGGCGTCGCGCCCCCGGTTCCAGCACGAGACGAAGATTTCGCCCTGGTAATCGGAGTCGATGAGGCCGACCAGATTGCCTAGCACGATGCCGTGCCGGTGGCCCAGCCCGGATCGGGGCAGCACCACCGCCGCCAAGCGCTCGTCCTCGATATGAACGGCGATCCCGCTCGGGACGAGCTCACAGTCGCCCGGTTGCAGCACCAGCGGCCCGCCGACACACGCCCGCAGGTCGACCCCGGCCGAGCCCTCGGTGGCGTAGGCCGGCAGTGGAAACTCAGTGCCGAGCCGCTCGTCGAGGACTTTTAGCTGGACCTTGCGCATGGAAGCGATTGCCGATCTCGGCGACGAGGTCGCGTGCCAGCGCCCATTTCGGGGCGACGGCGAGCTCGGTAACGCCGTTTCTGTCGATCAACGTCAATGCGTTGGTGTCCGTCGCGATGCCGATTCCCGGCCCGACACGGTTCGCGGCGACGAGGTCGATGCCCTTGTGCAGCAGCTTCTTGCGGGCATTGGCGCTGACGTCGGAGGTCTCTGCGGCGAAACCGACCGTATACGGCGGGTTTTTGCCGGCGGCAACGCTGCCGAGCACGTCCGGGTTCTTGACCAGCTTCAGCGTCAGCGTCTCGGCGTCGCGCTTGATCTTCGTGTCGTGGCTCTCGGCGGGCCGGTAATCGGCGACCGCCGCGACGGCGATGAAGATGTCCGTGCCGGGCAGATTCGCCTGGACCGCCGCGTGCATGTCGGCGGCCGAGATCACCGGCACGATGCGCACGCCCGGCGGCGCCGCCAGAGCGGTGGGGCCTGTCACCAGGGTGACCGCGGCCCCCGCCGCGAAGGCCGCCGCCGCGACGGCGTAACCCATCTTGCCAGAGCTCATGTTGCTCAGGCCGCGCACCGGATCGATGGCCTCCCACGTGGGTCCGGCGGTCACCAGAACCGCGAGGCCGGCGAGCGCGTCGGTTCCCAGAAGCGCCTCCACCCGCGCGGCGAGCTCCTCCGGCTCCAGCAGGCGCCCCGGACCCACCTCTCCGCAGGCCTGTTCGCCCGCAGCCGGCCCGAGGACGGCGACACCCTGCTCGGCAAGGGCGCTGACGTTGCGGCGGGTGGCGCCGCTGGCCCACATTTGCTGGTTCATGGCCGGGGCGACGGCGATCTTCGCCTGCGTCGCCAGGCAGACGGTGGACAGCAGGTCGTCGGCAAAACCGTGGGCCAGGCGGGCGATGAAGTTGGCGCTGGCCGGCGCGACGACGACGAGGTCGGCCCAACGGGCGAGCTCGATGTGGTCCATGCCGGATTCGGCGTCCGCATCGAGCAGTCGCTCGCGCACCGGGTGTCCGCTGACGGCCTGCAGCGTCAGCGCCGAGATGAAGCGGGTCGCGTTGGCGGTCATGGCGACGCGAACCTCGGCGCCACGTTCGCGCAGGCGCCGCACGAGTTCAGGGCTCTTGTACGCGGCGATGCCGCCGGTGACGCCGACCAGGACCGTCTTTTTGTCCAAAGTGCCCATGTGAACTAGAGTTTACTGTGACTCAACCCGTCAAGGGAAACAGGCAAGCGGCGCTGGCATGGACGGCCGGCCGCCAGTTCGGCACAGGGAGGTGAGCATGGGAATCGTGCACTGGCCGCGGGGCGATCGGCCCCGCGAGAAGCTCGTCGCGCAGGGCGCGGCGGCGCTCAGCAACGCGGAGCTGATCGCGATTTTTCTGCGCGGCGGCGTTGCCGGACGTTCGGCGGTCGATGTGGCACAGGCGCTGCTGACTCGTTTTGGCGGCTTGCGGGGCCTGCTCGCCGCGAGCGCGGCGGAGCTCTGCGCCGTCCGGGGGGTGGGGCAGGCAAAGTACGCCGTGCTGCAGGCGGCACTCGAGATCGGCCGGCGCCATCTCGAAGAAAGGCTCTGCCGCGAGGGACCGGTGACCCGTCCACGGCAGGCGGGTGCCTTCCTGACGGCGCGCCTGCGGGATCGCGCCGAGGAGGTGTTCTGCTGCCTGTACCTGGACAGCCGCCATTTCGTGATTGGTTTCGAGGAGCTGTTTCGAGGCTCCATCGGCGGCGCCACGGTGCACCCCCGCGAGGTCGTGAAGCGTGCCCTGGCGGTCAATGCCGCCGCCGTGATCGTGGCGCACAACCACCCCTCGGGGATCGCCGAGCCGAGCCGCGCGGACGAGTCGGTGACCGGCCGCCTCAGGGACGCGCTGGCCCTGGTCGACATTCGCCTGCTCGATCACCTGATCGTCGGCGACTCGGGGTGCGTCTCGCTCAGCGAGCGGGGCCTGCTGTGAGCCGGCGGGGCGCTGCGACCCTACCCAAGCGCCGCGTTTTCTGGTATAACGCCGCGTCTTGTCGAAGTGAGATCTTAATCGAGTTCGAGGCGACAACACGATGCCCAGGGTTTGTCAGGTCACGGGAAAGAGCACCGTCAGTGGGAACAACGTTTCCCACGCCAACAACAGGACCAAAAGGCGCTTTCGGCCTAATTTGCAATATCGCAAGTTCTGGCTCGACAGTGAGAACCGTTGGGTGCGCCTGCGCGTCTCTACGAAGGGTCTCAGGACTATCGACAAGAAGGGTATCGACACCATAGTGAAAGAGCTGCGTGAGCGCGGCCTGCGGGTATAGTTCGGACGAGGAAGCCAGACATGCGGGACAAGATAAAGTTGGTATCGAGCGCCGGTACGGGTCATTTCTACACCACCACCAAGAATAAGCGCACCGTGACCGAAAAGATCGAGATGAAGAAATACGACCCCGTCGTCCGCAAGCACGTCCTGTACAAGGAAGCGAAGCTGAAGTAAGGCTTCAATCGCGCGCGCCCGCGGCCGCGGGGCGCGCACTCGCCGCGACCTCGGTCGCGCCCTCGGCGCGCCGTGCCCATGTGCCGCGTCCCCAGCCCGTTGCGGGCCCTCCCTCCTCAGGGCGACCCCAAGCGGCAGACTGCCGGCCCCGGTGCGCGGGTGGACCCGCATCTTTGTGGTTTATAATCCCTGCGCCGGTGTCTCGTCGGCAATCGAACTATCGAGCGGGGAAGAGACGGTGTACGACCTCGATCAGTGTGGACTGCGCACGGATATGGCCGGAATGCCGCTGGACTGGATCAGTTACCAGCAAGCGGTGCGGCTGTATCATCTCGGCCAGGTCCTGTACTCGTGCGGGGAGGTCATGTACCGAGTGCGCGGCGGCACCAACGCCGTCAGCGGCACGCGTACCGTCATAGAGGTCAATTCCATCATCGCGACGCGGGGCCACACCCTTGCCCCTTACGGCAAGCGCTCGCAATACGTGCCGCCGCTCGGCAACGAGGCTCTGTTCTCCCGCGACGGCTACATGTGCATGTACTGCGGCGAAAGGCCGCCCAAATCCGCCCTGTCGCGCGATCACATCACGCCCTTGAGTTGTGGCGGCAGTGACACCTGGAACAATGTCGTCACCGCCTGCAAGCGTTGCAACAATCACAAGGCGGGGCGCGCCCCGGAAGCCGCCGGACTGACGCTGCTGGCGGTGCCGTTCACACCGACCCATGCCGAGTACGTTTATCTGCGGGGTCGCCGGGTGTTGGCCGATCAGATGGAGTTTCTCGCGGCGCACTTCCCGCGCAGGAGCCCCCTGCACGAGCGCTTGCGCGCCGCGGCGGTTACCAGGTCCGGCGCCGCGTGAGTCGAAAAGCGCCGCCGCCGGATCAGATCGCCGGGGCGAGCGTGTAGCCGCGCATGCGGCGGGAGAACTCGCGCAGGGCCTCGATGCCCGATTCCTCGGCCGCTCGGCACCACTCCTCGAGAGCGCTGATGAGCGCCTCGTGCGAACCCGCCGATCGCGACCAGATGCCTTGCAGCGCCTGCTTCATGGCGTAAACCTTGCGCAGTCGCGGGTTGCTGTTCAGGAGCCGGTCGAGGCTCTGGCGGTTGGCTTCGTCCAGGCGGGTCTGCTCGCGCGCCATCAGCTTGCGCGCACGCTTCACGAGCGCCCACTGCTCCTCGTTGCTGCGCGGCACGTTGCGCAACTCTTCGCGGCACACGTCCCTGAGCACCTCGCTCACGAAATCCGCCATGACCTGGAAGCGATTGCCCAGCACGGCGCGGACGGTATCGAGATCGCAGTGACGCTTTGTCGGCTTGACCACCAGGGTGGGGGCCAGTTTCTTGACGCGAGCGAGCCCCAGCACATCCATGATGCGGACATAGATCCAGCCGAGATCGATTTCCCAGCGTCGGCTCGAGAATTTAGCCGAGCTGGCGAATGCATGATGGTTGTTGTGCAGCTCCTCGCCGCCGATGANNGGCTGGCATCGGGAAGGTCGAAGTTGCGGTAACCGAGGAAGTGCCCGATCCCGTTTATGACGCCGGCGGCCCAGAACGGAATCCAGAGCATTTGCGTTATCCAGATGGCCAGTCCCGGTCCGATACCGAACGCAGCGACATTGAGGATCAACATCAGCAGCGGGCCGACGTACGTCAACGGCGTGTAGACCGTGCGCTCGACCCAGTCGCACGGCGCTCCATAGCCGTACTTCTCCAGCGTCTGCGTGCAATGAGCCTCCTTGCGGTAGAGCAGTGCTCCGAGCCACAGCACCCGATTGATGCCATAGATCTGCGGGCTGTGCGGGTCCTCGGCGGTCTCCACACGAGCGTGATGCTTGCGGTGCACGGCAATCCATTCACGTGTGACTATCGCCGTCGTCAACCAAAGCCAGAAGCGGAAGAAATGGCTGACGACCGGGTGTAGGGTGAGCGCCATGTGAGCCTGATGCCGATGCAGGTAGATGGTCACCGAGGCGATCGTGATGTGGGTCAGGCACAGCGCGACGATGACGTATCCCCACCAGGGCAGTTGCAGTAAAGGCTCGATCATGAATTCCTCCTCTGGTCATTTTGCGGGCACAACCGACCGCAGGACGACACCGAAGTATAGCATTCGGCCGCGTGGCCCCGCGGGTCTTGGCTCCGGCTTGCGCTCTCGCGGCTCCGGCGGCAGTTCACCGCGGAATTGACGGCAGCTCGAGCGCCAACGGCTCGCCTGCGTAGCCGTGAACACTGTCGTGGGCCTCGATGACGACCCGCTCGACGCCTTCAGGGATGGGCACGGCATCGAGCGCACGCGTGAACGGTTGTTCGTTGACGTGCGGGTGCAACAGCACACGCCGTCCCAGTTCGCTGCCGTTGGGCGTCAGCACGCGCCAGTGGTCGGCGTAGTGATCCCAGCCGGTGTCGGCATGGCGAACGCTCACCGAGAAACGGCAGCCGCCGGCCTCGCACGTCGCCTCGGCGTCGACGACGTCGGCCTCGCCCGCCCAGGCAGCGGACAGGCTAAGCGCGAGGCAAAGCAGCGGGAGTCTAAGCTCAAGCAGCATGGATTCGGCAAAGCGCGAGACACTGTCGCCCGGCGACGTGTCAACGCATACGGTAGGTGATGCGTCCTTTGGTGAGGTCGTACGGTGTTAGCTGAACGGTGACGCGGTCGCCGCGCAGAATACGGATGTAATGTTTTCGCATCTTTCCGGAGATGTGCGCGGTCACGACATGCCCGTTGTCGAGTTCAACGCGGAAACGCGTGTTGGGGAGGGTCTCCAGCACGGTGCCCTCCATCTCGATGTGATCTTCCTTTGCCACTCTATTTTCGGTTCGCCAAGAGCGATCTGACCCTGCTCGGGGCTGCGTATGATGCCGCAAGCGGGTAGCCCGGTAAACCCCGGGTCGATCTCCGCCTCATCCGCGCAAGTCGCGCCAGCGCCCGTCAAGAAAACCCTCCACAGGTCGGAAGCGGATCTTGTAATCCATTTTCCGGCAGTTGTCGATCCAGTAGCCGAGATACAGCCACTGCAAACCTTCATGCCTGGCGGCGTCGATCTGCCGCAGGATGGCGAAGGTTCCGAGCCCCCGACCGGAGAGTTCGGGCTCGTAGAAGGTATAGATCGCCGAGAGGCCGTCGCTGAGACGATCGGCAACCGCTACGGCGGCGAGATCGCCCCCGAGGCGCATTTCGTAGAAGACCGTGTCGACGCTCGAGCGGGTGAGGAAATCCGTGTACTTCGTCGGATCTGGGTCGTCCATGCTGCTGCCGCGGTGGCGCTTCGCCTGGTAACGTCGGTACAGCCGAAAGTGCTCCTGGCGAAACGTCGACGGCAGCTGTGCTACATCGACGTCCCGATTCCGTTTCAGGTTGCGCCGCTGCGATCGGCTGGGAACGAACCGCTGAACCGGGATGCGCACAGAGACACAGGCGCGGCAGCCACGGCAATGCGGTCGGTAGACCAGCCCGCCGCTGCGTCGAAATCCGTGCTTGATCAGAGCATCGTACACCGGCGTCGAGATCGGAAACTGCGGATCCACCACCGCCGTGCTGGCGGTGCGTCCCTCCAGGTAGGAGCACGGATGCGGGGCGGAGAGATAAAGACCGGGCAGGTCGGTCACGACACAGGCTCCAGGTCCGGATCCAGTCGCCAGATGCCGCGGCGATCGGTGTGTGCGAGCGCCTCACGCAACTCGAACAGAAACCGGGCACGCCGGATTTCGTGGGCGCCCAGGCGGAATACGTGCTCAGAGGGAAGCTGACAGTCGATGAAGGCGAAGTCCCACCGGCGCAGCTGGCACACCAGATACACGAGAGCGACCTTCGATGCATCGGCGGCGAAACTGAACATGCTCTCGCCGAAAAAGACCCTGCCGAGGGAGACGCCGTAAAGCCCGCCCACCAGACAGTCATCGAGCCATGTCTCCACCGAGTGGGCGTAGCCCTCCTCGGCGAGGCGGCAGTAGGCTTGGAACATGTCGTCGGTAATCCACGTGCCGGCGCTGGGGTTGGCCCGCCGCGGCGCAGCGCAGCCGTTGACGACGCCGCTGAAATCACGGTCCATGGTGACGCGGAGTCGGCCTTTTCGCAGCCTCCTGCGCAGGCTGCGCGATATCTTCAGTTCGTCGAGATAGAGCACGGTGCGCGGGTCGGGGCACCACCACAGCACCGGCTGTCCCGGGTTGTACCACGGGAAGATACCTTTGCGGTAGGCGGCCAGCACGCGTTCCAGGCCGAGATCGCCGCCGATGGCGAGTAAGCCCTCCGGGGAGGCTTCCTCGGCGGGAGGGAAAGTCAACTCGCCCGTGTTGCGGGACACGACGTACACGTTCAGAGCTCCGCTCGGAAGGGGGAATTGGCTCGCAAGGCGTCGATGTACTGGGCGACGCCCCTTTGCTCGCGGCTCAGATACTCGGCCACCGCGGCGGAGAATTCGGGGTGGCTCAGCCAGTGCGCGGAGTAGGTCGGTGCTGGCAGCAGGCCCCGGTTGAGCTTGTGCTCACCTTGCGCGCCGGCCTCGAATCGTTGCAGGCCCTCGATGATGCAGTATTCGATCGAGCTGTAGTAGCACAGCTCGAAATGCAGGTCCGCAAACCAGCTGTCCGCTCCCCAGTATCGGCCGTAAAGAGAATGCGAACCCCGTAAGTTGAGTGTGCCGGCGACAAAGTCACCGTCTTTGCTCGCGAGAAACATCACCGCTTTCTCGGGCATGCTCCGGCCGAGTTCGGAGAAAAACTCGCGCGAAAGATAGGCGATCGCGCCGTGATTGCGGACGGTAGAGTGGTAGAAACGATAGAAGCTCTCCCAGTGATGCTCGGTGATGTCTTCGCCCGTGAAGACCCTAACCTCGATTCCGGCATCGCGAACCCGGCGCCGCTCGCGCTTTATCTTCTTGCGCTTGTGAGACGTAAAGTCCTGCAGGTAGTCGTCGAACGTCCCGTACTGCTTGTTCTGCCAGTGAAACTGCGAACCGACCCGGCGCTGCAGACCGTGGCGATCGAGCCGTTCAGTGTCCTCACCGGAGGTGAAAAGCCAGTGCAGCGACGACACCTCAAGCTTGCGGGCGAGCATGAGCGCGGCGCTGATGAGCGAGTCCTTCACCGAGTCCGCATCCGCGTTGGGCCGAGCGAGCAGCCGCGGTCCGGTCACCGGCGTGAAGGGGACGGCTGCGACCAGTTTTGGGTAGTAGCTCAAGCCGATGCGGCGATAGGCATCGGCCCAGGCCCAGTCGAACACGTACTCGCCCCAGGAGTGCGATTTCAGATACAGGGGTACCGCGCCGAGCGGTCTCGCGGTGGGGCTCTCGTCTTCGTAAAGCAGTATGTGCTGGGGGATCCAGCCGGAGTCCGCGCCGACGCAGCCCGTGCGTTCCAGCGCGCAGAGAAACTCGTGACGCAGGAACGGGGCATCGGACGGAACCATCGCGTTCCAATCCTGCCGCGGAACCTCTCGAAGTCGATCGTGCACGCGTGCCAGCATGCTTTGTAGTTTACCAAAAGCTACCGCAATGCCGCGGTGGGAGGCCTTCTTGTATACGCCGCCCCCTTGACCCAGAATAACCGCTAGGACGGTTTCAGGCGCACCCACTGGCGGACGGTACTGGATGACGGCGACTCTTTGCGTGGCCATCGCGCAGCTGAACCTGACGGTGGGAGATTTCGACGGCAACGTCGAGAAGGTGCTGCGGGCGGCGGCACGCGCTCGCGACGAGCTCGGCTGTCGCGTGGTGTTGTTCCCCGAGCTGACCCTGACCGGCTATCCCCCCGAGGACCTGCTCTTGCGTCCCGCTTTCGTCGATGCCGCGCAGCGTGCTCTGGACAGGCTGCTGCGCGAGCTTTCAGGCATCGCCGCCGTCGTCGGCCATCCCCTGCAGCGTGATGGCCGCCTCTTCAACGCGGCTTCCGTGATCGACGAGGGTCGCGTCAAGGCGCGCTACCTCAAGCATCTGCTGCCGAACTACGGCGTGTTCGATGAAATGCGTTACTTCAGCGCCGGCTCCGACCCCTGTGTCGTCGACATCGACGGTGTTTCCCTCGGCGTGACCATTTGCGAAGACGTCTGGGAGGAGGGGCCTGTCGAGCTTGCGGTACGTCACGGGGCCCGGCTGATCCTCAACCTCAATGCCTCGCCGTTTCATATCAACAAGCCCGAGGAGCGTGAGCAGGTAGTGGTGGCGCAGAGGGCCCGCACATTGGGTGTGCCGATCGTTTACGCCAACCTCGTGGGCGGCCAGGACGAGCTCGTCTTCGACGGCAGCTCGTTTGTCGTCGACGACAGCGGCACGGTTACCACGCGATGTCCGTCGTTCGTCGAATCGATCGTCGCTACCCGTTTCGAAGTGGCCGAGAGCGTGACGCCCGCTCGGGGGGTGGTCGAACCGCTGCCGTCACTGGAGGAGCGCGTCTACGCGGCCCTTGTGCTCGGTATTCGCGATTACATCACCAAGAACCGCTTCGCGGGCGTGGTGCTCGGGCTCTCGGGAGGCGTGGACTCCGCCTTGACGCTCGCGCTCGCCGTCGATGCGCTCGGTGCAGAAAGAGTTGAGGTTCTGGTGATGCCGTCGCGATACACGCGGGAGATGAGCGTGGAGGACGCGCTGGCCGAGGCCCGGGCGCTCGGTGTGCGTGCGGATGTCATACCCATAGAGCCAATGTTCGAAACCTTCCTCGAGCAACTGCAGCCGCTCTTCGCAGGTCTTCCTGCCGACGCCACCGAGGAGAACATACAGGCGCGCTGTCGCGGGATTCTGCTGATGGCGGTGTCCAACAAGACCGGAAAGATCGTATTGACGACCGGCAACAAGAGTGAGATGGCCGTCGGTTACGCGACGCTTTACGGCGACATGGCGGGCGGATTCGCAGCCATAAAGGATGTGCCCAAGACGCTCGTGTACCGCCTCGCCCGCTATCGCAATACGCGCTCGGCCGTCATTCCCGAGCGCGTAATCGACCGCCCGCCCTCGGCGGAGCTGGCTCCCGATCAGCTCGACGCGGACACCTTGCCGCCTTACGAGGTGCTCGATGCCATTCTCGAGGCATACGTCGAAGAGGATCGCTCGCCGGAGGAAATTGCCGCCGCGGGATTCGACGCGGCAACAGTCGAGCGCGTCGTGAAGATGGTCGATCGCAACGAGTACAAACGGCGGCAGGCGGCACCGGGAGTGCGCATAACCCAACGCGCGTTCGGTCGCGACCGGCGCTATCCCATTACCTGCGCCTACCGACACGGGGTCGAGCCGCCGTTGGCGGCGCCTGCTGACGTTCCCCGATCCGTGACTCAGACGTAAGCGACGATATCGTCGAGGCTCCGCCGCGGCGTCGGCTCGGGAACCTCCGCCGGATAGCCGATGCTGAGCAGCGCCACCGGCGTGAGGCTTGCGTCGAGCTTCAGTGCGCTGCGTACCCCCTCCTCGTCGAAGTCGCCCACCCATGTGGATGCGAGCCCCGCCGCTACGGCGGCGAGCTGCGCGTAGCTGGCGGCTATGGTCGCGTCCTGCAGGGAGAACAGCGCCTCGCCGCGAACGCCGAAGCGGTCGGCAGAACGCTGCTTCTCGCTGGAGAAGACCAGGCACACCGGCGCCTGCTCGATGAATGCCTGGTCGTGCGCCGCCGCGCGCAGGTGCGCGCGCGCCGTGTCTGACGTTACCACCGTGATACGGTAGGCCTGCAGATCGCCGGCAGACGGCGCCGCGCAGGCCGCCTCGAGCAACGCGTGAAGCTTCTCAGGCTCCACCGACATGTCGGTGCGGTAGCGACGCACGGAGTGGCGTTTGCGAATGGTTTCGAAGTAGTCCCACATGAGCTTTGAGGAAGTCTTTGCTCGCGCGCCGGGTCGCTCTTAGCCGCCGAATCCCGCCAGGTAAGGGCTTTCGGGATAGTTCAACCGCAGCACGCGCAGGGTGTCGTCCTGTAAGCGGATCATACCCATCTCGCGATAAGCAATGGCCATCATCCCCAGTGCGTCCTCAACGGCCGGCGTACTCTGATAGTTCTCGATGACATGCTTGGATCGATTGACGACCGCAACGTACGCCCCGCGTTTCATGTAGTAGCGGGCCACATCGAGATCGTGCTCGGCCAAGGTGTTGAGCAGATAGGCCATCCGCTGGCGGCCGTCTTCGGCGTAGCGGCTGTCGGGATGACGGGTGACCAGGTCGCGGAAGGCATCGAACGCGTCGCGGGCCGCCTGCGGGTCCTGGTCCGAGGCAGACAAACCTCCCGTCAGCTTGTCGATCATGCTGGCGTTTGTACCGGTGAACGAGATGAGCCCTTTGAGATAGTATGCGTAGTCGACGTTCGGATGCGTCGGATGCAGGCGAATGAATCGATCGGTAGCGGCGAGGGCCAGCTCGGGCTGATCGTACTTGAAATAAGCGTAGGCGACGTCGAGCTGCGCCTGCTCGGCGTAGCGACCGTAGGGGAAACGGGATTCGAGACTCTGATACAGCGCAATCGCGGATTCGAAGTCGCCGCTGCGCATCGCAGCCTTGGCCGTGTCGTAGATGCGGTCCATGGGCCAGTCGGCGGTCTCGTCGGGCTTCGGTGTCGAGGCGCAAGCCCAAACCGAGAGGGCAGCTGCCGCAACCGCGGCGTGCTTGAGAAGTCTCATTCGCTGTCCGTGGCCGTGCGTGGAAACAGCAGCATACCCTGAAACACAGTTTGCGTGAAGTGAGCAGCGCCCGGGAGCATACGAACCCAACGCAGCGGCGGGTGTCCATCCCGCCCGAGCTGGCGGGACAGCGCCTGGACCGGGTGTTGGCGACCCTTTTTCCCGAGTACTCGCGCACGTTGTTGCAGCGCTGGCTGCGGGACGGGCGGGTGCGTCTCGACGACCGCTGTCCGCGCCAGCGCGAAAAGGTCTCGGGCGGTGAGCGTCTCGAGATCGAGCTCGTCGAGGAGCCCGCCGGCGAGTGGCTTCCGCAGGCCATCCCCATCGAAGTGGTTTACGAGGACGAGGCGCTGATGGTGATCGACAAGCCGGCGGGCCTGGTGGTGCACCCCGGTGCGGGCAACCCGGACGGCACGCTCTTGAATGCGGTGCTCGCCCGCGACCCCGACCTCGCCCGGCTGCCGCGCGCGGGTATCGTTCATCGTCTGGACAAGGACACGTCCGGCTTGCTGGTGCTGGCGCGTACGCCGGGTGCACGTCAGAGCCTCATCGAGCAACTGCTGGCACGAAGTGTCGTGCGCACCTATGTCGCCGTGGTGTCCGGCGTCATGATTTCCGGCGGCCGGATCGATGCGCCCATAGGTCGGCATGCTCGGGACAGGCGCAGGATGGCGGTGACCGAGCGCGGCAAGGCCGCGGTGAGCCACTATCGCGTGATAGAGCGCTACCGGGGCCACACGCAGATCGCGGTGCGTCTGGAGACCGGGCGAACCCATCAGATTCGCGTGCATCTGGCGCACCGCGGCTTCCCGGTCGTGGGTGACCGTGCCTACGGCGGTCGCCTGCGCCTGCCTCCCCATGCAACACAGCGCCTGGGGGAGGTGCTGCGAGGCTTTCGCCGGCAGGCGTTGCATGCACGCGGGTTGAGCCTGCGTCACCCGGTGAGCGGCGAGACAATGAGCTGGCGCTCCTCGCTGCCCGCGGACATGCGTGAACTCATCGAGGCGCTGCGCGAGGACAAGCGCCTGAGCGCAGGCAGCCCGTGACGCGAGAGGCCATCGCCGTGTGGACTCCTCCCTGGGACGCTCCCGCCGGAGTGCACGCCCTGACCACGTTGCGCCGCGGCGGCGTCAGTAGTCCCCCTTATGACACCCTGAACCTTGCCGACCACGTCGGCGACGCGCCGCTGGCCGTTCGGGAGAACAGGCGGCTTCTGCGCAGCGCGCTCGCGTTACCGGCGGAGCCGGTCTGGCTGCGTCAGCGCCACAGCGCCCGCATCGTCGACGCCGGCGGCGCCGTGGCGGGCGGCGCCGTGGCCGACGCGAGCTTCACGCGCCGCGCCGGGGTCGTCTGCGCCGTGCTGACGGCGGACTGCGTCCCCGCCTTCGTGTGCGACGTCGAGACGCCGGCGGTGGCCATCGTGCACGTTGGCTGGCGCGGGCTGGCGGGCGGCGTCGTCGAGGCGGCTCTGGCGGCACTGGGGGCGGGGCCACAGGCCCTGCGCGTGTGTCTCGGGCCGGCAATCGGTGCGCAGGCCTACGAAGTGGGCGACGAAGTCTACCGTGCGCTCGTGGGTGACGGCGCCGAGACCCCGCTGGCGCGGCCCTCGCCCCGCGCCGGCCACTGGTTCGTGGATCTGCGCGGACTCGCGGGGGCGCGATTCGCGGCGGCGGGAGTGCGCTCGGTGGTGGTGCCGGAAAACGGCACGTGCACGCTCACGCACGCCGACGATTTTTTCTCCTATCGGCGCGAGCGCGAGTGCGGACGCATGGCGTCGCTTATCTGGATGGGGGCATGAAAAAGGCGGGTTGCCCCGCCTTTCTCACCTCGATATCGCTGCGGGCGTCAAGACGCCGGTTTCGCCGTCGACAGTCCGAGGATCGACCAGTCCTGCATGCCGCCGCGGTACCATTTGATCTTGTGCGCCGGATAGCCGAAGCGAAGCAGGTTCTGGATGTTGTTGGGCGACTGTCCACACCACATTCCGTTGCAGAACATCACTGCGGTCTTGCATTTGCTGAAATCGAACAGCCCCTCGCTCTCGGAGACGTTGAAAACGTTCTGCATGATCTCCGCAATTTCGATCGGTGTCGCACCCTTCGCCGGGTTGAGCGAGGTCCACGGAACGTTGATCGCGCTCGGGATGGTTCCACGGCTGACCCAGTCGGGTGTGCGCGAGTCGATCAGCACGATGCTGTCGTCGCCTGCGCTCATGCGCTGCGCATATTCGATGATTTCCACCTCGCCGATGGTCTCGACACCCGGAGCCAGGGACGACGGCTGAATGCAGAACGGCGGACAGGGCCGTGAGGTCTTGGCGAAGGCCGGGTCCACCGTGGCGTTGTTGTCCTGGTTGCGCTCGATGACGACGTCGCTGCCGCCGTGTTTTACAGTGGCCTTCATCATGTCCGGTGTGATGCCGACCGGTTTGTTCTCTGCCGCGGACACCCCGGGCAGAAGAAACAACGCCATTGCGACGCCGGGTAGTGCTGCTTTGGAAAGTTTCATCTTTTCCACCTCCTGATCTCGTGGGCCTTGACTTTACCGCGAGGGACGGGGCCTCTGCACGACGTCTCCCGACCAGCCGCTCCCTCGCGCCTGGCGTTATTCTGCCATCGAACCTCGCCGAGGGAAACGCGGCACGCGGGCGTCCTATCCGCTAGACTAAGGCTTTCGTACGGGCGCGATCCGCTCGGCACGCCTGGGCCCCGGCTCGGCGCCGCCGCACGAGCCGGAGCCCGCCACGGAGCATCACAGGTGTGTCGACTCTTCACAGGTCTCCTGCTACTCGCCCTTCTCGGCGCTCCGGCCGCCGCGGTGCAGCCGGTCGAGCTCGTCCTGCCCGATCTCAGTGGAGCCCGCCGCAGTCTGTCCGAATTTCGCGGCAAGTGGGTAATCGTGAACTTCTGGGCGACGTGGTGCTCGCCGTGCCTGCGGGAGATCCCCGAGCTGATCGACTTCCAAGCGCGACACCGCAACGACGCCGTCGTCGTCGGCATCGACTTCGAGGAAATCGAGCGCGAGGAGCTGGTGGCCTTCGTCGAGAAGATGGGTATCAACTACCCGGTGCTGCAGATCGGCACCACGCCGGCCGTGCCCTTCGAGCCCTTGAAGGGTCTTCCGTCCACCTTCTTCGTCACGCCTCAGGGCGAATACGTGGCGAGTCATGTGGGCCCGTTGACGGCAGCCGCCATCGAGGATTTTCTCGCGCGTGAGGCGGCCAGGGCGCCGTAACACTCCCCCGCGGGCCGATGAGCGAGACGGCACACAACTTTCTCCTGCGCTGGCTTATTTTCGTCGGCGTTCTTGTCACGGCGGCCGCCGTTGCCTGGCACCAGGGACTCTTCGCTTTGCTGCTCGACAACGATCCGAGCCGAATCTCGATCGTCATCCTGCTGGCGTTCGTGTCCATGACCGGGCATGCGGGCTGGCGCATCGCCGAGCTCACCAGACAGCTCGATGCGGCGCACGCGGCGCGGCAGATCCTAGAGGCCGACGGGAGCCCTGTGCTGCGCCTCGAAGGCGGCACGCCGATCCTCGGCTCGGGACGCGGCATCCCTGTCGGATGGCTCGCGGGACACATTGCTCAGCTGCTCCGGAAGTTTGCGCGGGGGGGCGCGTCGCTTCGGGCGCCCGCTGAGCACAGTCAGCTCCTCGACGCCCTGTCCCAGCGCGTGCGAGGGCCGCAGCAGTTCGGCTGGCTCGTCGCCGATCTCATGATCAAGCTGGGCCTGCTGGGAACGGTCGTCGGGTTCATTCTCATGCTCGGCGCGGTGACGGACGTCGAGCAGCTGGACGTGGCCTTGATCCAGCAGCTACTGACGAAAATGAGCAGCGGCATGCGCGTCGCCCTCTTTACGACTGTGTGCGGACTGGTTGCGGGCACCCTTCTCGGGATTCAGTACCACCTTGCGGACCGCACCGCCGACGAACTGCTGGCGAGCATCACCGAGATCGTCGAGGTTCATGTTCTACCGCGTATCCTCGGCGACGACACATCGCTCAGGCCCGAGCGGGCAGACTGATCGATGCCGCAAATCATACCGCGACGGTAAGCCGGTTTGTCCAAACCTGTAATTGGATTCGGGCGCCACTACGTCACCGATCCGTTCACGGATCTGCTGTTCAATGCACTGCTGGGGGTCACGTTTCTCTTCTTTGTCGCCATCATGCTGGTGAATCCTGCGCGCAAGTCGGGCATCGTCGATCCCAAGGCTGAGTTCATCATCACCGCCACCTGGCCGGAGAATCTCCCCGACGATATCGACATCTGGGTCGAGGACCCCAACGGAGAGGTCGTTTCCTATCTGCAGCGAGACGCGGGGTGGATGCATCTGGACCGTGACGACCGCGGTGAGATCAACGACACCGTGGAAATAGACGGCGAGCTGGTGGTCTATCCGATCAATCAGGAGATCGTCACCGTGCGCGGCACCATTCCCGGGGAGTACGTGGTGAACGTGTACTACTATGAAACCGTCACCGGGAATGCGGTGCCGGTTACGGTCAAAGTCGAACGCGTCAATCCCGAGTTCAAGCTGGTGTTCGTAGACCGGGTCGAGCTCGAACGTGTCGACGTCGAACGTACGGTCGTCAGGTTCACCATCAATGACCGCCGCGACGTGGTCGACGTCAGCCGGGTGCCGAAGAACCTGACGCCCTACAGGCTGCAGCCGCAATGACGCCGGCGGTGCTGGGAATGACGGCGGCCATGGCGGCACTGGGGGCGCTGCTGCTCAATCTCGGGCTGCGCTCTGCCTGGCCCTGGCAGGTGAAGGCGGCTGCCGTGGCGGTGTCGTTCGCCACTGTCATCGCGGGCTACTTTGCCCTGGTGTCGCTGATGGGCAGGCCGACGCCGTTGACGCTGCCGGTGGATGCGGAGCTGCTGCACGCGGTCGTGCACGAGCCTTCGGCTCGCGGTGCCGACGCGGGGGCGATCTATATCTGGGCGAGACCGCTCGACGACCCCGCTGCGACGCCGCGTGCCTACGAACTGCCTTATGACCGCGCACTGCATGAAAGTGTTGCTGCAGCGCTGATCCGGCTCTCACAGGGCACGCGTCAGGGAACGCGGCGGCTCGCCCCGTCGCCGCAACAGAGCGAGCGTGGCGGCGGTGGCAAGTCGCTCGAATTCTTCGCCCTCGAGCGCCGCCTTCCGGAGAAGCGCTGATCGGCCTCGTAGCGGGACAACGGTCGGTGGGCGCGCCGTCAGGACCTCGCTCAGTGCGTGAATCGCAACGACAGGTCGACGGCCTCGACGTTTTTCGTCAGGGCGCCGACGGAGATGAAGTCGACGCCCGTCTCGGCAATGGTCCGTATGTTCTCCAGGGTGACGTTGCCGGAGGCTTCGAGCTCCACCCGGCCGGCGGCGACGGTCACGGCGCGGCGCAGCCCCTCCAGGTCGAAATTGTCGAGCAGCACGCGGGAGGCGCCGGCGGCGATGGCCTCCTCGAGCTGCTCGATGCGCTCGACCTCGACCTCGAGCAGGCATCCCGGCGGCGCCGCGGCCTTGGCCGCGGCGATGGCGCTTGTGATGGAGCCGCTGGCCTGGATGTGGTTCTCCTTGATGAGGATGCCGTCGAACAAGCCGATACGATGGTTGTGAGCGCCGCCGACACGCACCGCGTATTTCTGCGCAAGGCGCAGACCCGGCAGGGTTTTGCGCGTGTCGAGAACGCGTGCCCGGGTCCCCTTGACACGTTCGGCGTAGCGGTGGGCCGCCGTCGCCGTGCCCGAGAGCGTCTGCACCAGATTGATGGCACTGCGCTCCGCGGTGAGCATGGGCCGCGCGGGACCGTGCAATCGGCACAGGACCTGGTCCTTCTCGACG
>JABAHR010015062.1_pt1 | contig 29081 bp, 27 predicted proteins | sample 7062101 | NCBI WGS metagenome assembly JABAHR01 (sample SAMN14534553, study PRJNA622989) | marine sediment metagenome | biome: marine biome [ENVO:00000428]; feature: marine pelagic biome [ENVO:01000023]; material: deep marine sediment [ENVO:00002113] | place: India: Gulf of Kutch | collected...
CTTGGTCATGCGGTCGGTGTGCGCCCTCATGAATTCGACATCGCGCACCTGCACCGGATGGCGGCGCGAGACCTCTCCGATCACGCGCGGGACCGGCACCGGCTCACCGCTACGATCGAGCGCCGTGCCATGGTTCTCCATGTCGATGCCGTTGAGCGCGGTAGCAAAGCGGTTGGAATAGCTCTCCCGCCGCATCTCGCCATCGGTGACGATATCGAGCCCGGCCTCTTCCTGTTCGCGAATGGCGATCACGGTGGCATCGTCCCACGCCTGGTCGAGCCATTCCGGCTCCACCCGCCACAACTCCAGCGCGCGCGTGCGCGGCGGGAAACGGGCGGCCAGCTTGGCGCGGTCGATCAGCCAGTCCGGCTGCGAGTATGAGCCGACCAGGCTGGTCGGCAGCAGAGGAAGCGCCATCAGGCGACCGCTTCGGAGCCGGAACCGGACCCTGCGGCATCAACCGCATCGGCGCGGAACGGGTTGTTGTTGCTGTGATCGCCCCCGAGCCAGCGCTTGAGATCGTCATGCGCCTTGGCCTTGCGCGCATCCGCACCGTCGGCGGCCTTGGGATCGTCGCAACAGAATTCCAGGATCATGCCGTTGGGATCCTTGACGTAGACCGAGCGGCAATAGCCGTGTTCGAGCGCATAGGTGTCGGGCGGCTGGATGCCGGCATTGGCGATGCGTCCCTCGATCTCGCCCTGCGTCTGCTCATCGACGTTGAGCGCGATATGGATGAACGGCGAAGACGGGATATCGGGCCCGAATTCGGCCTGGTCGCTCTCGTCGGCGAACTGGAAAAACGCCAGGCTGGAACCATCGCCAAGGTCGAAGAAGCAATGGCAATAAGTCCTGACCTTGCCGAACAACTCGTCGGCCTCGGTCCAGGTGGCGGACAGCGGCAGGCCGATCACATCCTCGTAAAAGGCGCGGGTCGCCTCCAGGTCCTTGGTCACATAGGCGGTGTGGTGCAGCCTGCTTGGCAGTTTGTTGGACATCATTCTCTCCCTTTGCCCGATTCCCCGATCAGGCCAGTCGCGATGCAGCCTATCAAATCCTAGGCCCCGTGCAATTCCTCGCGCAACTCATCCCTTGCGGCCGAGGATCTCCGCATTGTCGGCGCCGAGCTCGGGCGGCGGGGTGACTGCGGTCTCGACTTCGCCATCGAAACGGACGGGATTACGAATGGTGCGGAAGGTGCCACGCGGGCCTTCACCGGAAATCTCCAGCTGGTGGTGCCTGGCAAGGTCGCCCTCGAGCACTTCTTCGGACGTGTAAACCGCCGAATGCGGCACTTCGAGACNNGAGACCGGTCAGCGTCTCCTCCCAATGGGCACGCGGCCGGCGCACGAATATCGGGGCGAGAAACGCCACTACTTTTTCGTAGTTTTCGATCCGCGCCGGGCGGCTTTCGAACTCGGGGCGCTGCAACATGTCGGGCTGGCCGACAGCCGTGGCCAAATTCTCCCAGAACTTTGGCGGGGAGGACATGTGCAGCGCGATCCAGCCGCCATCCGAACACTGGAAGACATAGGACTGGCTGACATGCGGGCGCGACCACGGCCCCATTACCTCGTCGACCGAGAGGTAGTGGGTGAAATCGTCGAGGTTGAAGTGGCACATGGCCTCGAACATCGAGGTTTCGACCTTGCGCCCCTTGCCCGTCGCCTCCCGCTCGTAAAGCGCAGCCAGCACGCCATAGGCGGTGTAGAAGCCGGTCACCGCATCACCGATCGCCGGGCCGACCACGCGCGGGTTGGCCGGGTTGATGAGCAACCGCAGGAAGCCGCTCGCCGCTTGCGATACCGTGTCGAAGGCCGGGCGGTCCTTCCACGGGCCCTCGTTGCCGAATCCGGAAATATCGGCGTAGATCAGCCGCGGATTGATGCCCTGCAGGCGCGCAGCATCCACGCCGAGGCGCTCGGCCACGCCAGGGCGGAAGTTCTGGATGAAGACGTCCGCTCCCTTCACCAGCTCGTCCAGCGCATCGAGGTCTTCGGGGTTGGCCTTGGTGTTGAGCGTGATCGACTTCTTGTTGCGGTTGTAGGTCTGGAAATGGGGCGAATAGAGGTCGCCCTTGAAGGCGCGGAAGGGGTCGCCCGTCTCGGGCATTTCCACCTTGATCACCTCGGCGCCGAGGTCGGCCAGCAACATGCCTGCCGCCGGGCCGGTGATGAAGGTGCCCATGTCGAGCACGCGCACGCCTGTCAGCGGTCTTGCCAATTCACCTCTCCTGTTTCCCTTTGCGCGGATCGCTATAGAACAGGCACAGACACCGCAAGGGAGACGAGAATGCGCACCAGCAAGGAAGATATCGGTTATTCGGCCATCTGCACATCGGATGCGGACAGCATCACCGTGCGCGGGCGCGACCTGTGCGAGGATCTGATCGGCCAGGTCGATTTCTCCAGCTATTTCTGGCTGCTGGTGACGGGCAAGGAGCCCACGGAGAATCAGAGCTTCTTCTTGAACGCCACTTTGGTGGCGCTGGCCGAGCACGGCATGGTTCCCTCTGTCGCTGCTGCCCGCATGACGCTCGCCGCCGCGCCCGAGGCCGTGCAGGGCGCGGTCGCCGCCGGCATACTCGGCTGCGGATCGGTGGCGCTCGGCAGCGCCGAAATCGCCGGCAAGTTCTACGCCTCCTGCGTCGAGGACCAGCGGGCGACGGGCGATGCGGTCGAAGAAGTGGCGGTGCGCAATATCGCCAAGTGGCGCGAACACTCCAAGGCCATCCCCGGCTTCGGACACTGGCAGCACACCGAAGGCGACCCGCGCGCCTTGAAGCTGCTCGAATATGCCGACGCGCGCGGCGCCTCCGGCGAGCACGTCGCCATGATGCGCGCACTGCAGGCGGCCTTGCCCGAGACCATCGGGAGGAGCCTGCCCGTCAACGTCAACGGCCCGATTCCTGCCATCATGCTCGATGTCGGCTGGCCGCTCGCGGCACTGAAAGGCATCGGCCTGCTGAGCCGCACCGGCAGCCTGATCGGACACCTGGCCGAGGAAGCCGAGCGGCCGGTGGGCTTTATCATGAGCGGCGCGGCGTCAGCGGCGATCGAGTATGATGGGGAGTGAGGCCCGCATGACCGCAACCAGATCCGTCACAGTCACCAAGGCCGCAGCATGGCTGGCCCTGCCGGTCCTGCTCCTCGCGCTGGCGGCCTGCGAGACCACTCCCGATGGAGCGCCTTACGCAGCCAATGCCTCCATGGGCATGCTGATCGCACAGGATAACTGTGCCGCGTGCCACCAGACCGGCCTTTCGGGCGATTCCCCCAACCCGCAGGCACCGCCGTTCCACGATATCGTCAACCGGCCCGGGCTGACTCAGGAGGGGCTCGCCGCATGGCTCAAGGACGGGCACGATTACCCGGCGGAAATGGGCTTCTCCCTGCAGGACCATGAAGTGGATTCGCTGGTCGCCTACATGATCCGCCAGCAATCGGAATAGCCACCACAAGAATCTGCCCTGATTAATCCGTTCGCCTCGAGCGAAGTCGAGAGGCGTCGGCGCGGGCGTGTCTCGACTGCGCTCGACACGAACGGGTGCGGTTCGATTCAGGCTGAACGGTGCCGACGCAAACGCCCGTGACGATTAGCCTTGCAATGCCCCCGCGCCATTCGCAGGATGCGCGGCGGGAGAGACAGGCATGAATGCTGGCGAATTCGATTATGTGGTGATCGGCGCGGGCTCGTCCGGGGCCTGCGTGGCGGCGCGGCTGGGGGAAGACGAGACCAAGACCGTCTGCGTGCTCGAAGCCGGCGGGGATGACGGCCACCCCTTCATCCAGGTGCCGAGCTTCGTTGCCGCGGCGATCGGCCGCAAGGAGACCAACTGGCGCTTCGCCACCGTGCCGCAGGCGGGCATGGCGGGCCGCGAAATCCCGGTGCCGCGCGGGCGCGTGCTGGGCGGCTCCGGCTCGATCAACGGCATGGTCTACTTCCGCGGCCACCCGACCGATTACGACGACTGGTCGGATGCGGGCTGTGCCGGCTGGTCCTACTCGCAAGTGCTCCCCTATTTCACCCGCACCGAGCACAATGAGGACCACCCGGCCAGCGTGTTCCATGGCAAGGACGGGCCGATCAACGCCAAGGTGGTGGAGAACCCCAACCAGCTCAATTACGACTTCATGGCAGCGCTGGGCGAGTTGCAGTTCCCCGCCTGCCACGATTTCAACGGGCCGGACCCGGAGGGCTATGGCCGCCGCCAGGGGCTGATCCGCGACGGCAGGCGGGAGAGCACGGCGAAGAACATGCTGCGCCCGGCCATGCAACGCGGCAATATCCACGTGCAGACCCATGCGCAGGTCGCCCGGATCGTGGTGGAAGAGGGCCACGCCAGGGCCGTCGAGCTGACCGACGGGCGGGTGGTCCATGCCCGCCACGAGATCGTCCTTTCCGCCGGCACGGTGCAGACGCCGCAGATCCTCATGCTGTCCGGGATTGGCCCGGCTGCACATTTGCAGGAGATGGGCATCGATGTGGTGCACGACCTGCCCGGCGTGGGCGAGAACTACCACGACCATGTCGCCAGCCCGATCCACATGGAGACGAATGATTCCACCTCCTACGGCATCAGCCTCAAGGCTCTGCCGCGCGACATTTTCTACGGGGCCTATTACCTCGCGACGAGGAAGGGCCCGCTGGCCGGCAATGTGTTCGAGAGCGTCGCCTTCCTGCGCACCGATCCTTCGCTGGCGCGGCCGGACGTGCAGTTCGTGTTCCAGCCGGCCAAGCGCCTGACCAATCCGAAAGTGCCGTTCCCGCTCGGCCATGGCTATGCCATCAGCCCGGTGGCGCTCTACCCCAAGAGCCGTGGCAACGTGCGCCTTGCCAGCAATGACCCGACGGCCGCGCCGCTGATCGATCCGAACCTGTTGAAGGAGCCGGAAGACATATTGCCGCTGATCCGGGCGCTGAAGATTTCCCGCCAGGCCTTCGCCACCAGGCCCTTCGCCAAATATGACGGCGTGGAGGTCGCGCCCGGGCCAGAGTGCCAGAGCGACGCGCAATGGGACGCCTATATTCGCGAGACCAGCTATACCGTGCACCACCCGGTCGGCACGGCGAAGATGGGCAGCGTGGACGATCCGGCCAGCGTGGTCGATCCGCAATTGCGGGTGAAAGGCATCGCCGGACTGCGCGTGGCGGACGCTTCGGTCATGCCGTCGGTGATTGGCGGCAACACCAATGCGCCATGCGTTATGATCGGTGAGCGCTGCGCCGATTTCATCCTCGGCAAGGCAGCTCTGCCCGCGGCCCAGCTACCGCCCGAGAGCGTGGCGCGATACAAGAATGGTGCGGCCCGAGCCGCCTGACAGGAGAACACCTTGGCCAAGGAAACCATGATGAGCTGGCAGGTGGGCGACGTCACCGTCACCCGCATCGTCGAGATCCACAACTTCACCGACGATATCACCATGACCATGCCGGATGCGACCGCCGAAGAAGTGATCGCGATGGAATGGCTGCACCCGCATTACGCCACGCCCGAAGGCCAGCAGCGGATGAACTTCCAGGGCTTCGTGGTGCAGGCTCCCGGAGAAAATGGCGGCCGTAACATTGTGGTCGACAGCTGCATCGGCGCCGGGCGGGAACGCGATTTCGACGTCTTCTGCGACTTGCCGGAGGGCTTTATCGAAGACCTCGAAAGCCTCGGCATCACCCGCGAACAGGTCGACACCGTGCTGTGCACGCACCTCCACTTCGACCATGTCGGCTGGAACACCTACAAGGACAAGGAAACCGGCGAATACAGGCCGACCTTCCCCAATGCCAAATACCTCTTCGGCCAGAAGGAATATGACGCCTGGCAGAACGTCATCCGCCACGATGGCGTGCATTCGGACAACCACCTGGTCGAATGCGTGGACCCGATCGTTTCCGCCGGCATGGCCGTGTTCATCGAACCCGACCATGAGATCGCGGCCAGTGATTCCCTGCGCATTTTCTGCGAGCCGAGCCACGGCCACACGCCGGGTCATGTGCATGTCTGCATCGAATCACAAGGCCAGCGCGCGGTCATCACCGGCGACCTGATGCATCACCCGATGCAATGCGCCATGCCGCATCGCCACGCGACCTTCGACATGGACAAGGAAAGCGGCAGCCAGACGCGGCAGGGCTTCGTCGCCAGGTACCGCGACAGCGGGGTGATGGTGATCGGGGCGCATTTCTTCGATCCGACCGCCGGCCATATCGAGACCGGCAGCGACGGCGATACCTGGTTCCACGGCCTGGGATTGTAAGGGAGAAGCGGCCATGGCCAAGGAAATCCCTCTCTTTCCCTATGACATCTTCACGCCCGAAGCGGTGCGCAATGCCCGCGCGGTGGACGATGAAGTGCGCGAGCTCGCCCCCGCCGTGCGCCTGCATGACGGGGTGGTGATGATCGCCCGCCACGAGCACGTGACCAGCGGGCTGCTCGACTGGAAGAGCTTTTCCTCGCGCTCGCGCCCGTGGCACGATCCCAACTCTCCGCGCCCGGAAATCCTCCTCACCGACGACCCGCCCCGTCACACGCAGGTTCGCAAGGTGATCGCCGATGCACTGAGCCCGCGTGCGCTCGAACGCTCCAAGGCAGTGTTCGAACAGGTCGCGCGCGAATTCGTCGACGAGCTGCGCGCGCGCGAAGGTGACGTGGTCGATGCCGTGGGCGAGATCACCCAGCCCTATATCTTCCGCGTCCTGCCCGATGTGCTCGGCCTGCCCGAAGAAGGGCGCCACCACATGCATGGCTTCTCGCAAATGGTGTGGGCGACCATGGGCCCGCCGGGCGAATTGTTCGACGAGGCGATGAACCAGGATTTCTCGGCGGTGATCGAATGGCTCGGCACGGCCTGCGACCGCGAGGCGCTCGACCCGAACGGGATCGGCGCGACGATCTTCGAGGCCGCCGATCGCGGGCAGGTGACCATGGATGAGGCCAAGCTGCTGCTGCAGACCGTGCTCTCCGCCGGGGCCGACACCACTTACCTCACCATGGCCAATGCCATCCGCGCCTGGGCCTTGTTCCCGGATGAGTATGCCAGGCTGCGGGCCAATCCGAAATTGCTGCGCAGCGCCTTCGACGAGAGCCTGCGGTGGGATTCGCCCAGCCGCATGGCCGGCCGCATCACCACCTGCGATGTCGAGGTGGGCGATTACGTGGTGCCCGCCGGCACGCGTTGCGGGCTGATGTTCGCCGCCGCCAATCGCGATCCGCGGTTCTGGGATGCGCCGGAGGAATACCGGATTGATCGCGACACCAAGCATTCGCTCGGCTGGGGCTATGGCGTGCACGGCTGCGTCGGGCGCGTGCTGGCGCAGACCGAAGCCCAGGCCTTCCTCGGCACCATCGTGCGCGAGGTGGAGAGCTTTGCCATTGCCGGCGAGTACGAGCCGTGGATGACCACCGTCGGCCATGGCCCGATCAAGCAGCCCGTGCGGCTGAAATTTGCCTGACGCCATGGCTGATCCAGAAGCAGCACCGGTCACCCGCATCGATGCCATTCGCTACGCCAGGCACGAGCGCAATGCCGACGAGAACTTTGCCGGGCCGGTGGACGACCACGACCTGCCGATGCCGATCGACTATTTCGTCTGGGCAATTCACCGGGAAGGCCATGCGCCGCTGATCGTCGATACCGGTTTCGGCGAACATGCCGCCATGGCCCGCGGCCGCAACCTGCTGCGCCCGGTGGAGGAGGGGCTGCGCGACGCCGGGATCGATCACCTGCTGGTGGAAGACGTGATCCTCACCCATTTGCATTACGACCACGCCGGATCGCTCAATGTCTTTCCCAATGCGAAGTTCCACGTGCAGGATGACGAGATGCGTTTCGCCACCTCCCGCCATGTCTGCGACCACGGCGTGCGCGCGCCGTTCGATGGCGAGCCGGTCGCGCAATTGGTGAAGAAGCTCTATGCCGACCACGTTGTGTTCCACGATGGCGACGAGGAGTTTGCACCGGGCATCAGCCTGGTGAAGCTGCCCGGGCATACGGCCGGACTGCAGGCCGTCGTGTGTGAAACCGCGCGCGGACACGTGGTGCTCGCCAGCGATGCCGCCCATCTCTACGCCAATATCACTCGCTCCATTCCTTTCCCTATTTTCATCGACGAGGCGGATTATCGCCGCGCACAGGCAAAGGTGATGGAACTGGCCGGCGGATCGCTCGATCACGTGATCCCCGGTCACGACCCACTGGTGCTCGCCTGCTTCCCGGCCGCAAACGACATCGCCCGCGTCGACCTGGCGCCCCACACCAGCATTGCAGAGGCGCTATGACGACAATCGGATTTCTTGGCCTCGGCCGCATGGGCGCGCCGATGGCGGAGAACCTGCTCGATGCCGGGCACGAGCTCTATGTCCACGATCTGTCGGAGCAGGCGGTGGCCGGGCTGGTGCGCCAGGGGGCCGAGGCCGCAGGGTCGGCAGCAGCGCTGGGGCGCCATTGCGAAGTGGTCTTCACCAGCCTGCCGACGCCGGCCATCGTGCGCCAGGCGGCGCTTGGACCGGACAGTATTTTTGTGCGCGGTAAACCACGGATATTCTGTGATTTATCTACTTCCGGCCCGCAATTGGCGCAGGAGGTTTCCGCAGCCCTTTCCGCGCAAGGCGTGGCCTCGTTCGATGCCCCCGTTTCAGGCGGCATCAAGGGCGCGCAGCAAGGCACGATCTCGATCATGGTCGGCGGGCCGGAGGCCGAGTACGAGGAAGTGCTGCGACCGCTGCTCGAAGCCATCGGCAAACCCTTCTACATGGGCGCGACGCCCGGCGCAGGGCAGACGATGAAACTGGTCAACAACCTGCTCGGTGCGGTCGCCATCGGGGTGACCGCGGAAGGCATGGCCTTCGGCATCAAGCAGGGCCTCGACCCGGAAAAGATGATCGAGGTGTTGAACCAGTCGACCGGGATCAACTCGGCGACGCGCGACAAGTGGCCGCGTTCGGTCCTGCCGCGCACGTTCGATTTCGGCTTTGCCGCCGCGCTCAGCCTGAAGGACACGAAACTGCTGATGGAGGAAGCCGCAGCAGCGGGCGTGCCGCTGCCGCTCGGCGCAATCGTGCAGGACTATCTCGAACGCACGCTCGCGCGCGAAGGACCGGATGCCGACTTCACCGCGATTGCCAAGGTGGTGGAGGAAGCCGCCGGACTGGACCCGGAGCGCTAAGCCTCAAATATCGTTCCGGATCGTCGCCAGTGCGCCGCCGTCGATCTCCCATTTCGCGCCGTTGACGTAGCTCGCCTCGTCGCTGAGCAGAAAGCTGACCACGTCGCCCACCTCGCGCGGCTGGCCGACGCGGTTGAGCGTGGCGGTCTGGCCGAGCTTCTCCATCCCGGCCTCGACGCTGTCGAACATCTGTTCCAGCATGCCGACCAGCAGCGGCGTCTCGATCACTCCGGGCATGACGCAGTTCACGCGCACGCCCATCTGCGCCACTTCGCTCGCCGCCGTGCGGGTGAGGCCGACCGCGCCGTGCTTGGCGGCGTTGTAGGCGCAGGCCCCGGCAAGACCGCGTTCCGAACCGATGCTGGCGGTGTTGACCACGGCGCCGCTCCCGCGCCGGACCATGTCCGGCAGGACGTAGCGAAGCCCGAGGAACATGCCGCGCAGGTTTACCCGCAGCACCTTGTCGAACTCGTCGACCGGATAGGTGTGGGTGGGCGACAGCGTGCCTTCGATCCCGGCATTGTTGAAGAAGCCGTCGATCTGGCCGAAGGCGTCGAGCGCAGCCTCGGCATAGCCGATCGTCTGCGCCTCGTCCGAGACATCGGCGACATGGCCGACCACTTCGCAGCCGGCGCCAGAAAGCGCCGCGACGCGCTCCGCCAACCCGCCTTCGTCGATATCGACCATCATCACCCGCGCACCTTCGCGGGCGAGGATTTCTGAAGTTGCGAAGCCGATGGCGCCGGCCGCGCCGGTCACCAGCATGGATTTTCCTTCGTGACGTTTGGTCATTTGACGTCCTTCGATTTGCGGAACGGCAGGGTGAGGATGAACAGCGCCAGCCTGGGCGTCAGCAGCTTGAGGAAGGCCCTGGCTTCCTCCGGCGTCAGCGTGGCGCTCATCGGCATGGTGCCGAAGGCCTTGCCCTTGAGGACGAGGTCACTGCCCTTCCGCTCGATCTTGCTGATGTCCATCAGCTCGGACTTGTCGGCGTTTCGGATCTTCATGACCAGCTACTCATGACAGGCGGATCTCGTCGAAGTCGATGCCGAGGTCCTCGGCCGCGACCATGGCCGTGGCCCGCCCGGCGCCGAACACCCCGCCGCCCGGATGCTGGAACGGCCCGACAAGGTAGAGCCTGTCGACACCGGGCACGCGATACTGGCCAAGCTCGGGCGTCGGGCGATGGCTGCCGGACTGGTAGGTGGTGGTGGCGATGCCGTGGAGGTCGCCGCGATAGAAGCTTGGGGATGTGCGCTCCATGTCCACCGGGCTGTCGCAATGATAGTCGAGCACCACATCGGGCACATTGTCGATGAAGTCGCCCATGCGGCGGATCATGCTTTCGGCGAATTCGCCCTTGGCCTCGTCCCAGCTGCGGCCATCCTTGCGCTGGTAGGGAACGTAGTCCCAGGCGTGGAAGATCGCCTTGCCTTCCGGCGCGCGGGAGGGATCGTGCTGGGTCAGCTGGCCGACGCCGACCAGCGGGGTGGAACTGAAATTGCCATAGCGCAGTTCGTCGAAGGCGCGGCGCATGTCCTCGTATTCAGCGGGCATCAGTTCGTACATCACCGCCGAAAGGTCACTGCCGTCAGCGTCCTTCGCCTTGAAGCGCAGCGGCGCGTCGAGCGCAGCATGGACGGTGAAGCAGGCGGCATCGGTGATATGCGTGCGCTTCGCCTTGCGCCCCACCTCGGCAGGCAGGCTCGGCACCATGTCGGGAAGCACGTGCGGGTGCAGCGCGCCGATCACCGCATCGCCTGCGGCCAGCCTTTCGCCGTCATCCAGCACCACGCCGGTAGCGCGCGAGCCGTCCGTCACCACTTCGCGCACCTGGGCAGAAGCGCGCACCTGGCCGCCGTGATCCTCGATGCAGGCGATCAGCGCATTGGTGAGGCTGCCCGATCCGCCGACCGGCACGCCGAAACCGAACTTCTCGAGGAAACCGAGGAAGACATAGGCACCGATGCCGGTCGCCTTCTCGTCCGGGCTGACGAGGTTTTCGCCCGCCACGCGGCCGAAATGGGCCTTCACCTTGTCGTGCTCGAACAGCTCTTCCATCAGGTCGAAGGTAGAGAGCTGGGTGGTGCGCCACATCTCCCGTCCCTCGGTCGACTGGTCCATCATCGCGCTCTGCGCGCCGACCGGCATCGGCGGCGAATAGAGCCCGGCCTGGATCATCGGCAGCCATTCGGCGGCCTGGCGCGACATTTCGAGGAAAGTCCGCGCGTCCTTCTCGGAAAAGCGGGCGATGGCCGCAGCCGATTTCTCCGGATCGCGGTGCAGCGGCAGGGTGGCGCCATCCTCCCACACGCTCATCATCGGCACATCGGGAAAGACGTAGCGCAAGCCATATTTCGCCTTCAGGCCAAGGTCGTCGTGCAGCAGCAGCGGATTGCCCTGGATGAAGATGTGGCTCATCGAATGCTGGTCGTGGATGAAACCGGGCCGCGTCAGCTCTCGGCTGACCACGCCGCCGCCGTGCCAGGCGTTGCGCTCGAGCACGAGCACGCTCTTGCCCGCCACCGCCAGATATGCGCCGGCGACAAGGCCGTTATGGCCCGATCCGATTACGATGATGTCTGCGTCACTCATCCAAAAGAACTCCAGTATCCGTTCGCCTCGAGCCTGGTCGAGACACGCTTGCCCCCGCCTCTCGACTTCGCTCGCGGCGAACGGGGTGGGGCATTTCCATTAGAGGCAGGCACTCAGCGCGATGTCGGAAAGCTTGCCCATGCGCTCGATATTGGCCGCCTGCGTCATCACCCCGGCGCTGAGGAAGCTGAACGAGACGTCCGCCTCGGGATCGACCCAGAACATGGTCGATCCGGCACCGTAATTGCCGAAAGTCTCGGGGCTGGCGAGCTGGCCGAACAGGTGCTGGAACACGCCCGTACCGCGCACCTGAAACCCGATACCCTGGTTGGCCGGCGGTACCACCCATCCGGCGCGCAGGGCCACGCTGCGGTAAAGCTCGTTGGCCTTGTCGCCCGTGTGGACCTGCCGGGCGAGGCGGATCATCCGCGGGCTGAGGATGCGCACCCCGTCGAGCTCGCCTTCGCGGCGGAGCATTTCGGCAAAACGCCAGAGGTCGCCGCAAGTGGACGCGCAGCCGACATGCGGGGCCTCGACCTCCGGGTCCTCGAACAGCGCATGATCGCCTTCGATATTGCGCGAGAGGTGCTTGATCGGGACGGTCCCGCGCATGTCCGGCCGCACATGGCGCGCGTCGAGATCGGGTCGCAGGCCCATGCTCGTCGAATCCATCCCCAGCGGCGCGAACAGGTCTTCGTGCAGCAGGGTCTGGAAATTGCGGCCCCGGGGGTCGGTGCGCACCAGCGCCGTGCCCATCAGCACATGGTTGACCAGCGGCGAATAGTCGCACCTCTCGCCGGGCGGCGTGGCGCCATGGACGTTCTCGATGCTCGCCTCATAGAGTTCGGACAGGCGATCAAGATACATGCCCGGTTTCGGCGACCACACGCCGGGCATGCCGGCGGTATGAGTCAGCAAGTGGTAGAAGGTCGCCTGTTCGCGCGGGTTTCCGGTGAACTCGGGCAGCACGTCCTTGACCTTGGTGGTGAGCTGGAAGCGCCCCTCTTCAATCGCCTTCATCACCAGCACGTTGGTGAAGGCCTTGGTCACCGAAAACAGCGAGAAGACATCGTCTGTCTTGAGCGCCCGCTCGCCGCCAGCATAGGCATGGCCGATCGCCTCATCGAAAACCACCACGCCGCCGCGCCCGATCTGCAGCACCGCGCCATAATAGTCACTGCGGGCGATATCGCCTTCGATGACCTGTTTCAGCTGGTCGAGCCGCTCCTGCCAGATGGCTACCATCTTACTCTCCTAGCCGGCGGCGATGATGCCGCCATCGACGGCCAGCATGGCCCCGTTGATGAATTCCGCTTCGTCCGACAGCAGGAAGGCTGCGGCACGCGCGACATCTTCCGGCGTGCCGTTGCGCCTGAGCGGGATGTTCTTTGCCCGCTGCTCATATTGCTCCGCCGTGACGAAACCCTCGGTAGCAGGCGTCGGCACGCTGCCCGGAGCAATCGCATTGACGCGAATGTTGCGCGGCCCCAGCTCGCCCGCAAGAACCTTGGTCAGCCCGGCAATCCCCGCCTTGATGGTGGTATAGGCGCCGGTGTTCGGACGCCCGCGATAAGCAACCGGCGAGGAATAGTTGAGGATGTTGCCCTGCTGGCTTTCGTCGCGATGGGCAAGGAACGCCTGCACGCCCCAGAACACGCTCTTGAGCCCGGCCGAGAGCATGCGGTCGAGCGTCTCTTCGGTGACCTGCTCAATCGGTTCATAGACCAGCACGCTGGCGTTATTGATCACCGCCCTCAGCGGCCCGGCGTCGCTGGCGAAATCCTCGGCCAGCTGGAAGAAGGCATCGCGGCTGCCGCAATCGGCGCCATAGCTGAAGGCGCGCCCGCCATCTTCGCAGATCGCTTCCGCCACGCGAAGCGCGCTTTCGCCATTGATGTCAGCGACGCCGACAATCGCCCCCTCGGCAGCGAGGTGGTGTGCAATCCCCTCTCCCAGGCCGCGCCCGGCTCCGGAAATCAGGATCGGCTGTTTCTCGAAACGCCTATGCATTGCCTGCCTCCCTTGTGCCGATCAGCGCCTCAGGCCGAGCCGAAAATGGGGGAATGCGAGAACCGGCGCGCAGCGGCCTTTGATGGCCGTGAGCACCGAAAGCGCAGAAGATTGCCGTTTGCAGGCCGGCCTGTGGGGCTGAGTGGTGCAAGGGTCAGTCCATCCCGAACAGCTTGGCGGTGTAATGGCTGTCCATATACTCGCGCATGGCGTCGATCTTGCCGTTCGAGACCTCGAACACCCAGCAATAATCATTGTCATAGACCTTGCCGTCGAGCGTGGTGCCGGTGGAGTTCGATTCCACGCAGACCCATTTCCCTTTGGAGAAGATGTTGTGCACGTGGACCTTGGGATCGCCGGGATTGAACATGCCGCGCACGGGGGCAAGGAACTCGTCGATGATGGCCATGCCGACATGGCGTCCGGCCCCGGCGATGTCCTTCACCTTGGGCTCCCACACGCTCTGGTCGTGATAGAAGCCGCGCAGTTTCTCAAGGTCGCCCGACGACAGGACGACGAAGAAATCCAGCACCAGCTGTTCGTTCTCATTGGCGGCAGTAACACTCATTCCATTTCCTCTCCCCTGGAATTTCCTTGTCCGATCAGAGCCCGCGCGCTTCGTCGCTGGGTGGCGGCATGTTCGGCATCGGCCCGCCCTGGTGCAGCGCGACCATGCCGGCACGCTCGGCAAAGCGCCAGCGCAGCCCGGAGGCGCCGTCATCGAGCACGTAATGATCCTCGAACCCGCCGACATAGATGCCACCGGCTTCCTGCGGCGGGGTGGTGCTCGCGTGGCTGGACAGCATGGTCAGGTAGTTGTGGCCGCGCGCCTCGGTTTCCGAAATCACCTCGACCAGCACGTTGGTGACGATGTGGCGCACCAGGATCGGCGGGCGGTCACGAAAGATCGCCTGTACCCGGTCCCGGCCATAGAACGGATATTGCGGCTGGAACGGGCGCGCAAACTTGCAGTCGCGGGTGAACAAATCGGCCAGTGCGGCATGGTCGCCATTGTCAGCATAGCGGGCGAACAGGAACGGCAATTTGCCGCACTCGTGTTCGATCGCCTGGCGGGTGGCGGCGTCCATCACACGCCCTCTTCAGCGTCGATTTCGGCAAAGGCCTCATTGGCGAGGCGGAAGCTGTCCACCGTCGCCGGGATGCCGCCATAAATGCCCACCTGCAGCAGCACTTCGCGGATTTCCTCGCGCGACAGGCCGTTGTTGAGGCCCCCGCGGATATGCGCCTTCAGCTCGTTATGGCGGTTGAGCACGGCGATCATGGCGAGGTTGATCAGGCTGCGGTCGCGCTTTTCCAGCCCCTCGCGGCCCCAGCACCAGCCCCAGCAATAGGTGGTCACCAGCTCCTGTAGCGGATCGTTGAACTCGCCGGATTTCGACAGCGCGCGATCGACATAGGCATCGCCCAGCACTTCGCGGCGGATTTTCATGCCCTTGTCGTAGAGTTCCTTGTCCATTGTGTTCCTTCCTTCAGAGAGCGGAATAGACGGCATCGATCAGCCGTCGTGCCCGCGGGCCATTGTCGCCCACGGCATGCATCTGGTTGCAGCAGTACGAGAAGCCGAGCTTCGCGTCCGGGTCGCCAAAGCCGATCGACCCGCCAAGGCCATGATGGCCGAAGCTGCGCATGTTGGGGCCCATGTAGACAGCCTCGGGCGTGTTGAGCAGCACGCCCAGCGCCTGGTGGTAGGGGCGGTCCTGCAGCAGCTCGACCTGGTTGTGCTGCTCGGTAATCATCGCCTCCAGCGCATCCTTCGAAAGCAGCGAAATGCCGTCCACTTCGCCAACCGCCGCACCATAGATGCGCGCCACGCCGCGGGCATTGCCATGGCCGGAGCCGCTGGCGATCTCGCACGTGCGCCAGCTCGGCGAATTCATCGTCGTATGCCACGGCTCGTCGGCGTTCTGCAGAAAGGCAAAGCTCCTCAGCACCGCCCCGTCCTGCCAGCCTTCGGGCGTGGTCGGCTTGGGCGGCACTTGCTGGTCCTTGGCGGCGAACAGCCTCGCGCCGGTGTTGGGCAGGACCTCGGCGACGTGGCTTTGCTCCTCCTCGTCCATCCCGCCGATGTAGTATTCCGCGCCCAGCGAACCGCAGACACGCTCGCGCAGGAACGGGCCGACCGTCTTGCCGGTCACCCGGCGCATGATCTCGCCCAGCAGGAAGCCCTGGTTGTGCACGTGATAGGCCGCCCTTGTGCCCGGCTGCCACAGCGGCTCCTGCACTTCCAGCGCCTTGATATAGGGTTCGTATTCGAGGAACGCGCCGGGCCACAGCGTGTCGGTGGTCAGCACCGGGATGGCGGCGCGGTGATCGAGGCACCAGCGCACGAGGATGTCTTGCTTGCCGTTCTGGGCGAACTCCGGCCAGTAATGCGCCACCGGCTGGTCGATATCGATCAGCCCTGCTTCCACGCACATGTTGAAGGCAATCCCGGTCACGCCCTTGGCCGTGCTCATCATGCAGACGGTGGAATGTTCGTCCCATTCGGCGGAACGATCCGCGCCATGATCGGCCTTGGCCCAGCCGCCCCACAGATCGACCACGGTCTCGCCATCGACGACCACGGAACACGCCGCGCCCAGCTCTTCTTCCTCGCGGAAGTTCCGGATGAAGGCGTCGGCCACGGCGCGGAACCGCTCGTCATAGCGGCCACGCAGCGGATAGCTGCCGCCGCGCGCTTCGATCACCTCGTCCAGTTGCGCTTGCGCCAAGCCCTCTCTCCCGTGACAGCCGAGCCATTGCGACTCTAACGCGCGTTAGGGATAGGCGAGTGCGGGCAGGCGCGAAAGTGGCTTTACGGCGCGAAGCTCTCTGCGCCATGCTCTCATGCGGGAGAGACAGATGCATGACGTGATCGTGGTGGGCGGCGGCCCCACGGGCTTCCTGACCGCGCTCGGCCTCGCGCAGGCCGGTGTGGACGTCCTGCTGCTCGAAGCTGGCGACCACATCATCGATAGCCCCCGCGCGGCGGTCTATCACTGGTCGCTGCTCGACGGGCTGGAACGGCTCGGCATTCGCGAGGAGGCCGAGGCCACCGGCATCGTCAAGGACGATTACACCTGGCTGATCAAGCAGACGGACGAGCACATTCGCTACCGGCTCGACTTGCTCAGCGACCGCACGGAGTTCAACTACAACATCAATATGGGCCAGGACGTGCTGGCCGGCATTGCAAGATCGCGCCTGGAACAGCTTGCCAATGCCGAAATCCGCTTCGGCGCGCGGGTCGAGGCGCTGGCGCAGGATGCTGACGGAGTGACCGTCACTCTGGTGGGCGGTGAGGAATTGCGCGCGAATTATGTGGTCGGCGCGGATGGGGCGGGCAGCACGGTGCGCGAAAGCCTCGGCCTCACCTTCGACGGCTTTACCTGGCCCGAGCGCTTCGTCGCCACCAATGTCTACCATGACTTCGCAGGCGCGGGTTACGGCCTCTCGACCATGGTGGTGGACGCAAAATGGGGCGCGGTGATCGTGATTATCGCCCGTGACGGACTGTGGCGCTGCACCTACATGGAGGACGCCGGCCTGCCGGAGGAGACCTATCTCGAACGCCTGCCCGCTGCCTATGAGCACCTGCTGCCGGGAAGCGGCGGTTACAGGCTCAGCCAGGCCTCGCCCTACCGCATGCACCAGCGCTGCGCCTCGCAATTCCGNNGGCAGGCGATGCGGCGCATGTCACCAACCCCACCGGTGGCTTCGGCCTCACCACCGGCCTGTTCGATTGCTACGCGCTGTGGCCGACTTTGGCGGCGATCGTCCTGGAGGGCGCCGATCCGGACCTGCTCGACACATGGGCGACGGAGCGGCGCACCATCTTCCTCGACAAGACCAGCCCGATGGCCTGCCACTACAAACACTTCCTGTTCCACGCCTGCGGCGGCGACGAGGCGGAGCTGGAAGAGAACATCGCCGGCATGCGGCGGATGCAGGACGATGCCGACTATTGCCGCGAGCGGCTGATGTTCACCAAGGGGCTGGAAACGACCAGCCCGGCCGAGCGGTAACTCCCCGTTCGTGCTGAGCCTGTCGAAGCACGAAATAGCGCGCCGTTGCGCAATTCGCCCTTCGACAGGCTCAGGGCGAACGGACGGTCAATCGAGATAGGCAATCGTCCGCAACTCGATCGACTGCCTCGGCGCGGCGTCGGGCCGGCGGGGTGTTGGGATCATCAAAGGCCGAATGGGCGGTGAACTGCACCGCACCCGGATCGGAATCGAACAGCTTAAACACCAGCGCTTCTGACGGCTGCATATGCGGCACCCAGTACCACTTGTGGTCGGGCGTATAGGCCAGATTGAAGCCCCACAGCGAACGCGACACGCCGCCGAGCCCGCCGCGCACCTCGCTCTGGAACAGGTCCTCACGGCGCACCGTGCTTGCGTCGGCGACGGCAAAGGGGGCGCTTTCGACCATGGTGATCGGGCGCCAGACATTGAGCAGCATGTGCCGCCCTTCGAGCCGCCGCCCGGCCTCTTCTGCCGGCAGCAGGTCGCGGGTGTAATCCGCCACGGTCACCGCGCCGTAATCGACATGAGCGCCAAAGGCTGGCTGGTTGTGGCCGTGGGTGCCAGTGGCATTGGTGCGAATGACGGGGCCGAAACTGATCACTCTGTCCGCACCGGTGAGCCGCTGCACCAGGGCTTCGGTGTCGCGACAATAGCGCTCGAGCTGCTCGGCATCGGTATAGTCCGCGATCCCGCTCGGCTCGTCCACCACCACGAAGCCGTTCTTCTCCAGCGCCAGCTCGCCGATGAAAGGCCGCACGTCGTGCACCGTCACCTCGTGCTCATCGACCGGCCAGTAGCTCTTGTCGCGCTCGCCGGCGTAGAAGATCGCCTCCTCCCCGCGCACGACATATTTCATGCGCGTGCGCACATCGCAGGTGACTGCCTCTGCCTCGTTCACTGCATGCCTTTCCGACGCTTATCCCTTTGACGCCTGCTGCGCCCCGTCATAGCAAGGGTGGCAAGCCGTCGTCGAGCGGCATGGAGGGGACAGCAGAATTGACCGGCACAGACAGCCTGCCGCCCGACGATCCGCGCCAGGTGCTCGGCAATCGCCGGATGACCTTCCCGCAATATCGCGTGATCGCGATCTGCGTGCTGGTCAACATGATCGATGGCTACGACATTCTTGCCATCTCGCTCGCCGGTGCCTCGCTGAAGGCGGACTGGGGCCTGTCCGATGCGGCGCTCGGAACGCTGCTGGCGATGCACCTGGTCGGCATGGCAGCGGGCGCGCTGGCGGTCTCTCCCGTTGCCGACCAATGGGGGCGGCGACCGGCGGTGCTCGCCTGCCTGCTGTTGATGAGCGTGGGCATGGCTTTCGCCGCCCTGTCCGGCGATTACTGGCAAATGATGGCCGCGCGGCTGGTGACCGGCCTCGGCATCGGCGGAATGACAAGCACGGTGGGCATGCTGGCGCTGGAATATGCCAATTACCGCCACCGCGAGTTTACCGCCAGCGTGGTCGCCTCGGCCTATCCGGTGGGAACGATCATCGGCGCATTCGTCGCCGCCAGCGCGCTGCAGGGGCTCGACTGGCGCGCCATCTTCTGGGTCGGCGCCGCGCTTTCCGCCGGCCTGTTCCCGCTGGCCTTCATCTACATGGCGGAAAGCCTCGACTTCCTGCTCAACCGCCAGCCGAAAAACGCGCTGCGGGCGAGCAATCGCGTGCTTGGGCGGATGAACATCCCGCAAATCGAACACCTGCCGCCGAGGCCGGAGGGCGTACAGGACGCAGTGCTGCGCGAGATCAGGCAGCCGATGCACGTGAAGGAACTGCTCAAGCTGTTCCTCGCCCATGCGCTCAACATGTTCGGCTGGTATTTCATTATCCAGTGGGCCCCGCCGCTGATCGCCGAGACTTCCGGCGACCCGGTGCTGGGCGCCGATTACTCGCAATATTTCTCCTATGGCGGGATCATCGGCGGGATGACCGCCGGCTATCTTTGCGGCCTGTTCGGCACGCGCCAGATCATGTGGTTCACCATGCTTTCGATGGGCGCGCTGATCGCCCTGTTCGGCCAATATGTGGAGAGCGCGGGCGTGTTGCTGCTGATCGCACCGTTCATGGGCGCGGCGCTGTTCGGCTCGGCCACCGCCAACTGGCTGACCATCGCCTTCGCCTTCCCGCCGCAATTGCGCGCCACCGGGCTTGGCTTTGCCACCACTGCAGGGCGCATAGGCGCGGTCGGCGGGCCGTGGGTCGGCGGCCGCTTGCTCGACAGCCGGGCCAGCGGCGAGGTGGATTTCGGCCTGTTCAGTTTCGAAGCGAGCATGACCATCGCCGCCGTCTGCGCGGTGATCGCAGTCTCGGCCGTGCTCTCGGCGATCACCTTCAGCCGGGCGCGGCTGTGGCAGGTGAAATCCTAGGGTCTAGGGCTAGGCCGCCGCAGGCGCCTTTCGCGCAAGCACGCGCGGATTGGTCTCGGCGACGAACAGCGCCGTCAGCCCGGCCAGTGCAGCAAGGCCAAGCTGGACGTAGAGCGCGACATCGAGCGTGAAACTGTCCGCCAGCCTGCCGATGATCGGCGGCAGGGCGAAACCGCCGAAGATCTCGCCCACGGCAACCACCGCGCCCATCGCCGTCGCCGCGCGAACGCGCCCCCAGGGTCTCTGCCGGTATCACGCCCATGAACAGGGGAAAGGAGCCCAGGCCCATCCAGCTGACGAACAACAGCGCGGCCAGCATCGGCGCCGGGCCCTGGACCCACAACAGCGTGGCAGGCGCGATGGTCATCAGCAGGGCGAAGATCGTCAACGCTGGCATGCGCCCGATACGTTCCGACAGCAGGCCCGCCAGCACCGCTCCCGCCGCCGGGGAAAAGCCAATCACGGCCATGATATTGCTCCAGGTCTCGGGCTCGATCCCGCGCGGTCCATCGAGGTAAAGCGGCATGAAGATGGAGCCGGTGACCACCGTGCCGACACCGAAGATGCTGACCAGCGAACAGAGCCAGATGTTGCGCGTGGTCATCAGCGCACCGACTTCCTTGAATTCGCGCAGGATAAGACTGCCGAATCCTTGCGCCCTACCGGTCGATCCTGCCCGCTCTGCCTGCGGGGCGGGTTCCGGTTCGGCGATATAGCGCCAGATCAGCAGCGCCAGCACCAGGCCGGGAATCCCGGCGAGGAAGAAGGCCATCCGCCAATCATAGGCCTCGGCAATGCGCACCAGCACCACCGGGGCCAGCGCCGTACCGATGATCGAGCCGAAGACATTCTGCACCACGCCGGCATTGAGGCCCTTGCGGCTTTCGGCCGAGGCGGCGACCATGATCGCCAGGCAGATCGGCAGGAATGGCCCTTCTGCCGCGCCCATGACGATACGGCTGGCGAGCAGCGAGCCGAAGCTCCAGGCGAGGCCCGACATGATCGAGCAGAAGGAGAAGATCACCAGCGCCGCCAGCAGAAAGGGCTTGCGCTTGCCGATCATGTCCGACCAGCGGCCGACGAAATAGGCGCCGAGCGCCCAGGTCAGCGACAGCCCCGAACCAAGCCAGCCCAATTGCTCGTTGCTCAGCCCCATGTCGGCCTGCACCGCAGGGCCGAGGAAGGTCATGGCCATGCGGTCGAAATAGGCAAAGCCATAGGCAAGGCCGAGCAGGAGCAGGACCGTAACCTCGTACCCGCGGGGCTTGCCCGCTTGTTCCCCCGCTTCTTGCATTGTCGTCATTCCCCACCCCGGCCATCGTCAATCTGGCTGTTGCGGGCAGATTATGGCCATTCTCCGGGGACGCAAGCTTGCCGCATCGTCGCGATCAGAATGGCACATTGGCGCCAGCCACTGTGTTGCTTGATTACGACAACCTGTAAAATTTGGATGGAAAGTTGCGCGAACAGCCCTTGTCTCCGTCCCGCATGGCGATAGTAAGCGAGTGTGGAGAGGAGAACACTGGCGCAATTGCGCCACACTTCCCTTTTCAGACCAGAATCCGTCGGAAGCACAGATAACGTGCGATGAGGGGTTTGCCGTAACATCAAGCGAGCGGGGTCGCCGCTCGCATGGGGAGAATGCCTGATGAAGTTCAAGACGCTCAGCGTTGCATCATCGCTGGCCATCGTGGCCGGAATGACTGCACCTGCTTACGCTCAAGATGGCGAGGATACCAACCGCGCCAACACCATTGTGGTCACCGCGGAATTCCGCGAAGCAAACCTGCAGGATACGCCGATCGCCATTACCGCCGTCAACGCGGAAATGCTCGAAGCGCGCGGCCAGACAGACGTTTCGCAGGTCGCCGCCCAGGCGCCGAACGTGACGCTGAAGCCGCAGGGCCAGGGCGGTGGTGCCGGCCTGATCGCCTATATCCGCGGCGTCGGCCAGACCGACTTCATCTATGCTCGTGACCCGGGCGTGGGCGTCTATATCGACGACGTCTATATCCCCACGCTGCAGAGCTCGCTGATCGAGCTGATGGACCTTGACCGGATCGAGGTTCTGCGTGGCCCGCAGGGCACTCTGGCCGGCAAGAACTCCATCGGTGGCTCGATCCGCCTGTTCGGCCAGCGTCCGCGCGGCGACAACAGCGGCTCGCTCGAAGCCTCCTATGGCTCCTACAACGACATCCGCATCCGCGGCATGGCCGACTTCTCCCTGACGGAGAACCTGGCGGTGCGCGTGTCCGGCATGTCGCGCAACACCGATGGTCATGTCGCTGTGCTTGACTACGGCCTCACCCACCCGACCTCCAATGTCGGTGGCAACCAGTCGATCGGCCAGTTCCCGCAGCTGACCGAAGCCGGCGGGCGCCATGTGACGGCAGGCCGTATCGCTCTCGAATGGGAGCCGACGGACCGCCTCAACGTCTACATCACCGCCGACTACACCAACCAGGATGGCGATCCGGGTGCAGAAGTGCTGATAGCAGCTGGCGCTGCAGGCCGGCCGTTCGACCCAACCTCGCAGAACCCGGCCACCAGCATGTGGTTTGATGGCGATGACTTCATCACGGTTCCCTGGCTGGTCGGGACCGATGGCAATGCCGTTACCACGGGTTGCCAGTTCGTGCCCGCGGGCCCGTTCAGCTGCGACACGCCGCCGGCCGGATACGATCCGCGTTACATCAACTACGCCAACTATCTCGATGGGATGGAGCCGAACCCGCAGGCGCCGTACAAGCCCTATTACGCCAACCCGCGCAATACGTTCGAGGGCTGGGGCGTCCACGGCAACGTCACCTTCGATGTGAACGACAATCTGCAGATCGTCTGGATCTCGAGCTATCGCGAATATGAATCGACCTGGGCGTTCGACCAGGATCTCACGCCGGTTCCGATCGCACAGCTCAACAACATCAACGAGCACTGGGCCTGGAGCCAGGAGCTGCGCGTGAACTTCGACGTGGGCGATGGCCTGCTCGAAGGTACCGTGGGCGCCTTCTACTTCGACCAGTATGGCGATTACGAAGCACGCGTTGATCTCAACTACGTGAATCCGACGATCGACTTCATCCATGGTCCGGACGAAACTCCGTCCGAATCCAAGGCGGTGTTCGCCAACCTGACGCTGCACCCGACTCCGGAACTCAGCATCACCGGCGGCATCCGCTATTCGGATGAAAGCAAGGATTACACCTACTTCCGGCGTAATCCGGACTACACCATCCCGGATGGCGGCGCGTGTTTCGCAACACCGCCCTTCCCGCCCGCCTCGCTGTTCACGTCACCGAACTGCCTGCTGGTCGGCTTCCTCGGCACCGAAGGCAATTTCGCCGATACCCGCGTCGACTGGCGCGTGGTGGTGGACTATCGCTGGAGCGACGAGTTCCTCACCTACGCCTCGGTCGCGACCGGGTTCAAGGGCGGCGGCGTTAACCCGCGTCCGTTCGTTCCCGACCAGGCCCTGCCGTTCGATCCTGAAACGCTGACCACCTATGAAGTCGGTTTCAAGGCCGACCTCTGGGATCGTCGTTTCCGCCTCAATGGCGCGGCGTTCTACAACGAGTATGAGAGCATCCAGGGCACCAAGCTGGTCTGCCCCGAGAGCTCGCTGCCGTTCCCGTGCCTGCGTCCCGACAATGTCGGTTCGGCGGAAATGAAGGGCTTCGAGTTCGAGGCCCAGCTGTTCCCGGCCGATGGCCTGAGCTTCGATGCCTCGTTCGCATATATCGACTTCGAATATACGAGCGCAGTCGATCCGGCCACGGGCACTCTGGTCAACACCGGTATTCCGGCAGGTGCAATTACACCGTACACGCCGGAAGTGACCTACTCGATCGGCATGACCTACGAGCACGAGCTGGAAAGCGGCAGCGTCATCGCGCTTCGGCTTGACGGTGCGTATCAGGACGACATCTTCACGACGTCGGAAAATACGCCGTTCTCGCTGGTCGATGGCTACTTCCTCGCCAACGGTCGCCTGACCTTCACCTCGCCTGACGGTGACTGGAGCATCTACGGCGAAGTGCAGAACATCTTCGACGAGTACTACTTCCTGACGAAGAGCGATGCCTCGGCCTCGCTGGGTATCGTCACCGGTGCTCCGGGCCTGCCGCGCACCTGGCGCGTCGGCATCCGCCGCGAGTTCTGATCGGTTGAAGGGGCTCCGCTGCGGCGGGGTCCCTCACCAAACGAAAGGGGCGCGGACCATAGCGGTTCGCGCCCCTTTCCTATCTGTCAGGCAGGAATATCAGTCGGCGTTGAGCCGTTCGCGCATTTCCTTGCCCGGCTTGAAATAGGGCACGCGCTTGGAAGGCACGGAGACCGCTTCCCCGGTGCGCGGGTTGCGCCCGATGCGGGCGTCACGCTGGCGAGTGGAGAAGGTCCCGAAGCCGCGCAACTCGACCCGACCGCCTTCGGCCAGCCTGAGCGCGATTTCCTCGAAGAATATGTCGACGACCTGTTCGATCTCTTCCGGTCGCAGGTCGGGATTGTCGTCTGCCAGCAATTGCAGCATTTCGGATCTGATCATGTCTGCCCCTTCGGGCCCGGACGTTATCCAGGCTTCTCAATGTTCGGCAGCGAGGGCATCCGACCCGACGACACATCCCGCCAACTCCGGTAGAATGACAGATGTCGGCGATTCACGCAATTGTCGCGTAATTACAATTCGTAATTATTTTGCGCGGGGTTCAGACCCGGTCGAACAAATCCTCGTGGGCAATACCGAGGCGATCGATCCTGGCGCGGATTTCCGGCCAGTCCTCGTTGAGGAAGGCCGTGCGTTCGGCGTCGCGCAATCTGTCCGCCGCCCCTTCGCGCACGAACATGCCGACACCGCGCTGGACCCGGATAAGCCCGTCCGACTGGAATTGCTGGTAGGCCTTGGCCACGGTCAGCGGATTGGCGCCCTGTTCGGCGGCGAATGCGCGCACCGAAGGGAGCATCTCGCCCTCGGCGTATTCGCCCTCGATGATCGAGGCGGCAATGCGTTCGCGCAGGCGGAGGTAGACGGGCTTCGTATCGCTCATGACAGGTGATGCAGTGCCATAATACAGCGTGTCGGGTCAAGCGCGGAAGCGCGCGAAGCTTCGGTTTCGGATGCAACGAAATCACTTCACAAGCGCAGCCAAGGCGTTAGTGTGCTGCCTTTCACGACAAGCCGTCGGCAAGACGCGCCTTCCCGGAGAGCCTGATGACCCTCGAAGAAATCATCGTAGCCTCGGCCGCTACGTTCCTGATCCTGCTGCTGCTCGCCGGGGGCGCAATCGTCGCCTCGCCCAAGCCGGAATTCGCCGGCCATCCCAAGGGCCTGTTCGTGCTGTTCTTCGCCGAGATGTGGGAGCGCTTCTCCTATTACGGCATGCGCGCGCTGCTGATCTTCTACCTGACCCAGCACTGGCTCTATAATGACGAGAAGGCCTCCGTCATTTACGGCGCCTATACTGCGCTGGTGTATATCGCGCCGGTGCTCGGCGGCTATCTCGCCGACCGCTATCTCGGCCAGCGCAAGGCAGTTCTGTTCGGCGCCGTGCTGCTGACCTGCGGCCACTTCCTGATGGCCTTCGAGGGCGACGGATCGCTCGGCCAGGCCAACCCGATGATCGATGTGTTCTGGGCGGCACTGGCCTTCATCATCGTCGGCTCGGGCTTCCTCAAGGCCAACATCTCGGTCATCGTCGGCCAGCTTTATCCGCGCACCGACGTGCGCCGCGACGGCGCCTACACCATCTTCTACATGGGCATTAACGTCGGCGCCGCGGTCGGTACGATCATCGCCGGCTACCTCGGCCAGACCTATGGCTGGGCCTATGGCTTTGGCGCGGCGGGCATCGGCATGTTGCTGGGCCTGATCGTTTTCATCATCTTCAAGCCGCTGTTGATGGGCAAGGGCGAAAGCAGCGTTCCGGAAAAACTCATCAGCCTCAAATGGGGTGTCCGGTTCGAATGGCTGCTTTATGCCGTCGGAATTGTTGCGGTCGCGGTATGCTGGTGGCTGGTTCAGAATCAGGGCTTCGTCGGCACGATCCTCGGCCTGTTCGGCCTGGCACTTGTCCTCTACGTGCTGTCTGTCGCCACTTTCGGCCTCGCCTACGGCAAGGTTTCCGAGGCCCCGGAGGTGCCACTTCTGCTCTATATCGCGGGAAGCGTGATGCTGGTCGCCGGCGCGCTATTGTACGTGATACTGGGCGCAGAATCGCTGCTGTTCGCTTCCGTTCCAATCCTCGGCCTGTCGCTGGTGATTGCGGTGATAATCCAGCAGGTCCTTACCAAGGCCGCGCATGACCGCGACCGGATTTATGCCGCCATGTTCCTGATCATCGGCTCGATCCTGTTCTGGGCATTGTTCGAACAGGCTGGCTCGAGCCTCAACCTGTTCACCGATCGCTATGTCGACCGGGCCGGCGTCGACGCCTCGATCTTCCAGTCGATCAACCCGATCTACATCATCCTGCTGGCGCCGCTGTTCGCCGCCCTGTGGACGGGCCTGGGCAGGGCCGGGCTCGAGCCCTCCGCCCCGGCCAAGTTCGGCCTTGCCATGATCCAGCTTGGCGCGGGCTTCCTGGTGCTGGTGCTGGGCGCCAGTGCCGTGGGCATGGAGAACATGACGCCGGTGATCTNNCCTGCTGCACACGACCGGCGAGCTGTGCCTCTCGCCCGTCGGCCTGTCGGCGATGAACCGCCTGGCGCCGGCGCATATGGCGAGCCTGATCATGGGGACCTGGTTCTTCGCCTCAGCCACCGGCAATTTCGTCGCCGGGCTGATCGCGGCCGCCACTGGTTCGGAAGCGGCATCAGGCGAAGGCGCAGCCAAGGAAACCGTACTCGCGGTCTACAGCCAGATCGGCTGGATCGCTGTCGGCGTGGGCGTGGGCATCGTGGTGATCAGCCCGCTGATCAAGAAGCTGATGCACCTCGATACTCTGCAGGACGACAATGTCGGCGACGACCTGCTGGGCGCGGCGGAAGCCGGCGAAGCACAGGCTGGCGGTATGCATCCGGAAGTGTGGCCAAAGGGCTGATCCGACCGAACGCTGCGTGCAGAAAGGGCCGCCGCCGCCGCTACAAGCTTTCGAGGAATGCGAGCTGCGGCTGCTGCGCCGTTTCATCGCCTGCCATATTGTGCCCGAAGCCAGACAACACGATCAATTGCGCTGACCGCGCGCTTTCCGCCAGTTCGCGCGCGTGCGCCAGCGGGATCAGCTGATCGTCCGAGCCATGCACGACCAGCACGGGAGCAGTGACTGCGCCAATCTTGGCGATGTTATCGAAGCGGTCCACCAGCAGCCAGTCAACCGGCACATAAGGGTAGGCATTCTGCGCCGTCGCGGTCATGCTCTTGAAGGCAGAAACGAGGATAAGCGCGCGCGGCTGCATCTCGCTCGCCAACTCTGTCGCCACGCCCGAGCCAAGCGAGTTGCCGACCAGCACGATATCGCCTTCGGTCACACCTTGCGCTTCGAGCCAGGCGAGGGCGGCGCGGCCGTCGCGATAGAGCCCGTCCTCGGTCGGCTCGCCGGGATTGCCGCCATAGCCGCGATACTCCGCCGCCAGCACGCCATAGCCTTCCTCCGCGAGCAGCTCGGTGGTGAAAAAGGTCGTCTGCCAGTCCATGCCATTGCCGTGGAAGAACAGCACAGTCGGCATGCCGTCCATTGCCGGGCGATATCCAGCGTTTAGTTCAAGGCCATCGGAGGTGGTGTAGACGATCGGCTCGAAGTTTTCTGGCACACTGCGGTCGATCTGCGGAACCGGATAGATGAGGTCGCGCTGCCAAGTGTAGAGCCCGCCGACGAACAGGGTAAAGGCAAACGCGGAGAGGACCAGCAGCCTGATAGCGAACCTCAGGTACATCGCCTTGCCAACCGACCTCAGGCGCGCGCTTCTTCCACGCCGGCGCTGTTGTGGCGCAGCGCCGCAAGTACGGTCTCGACGATCTGCGGGGCATTGAGGCCGGCTGCCTCGTACTGCTTGTCCGGCGCGTCCTGGTCCTGGAAGATATCGGGCAGCCGCATGGTGCGGATCTTGAGGCCGGCATCAAGCAGGCCCTCGTCAGACGCCAGCGTCAGCACATGTGCGCCCAGGCCGCCGATCGCGCCTTCCTCGATCGTCACCACAACTTCATGCGTCGTCGCCAGCCTGCGGATCAGCTCCGAATCGAGCGGCTTGGCAAAGCGCATGTCGGCAATGGTGGTCGATAGCCCCCTGGCCTCCAGCGCATCGGCCGCCTTTTCCGCTTCTGCCAGGCGCGCACCGAGCGAGAGGATGGCGACCTTGCCGCCCTTCTCGTCGCCGCGCACGATCCGGCCCTTGCCGATTTCCAGCTTTTGCGGGACCTCGGGCAGCTGAGCGCCCACGCCCGCACCGCGCGGATAGCGAAAGGCAATCGGCCCCTCGTCATGCTCGGCGGCGGTATAGGTCATGTGTACCAGCTCCGCCTCGTCGGCAGGCGCCATCACCACCATGTTGGGCAGAGTGGCGAGATAGGTGATGTCGAAACTGCCGGCATGGGTGGCGCCGTCGGCGCCGACCAGCCCGGCGCGGTCGATGGCGAAGCGCACCGGCAGGTTCTGGATCGCCACGTCGTGCACGATCTGGTCGTAGGCGCGCTGCAGGAAGGTGGAGTAGATCGCCGCGAACGGGCGCATGCCCTGCGCCGCAAGCCCGGCGGCAAAGGTCACCGCGTGCTGTTCGGCAATACCGACGTCGAAGGCACGATCGGGGTGGGCATCGGCAAAGACGTCGACACTGGTGCCAGAAGGCATGGCGGCGGTGATGGCGCAGATCCGCAGATCGCTGTCCGCCAGTTTCGTCAGCGTCTGGCCGAAGACCTTCTGGAACGCCGGCGCGCCGCCGGAGGATTTCTTCTGCTCGCCGGTAATAACGTCGAACTTGGCCACGCCGTGATACTTG
>JABAHR010002427.1_pt2 | contig 29073 bp, 28 predicted proteins | sample 7062101 | NCBI WGS metagenome assembly JABAHR01 (sample SAMN14534553, study PRJNA622989) | marine sediment metagenome | biome: marine biome [ENVO:00000428]; feature: marine pelagic biome [ENVO:01000023]; material: deep marine sediment [ENVO:00002113] | place: India: Gulf of Kutch | collected...
GCCGATACCGTCGAGCTGGGCCTGCAGGTGGTGCTGCGCGATCAGCGCGTCCGCGGTGACGGTCTGCGCCCCGCGATGACGCCGGCCCCCCATGCGCGGCCGGTGCTGATCGTCCTTGGCTCGGATCGCGGCCTGTGCGGGCGCTTCAACGACCGGATCGCCGAGGCCGCGCTGAAGGACATGTCCAATGCGGCCGAGCCCCCGCTTCTCTGCGTGATGGGCGCGCGCACCGCCGCCCGGCTGGCCGCTGCGGGCCGGACGCCGGACCGCGTGCTGCCCGAGCCGGGCTCCGTGGTCGGGATCGCCGCGGCGGTGCAGGAGGCGATTTTGCAGATCGATGGCTGGCGGCGCGAGGCCGGGGCCGGGCCGGTTCACATGGTCTTCAACCGCCGCAGCGAGGAATCGCTGGCCTTCCCGGCGCATCGCGCGTTGCTGCCGCTCCCGGCCCCCTATCTCGAGATGCTGGCGCGCAGGTCCTGGCGCTCGCGCAGCCTGCCGATGTTCACCATGGAGCGGGACGCATTGCTGTCCTGGTTGCTGCGCCAGCACCTGTTCGTGGCGATCTATCGCGGCGTCGCCGAGTCTCTGGCCAGCGAGCACGCCTCGCGGCTGGCCGCCATGCAGACCGCCGAGCGCAACATCGAGGAACGGCTCGAGGACCTCTCGGCGCTGCATCGCCAGACCCGGCAGGAGGCGATCACCCGCGAGCTGCTCGACGTGATCGCGGGCTTCGAGACGGCCGGGCGGCCGGATCCGGCAACCTGAACCGCCCCCTGCGCGTTCCCCCTGCGCAGGCCGATTGACGGCGAAGACAGGAGGCACGGCAATGAGTGAGACGCAAACCGAACTGAGCGAGGCCCTGCTGCGGCGGCACGGCACGACCTTCGCGGCCGAGCTGGGCGTCGATCCGGCGCGCAACACGCCGGCGCCGCTGTTCCGATGGTTCTGCGCCGCGCTGCTGATGAGCGCGCCCATCTCGGCCGAGATCGCGCTCGCGGCCGCGCGCGCCCTGGCCGAGGCGGGCTGGACCACCGCCGAAAAGATGCGCGACAGCCGCTGGAAGGACCGGGTCAAGGTTCTGAACGGAGCCGGCTACGGCCGCTATGACGAGCGGACCGCGCGGATGCTGGGCGAGGCGGCCGAGATGCTGTGCGACCGCTATGGCGGCGATCTGCGCCGGCTGCGTGCGGAGGCCGGGTGCGATCCGCAGGCCGAGCGTCGTCTGCTCAAGGAATTCAAGGGCATAGGAGATGTCGGCGCTGACATCTTCTTCCGCGAGGTGCAGACCGCCTGGGACGAGCTCTACCCCTTCGCGGATGGCCGTGCCCTGAAGGCAGCGCACGAATTCGGGCTGCCGGATACTGCCGAGGGGCTGGCCGGCGTGGCCGGGTCCGAGGGTTTGCCCCGGCTGCTGGCCGCGCTCATCCGCGCGGACCTTGCCGGAGACGGCCCCGAGGATATCCTGCGGGCCGGGCGCTGACCCCTCAGCGCCGGCCGAGCAGCTTCGAGAGGTCTTTCCAGCTGCGCGTGTTCAGCACGTCGTCCGGCCCCAGCCAGCCGCGCTGGGCCTGGTCGATGCCGTAGCGCATGTTGGCCAATCCGGTTGTCGTGTGGGCGTCGGTCGCGATCGAGATCTTCACACCAAGGTCGCGCGCCATCCGGCACGACACGTCGTTCAGGTCCAGACGCATCGGCTGGGCGTTCAGTTCCAGGTGGCAGCCGCGCTCCTTCGCCGCCTCGACCAGCTTTTCCACATCCACCGCATAGGCCCGCCGCTCGCCGATCAGGCGGCCCGTGGGGTGGGCCAGGATGTCGACCTCGGGATTGTCGAGCGCGCGCAGGATGCGCTCGGTCTGCGTACCCTCGTCCAGCTGGAAATCCGAATGCACCGCGGCGACCACCAGGTCGAGCTCGCGCAGCAGGCTGTCGGGGAAGTCGAGCCGCCCGTCGCGCAGGATATCGACCTCGGAGGCCTTGAGCAGGCGGAAGCCGTCAAATTCCTCGTTCAGCGCGTCGATCTCGTCCATCTGCCTGCGCAGCCGCTTCTCGTCCAGGCCGTTGGCCACCGCGCGGCTTTTCGAGTGGTCGCAGATGGCGAGGTAGTCATAGCCCCGCGCCTGCGCCGCCTCGGCCATCTCGCGCAGCGTGCCGCGCCCGTCCGAAGCCTCGGTGTGCGAATGCAGGTCGCCGCGGATGTGCTTTTCCTCGACCAGTTCGGGCAGCTTGCCGTCCTCGGCCGCCTCGATCTCGCCCCGGCTCTCGCGCAGCACCGGGGCGATCCAGGGCAGGCCGACGGCCTCGTAGACGTCTTCCTCGGTCGCTCCCGCGATGCGCTTGTCGCCCTTGAACACGCCGTATTCGTTCAGCTTCAGCCCGCGGGCCTGGGCGCGGCGGCGGCAGGCGATGTTGTGCGCCTTCGAGCCGGTGAAGTAATGCAGCGCGGCGCCGTAGCTGACCTCGGGCACCACCCGCAGGTCGACCTGCAGGCCGGAGCGCAGGATCACCGTCGAGCGCGTGTCGCCCTGCGAAACGATTTCGGTGACCTCGTCATAGGTCACGAACCGCTCGATCACCGCGCGGCCACCCTTGGCCGTTACCAGGATATCCAGGTCGCCAACGGTTTCCTTCCGCCTGCGATAGCTGCCTGCCACGGTGACCTTCCTGACGCCGTCGATGGCGGTGATGAACGCGACCAGCGGCTCGGCGAAATCCTCGGCCAGGGCGAGGCGAAAGCGCCGGTCGGAGACGTCTCCCTTCGCCAGTTCGTCGCGGATCCGGGCCTCGCTTTTCTCGCCGAAGCCGCTGATGCTCGCGATCCGCCCCGCCTCGGCGGCCTTGCGCAGATCGTCGAGCGAGCGGATGTCGAGTTCGCGGAACAGGGCCTGCGCGCGCTTGGGGCCGATGCCGGGGATCGCTGTGATCTTGACGAGGCCTTCGGGAACATTCTTCGAGAGCTCGTCCAGCATCGCCAGGTGCCCGGTATCGACGAAACCGGCGATCTTGTCGGCCAGGTCATCCCCGATATCGGGGAGCTCGGACAGGTCGGCGCCTTCCTCCAGCATGTCGGCGAGGCTGCGGCCGAGGTTGCGGATCGTGCGCGCCGCGTTGCGGTAGGCGCGCACCCGGAACGGGTTGGCCTGCTGGATTTCCAGCAGGTCGGCGACATGGTCGAACGCATCCGCGATCTCGACGTTGTGCACGGGCATGGGCAAACCTCCCCGCTTTGATGCCACGGCAATAGTTCGGGCCTGGGACTGGCCGTATCAAGGGGCTGCTGGCGCGACAGGGGGCGGCGGGTCCGGTTGGCCGCGGCTGTCACCGGCCGGGAAGCGGATCGCGCTGATATCGGCGATGAAGAAGGGGAAATAGTCGGTGGTATCGAACATGTTGCCCGCCTCGACGTGGAAGGGCAGGCAAAAGCCCTCGACCTCGCGGAAGTCCGACAGCAGCCCGCCGAAGGGTTGCAGGCGATAGACCTTGTCGGGGTTCGCGTTGGTCCAGCGCTGGAAAATGACGCGCAGCGGGCGGCCCTCGGCGTCGAGAGTGACGTCGACGGCCTGGGAGAGGTCCCCGCGCGTGACCTTGACCCGCGCGGTGTCGGGGCCTGGCGCCTCCCATGTAATGCCGGGGCCGGGCAGCAGCGCGGCGGGCGTCCAGAATACCGCTTCGGCGACATATCGGCCGAAGGCGGCGCGGGCGTGATCCGGGGTGCCGCCCATCCGCGCGACAGGGATCAGCCCGAGGACACGGAAGCGGGTCCAGCGCCCCGTATCCGAACCCGAGACAGGCATGCCACCGCGCGTCCGCATCGCCCAGAGGAAGCCTTCGGGCGCGGCCAGGATCTGTCGCGCGGCCATCGGCTGGTATCGGGGCTGGGCCTTGTCGCCCAGGCCGAAACTGCCCTGCATCTCGATCTCGGCCACGCGACGCAGCGGCGTGCCGGGGCGGATCGCGAAGCCGAAATACCGCCGTGCCGGCTCGGGCAGATCCGTGACCATCGCAGGATCGAAGGCGGGTGGGGCGGCGGGCTGCAACGCGGCCAGCCGCGCCCATTCGGCACGGTCGGCGCGACGGTCCAGCGTCGCGCGCCCGGCAAGCGCCAGGACAAGCCCGGCGAGAAGAAGCAGGGCGATCTGCAGGAGTGCCATCGAAAGCGACCTCGGATTTTCCGGTCTGATGCCGGTTGTGCCGTGCCGCCTCGCGCAACGCGATGACCTGGATCAAGGGAAGTGATCATCCACCCGCCCGGGCAGACAGGCCTTTCTTTTCATGGCGGTTTCGGGGTAACGCGGGACGGCAGAGACAGGAGGTGTCATGAGCGGTCTAATCGCACTGCTGGACGACGTCGCGGCGATCGCGAAGGTCGCCTCGGCCTCGGTCGACGACGTGGTGGGCCAGGCGGTCAAGGCCTCGTCGAAATCGGCCGGCGCCGTGATAGACGACGCCGCCGTGACGCCGAAATACGTCCATGGCTTTTCGGCCGATCGCGAGATCCCGATCGTGTGGAAGATCGCCCGCGGCTCGCTGGTCAACAAGCTGATCATCCTGATGCCGCTGGCGCTGCTGCTTTCGAGCTTCGCGCCCTGGGCCATCGCGCCGCTGCTGATGCTGGGTGGCGCCTATCTGTGCTTCGAGGGCGCCGAGAAGGTCTGGCACGCCGTCAATCCGGCGGACCACACCGACGAGGAAACCTACCAGAAGAAGCTGAGCGACGCGCATCTGGAGGAAGCCAAGGTGCGCGGCGCGATCAAGACCGATTTCATCCTGTCTGCCGAGATCATGACGATCACGCTGTCCGCCCTGCCGCCGGGCATGTCGCTTTGGATGACCGCGGCGGTACTGTCGGTGGCCGGTATCCTGATCACCGTCGCGGTATATGGTGCTGTGGCGCTGATCGTGAAGGCCGACGATTTCGGCTTGCTGCTGGCGGCGAAGGGGCGGCTGGCGGCGACGCGCAAGCTGGGCGAGCTGATCGTCAAGGGTGTGCCGAAATTCATGAAGCTGCTGATCGTCGTGGGCACCGCGGCGATGGTCTGGGTCGGCGGCTCGATCATCCTGCATGGCGCCTACGAGCTGGGGCTGAAGGCGCCCTATCTCGCGATTCACGACATCGCCGCCGCCGCGGCCCATGCGGTGCCCCGCTTCGAGGGCGCTGTCGAGTGGCTGGTCACCGCGACCATCGATGGCGTGATCGGACTTGGCCTCGGCGCGCTTCTGATGCCGGTGGTAACGCGCGCCGAGGAACTGCTCGCGCGGCTGCGGCGGGGCGAGCAGGCCTGATCCCGCCGCTGTCTTTGCGCGAGATCAATTAAGTCGCCCCGGGTCTCGCCTATCATCCCCTCATTGCGTTTCCGCGCCCGCGACGTGGGCGCACGGCCGGGGTTTGAACGGGACGGCGAGATTCATGAAGTACCTCGTGACGGGCGGCTCCGGGTTCCTGGGAGTGAACCTGGTCCGGCATCTGCTGGCGGCGGGCGACGAGGTTTGCAGCCTCGACATCGCGCCTTTCGATTATCCCGAGGCAGCCCGGTTTTCCCATCTTGCGGGTGATATCCGCGACCGCGACACGGTGCTGCGAGCGATGGCGGGCGTCGACGTGGTGGTTCATTGCGCCGCGGCGCTGCCGCTCTATCCGCGTGACCAGATCCATTCGATCGACGTCGAGGGGACGCGGGTGTTGCTCGACGCCGCGCTCGACCTGGGAATTCCGCGCTTCGTGCACATCTCCTCGACCGCTGTCTATGGCGTGCCGCGGCACCACCCGATCCACGAGGACGACGCGCTGATCGGCGTCGGCCCTTATGGCGAGGCCAAGATCGGTGCCGAACGTGCCTGCATGGAATATCGCGGCAAGGGTCTCTGCGTGCCCATCCTGCGGCCCAAATCCTTCGTCGGCCCCGAACGGCTGGGGGTTTTCGAGCTGCTCTACGATTTCGCCAGCCACGGCCGCAACTTCCCGGTGCTGGGCAGCGGCACGAACCGATACCAGCTGCTGGATGTCGAGGATCTGTGCCGGGCGATCGTGCTCTGTGCCACCGGGCCCGAGGCCGATGTGAACGACGTCTTCAACGTCGGCGCCGCCGAATTCGGCACGATCCGCGAGGATTTCCAGGCGGTGCTGGATCGCGCCGGGCATGGCGGGCGGATCGTGTCGCTGCCCCGGCTTCCGGCAATCCTTGCCCTGCGCCTGTTGGACAAGCTGCACCTGTCGCCGATCTATCCGTGGATCTACGAGACCATGGCGCGCGACAGCTATGTCGCGATCGACCGGATCCGCGAGCGGCTGGGCTTTTCGCCGCTCTATTCGAACCGCGAGGCGCTGCTGCGCAACTATGCCTGGTACATCGCTCGTCGCGACCACATCGCCGGCGCGACGGGAAAGACCCATCGCGTTCCCTGGCGGCGCGGCGCGCTGCGCCTCGCCGAAGCGTTCTTCTGACGGAGGAGCCACAATGACACTGACCGACGCAACCGCCGTCCTGATTGCCGTTCTCGCCCAGGCGGGCCTCGCGCTGGCGCAGGAGCAGGCCGCCCCGCCCGACCAGTGGGAGGCCTATACCGCCCAGCGGGCCAAGACGATCGTCGAGCTGCAACCCTTCCGCAGCGCGCAGACGGCCACGCTGCCCAGCGGCGAGAGGGTCGCCCTGATCAACCTGAACCCCGTCACCAATGCAAGTTTCCTGCTGCAGGTCGGGCAGGAAAGCTACCACATCGACAATCCGGCCCCCGCGACGCGGCAGGTGGCGCTGGCCGAGGATGCGACGCTCACGCTCACGGGGCCCGCGGGGCCGCTGAACTGCGCGCTCCTGGCTGGCGAGCAGCCCCTGTTGCAGGGGGCACGCGGCAGTGGTCTGCCCTTCGCGCCGCTCTGCGAGGGACGCCTCTATCTGCGCAACAAGGTCTCGGGCTCGCGCAGCAGTCTCGAGCGTATGACGGATTTCCTGCGCGACTATGTCTGGGGCGGCGAGGAAATCGTGCGCTTCGTCCGCGACGCCTTCTACCGCGACCGCTATGCCGCCTTCCCCGAGCTTCTCGAGGGCGAGGCCGGCGTCTGCGTCGAAACCGGCCCCTGCGCCGCCCGGATCGACCCGCGCTATGCCGAGAGCCTTATCGCACCGATCGGCTTCGGCATCGCCATGCCCGACCCCGATCAGGACGCGATGGCCCCGGGCGGCTGGTACGTCGCCGCCGGACTGAAGGACGTCTTCGTCAGCGCGATCCAGCCGCGCAGCGTCGCCCGCGAGATCCTGGAGGCACCGGGTCCGGTCAACCGGCTCGACGCCGTCGAGGGCAAGGCGGTCGCCTATCTGATCGCCTTCGACCTCGCCCGCTACGGTATCGGCTTCGCGCTGGGCACCGAGCATCCGCGGCTCGACTGGTCGCCACGTCCCGCTGCGCAGGCGCGCATTCGCGGGCTTCCTGGACCCGATGGCATCGCCAACGCCGCGCCGCTGGTGCGCAGCGGCATGGTCGCTCCGGAATACGCGACGCGCACCGTCGCCACCTTCACCGCCGGCTTCAAGCGCAGCCACGGCGCCTTCAAGTTCGGCGACTACGCCACCATCGACACCGGCAAGCATTACGGCTTCATCGAGCGCGGGGTGATCTACAGCAAGCTCAAGACCGGGCTGTCGACGCTCTACGTGCTCGACGACGGCAGCGTCGACATGAAGGTCTGGACCGAGACGGACGACGCGCTGCTGCCGCGCATCATGTACGCCCGGCAGAACGGCGTGCCGCTGGTCGAGACCGATCCCGAGACCGGCCAGCCGGTGCCGGGAGACCGGGTCAACCGCTGGGGGCCCGGCAATTGGTCGGGCAGCGCCGAGGGAGAGTTGCGCTCGCTGCGCGCGGGCGCCTGCCTGCAGCACTGGCAGGGACGGAGTTATCTGATCTACGCCTATTTCTCGACCGCCACGCCCTCGGCCATGGCGCGCACCTTCCAGGCCTACAACTGCACGCATGCCATGCTGCTGGACATGAACGCGCTCGAACACACCTACCTCGCGGTCTACCTGCGCCAGGAGGGGCAGGTGCTGGTGGAACACCTGATCAAGGGCATGGCGCAGCTCGACAAGAGCGCCTCGGGCGGGGGCGTGATCCCGCGGTTCCTGGGCTATCCGGACAACCGCGACCTGTTCTTCGTCTTTGAGCGCGAGGTGACGCCATGACCCGTATCGCCGTCCTTCTGCTGGCGCTGCTGATCGCGCTGCCCGCCGCCGGGCAGACCGCGTTCCAGCAGCAGAACGAGGTGCTGTTCCGCCAGCTTCAGCAGGTCCACGATCTCTCGCGGGCGCAGATGCAGCGGATCCGCGAGATCTTTGCCCGCTCGGGCTTCATCGGGCAGGGCAACCCGGCCGTGGCGCGCCACCCGATGACCCCCGAGCAATGCCGGGCCCGCGCGCCGGGCGGCGGGGCGGGCTATGCCGACCGGCAGTTCGAGCGCATCTGCGGGGCGAAATACATGGCGCCGCTCTACGATCCGCGCAGCCAGCGGCCCGAGGATGCCACCGCCTGCATCGACCAGTTCGAATTCCCCAACATCCCCTGCACCTACCCGGTGACCTGGGTCCGCGCCAGCGAGGCGGCGCAGATCTGCGCCGCGATGGGCAAGCGGCTGTGCGACGCGCATGAATGGGAGGGTGCCTGCGCCGGCGCGCTGGAGCCGCCCGACTATACCTTCGGCATCGGGCCGGGCTCGGTCTCGGCGGCGGCCTCGGCGCATAACCGCAAATACGCAGCAACGAAGAGCTGGGCCTACGGCCCGTCCTACCAGCGCGGTGTCTGCGCGGCGGCCAGCCAGAAGAGCCCCGGCTGCGACGGCGGAGGCTGGAACCGCTGTGGCTCGAACACCTATCCCACCGGCGCCTTCCCGCAATGCCGCAGCACGCTGGGCGTCTATGACCAGCACGGCAACGCGGCCGAGCACATGAACCTGCCGCTCAGCCCCGACCAGATGACCAGCCGGGGCAGCACGACGCTGGGCGTGACCGAGATGAAGGGCAGCTGGTTCATCTTCGACCGCTACTACGCGCACCAGGACTGGTGCCGCTGGCGCGCGCCGTACTGGCATGGCAGCCGGGTCATGTCGCCCGGCAGCCATTCCAACTATCACCTCGGCTTCCGCTGCTGCAGCACCGTCCGGTGACGCGCCGACGGCGCGATGTCAGTGCAGCGAGGCGAGCAGACCCTCGGGCTGGGGGATGGTGCCCTCGGCGCTGACGATCGGCGCGAGTTGCGGATCCTGCAGGATCGCGGCCAGGCCGCGGGGGGTGCCGTTCACGAAGGCGACCGGGCTGACCAGCCGCACGCCATGGCTGTAATCGGCGTATTCGGCGTGATGCACCGTGCTGAGCGGCTGGATCGGCCTGCCGTCGGGCCGGTGCCAGCCATAGATCGCCACCCGGCCCGGCTTCGCGCGCAGGCGGTTGGTCAGCACGATGTCCTTCTTCTGCCCGGCGGTCAGCACGTCATGGGCCCGGCCGGCGCGGCGGCGCTGGGTCTCGACGGTCTCGTTGTGGCGCCAGAAATAGGCGGTCGAGCTCATCGCCGCGGTCGGCGGCATCGGATCGGGCGAAAGGCGCACCCCGGCCTGCGCGTGGATCGCGTCCACCATGCGCGTGGTCGGCAGCAGATAGCCCAGTCCGTCGGCGATCGCGGCGGCCGCCGGCAGCCCCAGCGGGACGCGGACGAAATCCTCGTCACCGCCCACGGCGAGGTAATCGGGGGTCACGCAGATCGTCACCTCGACCGTCCCGTGGCCTTGGGCGGTGCCGCGCAGCGTCACGGGGACGAAGCGGCGCAGGAAGTCGGGGACGTTGCCGGCGAGAACCTGCTCGGCGACCAGGCGGTCGCGCGCCGTCCCGGCGGCCGCGCCGATATCGGCCAGCAAGGCGCTGGCGCTATGCGCCCGGCGCTGGCGCTTTGGCAGGCCCGCGGCCGCCTTGGCGGTGCAGGCGACGGCCGGGGCAGTGGTGCTCTGGGCCGCCGCGGTACCCGGCAGGGTCAGGGCGCACAGGCCCCAGGCGATCGCGGCCATTGCAAGTCGCGTCATCTGATTTTCCTCAAACGGTTTCAGGCCGGATACCCCGAATTGGCGCCCGGGGGTAAGCCAGAGGCGTCACGGCGGCGAAACTCCGCCGATGCGCGCGCCGCTGCGGGCCGCGCGGCTTCGTGTGACGGTTGATCGAAATCAATGTTATGATGGGGCCGCGCTCCTAGACATGAGAGACGAATTAGGGGGTGTGCCATGCCGCAGCAGACGCCGAACCCGAATAACGACGGTCCTGGTCGGCAGGACGGGACCTATCTGGCGATCGCGTTGATGCTGCTCTTCGGGTCGCTGATACTGATATCGTTCCTCCAGCCGGCGTCGCAGGCGGCCCCCGAGATCTCGTATTCCCGCATGAAGGAACTGATCCGCAGCGGCGAGGTCACCGAGGCGCTGATCGAGGAGCACGCGATCACCGTGACGCTCGGCGGCGAAGGCGGCGAGACGCGCCGCGCCGTCGTCCCGGCCCAGGGCGACCCCGAACTGTTGCCGTTGCTCGAGGAGCAGCAGGTCGAAGTCGCGGCCCGCGCGCCTGCCGGGACCTCGATGTTCGCCTACATCCTGCCCTGGATCCTGATCCTCGCCTTCTATTTCTGGATGCAGCGCCGGATGCTCAGCAACTATGGTGGCGGCCTCGGCCCGTCAGGGCTGGGAGGGTTGTTCTCGGGGCGCTTCTCGACGCCCACGGAAAAGCGCACGCGCGTCACCTTCGAAGACGTCGCCGGCCAGGATCAGGCCAAGAAGGAGGTCGCCGAGCTGGTCGAGTTCCTGCGCGAGCCCGAGCGTTTCCAGAAGGTCGGCGCCGAGGTGCCCCACGGCGTGCTGCTGATGGGCCCGCCGGGCACCGGCAAGACGCTGCTGGCCAAGGCGCTGGCCGGCGAGGCCGACGTGCCGTTCTTCTCGACCTCCGGCTCCGAGTTCATCGAGGTCTTCGTCGGCGTCGGCGCCGGTCGCGTGCGCAAGATGTTCGAGGCCGCGCGCAAGGCCGCGCCCTCGGTCATCTTCATCGACGAGCTCGACAGCATCGGCCGCACCCGCGGCGCGGGGCTGGGCGGCGGCCATGACGAGCGCGAGCAGACGCTGAACCAGATCCTGGTCGAGCTGGACGGCTTCGACGGCAAGGAGGCGGTCGTCGTGCTGGCGGCCACCAACCGGCCTGACGTGCTCGACCCCGCGCTGCTGCGCCCCGGGCGCTTCGACCGGCACGTCATGCTGAACCTGCCCGACAAGACTGCGCGCCGGGCGATCCTCGACATCCACGCCCGCAAGCTGCCGCTGGCCGACACCTCGGACCTGGAGGCGATCGCGGCAGGCACGCCCGGGTTCTCGGGGGCGGACCTCAAGAACCTGCTGAACGAGGCCGCGATCGCGGCCGCACGGCGTCACGACGACCTGATCACCGATGCCGACCTGCAGGAGGCGCGCGACAAGGTCATGATGGGCACGGTGCGCACCCTGGCCATTCAGCCGAAGGAAAAGCACCGGCTGGCGGTGCACGAGTCGGGGCACACCGCGGTGGCCTATTTCGCGCCGGGGGCCGACCCGCTCTACAAGGTCACCATCATCCCGCGTGGGCGCAGCCTGGGCGGAACCCACATGCTCAGCAAGGAAGAGCACCACACCCTGCCCGAGGACTACCTGCGCACGCAGCTGTCGATCCTTCTGGCCGGGCGCGCCGCCGAGAAGGAATTCATCGGCACCGTCAGCTCGGGCGCCGATGACGACATCAAGCGCGCGACCGAGATGGCCCGCTCGATGGTCGCGCGCTGGGGCATGACCGAAGAACTGGGTCCGGTGGATCTGCGCCAGAGCGAGGATCACCCCTTCCTGGGCCAGTCGATCGCACAGCCGCGCGAACATGCCGACGAGACCGCCGCCCGCGTCGACGCCGCCGTGATGACGCTGCTGAGGGACGCCGAGGCCAGGGCGCGCGAGCTGCTGACCGCGCACCGGTCGGAGTTCGAGCTGCTGGTGCGCGAGCTGGAGGCACATGAAATCCTGGATTTCTCGGATATCCAGCGCTGCCTTGAATCCGACGGCAAGGTGCGCCCGCTGAAGCCCGAATACGACCCCACGCGGCCGCCCCAGACCCATAAGGGGCAGTAAGGCGGCGCCGGCGTCAATCGAGCGTTCGCCGGAATCGCGCCAATGCCGCCGCCGACAAGAGCAGGACGAAGATCGCCAGCGCCGCGAAGGCGCCCGAGACCGCGGCCGCATCTCCGCCTTTCAGCATCACGGTGCGGATCAGCCGCAGGAAATGCGTCAGCGGAAAGATCTCGCCCAGCGTCTGTGCCCAACCCGGCATGCCGCGATAGGGGAACATGAAGCCCGACAGCAGCAGCGAGGGCAGGAAGAAGAAGAATGTCAGCTGCATCGCCTGCATCTGCGATCGCGCCACGGTCGAAATCAGGTAGCCCAGGATCACGAGCGCCAGAACGAAGACGAAGATGCCGGCCAGGATCAGCGGCAGGCTGCCCACGAAGGGAATGCCGAAGATGGCCTTGGCGGCGACCAGCACCACCGCGACCTGCACCGCGCCGACCGCCAGGTAGGGCAGGATCTTGCCCAGCATGATCTCCAGCGGGGTGACGGGCATCGCAAGCAGGTTTTCCATCGTCCCGCGTTCGGTCTCGCGGGTCAGCGCCATGGCGGTCATCATCACCATGGTCAGCTGCAGGATCACCCCCAGCAGCCCCGGCACGATGTTGTACTGGGTGACGCCTTCGGGGTTGTAGCGCCTGTGGACCACGACCGAGAGGGCCTGCGCCGCCTGCTCGGCGGCCTGCGCCTCGGCCCCGGTCTCGCGCAGCAGCGCCTCGGAGGCCACCGTGCCCAGTGTCGAGATCGCGCCCGAGGCGACCGAGGGGTCGGTGGCGTCGGCCTCGATCAGGATCGTCGGGTGGTCGCCGCGTTCGACCCGGCGGCCGAAATCGGACGGCACCGTGACCACGAAGGCGACGTCGCCACGGGCGATCAGCGCCTCTGCCTCGGCCGCCGAGGCGTCCGGGGCGATGAAGCGGTAGTAGCCCGTCAGTTCAAGCGCGCTGACCATCGCCCGAGTGAAGCGGTCCTGCGTCGGTGCGACCAGGGCCGCTGGCAGCTCCTTGGGGTCGGTGTTGATGGCGAAGCCGAACAGCATCAGCTGGACCAGCGGGATCCCCAGCATCATCGCGAAGGTCAGCCGGTCGCGGCGCATCTGGATCGTCTCCTTGCCCAGAAGCGCGCGCAGCCGGCCGAGAGAGAAAAAGCGCGTCATGCCATGTTGTCCCGGCTCTGGCCCATCAACTGGATGAAGACGTCCTCGAGGCTGCTTTCCGCGCGGGAGGCGGTGGTGCCGGTGTCGGCGGCGACCCGCTCGACCGAGGCGCGCAGCGCCGCCGCGTCGCGGCCCACCAGGTGCAGCGTATTGCCGAAGGGGGCGACCTGCTCGACACCCGGCGCGCCCTTCAGCGCCCGGGCGGCCGCGCCCAGGTCAGGGCCCGACAGCACGTAGGTGGTCAGTCCCGCATCCCGGATCACCTGCTTGACCGTGCCCTGTGCAACCAGCCGGCCGTAGGAGATGTAGTTGATCCGGTGGCAACGTTCGGCCTCGTCCATGTAATGGGTCGAGACCAGCACGGTCAGGCCGTCGGCGGCCAGCCCGTGGATCTCGTCCCAGAACTCCCGCCGGGCCTTGGGGTCGACCCCGGCGGTGGGCTCGTCGAGCAGCAGCAGTTCGGGCCGGTGCATCAGGCAGGCGGCCAGCGCCATGCGCTGTTTCCACCCGCCCGACAATTGGCCGGCAAGTTGCGTGCGGCGGTTTGAGAGCCCCATGGTCTCGAGCGTGTCGCGCACCGCGCGGCGCACCGGCCGCAGACCGTAGAGACCGGCGACGAAGCGCAGGTTTTCCTCGACGGTCAGATCCTCGTAGAAGGAAAAGCGCTGCGTCATGTAGCCGACCTTGCGCTTGATCGCCCGCCGCTCGTGCCGGATGTCGTGGCCCAGCACAACGCCGGTGCCCGCATCAGCGCTGAGCAGCCCGCACATCAGCCGGATGGTGGTTGTCTTGCCCGAGCCGTTGGGGCCCAGGAACCCGGCGATCTCGCCGCGCGCCACGGTCATCGAGACATCATCGACGACAGTGTGGCTGCCGAACCGCTTGGTCAGACCCTCGACGGTTATCGCCGCCTCGCTCATCCGCCGCTCCCGGGCAAGGTCACATCGACGATCTGGCCGGGCTTCAGCCCGCCGGGCGTCGCCGGGCGGGCCTCGACCAGGTAGACCAGCTTCTGCCGGTTCTCGAGCGAGTAGATCACCGGCGGGGTGAACTCGGCCGCGTCGGCGACATAGGTGACGGTGGCGCTCAGCCCCTCGGGACAGCCGTCGCAATGCACGTCGAGCGCGCTGCCCACCGCGATGGCCGAGAAAGACGTCTCGGGCACGTAGAGCCGCAGCTTGACCGCGTTGTCGCCCAGCACCGAGAGCACCGGCGCCGAGGGGCCGGCGATCTCGCCCGGGCGGCGGATGATGTCGAAGACGGTGACGGGCTCGGTCAGGATGAGCTCGCGCTGCTCGAGGTTCCACTGCGCCTTGTCGCGCGCCGCCTCGGCCCCCGCGACGGCGGCCTCGGCCGCCGCGATGGCCTGCGGTCGGGCGGGCAGGCGGGCCACGGCCAGGTCGGCCTCGATCTCGGCCACCTTGGCTTCGGCCACGCGGGCGGCGGTGACCGCGTCGTCGGCCTGCGCCTGGGTTGCGGCACCGCGCTCGGCCAGGCTGAGCACGCGGTCGCGGTTGCGGGTGGCTTCCTCGGCCTGCGCGCGGGCCGAGGCGAGCGCGGCCTCGATCACCCGGATCTCCTCGGGGCGCTTGCCCTGCTGCAGGTCGGCAAGGCGGCTTTGGGCCTGGGCCCGCGCCGCCTCGGCCTCGGCCAGCGCGATCTCGGCGTCGCGGCGGGCCATCTCGACCAGCACAGCGCCGGCCTCGATCCGGTCGCCGCGCGCAACGTTGACCGCCTCGATCTGCGCCACCGCGACCGGCGCGACCAGGGTGAAGGCGCCCTCGACATAGCCGGTGGCGAAGGGCGGCGGCGGCGCGCAGGCGGCCAGCAGCGAGGCGGCCAGGGGCAGGGTGCAGAAGAGGTCGATCATGTACGGTCCCTTTCGATGGCGGCGCGCAGGTTCGCGACCAGCCGGTCGGCGATCCGTTCGGCCTCGTCCGGGCCGATCCGGTCCCAGGCCATCCGGCGCAGCACGAAGGGCCGGCCGATGCGGAAATAGAGTGCCTGGCCGATCATCGAGAACACCGCCAGCCGCACCGCCTCGCTCTCGGCGTCCTGGCCGGTCGCGGCGGCCCACAGGGCGCAGAGCTCGCGGTGCTTGGGTTCGATGAACTCGGCGTAGATCGTCTCGGCGGCCGCGCCCGGGGCGCTCATCTCGCGCAGCACGAAGGCGACCATGTCGTCGGCTCCCGGCGCGGCGACGATGAATGTGGCCAGTCGCCTGATCACGGCCTCGATCTTTGCGGCCGCCTCATCTGGCTCGAGCGGGCTAGGCGCTTGCGGCTGGCCAACGATGCCGGAGATGCGCTGTGCGACTGCGTGCGCGCAGGCGGCGTGCAGCCCGGCCTTGCCGCCGAAGTGATAGGCGATCGAGGCGACATTGGTCCCGGCCTCGGCCGCCAAAGCGCGGGTCGAGGTCGCCGCGAAGCCGTCGCGGCCGAAGAGCCGTAGACCGGCGGCGATCAGGCTGTCCTGGGTAGGGTGCGTGGGCGACTCGGATGTCATCCGATGATCTTAATCAATCGTTTGATTAAATGCAATTCTGACGCTCAGCCGCAGCGACATCGTGGCATTTGAAACCCCGCGCCAGCGGATTAGCTGCCCGCCCATCGGATGCGACGGACAGGCGCTAATGGAAAATATCTTGCAATCCCAGAGCGATGAGTGGGCGACGCGCGCACGGGGCGAGGCGCTGATGCGCGATTTCGTTCCGCGCATGGGTCGCCGCTATGCCGCGGGGCGCAACTACGACCGCGGGCCGGGCGCGCATCGGGATGTCTCGACCCTGTCGCCCTATATCCGGCGGCGCCTCGTGCTGGAGCGCGACGTGGTCGCCGCCGCGTTTGCCGCGCACGGGCCCGAGACGTCGGAGAAGTTCGTGCAGGAGGTCATCTGGCGCGGATACTTCAAGGGCTGGCTGGAACGCCGCCCCGCCGTCTGGGCGAGCTATCGCGAGGGTTTGGAGCGCGATCTCGCGGCGCTGGAGGAGGATCGCCGCCTGCGCCGCGCGGTCGACCGGGCCGAGAGCGGGCAGACCGGGCTGGACTGTTTCGATGCCTGGGTGCGGGAACTGATCGAAACCGGCTATTTGCACAATCACGCGCGGATGTGGTTCGCCTCGATCTGGATCTTCACGCTTGAACTGCCCTGGCGCATTGGCGCGGATTTCTTCTACCGGCACCTGCTCGACGGCGATCCGGCCTCGAACACGCTCGGCTGGCGCTGGGTGGCCGGTCTGCACACGCGCGGCAAGACATACAAGGCGCAGGCCTGGAACATCGCGAAATACACCGGACAGCGCTTCGTGCCCCGCCCCGCCGACCTTGCCGAGGAGGTGCGGGGGCTGGAAGCCGATGAGCCCGACGGCCTGCCGCCCGTCATGCCGCTGCGCGCGCCGCGCGCCCCGGACCCGGCCGCGCCCACGGCGCTGCTGATCACCGAAGAGGATTGCCGGGTCGAGGATTTCGAGCCGGGCACGCTCGACATCCGCGCGGCGGCTACGCTGGCGGCGAGCCATCTGCGCTCGCCCCGTGCGATTTCCGAGGACGTCGCGGCCTTTGAAGCGCAGGCGCTGGCCGATACCGCCACCCGCAGTGGCGTGACGGTCGACGCGCTCCAAGCCGGCGCCCCGCAGGACCTGGCGCGCTGGGCGGCGCGCGCGGGCGCCCGGCAGATCGTCACCGCCTACGTGCCCGAGGGGCCATTACGCGACTGGCTGCGCGAGGCTGGCCCGGCGCTCGAGGCAAAGGGCATCGCGCTCTGCGAATGGCGGCGCGACTGGGACGCGGCGATCTGGCCGCATGCCACTGCCGGCTTCTTCAAGGTCAGGAAGAAGATCCCCGAGATACTGGAGGCGACGGGACTGTCATGAGCATGGAACGGACGGATGTCGTGATCATCGGCGCCGGCATGGCCGGCGTGACCTGCGCCCGCCGCCTGGCCGAGGCCGGGCTCGCCACGGTGGTCCTGGACAAGGGGCGCGGCATCGGCGGCCGGATGGCGACGCGCCGGGTGAAGCTCGAGACCGGGACGCTGCGGTTCGACCATGGGGCGCAGTACTTCACCGTCCGGGACGCCGGTTTCGGCGCGGCGCTGGACCGGGTGCCCGGGGCCACGGCGATCTGGCAGGACGGCGCGGCCGAGCCGCATCGCGTCGGGCTGCCCGGCATGTCCGGCCTGCCGCGCGCCATGGCGAGCGGGTTGGACGTGCGCCAGCAGGCGGAGGTCACGGCGATCAGCCGGACGAACGGGACATGGCAGGTCACGGCAGGCGAACACGCGATCTGCGCCCCGCGCCTTGTCTCCACCGTCCCCGCGCCGCAGGCGGCCCGGCTGCTGGGCGCCGCGCATCCGTTGGCGCAAGACCTCGGGGCGGTGGGTATTGCACCGTGCCTGACGCTGATGGCCGCCTTTCCGGCGGACGCGCCGGCGCCCTTCACCAGCCGCGCGGACGAGGCGCATCCGCTGGCCTGGATCGCGCAGGACAGCAGCAAGCCCGACCGGCCCGATACCGCCACCACCTGGGTCGCGCAGGCGAGCCCGGACTGGAGCGAACGGCATCTCGAGGAAGATCGCGACGTCATCGCCGCCCGAATGCTGCCGCTGCTTTGCGAATTGATCGGCGTCGCGCCGGACCTCGCACTGCATGCGGCCGCCCATCGCTGGCGCTATGCGCGCGTTACGAAGCCGCTGGGCCGGCCGTTCCTGGGCGGCGAGCAGGGGCTTTGGCTGGGCGGCGACTGGTGCCTCGGCGCTCGGGTCGAGGCCGCCTGGAAAAGCGGTGCGGCCATAGCCGACGCGGTCCTCGCCGACGGTATCCGGCAGTAACCGGCAAAGGGCGTCGTGTGAGACGACGCCACCAGGAAAGCCAGCCTCGTTCGGTTTGCCTGTCCGCCGGGCGCCGGTCACAGATCGATGCCGCGCCGAGAGCTCTTTCTCAGGCCGCCGTCCTTCTCCATAGTGGGGGGCATGACACGCGACCTGCCGTGGCCCGCCGACAGGCCGCGGCGCCGCGCAACCGCCGAGGACGAGGACAATGACCAGGAAGAAAACCTACGAGGATCTGCGCTCGGCCCGCTGGTTCGCCCCGGACGACCTGCGCTCGATGGGCCACCGCAGCCGCGCGATGCAGATGGGGCTCGACACCGAGGACTGGGAAGGCAAGCCGGTCATCGCCATCATCAACACCTGGTCGGACCTCTCGCCCTGCCACCACCACCTGCGCGACCGCGCCGAATTCGTGAAGAAGGGCGTGCTTCAGGCCGGTGGGATGCCGGTCGAGATGCCGGTGCATTCGTTTTCCGAGCAACTGCTCAAGCCGACCTCGATGCTCTACCGCAACATGGGGGCGATGGAGGTCGAGGAANNGGCTGCGACAAGTCCACGCCCGCGCTGGTGATGGGCGCGGTCAGCATGGGCCTGCCCTTCATCTTCCTGCCCGCCGGCGCGATGCTTCGCGGCAACTACGCCGGCGAGAAGCTGGGTTCGGGCACCGATGTCTGGAAATACTGGGACGAACGCCGCGCCGGCACGATCGGCAAGGAACAATGGGACGGTGTGCAGGGCGGCATCGCCCGCAGCTACGGCACCTGCATGACGATGGGCACTGCCTCGACGATGATGAGCATCGCCGAGGGCTTCGGGCTGACGCTGCCGGGCGCCTCGTCGATCCCGGCGCCCGACGCGGGGCACAAGCGGATGGCCGCGGCCTGCGGCCGGCGCATCGTCGACATGGTCTGGGAGGACCTGACGCCGGACAGGATCATCACGCCCGCGAGCACCCGCAACGCGGTAACGGTGGCGATGGCCACCGGCTGCTCCACGAACGCGATTATCCACCTGATCGCCATGGCGCGGCGCGCGGGTGTTCCGCTGGGTCTCGACGATCTCGACGCCATCGGACACACCACGCCGGTGATCGCCAACATCCGTCCCTCCGGCAAGGAATACCTGATGGAGGATTTCTTCTACGCCGGCGGCCTGCCCGCGCTGATGAAGGAGTTGGGCGACAAGCTGGACCTCTCGGCCATCACCGTCACCGGCCGCCCGCTGGGCGAGTGCATCGCGAATGCCGAGAATTACAACGAGGACGTGATCCGCCCGCTGTCGAACCCGCTCTATCACGAGGGCTCGCTGGCGGTGCTGCGCGGCAACCTCGCGCCCGACGGCGCGGTGATCAAGCCGGCGGCGATGAACCCGAAGTTCCAGACCCATTCCGGCCCGGCGGTGGTGGCCGACAGCTATGCCGCGCTCAAGGAGATCATCAACGACGAGGACTACCCGATCACCGCCGACCACGTGCTCGTGCTGCGCAACGCCGGACCGCAGGGCGGGCCGGGGATGCCGGAATGGGGCATGATCCCGATGCCGAAGGCGCTGCTGAAGCAGGGTCACCGAGACATGGTACGGCTGTCGGACGCGCGGATGTCCGGCACCTCCTACGGTGCCTGCATCCTGCACGTGGCGCCCGAGTCCTTCGTCGGCGGCCCGCTGGCGCTGATCGAGACCGGTGACATCATCGAGATGGACATTCCCAACCGCACGCTGAATGTGCGCCTCTCGGACGAGGAGTTCGCCGCCCGCCGCGCCCGCTGGACCCAGCCCGAGCCGCGCTACGAGCGTGGCTATGGCTGGATGTTCTCGCAGCATATCGAGCAGGCCGACAAGGGCTGCGACTTCGACTTCCTGCGCACCGAGTTCGGCGCCCCTGTGCCCGAGCCCGAGATCAACTGATGCCGGCCCCCGCTACAAGCCGACGAACGCGAGCGGCCGCCGGCGCCGCCACTTTGCCCTGGTGCGGTGCGTCTGGAAGTCTCAGCGAGCCAAGCTGGTCCTGTCGTGCCGGTCCTACCTGAGAGCCGCCGCCTCGGTCGCCGGGCGCAAGAGGTCGGCCACGACGGGGTAATGATCCGCGGGCCATTTCGCGCCCAGCCGCTCGCGCATCACCATCGGGGCACCGGCGGGGGCGAACTGCGCCGAATGCGCGAGGTGATCGATCGCGCCATAGAGGTTCAGGCCGATGTCGAAGTGATAGGTTGCCCCCGCCACCGGCAGAAACGACAGCCCGGCCCGCTCCAGCCGCTCGTGCAGCGATGAGCCGAGCCGGGCATTCAGGTCCCCCGCCAGGATCACCGCGCGCCCTTCTGCGATCCAATCCTCGACCCGGCCCGCGACCAGTTCGATCGACCTGCGCCGGTTCTCGGCGCTGGAATGGTCGAGGTGAAGGTTGATCACGCGGAACGTCTCGCCGGTTTCGCGCCGCCGGAAATCGACCCAGGAGGCGAAGGCGGGATAGGAGCCGTCGAAGGTGCGCGAATAGATCACATCGGGCGTTTCCGAGAAGAAGAACCAGCCCTGCCGCAGCGTCTCCAGCCGCTTGGTGCGGTAGAAGATCGGCTGCGTCGAGGGAAATTCGCGCCAGTTCCCGACCGCCGCGGCGGCGTATCCGGGGTTGTTCTCCAGCAGCCAGGCGCGGGCGAGGTTGACGCTGTCGTCGTTGCCGCCGGCGAAGCTCTCCATTTCCTGGAATGCCACCAGGTCGGCATCGAGCGCCTTGAAGGTCGCGTCGAGCGGGCCTTTGCGCTGATGCCAGTCGCCGACCGACCAGCGGCCCTGGGCGCGGTTCAGCCAGATGTAGTGCACGTTGAAGCTCGCAACGCGCAGGGCGCCGGGCAGCGGGGCGGTCAGCGCCGGGCCGCCCGAGTTTCGAAGATGCTGGACGCCGACAACAGCGACCAGCAGCGCGAGCAGAACGGCGAGGAGACGCCCCAACCCGCGCATGCTGCTGGCCCGCGCCGGTCGGATCATGCGATCACGGGCAACGGCACCGTTTCATAGCTGTGCGCGATGCGCCGCGAGAGAACGTCGTCGATCATCTCCATGCGGAAGAAACGCGCCGGGCGGACGCCGCCGCCCAGGATCGGGAAGGTGCCGCACATCATCGCCGCGCCGGCGCCCAGCCGCCCGCCCCCGGGGCTTTCGGGTGCGCCGTCGGCCAGCCCCGCCAGCGGCAGCAGCATCGCCAGCGTGCCTTCCTGGTAGGGCGTCCACTCCTCGCCTTCGGCCTCGCGCACGAAGGAGCGGATGCGGATGTCGTCGAGATGCTGCGCCACCTCGTCGAAGGGCCAGAGGGTGGCCGCCAGCGGCTTGGCGCAGAGCTGCTTGGAAAGCGCCACGGAATGCGCCTCGAGTTCGCGGTCGGTGTGATCCGAGCCGAGGCCCAGGTACAGCCGCTCGCCGGTGTCGATCAGCACCGGCTCGGCCTCGCCCGACGAGGTCGCGCCGACGGTCTGGATCTGCGCGTCCGTGGTCAGCAGCCCGGCCGAGACGCGGTAGAACAACGGCACGCTGCTGGGGGGGCTGACTCCGATCGCGCGCAGCTCCTCGATATGGTGATCCACCGCTTCGCGGCTGCGTCCCGTCCAGCCGGCGATGATCGCGCGCTGGATCGGGATGGTCAGGGTGCCGGTGTCGGTCGTTTCAAAGTCGAGTGCGCAGGTCATGGTGCTCCGCAAGATTGTTGTTGGCTGTCCCGGGCGTCTTAAGGCGAAAGGCGCGGCCCGGAAAGGGTGTCGGGGCCCGGCCGCCGCTCAGTATATGTTCGAGCGTTCGTACTGCACCGGCCAGGTGACGTTCTGCGCCTTCAGCGCGTTGGCGGCCTTGAGCGGCCAGTGCGGGTCGGCCAGCAATCCCCGGCCGATCAGCACCAGGTCGGCCGAGCCGTTGGCGATGACCGACTCGACCAGGTCGGGCGCATTCAGCAGGCCGACCGCGCCGGTTGCGATCCCCGCCTGCTGCCGCACCTCGTGCGCCAGCGGCACCTGGTAGCCGGGATGGATCGGGATCTGCTGGCGCGGATCGTTCCCGCCCGACGAGCAGTCGATCAGGTCGACATCGCCGCGCGCCTTCAAAAGATGCGCCAGCCGCACGGTATCGCCCAGGGTCCAGCCGCCCTCGACCCAGTCGGTGGCCGAGAGCCGCACGAAAAGCGGCAGATCGTCGGGCCATTCGACGCGCACCGCGTCGATGGTCTCCGTCAGAAAACGGATGCGGTTGTCGAAGGACCCGCCATAGCCATCGGTCCGGCTGTTGCTGAGCGGCGAGTAGAACTGGTGGATCAGGTAGCCATGCGCCGCGTGGATCTCGAGGATTCTGAACCCGGCTTCGCGCGCCCGGCGCGCGGCGGCGGCCATGGCCGCCATCTCGTCGCCGATTTCGGCTTCGCTAAGCGCCGCCGGCACCGGCCAGCCCGCGGCATAGGGCGTCTCCGAGCACGAGACGGTGGGCCAGCCGCCCTCGGCCTCGGGCACCGGCTTGCTGCCCTCCCACGGCCGGCCGACCGAGGCTTTGCGCCCGGCATGGCCCAGCTGGATCGCCGGCACCGCCCCCTGCGCTTCGACGAAGGCCGCGATCCGCGCCAGCGCGTCGCGCTGCGCGTCGTTCCAAAGGCCGAGGTCGTGCCGGGTTATCCGCGCACGCGGCGAGACATGCACCGCCTCGGTCGAGACGATGCCCGCGCCGCCGACGGCGCGGGCGCCGAGATGCACGAAATGCCAGTCATTGGCGATGCCGTCTGTGGCGGAATACTGGCACATCGGCGACAGCATCAGCCGGTTGCGCACCTCGACCGAGCGGAAACGGATCGGGCGGAACAGGTGCGGGTTGGGGTCACGCCTGAGGATGCGGCGGCCGTCCTCGCCTGACACACGGGAGTCCTGTTTCGCGTTCGCCATTGGCTGCTCCGAATCTCGAAAGAGGTGACCCGGATCAAAGGCCACAACGCAGGGCAGTGTGCAAGGCGATGGAGGACGGGAAGACAGGCGCTGGCCCGACCGCATTTCTGCGATCGCCCCTGTTCGAGCGGGTCAAGCCGGCGCGGCTCCCTCGACGGACCGAAGATACAGATCGGCGCGGAGCATCCGCCCTGCGCCGAAGATGGCGGAATTGCTGGATTTCCCGAGCAACAGGACGGCTCTCGGGATGGCGGTCAAGGGTCGAGGCTCATGCGACCTGGTGGTGCCCGATCAGGTAGGCCACCGTGCGCAGCAGCGCGGCCGTGAGCGCATGGGACAGCACCTTGCCTTTGCCGTGGCCGATGAACTCGTCGCTGTCGCGCGTGTCCGATCGGCGCAGGGTACAGTGCCAGTGGCCGTTTGGCTCGACCGCCTTGCCGTCGATGTGGATCGCCCAGCCCGGAACCGCATCGTCGATCAGGTGAATGACGTGGTCGCTCGACGCGAGTTGCTCGGCGGTGATTGCCCGCACCTGGTCCTTGTCCGGCAGGTGCCCGGACAGCGCCTCCGAAATTTGCGCCAACGTGGACTCGTCGAGTCCCTCCGTGGTCTCGATGCGCTTTGCCAGTGACTCGAAATCCGTGCTCATGACCTTCCTCTTGCCAGATTGGGGCGCGCAGGCCGCTGCGCCTTCGCCTGCCTAGCGCGCGGCTGGCCGGGATGCGTTGACGGCGATCAAAAGCAATGCGCGCGCGATACCCTAGCCTTGCGGCCGGCAGCAATGGAAAGCGGAAGCGGAATGCCGGGGCAGGATAGCGTCAAGACACTTATATGGTTGGAGAATCTTTCGCGCGGTGACGTGGCGAAGGTGGGCGGCAAGAATGCATCTCTGGGCGAGATGCTGCAATCGCTGGAGCCACGCGGAATCCGCGTGCCGCCGGGTTTCGCGACCACGGCGGATGCCTATCGCGAGTTCATTGCCGCGAACGATCTGGGCGACAAGCTCCGAGACGTTCTCGGTCGCATGGAGAAAGGCGCGCTGACGCTGGCGCAGGCCGGGCGCGAAATCCGCTCCGGCATCCTCGAGGGGGCCTGGCCCGACCGGATCGAGTCGGACATCCGGGCCGCCTATCGTGCGCTTGCCGAGCGTGTGGGCCAGGCCGAGCCCTCGGTCGCGGTACGCTCCTCGGCCACCGCCGAGGACCTGCCGGATGCCAGCTTTGCCGGTCAGCAGGAGACCTTTCTGAACATCCGCGGCGAGGACGCGCTGCTGCATGCGTGCCGCCGCTGTTTCGCCTCGCTCTTCACCGATCGCGCGATCACCTATCGCCGTCTCAAGGGGTTCGATGATCTCGAGGTGGCGCTCTCGATCGGCGTGCAGTTGATGGTCCGCTCGGATGTCGGCGGCTCGGGCGTGATGTTCTCGCTCGATACCGAGAACGGCTTCGACAAGATCGTGCTGATCAACGCCGCGTGGGGGCTGGGCGAGAATGTCGTCCAGGGCGCGGTCAGCCCCGACGAATACCAGGCCTACAAGCCGTTCCTCGACCGCGAGGGACTTGTCCCGGTCATTCACAAGGCGCTGGGCGAGAAGGCCATCAAGATGGTCTACGCCAAGGAGGGGGGCGCGACGACGCGCAACCTTCCGACATCGAAATCCGAGCGCGAGAGCTTCGTGCTCTCGGACGACGAGATCCTGGAACTCGCGCGGGCCGCGGTGCTGATCGAGGCGCATTACGGCCAGCCCATGGACATGGAATGGGCGAAGGACGGCGAGACCGGCGAGCTCTACATCGTCCAGGCGCGCCCCGAGACGGTGCAGTCGCGCCGGGAGGCGGACGCGTTCAAGAGCTACAGCCTGGGCAAGACCGGCAGGGAACTGCTAACCGGCCTCAGCGTCGGCGGGGCCGTGGCGACGGGCGAGGTCTGCCTGATCGAAAGCGCCGACGAGATCGATCGTTTCGTCGATGGCAGCGTGCTGGTGACCGCGAACACGGACCCCGACTGGGTGCCGATCATGAAGCGGGCCGCCGCCATCGTCACCGACCATGGCGGGCGGACCTCGCATGCCGCGATCGTCAGCCGCGAACTGGGCGTGCCGGCAATCGTCGGGACCGGCCGCGCAACGCATGTCCTGCATGACGGGCAGATGGTCACCGTCTCCTGCGCCGCTGGCGACGAGGGCTCGGTCTACGAGGGCAAGGCCGATTTCAGCGTCGAGGAGGTGCGGCTGGACGAGTTGCCCGAGACCCGCACCAGGGTGATGCTGAACCTCGCCAACCCGGCGGCGGCGGCGCGGTGGTGGCGGCTGCCCGCGGACGGCGTCGGGCTTGCCCGCATGGAGTTCGTGATCAGCAACGAGGTCAAGGTGCACCCGCTCGCGCTGACCCGATACGACGCGCTGACCTCGGACGAGGACCGGGCGGCGATCGATGCGCTGACGCGGGGCTATGCCCGGAGAACGGAGTACTTCGTCGAAAAGCTCGCCATGGGCCTCTCGCGGATCGCGGCGACCTGGTATCCGAACCCGACGATCATCCGCATGAGTGACTTCAAGACCAACGAATACGCCGACCTGCTGGGCGGGCGGCAATTCGAGCCGGCCGAGGAGAACCCGATGATCGGGTTTCGCGGCGCCTCGCGCTATTATTCCGAGGCATATCGTGACGGCTTCGTGCTGGAATGCCGGGCCATCCACCGGCTGCGCGAGACCATGGGCTTCGACAACGTGGTGGTGATGATCCCGTTCTGCCGGACCGTGGACGAAGCCGACCGGGTGCTGGAAGTCATGGCCGAAAACGGCCTCAGGCGCGGCGAGAACGGGCTGGAGATCTACGTGATGTGCGAGATCCCCTCGAACGTGATCCAGGCCGAGGCCTTCGCCGAGCGTTTCGACGGCTTCTCGATCGGCTCGAACGACCTGACGCAACTGACGCTGGGTGTCGACCGCGACTCCGAGGCATTGGCAGCGCTCTTCAGCGAACGCGACCCGGCGGTGCTGTGGATGATCGAGACCGTCATCGCCAAAGCGCGCAAAGCCGGGCGCAAGATCGGCCTGTGCGGCCAGGCGCCCAGCAATGACCCGGAATTCGCCCGGCTGCTGGTACGGGCCGGGATCGACTCGGTCTCTGTGACGCCCGACAGCTTCTTCGCGGTGAAGTCGCGGGTGGCCGAGGCGGAGCGCGGCGGCTGATCAGCGGGCCAAGGGCTGACCCGAAGCTACGGCGGTCATCGAAGTTCGCTTTCGACCGGGAGAAACGCGACCTGAGCGCAGGTGTCAGGATCTCCGGCGTGCACGCATGTTGTCGGCGGAGTCGAGACGGCGCGTACCGCCACGCCTGACCGGCTTGTCCGTCAGAGGGGCGCTTCGGCCTTTCCGTGCCGGTCGAGCAGGATCTCGGCGCTGTCGTTCCAGACTTCCGTGCTGCGGATCAGGCCGTCGCGCACCACAAAGGTGTCGATATAGCGGTTGTGGTCGAAGGGCGTCCCGTCGGGCCAGGCGCCATAGAGATCACCGGTGTTGAAGACACGGACCTCGCCGGTCTCGGGGTCGAGCACGGCATCGGTGCGCAGCGGGCGTTTCTTCACCCAGGCATAGCGTTTCGCGTTGAACGCGGTGCACTCGGCCGGATCCGCGAAGCGGCGGCCGCCGGTGAAGCGGATGGTGAAATCCTCGGCCACGCAGCGGCGCGCGCCGTCCGGGTCGGGGATCATCGACAGCTCGAGATACCGCTCGACCAGCGCACGCGCCTCGGCCACGGGATCGTTCGCGCCGGTCATGGCGACGAACTCTCCCGTTCTTCCGCCAGTGCCGCGCACAGGCGCGTCGCGGCCTCGACGCCGTCGATGACCGGGATGTCGAACTCGCGGCGGAAGGCGGCGGTCAGCTTCGCCATGCCGGCGCAGCCCAGCACGAGGCAATCGATGTCGTCCTCGGCCACGGCGCGGCGCGCCTCGCGCTTCACGTCCACCGCCGCGCCCTCGGGGTCATCCTCGAGCCGCAGCACGGGGACGTCGCTGGCCCGCACCCGGGCGAGCTGGCTTCCCAGGCCGTAGGTCTGGATATTCTCCTCGATGATCGGGATCGCGACGTCCAGCGACGTCACCACGGAAAACCGATAAAGCCGCAGCGCGGCGACATGGGCCGCCGCCTGGCCAAGGCCGATCACGGGGCAGGGGGCCATCCGCGCGGCCTCGGCCAGCCCGGTGTCGTCGAAGCAGCCGATGATGATGCCGCGCGCACCGGCGTCGCTCGCCTCGCGGACCAGCTCGAGCAACGGCGGCACCGCTGCCGCGCCGTCCTCGCGGCCCTGGATCGCCGGCGGGCCCTTGTGGGAAGTCCAGCCCTCGATCGCCAGCCCGGGGCGGGTCTTGCGCGCGATCTCCAACATGCCGTCGGTCATCGCGACGGTGCTGTTGGGGTTGATGATAACGATGTCCGCCATGTCTCAGACCATGCCCTTGCCGGCATCCGATCCCTGTCGGGCGCGGCGACGGTTCACCAGCCAGACAGAGGCCAGGAACACCGAGATCACGATCATCGAGAAGACCGTGGTCAGGGTTCCGAGCGCATAGATCACCGGCGTGGTCACGTTGGTCGTCATGCCGAGGATCTCGAGCGGCAGGGTGTTGTAGCTGCCGGCGGTCAGGAAGGTGCGCGCGAATTCGTCATAGCTCAGCGTGAAGCCGAACAGCGCCACGCCGATCAGAGAGGGCGCGATGATCGGCAGCACGACATGCCTGAAGGTCTGCCAGTTGCTGGCGCCCAGGTCGCGCGCGGCTTCCTCGTAGGCCTGGTCGAAACGGTTGAAGACGGCGAACATGATCAGCAGCCCGAAGGGCAGCGTCCAGGTCAGCTGCGCGCCGTAGCCGCTCGTCGACCAGTGCACCCTCCAGCCCAGCTGGTCGAAGATCAGGCCGACGCCCAGCGAGATCAGGATCGAGGGGATNNTTGCGGAAGGCCAGCCCGCCCATCACCGAGACCACGATCGTCGTTACCATCACCACAAGGCCCAGCGTCAGCGAGCGGCTGAACGAGCCCCAGATGTCGCCTACGGCCTGCTCCTCGAACAGGTCGAAGAACCAGTGCAGCGAGGCCCCGTTCATCGGGAAGGTCAGCCCGCCGCTGGGCCCCTGGAAGCTGAGGATGCCGATGGTCACGATCGGGCCGTAGAGGAACAGCACGAACAGGGCGAAGAAGGCGGCCAGAAAATAGAAGCTGCGCGGACGGCGTTCGGACATGGGTCAGAGCTCCTTGCGTATATCGACGAAGCGCAGCATCACCGAGATGATGATCAGCACCGTGGCCAGCAGAACCACCGCCGTGGCGGCGGCCGAGGGGTACTGCAGCAGCGCCACGTCGTTGTAGATCAGCCGGCCCATGTTCGCCGACTGGCTGCCGGACATGAAGCGCACCGTCACCAGGTCGCCCATCACCAGCGTCACGACGAAGATCGAGCCGATCATGATGCCGGGCTTGGTCAGCGGGATCACCACGTTCACCAGCGTCTGGAACCCGCTGGCGCCGGCGTCGTAGGCGGCCTCGATCAGCGATTTGTCGATGCGCATCATGGTGTTGAAGATCGGCACCACCATGAACAGCGTGTAGAGGTGCACGAAGGCCAGCACGACCGAGAAATCGGAATAGAGCAGCCATTCCAGCGGCTCGTCGATCACGCCCCAGGAAATCAGCGTCTGGTTGGCGATGCCGTTGCGCCCCAGGAACGGGATCCAGCTGATCATGCGGATGACGTTCGAGGTCCAGAACGGGATGGTGCAGAGCAGGAACAGCGCCACCTGCCAGGTCAGGCTGCGNNGTCAGCGCCCAGGTCAGCACCGCGTATTTCAGGGTGTTGAAGAACACCTTGTAGGTGACCGGGGAGGTCAGCAGGAATTCGTAATTGTCGAACTGGAAGGCCGGGTAGATCGAGAATTCGGTCGCGCCCCAGAAGCTGACCACCACGATCATAACGATCGGCAGGATCAGGAAGAAAGCCAACACCAGGGTCAGCGGCGAGGCCAGCAGCCAGCCGGTC
>JABAHR010001723.1_pt1 | contig 28983 bp, 30 predicted proteins | sample 7062101 | NCBI WGS metagenome assembly JABAHR01 (sample SAMN14534553, study PRJNA622989) | marine sediment metagenome | biome: marine biome [ENVO:00000428]; feature: marine pelagic biome [ENVO:01000023]; material: deep marine sediment [ENVO:00002113] | place: India: Gulf of Kutch | collected...
TGCATCCAACCGGTGTGCCAAAGCTGCCTCATTCCGGCATCGACAATGGGGTAGCCGGTCAGACCCTCCTGCCATCGCCGGAGGGCTGGGTCGTCGTTCTCCCACGGGAATTCCTCGAAACGTGAGTCCAGGGGCTCCTGCGTGGTTTTTGGGAAGTGGTATAACAGATGATACGAGAACTCTCGCCAGCCGATCTCTCGCAGGAACGATTCACGGCCGTCGCCCTGCGTCGCGCGGGACCGGACATGATTCCAGACCTGTCGCGGACTGATCTCTCCGAAACGGAGGTGAGGTGAAAGGCGCGAGGTGCCGTCCCTCGCCGGGTAGTTGCGGTTCTTGTCATACCCTTCGATCGACGCATCGACAAAGGAGCTGAGGGCGTTATGCGCTCCCGATTCACCCGGATCCCAAGAATCGCGCATTCCTCCGGCCCAGTCCACCTCCGGAAGCAACCCGAGGTCATCCACGCTCAGGCTTTCGGGCCACGTTTCCGGTGAAGAGCCACTGAGGTCCGGCACGGAAAGCGAGTCACCTACGTCCACCAACTTGAGAAATTTCTTCCAGAAGGGGGAGAACACCTTGTAGGGGGTGCCCTTGCCGGTTCTTATCTCGTCCGGATCGTGCAGGATCGACGCCTGGAAGTCAGCGACTTCGATCCCCTCGCCCGAGAGCTTTTCCGTGATCGAGCGGTCACGCTGCAAAAGCGCTGGCTCGTACCGGGTGTTCCACGAGATCTTTTCAGCACCCGTCTCTTCGATCAACGACTGCAGTACCTCGACTGACGGACCTTTGGCGATCACGAGTCCGGATCCGCTGGATTCCAGATCCGAGGCGAGTGAGTATAGCGAGTGATGAAGCCACCAGCGATGCGCACCGCCGGGTTGCCAAGGGGCTTCCTCGTCGGGAGCCCAGATGTACACGGGGATAACGGTGCCGTCCGCGGCGGCCTTGTGCAGGGCCGGATTGTCCTTCAGGCGCAGGTCGTTATGAAGCCACACGATCGTCGTCACAGTCGGTCTCTCGTAATCAGTTCTTTGAGCTCGTTGGCCCGCCGCGTGATGGCACCGCGATGTGCGGGCGTCTTCCGCTGATAGTTTCGAACCTGAAGTACGGTGCGCCCGTTGGCCTCCAACATTGACTCGTGTCTGTTGATGAAATCCCAGTAGAGCGTTGTGAATGGACAGGCGTCATCTCCCGCCGCCTCATCCGGGTTGTAGCGACAGNNATGCGATATAGGGTTTCGTACCGACGATGCCTCCATCTGCATACTGCGACATGCCCGCCGTGTTGGGTAGGGTGACCCATTCAACAGAGTCCACATAGAGCGCCATGAACCAATCGTGTACCTGCCGCGGATCCACACCATAGAGCTGGCAGAAGAGGCCGGCAACCATCAAACGCTGAATGTGGTGCGCGTAGCCGGTATCGAGGAGCTGCCTGACGACGTCGGAAAGGCACTTCATGGTGGTTTCGCCTGACCAGAAGAAAGCCGGCAGGTCGTTCTTCGCTTCGAGGGCATTGCCCTCGTGCAGTGTCTCCTCATGAAGCCAGTAAATCCCCCGCATGAACTCGCGCCAGCCGATGATCTGTCGCACGAAGCCCTCGAGCTGCGCCAGCGAGATCGTATCGGGCGCCGCCTGCCAGGCACCGATGGCGGCGTCCACGACCTCGGCCGGAGACAGCATCTTGGTGTTCAACGAAAACGACAGGCGGCTGTGGAACAATGACCAGCCGCGGTCGGTCATGGCGTCCTGGAAGCGACCGAAGCGCGGCAGGCACTCGCGCAGGAAGTGGTGCAGCAACTCGAGTGACTGCTCACGGTTAATCGGCCATGGGAGCTCCGTGCCGGCCAGGGTGCCGAGGGTGGGTATGGCATGCCGCTCGATCCGCTGCAACTCGTCGGCGACCGGGTTGCGGAATAACAGCGGCGAGGGCAGAGCCTCGTCCTGCGGCAGGCGCTCACGGTTCTCGGCGTCGAAGTTCCAGCGCCCGCCAACCGGCTCGCCATCGCCGTCCACCAGGATGCCGAGGCGGCGGCGCATGCCCCGGTAGAAACGCTCCATGCGATGCGCCTTGCCGGTCGGCAGCAGCTGCCCGAGTTCCCCAAACGGCACCAGGAAGTGCTCGCTGTCACAACAGGTTTGCGCGACCGGCAGCGTCGCCCCAACGGCTTCCAGTTGCCTCAGCAGCCGGTACTCGTCCGGGCGCTGGTATTCAAAGCGCTGTACGCCCAGCGTGGTCACCTGGTGGCGCAGCAATGCGCCCAGGTCCTCGAATGCTGCCGTCGCGTCGAGGTCCAGATGCTGTACACGGTGGCCCTGCGCGTCCAGCCAACCGGCGAATGCCCGCATGGCCGCGAAAAACGCGGCCACTTTCTGGACATGGTGCCGCGCGTAGGTCGCCTCCTGGCGCAACTCCGCGAGCAAGTACAACACACCAGGGTCGCGGCGCCGGAACCAGCTGTGCTGCGGGTTCAACTGGTCGCCGAGCAGCAGCCGCAGGGTATGGAATTCGGGTGCGGCAGCCATCAATCCCGCCGCCGTCGGCGCCGGCAGCGCTCAGAGCAGTAACGCACCTCTTCCCAACAGGCCGCCCATTTGCGGCGCCAGGTGAAATTCAGCCCGCAGACGGCGCACACTTTGCTTGGCAATGGCTTGCGTTGCGGCATGCGCCACTCATCCCGGCTTCTCGGCCAACAGGTGCACATCGCTGATGGCGCGCTCGAGGAAACCGCCCTCGCAGTAACAGAAGTAGTACTCCCACATGCGAATGAATGCCTCCGGGTAGCCGAGGGCCCGCACCTCGTCCAGGCGGGCGAAAAAATTGCGGCGCCAGTGGTTGAGCGTGGTGGCGTAATGCAGGCCGATATCCTCGATGCCGGTCACCTGCAGGTCGCTGACCCGGGCAATGGTGCCGACCATGACCGACACGCAGGGCAGGCAGCTGCCCGGAAAAATGTAACGCTGGATGAAATCCACGCTTTTCTGAGCCTGCGCGTAGCGCCGGTCGGCGATGGTGATGGCCTGGATCAGCATGCGCCCGCCGGGCTTCAGCAGTTCGCTGCAGCGGTTGAAGTAGCTGTCATACTGGTAGCTGTCGATGGCCTCGATCATCTCCAGGGACACGAGCTTGTCGAACCGGCCCCGAAGATCGCGGTAATCCTGCATCAATACCGTGATCCGGTCGCCCAGGCCGGCGGCCGCGACCCGTTCCTGCGTCAACGCGTACTGCCGCCGGGAGATGGTGGTGGTGGTCACCCGGCATCCGTGTCGTTCGGCCGCGTAAATCGCAAACCCGCCCCAGCCGGAACCGATCTCGATCACGTGGTCGTCCGGTCCCAGGTCGAGCTTGCGGCACACGGCGTCCAGCCGCGCCAGCTGGGCTTCTGCCAGAGTCATGTCCGGGCGCTCGAAGATGGCCGACGAGTACATCATCGAAGGGTCGAGCCACAGGGCGAAGAATTCATTGCCCAGGTCGTAGTGCGCCGCGATGTTGCGCCGCGCCCCCGTGCGGGTATTGCGGTTCACCCAGTGAAACAGTTTTTGCAGTGGCCGGCTCAGGCGCGCCCATCCGCCCTCCATGCCCTCCAGGACGGAGCGGTTGCGAAGCATGATGCGCACCAGCGCCACGAGGTCATCGCAATGCCAGGCCCCCTGCATGTACGCCTCGCCCGCACCGATGGAACCGCCGAAGGCGATATCGCTCCAGAATCGGGCTTCACAGACCGTGATGGTGGCCTCCATGACGCCCGCTCCTCCCGGCTCGCCGAACACCGCTTCCTGCCCGTCGTGCACCAGCCGGATGCGGCCGTGGCGCAACGCGCCGAGCCGACGCAGCACCAGCCGGCAGGCCAGTGCATCCAAACCGGCCGGTTTGGTGGTGGCGGAAAGGTGGGAGGCCGAGGACAGGCTGGCTGATTTCATTTTCCTTTCTCCATCGGCGCGGCATAGTGCCGCGGATGGTCGAACACGGGGCAGCGCTTCAGCCACAGGCGCAATGCCTGCCAGTGGATACCCAGGATGACCCGCAGCGTCATCAGGGGAAAGCGCGACAGGACGCCGGCCAGCGCCGGACCGGTGATCTCGCGGCGACGCAGGTCCAGGCTGGCATCGAAGACTTTGCGCCCTTCGAGCGCGGTTTCCATGAACACCGTCAGGCGCTGGCCCGGCGGCGAGAAGCGCCATGCATAATCGACCTCCATGGGCATGAACGGCGACACGTGCATGGCTTTCTCTGGGCGGTGGACCCGGCGTCGATCGGCGGCGGGACGGCCCGACTCATCCAGCACGTAACAATGCCGCTCACCCCACGGCGTGTTGTTGACCTCGGCCACGATGGCATCGACCTGCTGGTCCACGCCATCGAAGCAATAGTAAAAACTGACCGGATTGAAGCAGTAGCCGAAATACTGCAGATGCGTGAGCAGCCGGATGGGGCCCAGCGGCCGGTGGCCGGTCTCGCGCTGGACCAGGTCGCGCACCGACGCCTCCAGCGAGCTGCCTGGCCGGCCCAGGTGGTGCTCGCGGCGGAAGCGCGCCAGTGCCGGCCGGCGCGTCGACCACAGCCAGCGCCCCCTGAACACCTGGTCCAGCTCCGCCAGGTCGAGGTACATCATGAACAGCCGGTAGCTGAACGCGTGCTCCACTGGCGCCACGCGGCAGTGTCTAACTTGCCCAACGAAAATACCGCTGTTCATGTTCCTGTCGTTCCGTGAAATGCTCCAGCGCGGCCAGCGCGCTGACCACCCCGTCTTCGTGGAATCCGTAGCGCCAGTAAGCGCCACAGTAATACGTGCGGTTGACGCCATTGAGGTCCCGCTGGCGCCGTTGCGCGGCGACCGCCTCGGGCGTGAACACGGGATGCGCGTAATCGAAGCGAGCGATGATCCGGTCCGGGTCGATGGCTTCCCGGCGGTTGAGCGTGACGCAGAACTGCGCGGGCGCCTTCAGGCCCTGCAGGATGTTCATGTTGTAGGTGACGGCCACGCGCCGTTGGCGGCGGCGCGGGATGTGATAGTTCCATGCCGCCCACGCCCGGCGCCGCCTGGGCATCAGGCTGGCGTCCGTGTGCAGCACGGCCTCGTTGTGCTGATAGCCGATCGCGCCCAGGGTGCGGCGCTCCAGTTCGCTGGGATCGGCCAGCATCGCCAGCGCCTGGTCGCTGTGGGTGGCAATGAACACCTGGTCGAAGCGTTCCGGCGCCTGGTGCGCGGCCCGCACCTCCACGTGGTCCGCGCAGCGGCGGATGCGCTGCACCGGACTGGACAGGCGAATGCGCTCGCGGTGACCGGCCACCAGCTTCTCCACGTACCGTGCCGAACCCCCGCGGATGACCCGCCAGGTGGGCCGCTCATTGACGCTCAGCATGCCATGGTTATGGAAGAAGCGAACGAAAAACCGCGCCGGCACGCGCCCGAAGCCGTCCGGCTTTGCGGACCAGATCGCCGCGCCCATGGGCAGCACATAGTGATCGCGGAACTCACGCGAGTAGCCCTTGCCATGCAGGTAGTCCTCGAGGCTGCAGTCCGGCGCGCCGGGACGCAGCAGTTCCGTGGCTTCGCGATTGAAGCGCAGAATGTCGCGCACCATGCGGTGGAACGACGGCCGCAACAGGTTGCGGCGTTGGGCGAACAGGGTGTTCAGGCTTGCACCGTTGTATTCCAGGTGGTGGTGCCGGCACTGCACGCTGAAACTCATGTCGCTGTCCTGCCAGCCCACGCCCAACTCATCGAGCAGGGCGATGAAGTTGGGATAGGTCCACTCGTTGAACACGATGAACCCGGTATCCACCGGATAACTGGAACCCTGCCACTCCACTTCCACCGTGTTCGTGTGCCCTCCGACGCGGGCATCGGCCTCGAACACGGTGATCTCGTGCCGCCGTGCCAGGTGGTAGGCAACCACATTGCCAGCAATGCCGGTTCCGATGACCGCGATCTTCACCTTGCACCGCTCCCGGAACACGCTGCGGCGAGCTTGCCGGCCTCGCGGCGCGCCAGGGGTACCGGGCGCAACTCGCGGATCAGCCCGAGCATCGCCAGCAGGCGCAGGAAGTAGTAGGTCAGGTCCAGTTCCCACCAATAGAAACCCTGGCGGGCCGCCGCCGGGTAATGGTGGTGATTGTTGTGCCAACCCTCGCCCAGAGTCAGCAACGCCAGCCAGAAATTGTTGCGGCTGTCATCGGTGGTCGCATAGCGGCGACGGCCCCAGCGATGGGCCAGGGAATTGATGGTGAACGTTGCATGGTAGAGCACCACCGTCGAGACGAAGAATCCCCATACCAGCATCTGGCCGGCGCTGGTGCCCCACCCGGGCGCGTGGCGCTCCAGCCATGCCCCGGCCGCGAGCAGGCCGACGGCAAGCAGCAGCGGCACCACGATGTCGAAGCGGTCGAGAAAGCGCAACTCGGGATACCGTAGCAGGTCGCGGACGCGTTCTTCGCGGGTGGAAAACTGGGAGCGCGACAGGAACCAACCCGCGTGGCTCCAGAGAAACCCATGCTGCACCGGCGAGTGGGGATCGTCGGCCTGCTCGCTGCAGGCATGATGGTGGCGGTGGTGGGCCGCCCACCAGATGGGGCCTCGCTGGACGGAGGCGGCACCGATCACGGCGAATACGAATTGCACGGGGCGCGATGCCTTGAAGCTGCGGTGTGAAAAATAACGGTGGTAGAAGCCGGTGATGGCCAGCATGCGGACAACGTACAGGACCACGGCCGTGGTCACCGCCAGCGGGCTCCAGCCCACCCAGAATACCGCCAGGCAGGCCAGGTGCATGCCGAAAAACGGGACGGTCCGCAGCCAGTCGACGCGCCGGTCATTCGGCGCCGGCCCAGCACCACCCGCGTCGCTGTCGAACCAGCGCAGCAGCGCCGCGCCAAGCGCTTGTGCGGGCCTCACCACCGCTGGGGCACCGACTCGATCCGGGCCACGTCATACCCCACGCCCTCGAGGTACTCGAGGATCTCGCCATACACGGAGGGGTCGATCCGCGGTTCGCGCGCCATGATCCACACGTAATCGCGCTTGTTGCGCCCGATCACCGTGACCGAATACGCGGCGTCCAGCCACACGATGCGGTAGTCGGCCTTGATCGGCCAGACGAACTGCATGCCCCATACCGCGTTGCTGACGGTGTCGCGCACGTAACCGCGCGGATGGTAGGTCTTGAGCTTGCCGTCGAATGCGCCGTCGCGAAACGTGAAGGTGGTCGCGATGGTGCCATTGGCGTCCAGCCGGTACGATTCCACCGCATTGTGCGCTCCCTTTTCGATCGCGGTCGGGATGTTCGCGATCACATACCAGTCACCCATGAAGCGCTCCAACTCCACCCGTTCCACGGTGGCCAGGGGCGGGGCGGTACTGCAAGCCTGGGTGGCCAGGGCGGCCACGGCCAGGGGGGTGAAGAACCAGCTTCGATCCATGGTCAAGAACTCCTGCCTGCGTTGAGTCAATCCGCGCCCTGGAGGTCGCGGGGGGGTCCGGGAAAGAATGCATTGGTGCGCCGCACGTAGTCGGCATAGGCGGGACGTCTCCCGGCAATGTCCTTCTCGAGCAGGGATACGCCCGAGACCCGTAGCAGCAATACGGACATCAACAGCGGCGCGAACACCGTCCACCACCCGCCGCCGGGCAGCGCCAGCAGGTAGAACCCCCACCACACGGTGAAGTCGCCAAAATAGTTCGGGTGGCGGGTGTAGCGCCACAGCCCGCGATCCATGACGCGTCCGGCGCTGTCGGGTTGTGATTTGAAACGCGCCAGCTGGTAATCGCCGACCGCCTCGAAGAACAGGCCCACTGCCCACAACGTGACGCCGGCGTAATCCAGCCACGTCAGCCCGCCGCCCGCGCTGATGGCGCTGGCCAGCGGTGCGCTGATCACCCAGGCGAGGGCGGCCTGCAACCCGAACACGATATACAGGCTCTTGAACCGGAACCCGGGCTCGTTATTGTGGCGAATCTGCTGGTAACGGTAGTCCTCCGGCTGGCCCCGGTTGCGCCAGGTGATGTGGGCCGAAAGGCGCACCGCCCACAGCCCGACCAGCACCAGCACCAGCGTGGCGCGTGGTCCGGCCGCGCCGGACAGGAACGCATAGGTCGCCGCACTCAACAGAAACATCAGCGACCACAGTGAGTCGACGATGCTGACGTCGTTTTTTGCCAGGCTGACCAGCCAGAACAGCGCGCCCGCGGCCAGCAGCACGCCTCCCGCCCACGCGAACGGGAGCAGCTCAATCACGCCGGCTCCCCGGATGGTCCGCATCCCGGCGGCGCCCGAAGAGATAGTGCGCAACCCACCATTCCTGGCCTGCCGAGGTGCCGAACAGTTCGGCACACGCCATGAAGAAAATGCGCCAGCGCATGAACCACTGGTCTGCGGCCTGTGGCCCGTAGGTCCGCGCCATGATCGGCATGACCGCCGCCTTGCGCCGGTCCATGTTCTCAAGCCAGGCGTTGGCGGTGCGCTGGTAGTGCGTGCCATCCCAGCGCCATTGCCGCAGCAAGGTGAGGTGCTGCTGGAAGCGGGTCGCCAACCCATCGCTGGGCATCATGCCGCCGGAAAAGAAATGACGGCTCATCCAGTCGCTGGGGCCCCGATCCGCGAACTCGTAGGCGCACGCACGGTGGGCAAAGACGTGCATGAAGAAACGCCCCCCCGGCTGCAGCCACCTTTCGATACGGCGAAACAGTTCGGCCCAGTTGCGCATGTGTTCGAACATCTCGATTGACACCACCCGGTCGAAACGTCGCGGGGTGTCGAATTCGTTCATGTCACGGGTCAGCACTTCGACGTTCCTCAGCTCCAGGCGGGCGGCCCGTGCCGCGATGTGCTCCCGCTGCGAGGCGGAATTGGATACCGACAGCACGCGGCAACGAGGGAAGTGACGGGCGATCCACAGGCTCAGGGAACCCCAACCGCATCCCAGGTCCAACACTGCCATGCCATCCCGAATGCCCGCGCGCTCACAGGTGACCTGCAAGGCGTGCCGCTCGGCCGCGTCGAGGGTGGCAACGCCCTTGCCCCAGTAACAACTGCTGTACTTGCCTTCCGCCCCGAGCACTTCGGCGAAAAACGCTGCGGGCACCTCGTAGTGCTGCTCGTTGGCCAGCTCCGGCACCAGCGCCACCGGCGCGGCGCACATGTCCGCCACGAATCGATCCAGGTCACGGGCCACGCGCTCGCTGTCGCCGGCGTGGATTTCAGACAGGCGCTGGCGGTTCAGACGGCGAATGCCGGCCCGGATCATACGGTCGGGCACCCGGCCCTGTTCGGCCCAGCCAATCGCGGTGCCGGCGCCGCGCGCCGCCGGCGTGCCGCGCGCCCGCGCGGCAACCTCAGCCATCACCCTGCCCACCCCGGCCGAGCACCTCCCTCAGGCGCTTCACGGCCGCCGCGATGTCGCTGCCGAGCGGTTCCGCTCCGGCCTGCTTGACGGCATCGCAGGCGACCACCGACGCATGGCCGCCGAGCAGCACGGGCACGCCCGCTGCCGCCACCAGGGCGGGCAGTTCCTGCTTGAGCACGGCGTCCGGGGGCCGCACCAGCCCGGCCAGCACGATCGCGTCACTGCCCGATTTCCGCGCCGCCGCCGGAAGCTCCGCGATGGGCATATCGGCGCCGAGCATGACCAGGCGGAAGCCGGCATCGCTGGCTGCCAGGGCGAACAGCAACAGGCCGATCTCGTGGCGGTCGCCAGGCAGGCACGCCAGCAACAGGGTCGGCCCGTCGCTGACCCGGCTGCGATGATGGAACCGCGCCCCCAACTTGTTGCGCAGGTAAAACCCGAAGAAGTGCTCCTCCGCGACACTGCCGCGCTCCGACTCCCAGCGGCGGCCCAGGTCCCGCATGAGCGGCGTGAGCAATTTGTCGGTGACCACCGTCACCGGGTACAGGGACAGCGCCTCCGCATAGGTCTCCTCCAGGGCCGCTTCATCGAAGCGGATGACGGAAGCCAGCATGTGATCGATGTAGCGGCGCCATGTCCCTTCGGTCTCCGACGCGTCGCGCCCGCTGTCGGTCAATTCTTCCTCGAGGGCATCCTTGACCTGGCCGATGCGCATGCCGCGGTCGACCAGGCCGACGATGCGGTTGACCAGGTCGATGTGTTCCTGGCTGTAGAGCCGGTGTCCGCTGGCTTTGCGGATCGGCTGGATGAGCCCGTAACGTCGCTCCCAGGCGCGCAGGGTGATGGGATTCACGCCGGTCAGTTCCGACACGGTGCGGATCGGGAACAGGTCCCCGCCCGCGCTGGCCCCACGCGCACTCGCTGGCTGGTTGGCTTGGTTCATGGTGGTTACCGGGTACTCAATTCTGTACTTGTACAATCTTACGAAACTTGTACAAGAATGTAAACCGGCTGCCGGACGCCGCCGGCCGGGCCGCCGGGCAGGTCCGGCCCCGCCCGGACGCGGGTGTTCAGGATGCGCGATGCGGCGCCCGGCCCCGGCCGGGCGGGCACTGATTGGGCAGCGCGAAGGGCATCAAAACCCGGTCGATGGCATGCAAAACGCCGTTGTCCGCGAACTGGTTGGAATCGATGATGTTGGCAGTCCGGCCCGCGGCGTCGGTGATCGCATGGCCATCGGCGGCGAGAAACGCACCCAGCAGCGTATCGTAATGCCGATAGCCCTGGTCGGCGGCGGCGTCCTGCCGACCATCCGTGACGTGGTACAACAGCAAGGAGTTGACCAGTTCCGGCGTGATGCTGACACAGTTGGCCGCGGCGTCTTCGAACAGGTCCGCGAACGCCGACTCCGTCGGTGCCCAGACCGTGTAGGGACCTGCGCCACTCAGCACACGGGCGATCTGCCCGTTGGCCGATACCAGCGCGATGAGGGTGGTGAACGCCCCATTCAGGCCTTGGGCGGGTCCGGATGAGGGCGAATTGAGCGCGATGGCCCGGTCGATCAGCGTTTCGCGCGCAGGCGTGGCCGCCACACCGGCTGAACTCGTAGCGAACACGGCGCAGGCCGTCAGGATCAGCGCGAGGATTGAGCGGTTGGTCGTGGACATGGTGCCCTCCTTCCAGAATTTCCGGGCCACTGGGGCCACTTGCAGATTCACTTCGTTAAATTATACAATATTTGTACAGATTTCAACCCTGGATGTCCTGGAAAACGCGTCGTCCGGCACTCGGAGCCGGAGCACGGCGGGCCCTGAGGAGGTACGATAATGGTTTCCTTGTGGATCATCATGATGGCGGCACTGCAACTCGACCTCGCCCCGGAGTCCTGGCGAGAGATCAATGACGGCGTGATGGGTGGACGCTCCGACAGCGCCATGGCCGCGACGGCCGAGGGCCTGCTGTTTGCGGGCGACTTGTCGCTCGAGAACAATGGCGGTTTCGCCTCGGCCCGTCGAGCCCTCGACGCGGATTGGAGCCAGGCCCGCGGAATCCGCCTCGAGGTTCGGGGCGATGGTCGCTCGTACCAGTTTCGGATTCACCAGGATCGCCAGTTCGATGGGGTTTCCTGGCGTCACCCCTTCAGCGCCGGCACGCGGTGGCAGGTCGTGGAGTTATGGTTCGAGGACTTCGAGCCCGTGTTTCGCGGGCGTCTCGTACCTGAAGCGGGCTCCGTGGAGCCAGTCCGCATCCGACAGATCGGGGTGCTGCTGGCCGACAAGCAGGCGGGGCCTTTCGCTCTGGAGATTCGCCGGATCGAGGCTTTGACGAAGCGCCCGGCTCCGGACTGAGTGCGCCATCCCCGCGCCGGGGCGGGGGCGCCCCCTTTCAGCGTTTCTGTTTGTGCCAGCGGGACACGAGGTCGGAGACGTCGATGGCCTCCCCACCATCACGCCACTTGCCCGCATAGTCGATATCCGTCGAGTTCGGCGGCGGGTTCGGCATGTTGACCTGGAAGCGAACCGGCATCGGCACCCCTTCACCCAGCGCCACCGCCTCGCCCTTGGCCAGCGAGGTCAGCGCCGAGAAAGTGTCACGCGCCGCGTCCGGGACCATGGCGCGCACGTACTCCTGGTCGTTGGGATTGGAAATGCGCAGGCAGATGTACGTGCTGCACTGGGCAAGCACCGTTTCGGACACGTCATGGGGCCGCTGGCTGACCACGCAAATCCCCACGCCGTACTTGCGCCCGTTCTTGGCGATGCGCTCCATCGCCTTGCGTGCCTCGCGATAGCGCGGGTCATCCTCGCGCGGGATGTATTCGTGCGCCTCTTCGCAAATCAGGTAGATCGGAAACTCCCGGCAATTGGGATTCCAGAAGTTGAACTCGTAGGCCAGGCGCCCCACCTGCGCGGTGACCATCGGCGTGACGTCGAATGGCACGGCGCTCAGGTCCAGTACCGTGATGTTGGCTTTCGGTTCGCCGAGCCCAACAAAATCGTTCATCAGATCCGTGAGCGTCTCGGTCGAGGTGCGCCGTTGGGGCTTCAGCAGGAAATCATAACGCGTGTCGTTCAGCAGGCTTTCCAGGCGCACCAGCAACTGGTCGAACTTGCCGTACAGGGGTGATTTCTTCTTGCCGAAGTCCGAGGTTTCCTCGTTGGCATCCCGCAAGTTCTCCACGAGTTCGTCCATGGAAAAGAATACCGGGGAGTCGACCGTGATGTGGCCCAGGTCCAGGTGCTTGTTGACATCCCGTTTCATACGCAGGATCACCGAACGCATGTAGGAGGTCTGCGTGGATGCGTCCGGGTCGGCGGGGTCGACGATCAACTCGGCAATCTCCGAGAACCTCAGCAGCCAATAGGGAAACTCCAGGTCCTGGGCCTTGATGCACCGGGTCTTGCCAGCCGGGAAGGGCGATTTCACCGCGACGCCCTCGTCGCTGTCGCTGTACTCGCCGTGCATGTCGAGCAGGATGATGTGCGCCTTGGGCATGGCGCGCAGCGCGGCCTGAATGAGGCTGGTGACGGTCCAGGACTTGCCGGCGCCCGACTGGCCCAGGATGGCGGCATGACGGCCGAAGAACGCGGAGGCGTCCAGGCACACGTCGATGCCTTCGAATGCGCTGAGCTTGCCGACCTTATAGTCGTTTTCGCTGTGCTCGGAGAATACCTTCTCCAGCTCCCACATCGACACCAGGTGCAGGTCGGCCCCCGTGGACGGGTAATGATTCACCCCGCGCGTGAAGTCTCCGTCGGCATTGAGTTCACCGAGCGGGCTCAAGCGCACCATGTACTGCACGCGGTGGTCGTCGTCGACCTCGCGCCACATCCTGTCGACCATGACCAGGATGTTGCTGTCGCCCTGCTTGACGGTCATGTAGGAGCCGATCTGCCCGACGCGAACCTTGTTCATGCCGAACATCCGTTCGGCCACGAAATCATCGCCCTCGGCTTCCAGGCGGGCATTGAAATGGTCGCCGGTCACTTCCGTCAGCCGGCCGATCAGAGTGTCTTTGGTGGTTTGCATGCTGCTTTTCTCCCCCGGGGTTACCCGCCTGTCCTGCTCACAGGGGCCGGCGAGCCCGGTCGTTCCCTCCCTGGATCAATTCAGCGATCGCTCCAGTCGTCCACGAACGCAAGATTAAGCATAAGGGGGAGCGGGTGCAACGCTTTGCCCGACCCGGGACGGCAAGGCGACCCGCGCGACGCGTGCGGGCGCCGTCTCCGATCGCTGTCGACCCCCGCAGCTGTAACGGCGCGCCGCCGCAGCGGCGCGACCCTACCTGGATCAATTGGGAAGGCGACAAGACCTTCTATACTTAAAGGGTGCCGGCAGGTCCCGACGGCCGCCGGTGCGGGTGTCGAGGAAACGTGACTTGCAGCCATCAGTCGGCAAGCCACGGATTCGCTCGATCTGTTGCGGAGGGAGCCATGGCGATTGCGACCACATTGAAGAAATACCTCGATCAGCATCACATCGAGTATGACCTGGTTCACCACGCCCATTCCGAAACTGCGCTCGAAGCCGCGCACTCGGCCCACGTCCCCAGCCACCAGGTGGCCAAGGCGGTGGTGCTCGAGGATGAAAACGGCTTCGTCGTCGGCGTCCTGCCATCCACCAACCGTCTCGACCTCGAATGGGTCAACGAGACCTTGGGTCGAACCCTCGAGATGGCGCGCGAGAACGAGTTGACGGCGCTGTTCAAGGACTGTGAACTGGGTGCCGTTCCGGCGCTCAGCGAGGCGTATGGCCTCGACGTGGTCTGGGACGACCAGCTGAAGAACGTCCCGGATATCTACATCGAGGCAGGCGATCACGAGAACCTGATCCACATGCGTGGCGAATCATTCCGCGAGCTGATGAGGGCCATGCCACACAGCATCATCAGCGCGGAGAAAGACTACTCGCGGTGGATGCACGACTGAGTTGAACGGGCCGGGCAGGGCGCCCGGACCGAGCGACCCAGTGCGGGATCAATGAAGGCACGCCCGGACCACCAGCGGGTGCGGGTGGTTTATGCGCGTGGCGTCGATATCTGCTCGAATGGAACGGGACTGCCGGGCGCTCCCCGGCACCACTTTGCCAGCGCCTCCACCCAGGCCGGGTGATCGTTGAGGCAGGGTGCAAGGTCCAGCAGCTCGCCGCCGGCTGCCAGGAATGTCTCACGCCCGGCGATGCCAATCTCCTCCAGCGTCTCGAGGCAGTCGGTGACGAAGGCCGGACAGAGCACCAACAGGCGCCGGACGCCGCGCTCGGCCAGCGCCGCGAGGGTCTGCTCGGTGCTGGGTTCCAGCCACTTGGCCCGGCCAAGACGCGACTGGAACGCGATGGAATAGCGGTCCGGCGCCAGGCCCAGGCGCGCGACGCAGCGGGCTGTCGTCTGCAACACCTGGTGCCGGTAACAGCTCGCATGCGCCGGGGAGGGCTGCTCGCAGCAATCAGCACTTCTCAGGCAGTGGCTGCCGGTCGGGTCGGCCGTACGCAGGTGGGACTCCGGCAAACCATGGTAGCTGAACAGCACATGGTCGTAAGGCCCGGCATCGGCCTCCGGGCCGAGATATGGCGCCAGGCTCGCCACCAGCGCCTGGATGTAGTCCGGGTGCTCGTAGAATGGCGGCAGGACGCTGAGGCGCAACGCCAGGCCGTGTTTGCGGATAACCCGTCGCGCTTCGGCGACGGAGGTGGTGACGGTGCTGTCCGCGTAATGCGGGTAGAGTGGAATGAACAAAACTTCCGAGATGGCGGCATCCCGGCCCAGGGCCAGCAGGGCCGATTCGATGCCGGGATTGCCATAACGCATCGCCATCGCCACCGGTGTCGCGAGATGCCGCTGCAGCTGCTGGCGCAAACGCTCTGACAGCACCACCAGCGGCGAACCCTCGGGCCACCAGATGCTGCGATAGGCGGCGGCCGAGCGTGCGGGACGCAGCGGCAGCACGAACAGCGCGACGATGAGGCGCCGCAACAGCCACGGCAGCTGGATCACGTGGGGGTCCATCAGGAACTGGTTCAGGTAGCGCCGCACCGCTGGCACTTCCGGCGCGTCGGGAGACCCCAGGTTGGCCAACAGGACGGCCCGCTTGCTCATGACTTCGCCCTCCCGGGCCTGGCCGTGATCGACACGCACTCAGGGTGCGATCCAATCGCCCTGCCACTTCCGCGCCTGCCAGCTGAACAGCGCCCGCACATGCCCCTGCTCTCTCAGCAACAGCCAGTCGATGCGGTCCAGTGTACATGCTATGACGACGAAATTTTCGTAACCATCCCGGCTTCCCGGCCCCACGCCCGGGTCGTCGCTCACGGCGCCGGGAGCAAGCGCCTGCCCATAACAGGCCCGGCTGCGTGGCGACATGGCCTGCCAGCGCTCCAGGGCCACCGGATCGTCATGGTGCAGGCCTGCCGTGCCGGTGCATCTCAATTGCACACAACTCGCGCGGTCATAGAACAGCCAGCTGGCGCGCGGTGCGCCCCGCAGCTCGGCGACCTTGGGTGAGCGCAGGTCGGTGTGGCAGGAGAGCATCCGTCGCACGCCATCCACGGAGCGCAGGACCACCGTGCGCGCCTGCGCCCCGTCATCACCGACCGTCGCCAGCACTGGCGTGTGAAACGGATGGCTGGCGCGTTCGCAGCCGTGCTGCAGGGCCTCCCAGGCCGCCTGCAGGATGGCATCGAGATTCCAGTCCGCTGCCATCAAATCCTCCTCGCCATGGTTGCCGCGGGCCTGTAGCCGCGTTCTTGCATGGATTTATTGTACAATATTTGTATAATTACATGGCGGCCCAATGCTTTCGCGGCATGGTGCATTCAAGATGTTGTTAAATAACTATTTTTTCAATTCAAGCAAAGCGTCAGCCTGAGCGACTTGTATGGCAATCCTGAATGAAGCGATAGCCGGCAGCAATATCATCGAGGGCGGGACCGTCGAATTGTGCACCCGCCGGGACAGTACCTCGCGGGGGCCGCGCGGGCCGTCGCGAGGCGCCGACCGCGGTGGTGCTCGCGTCCCGGCTGCTGGCGGCCGTCTCCGCCCGACCCGGGGGCGTGCAGGCCTGATGTGGACGCGGCGCACAGGGTGGGCGCTGGCGGCGATGCTGGCCTGCACCCAGGCCGGCGCCATCGAGGAGGCCGAGTACCGGGTGATCCGGGCGGAAAAGCCGTTCGAGGTTCGCGAATACGCACCGCAGATCATCGCCGAAGTCACCGTGGACGGGCCATTCGACGAGGCGGCAGACCAGGCGTTCAGCCTGCTGTTCGCCTACATCTCCGGCGCCAATGTCAAACGCGGCGAGATCGCCATGACGGCCCCGGTCTCGCAAACCGCCGAGGGCGAGAAAATCGCGATGACCGCGCCGGTCGAGCAACGCGAGGCCGGCGAGCGTTGGTCGGTCAGCTTCCTGATGCCTGCGGCCTACACCCTGGACACCCTGCCGCGCCCGACTGATTCCCGGGTCACGATTCGCAGCGTCCCCGCGCGTCGGATGGCCGCCATTCGGTACTCGGGCACCTGGAGCGAACGCCGCTACCGCGAGCACCATGCCGCGCTGCAATCGTGGATGGCCGAACGTGGCCTGCGCGCGGGCGGTGAGGCGATCTGGGCCCGCTACAACCCGCCGTTCACACCCTGGTTCCTGCGCCGCAACGAGATCCTGGTCCCGCTACCGAGCACTGACCCCTGAGCGCGCACGACGAGCGCGTCGCCGGGCGGCTTCGGCCTGCAGTGCGGCGCCCGTTGCGGTACTCTGGGAACATGTCGCAAGCCGACCCCCTGAGCCGGCAATCGAGTCCGGAGCCCGCGGCCGGGCGCTATCTACGAGTGCGCCGGGCCACACTCGAGCTGTGCCGGCACCTCACCACCGAGGACATGGTGGTGCAGAGCATGCCGGACGCGAGCCCCACCAAGTGGCACCTCGCCCACACGAGCTGGTTCTTCGAGCGCTTCGTCCTGGAGCCGTTGCAGGCAGGCTACCGGGCCTTCAATCCGGACTGGCATCTCCTGTTCAACTCCTACTATCAATCCGCCGGCGCCATGTTCAATCGCCCGGAACGCGGCCTGCTCTCGCGCCCGGGCGTGACGGACATCGTTCGCTATCGGCAGCACGTCGATGAACACATGGGCACCTTACTGGCCCAACACCCGGCGGACCCCGTGATTTCCGCGCGCGTCGACCTCGGTCTCAATCACGAACAGCAACACCAGGAGCTGCTCCTGACCGACATCAAGCATGCACTGTCGCTCAACCCCCTCAAGCCCGCCTATCGGAACGGTGCGCCCACGCTCGGGGCCGATGCGCCGGAGGCGGTGTTCGTGTCCTGCGAAGGGGGCATCGTGCCCTGCGGGGCCAGGGAAAACGGCTTTTGCTTCGATAACGAGACGCCCCGGCACGAGGTGCTGCTGCAACCCTTCCAGCTGGCTTCCCGGCTCGTCACCAACGGCGAGTACCGCGAGTTCGTGCGTGATGGCGGCTACCGGCGCGCGGAGCACTGGCTGTCCGATGGCTGGGCCACGGTGCAACAACGGCAATGGCAGCATCCCCTCTACTGGTCGCCGGAGCTCGACAGCGAATTCACGCTGCTGGGCGAGATCGAACTGGACCCGGCGCGACCGGTGTGCCATGTGAGCTACTACGAGGCCGACGCCTTCGCCCGCTGGGCGGAGGCACGGCTGCCCGGCGAGGCCGAGTGGGAATCTGTCGCCTGCCAGCAGGCGGTGGCCGGCAACCTGCTGGACGATGACCGGCTGCACCCAACCCCGGCCGGCGCCGCTCCGCTGCCGGCCCAACTGTATGGCGATGTGTGGGAGTGGACCCACTCTCCGTACAGCGCCTACCCGGGCTTCCGCCCACTGCAGGGTTCGCTGGGCGAATACAATGGCAAGTTCATGTGCAACCAACTGGTCCTGCGGGGGGGTTCCTGCCTGACATGGCGGGAACACCTGCGCCCCAGCTATCGCAATTTTTTCTATCCCGACGCGCGCTGGCAGATGTCCGGCATCCGCCTGGCGCGGGACGCCTGAGCATGTCGGACCCGTCCCCGGTCGCCGCGGTGCGGCTGGTCGACTACCACCCGCCCCCGGCGGACATGCGTGCCGAGGTCCTGCAGGGCCTTTCGCGTCGGCGCAAGGCGTTGTCACCCAAGTACTTCTACGACGCTCGTGGCTCGCGCCTGTTCGAGCGCATCACGCGCCTGCCCGAGTACTACCTGACCCGCACCGAGCGCTCGATCATGGCCGCCGGCATGGGCCAGATGGCAGATGCCATCGGGCCGGGTGCCGCGGTGATCGAATTCGGCAGCGGTTCCAGCACCAAGATTCGCTACCTGCTCGATCACCTGCGCTCGCCCGCGGCCTACGTGCCGGTCGACATTTCCCGCAGCCACTTGCTGAGGGCCGCCGAATCGCTGGCCGCCGACCATCCCGGCCTGGACATCGTCGCCGTGTGCGCCGACTTCACTCGCCCCTTCGACCTGCCCCCCCTGGCCGCCGCCCGCCGCCGCCTCGTGTTCTTCCCCGGCTCGACGATCGGCAACCTCACGCACGACGAGTCCGTCCAACTGCTGCGGGTCATGAACCACGTGGCAGGCGCGAATGGGGCCCTGCTGATCGGCGTGGACATGGTCAAGGACACCGCCGCGCTGGAGGCGGCCTACAACGATGCGGCCGGCGTCACCGCCGCCTTCAACCTCAATCTGCTGGAACGGATCAATCACGAGCTGCGGGCGGATTTCGACACCCATGCATTCCGGCACCGCGCGGTATACAACGCCGCCGCGGGCAGGATCGAGATGTACCTGGTCAGCCAGTCGGCACAGCGGGTGCGCCTCGCCGGCCGGGAAATCCGTTTCGCCGCCGGTGAAAGCATCCTGACGGAGTACTCCCACAAGTACACCCAGGCGCAGTTTGCCGAACTCGCGGCGCGAGGCGGGTTCGTAATCCGCCACCAGTGGACGGATGCGCAGGGTTGGTTCAGCGTCCAGTTCCTGGAACGCGCCGACGCGTATTGCCCCGAGGCATGACCGGGCGCCCATGCGCGACCGACGTCCGATTGCCTGCCAACGGCTGAATTCCTATCATCGGGGTGAAACATGATCGGCACCCCATGACAGCATCGGTACCTGATATCTGCGACGCCCGGCCGGACGCGGTGCGGATTGTCGAGCCCGTATTCCGCGATTACGGCGGTGCCACGCGGTTCGGCGGCGAGGTCGTCACGATCAGTTGCTTCGAGGACAATAGCCGCGTCAAGGAAATGTTGGCGCGTGACGGCGCTGGCAACGTACTGGTGGTCGATGGCGGCGGATCGCTGCGCTGCGCGTTGTTGGGCGACATGCTCGCCGCCCTGGCGCGCGACAATGGTTGGCGGGGCGTGGTGGTCAACGGCTGCGTGCGTGACGTCGAGATTCTCGCGACGATCGAGATCGGGGTGCGGGCGCTGAATGTCCACCCGCGCCGTTCGGAAAAGCGCGGCGAGGGCCGTGTCAACGAGCCGGTCCATTTCGCCGGCGTCACGTTCGAACCGCAACAATTCCTGTATGCGGATCGCAACGGCATGGTCGTCCTGGCCTCACGGCTGGAACCCGATGCCGATTGGGGTTGAGGCGCGGCGGCCGGTGTCTCGGCCACAACAGGAACGGGGCGGCCGCCGGCCGCCCCGCCTGGGTTGCTACACTCCTTGCTGACCTTCGACTACGCTGCGTGGATCCGGTACCAAGTGGAATTGGCAACCTCGTAGTCCTTGGCCATCGGCAGTTCGACAAACGCCTCTGCCATTTTATCCCTCACCTTCGGATAGACTTCGCGCTCATAGCGCTCGAGGTCGGCCTTGTTCTCCCAGAAGCTGATGGCATAGCCACGGCCCAGGTCCTGGTTGAAGAAGCTGATCTCATCACGGAAACCGGGCTGCTTGCGCAGCAGCGGAATCACCTCTTTCTCGAGCGTCTGAGTGGCGAAATCGTATTTACCGGGTTTGAATTTACCCTCAACAAGCCTTGCGTACATAATCATGCCTCCATTGCATCGGGTTGAAACGGATATCTCGCGAAGCGCAGCCCGGACCCGGGCGATTAAACCGGCCTGAACGGGAGGGTCCGCCCGGGGCCGTTCTGCATGTGCAAATTAGTGGTTTCCGTGCCGCTTGGGTAGCGGTCAATTGATGGATTCGGGGGGGGCACTCGACCCATCGACCGGGTCGCCTGAAACCCGCGACAACAAAGGGTTGCGACCAGGTCAAACAGTCGGCTTGCCCAAAACGCTGGGGCAGTTGGCCCAGGAGCGCCCCTACCAGCGGCCATTCACAGCAGCCCCCAGCGCCGCGCGGTGGCCACCGCCTCCAGCCGGCTATGCACTGCGAGCTTGGCCAGAATGTGCTCGACATGGTGGCGCACGGTCGGGATGCTGATGCTGAGGAGGCTGGCGATCTGGCGAGTGGAAAGGCCCTCGCCCAACAACTCGAGCACCTGTTGTTCACGCGGCGTGAGCCGCTCCCGCTGACCGCCCCGAGCGGCATGGCCCGCGAGGCTCACGCCCGGGTGTACTTGCGCCTCCGGTTCCGGCCGGCACAGGTGGACCAGGATCTCCTCTCCCGGCGGCTCGAAAAACACCAGGTTGCTGACCGTGAAATCACGCTGCTGACCGGATGCGGTCCGGAACCGCAGCCTGCTGCGCTTGACGGAGCGGCCCTGGCGGGCCATTTCGCGGTGCGGGCAGCGCTCGCAGCAGTACTGGTTACCGAACAGGTCCTCGCCGCGCAGGAGCTGCCAACAGCGCTGCCCCAGAGCCTGGCTCTGACGATAGCCGAACTCCACCTCCGCCGCCGCGTTCCAGGAGACGATGGCACCGGCGCGATCGACCGCATACGCCGCTTCGCCCGTGCTGGAGACGAGGCCGTGGATCCCTGCATGCATGTCAATACCATCCTGTCCCGCGCCGTGCGCCGCGGGGACCGTTCTCGGGTTGATTCAGTCGCCCACGCCTGAGGTTGCCGCGTGGGGCGCATGCCGCCAGCGTCAGTAGAACACGAAGCCACGCCGTGCGCCGTGACCCAGGTCAGGTACCAGGGCCGAACTGCAGCCACGCTCGCTCAGTGGACCAGCAACAACTCCCCGAGCAGGCCGATGGCGAAACCCAGCACGGCACCGAGCGCGGGCGCCCAGTGGCGCTCGAGCCGGGACTGCGGCGCGATGTCCTGGAACAGGAGATAGACGATGCCGCCGGCGGCGAACAGCATGACCGCCCCGAGCAGCGCCGGGTGATCCTGCGCATAGAACCAGCCGACAGCCCCCAGCACGGGTCCCATCGGCACCAGGGCGGCCATCAGCAGCAGGATCACGATCCCCGGCAGCCGGCGCAGTCCACGCAACTCCCGGTAGGCGTTGAAGCCCTCGGGCAGGTTCTGCAACCCGATGAGAACCGCCAGCAGCGGAGCACTGGCGGCCCCGCTGGCGAACAGGCCACCCAGGGCCAGTGATTCGGGCATATAATCCAGCAACAGGGCTCCGAATTGGGGCATCTCCGCACGGTGCAGGCCCATGAATCGCTCCAGCGCGAAGAACGCCAAGCCTCCGCAAACGAAAGCCAGGGCCGCAGGCCATGCGGCGCCCAGGTGACGGCTGCCCTCCGGTACCAGCACCAGTGCCACGGCCGAGACCAGCACGCCGCCCCCGAAGGCCATGACGCTGTGGCGCAACTCGCGGTCGAGCCATGCCGGGCCGAGCCGCCTCAGGCAGCCCACCAGGCCACCCAACAGGATGCAAGCGCCCGAGCAGGCGGTGTATACGAGCATGGTCCAGAATTCGTTCAATGCGCGTTGTTCCGCTTCAGGAGGCTTCGAGGATGACACGATCGCTGCGGGTTTGCATCACGCCCTTGCCGGCGCACCGCGGCTATGGCTATCGGTCCTTTCCGACTCGATGAGCTTGCTGGGGGTGGCCCACCCGGAAATGCGTGCCACGCCCCCGGGACCATCGCGGACGTTCGGGATTCGCACAACCGGGGCCACAGCCGGGCGGGGATGGCGATGAGAACGAAACTCGCCACAGCTGCCGCTGGAGAATGACGCGACGCCATGATCCGAACGATCGCCTCCGTCGCCACTTTGCTGTTCGGTGTCGCCATCCTGCTGGCCGGGCAGGGCCTGCAGGGCGTGCTGCTGCCGGTCAGGGCGGGTCTGGAGGGGTTCTCCATGCTGGCGATCGGCTTTATCGGCGGCACCTACTTTCTTGGCTTCACGCTGGGGTGCTGGCACGGAGCCCGCCTCATTGCGCGCGTTGGGCACGTGCGCGTGTTCGCGGCGATGACCGCCGCAGCCTCGGCCAGCCCTCTGCTGCATGGCCTGTGGGTCAACGTGTGGTCGTGGGGGGCGCTGCGCATGTTGTCCGGATTCTGTTTCGCAGTGCTGTATGTGGTCATCGAAAGCTGGCTGAACGAGCAGTCCACCAACGAGAACCGCGGTACGGTCTTTTCCACCTACATCTTCATCAACATGACCGTGCTGGCCGTCGGACAGCAAATCCTGCTGCTCGATGATCCCCGCAACCTGGGCCTGTTCGCGATCAGCTCGGTCCTGGTGTCGCTGGCTGCGGTGCCCGTGGCGCTGTCGACCTCGCAGGCGCCCCGTGAAATCCGCCACGCGCGGCTACAACTGGCGCGACTCTACCGCACCTCCCCGGCCGGCATGCTCGGCAGCCTCACCGCCGGCCTCGCCAACGGGGCTTTCTGGTCCTTGGCGCCGGTGTTCACCGCGGCCTACTCAGGCGATGTGCGCCTCGCCGCATGGTTCATGACGGCCGGCGTGCTGGGCGGCGCGGCTGGCCAATGGCCGCTGGGGCGGTTGTCGGACAAGGTGGATCGCCGTTCCGTGTTGATCGGAGTGTCGATCACGGGCGTGGTGGTGGCGGCCGCCCTGTGGCGCTTCGCCGCGCAGATTCCCCTGCCCGGAATCCTCGCCCTGGGCTTCCTGTGGGGCGCCATGGCATTTCCGCTGTACTCGATATCGGTGGCACACGCCAACGATCGCGTCGAGGCGGACGACTACGTACCGGTGTCCAGCGGCTTGCTGCTCATGTACGGAGCCGGGGCCGTCACCGGGCCGTTCCTGGCCTCTGCGCTCATGACCGCCAGCGACTTTGCCGGCCTGTTCCTGTTCTCGGCCCTCGCCCACGGACTGCTGGCGATGCTCATCCTCTGGCGAAGCCTGCAACGCGCCCCGGATGCCGTCGAGCACCATACTGAATTCTCGGATGCGCTGACCTCGGCGCTCACGGCCTCCCAGGTGTATCCACGGGACCAGGCCGAGCGCCGGGCAGCGGGAGACGCGCTCGGCGGGGGCTGACTGTCCACGCCAGCCCGGCAGACCTGGCCCCAACCGGACCATGCCGGGTGCGGCTGCGCTGCAGGGCCCGGCTTTCGCTGTCATAATCGACCCGTCACTGGCCCGGACGCGCCCCATGAACTCTGCCATCGTACTGACCATCATTGCCGATGATCATCCCGGGATCGTCGAGTCGGTGTCCGAGGTGCTGGCCCGGCACGGCGGCAACTGGAGCCAGAGCAGCATGTCCTCGCTGGCCGGGAAGTTCGCCGGCATCCTGCTGGCCAGCGTGCCGAGCGCGCAGGCCGCGGATTGCATCGCCGATTTGCAGGCGCTCGCCGACGACGGGCTGCAGGTCATGGCGCAGGCCACCGACGCCCCGCTGCCGAGTGAACCGCATAGCGCCTGCTCGCTGGATCTCGTGGGTCACGATCGACCCGGCATCGTGCGCGACATCACCCACATCCTCAGCCGGCACGGGGTAAACGTTCAGGAACTGGAGACCCACGTCGAGAGCGCCTCCATGGCGGGCGGGCCGCTGTTTCATGCCACCGCACGACTGATGGTCCCGAAGGTGGTCGACATGTCCCGGTTGCGCGCGGAGCTCGAGGACCTCGCCAACGAACTGATGGTGGAAATCACCCTGCACGGTGCCTAGGCCGCACCCACGCAGCTTCCGGACCGCGCCTTGACCGCCATCATCACTCACGGCCGGCGGTTGGATCTATAATCCAGGCATGGAACCCGACCAGCTCAAAGCCAGCCTCAGGGCGCTGCATGCAGCACTTGAGAAAACCGGCAGCGCGGATCCGGAACTGCGCGCGCTGCTCACCGAGCTCGACGCCGACCTGCACCGGCTGTTGGCCGAGCGTGGCGAGCCCACCGAGGAAGGCGCCGGCCTGAACACGCGGTTGGAGGAAATGGCCGCTGATTTCGACTCGCGGCACCCCCAGCTTGCCCCGCTGTTGCGCGAACTGGCGGACAACCTGGCCAAGGTCGGCATCTGACGGTGGCCGCACATCGCCATGGCCTGCCGCAACTCGACGGCACATTCTTTCTCACCGATGCCGGCATCGAGACGGACCTGATCTTCAATCACGGCCTGGAAATCCGCGAATTCGCCGCCCACACGCTGCTGCCCGATCCCGCTGGCCGCGAGGCCGTGGCCAATTACCTGCGCGGCTTCCTGGCGCTGGCCCGCGACATGGACGCCGGCTTCATCCTCGACAGCCAGACGTGGAAGGCGCACATGCACTGGGCTCGCGACCTCGGCGCCACCGAAGCCGAGTTGCAACGAGCCAATATGGACGCCGTCGATTTCATCGCCGGCTTGCGCGATGCGTTCGCCGAAAACCGCCACCCGATCGTCCTCAACGGCGTGATGGGCCCGCGAGGCGACGCCTATGCCCCCGAGGCCGCAGTCGCCGCGGATGCAGCACAGGCCTACCATGCGCAGCAGATCGCCTGGCTCGCGGCCACCGAGGTGGACATGGTTACCGCCCTGACCTTCACCCAGGCTGCCGAGGCCATCGGGCTGGTGCGGGCTGCACAGGCCGCCGACCTGCCGGCCGTGGTGTCGTTCACGGTGGAAACGGACGGGCGTTTGCCCGATGGCCAGCCGTTGGGCGAGGCCATCGAGGCGGTGGATGAAGCGACCGATGCCGCCGCGGCCTATTTCATGATCAACTGCGCGCACCCGGACCACTTCAGCCATGCGCTCGGTGATCACGATTGGGCCCGGCGCATCCGGGGCTTGCGCTGCAACGCATCGCGCCTGAGCCACGCGGAACTGGACGAGTGCGAGGTGCTGGACGACGGCGACCCGCGGGAACTGGGCAGCCAGTACGCAGCGCTGATGCGACGCATGCCCTGGTTGAACGTATTCGGCGGCTGCTGCGGCTCCGACCTGCGCCACGTAAGGGAGATCGCGCGCGCCGTGCGGGCCTGACCGCGCCCGCCCCGTGGCCGCCGTCGCCCGTGCTGCGCTAAGATCTTCCCATGCCACCCCGCACACCGCCCAAGCTGTTGGCCCTGGTGCTGGCCGTCACCTTGTCGCTAAGCGCTCATGGCGCCGAGCTGGTGCGGGAGTTCAAGGGCTCGCGCAGCATGACCACCGCCGAATTCGAAGTGGCCGCCCCCTGGGTTCTCGAGTGGCGCGTGACGGGCGACTTTCCCATGCACCTGGCGGTCGATGTCGCGCTGCTGTACGCGGGCACCGGCGTCCACGTGGGCAACGTGCTCAAGACCAAGCAGACCGGCAACGGCGTCAAGCTGTTCGAGCAGGGCGGGCGGTTCACGTTCCTGGTGAATGCCTCCATGGCAAGCTGGACCTTGCGGGTAGAGCAGTTGACCCGCCAGGAGGCCGCGCAGTACACACCCAAGACCGAGCCGTGAGCGTGCGCGGGCCGGGCCCGGCGCCTGATGCGCGCCTGACATTCGTCAATGCGCCCGGCCGGGGCGCGCGGTAGCGTAAGGGCAGTCTCCCCGAGCGGAGTGAACGCCATGAGCCACCACGTACCGTACGCGCTGCTGGCCCTGGCCCTTGCCCTGGGCGCGGATGGGGCCTGCGCCTGGGACGGCAGCGACTGCAGCGAGCCGGGCAGCGGCGCCTATGAGGGCAACCCGGAAGGCTGGCAGGCAGAGCGCCTGCAGCACGGCAAGGCGATTTACGACCGGGCCTGCGCTGTCTGCCACGACCCCGGCGCCGGAGCGGCACCCGATATCGGCAACCGCGAGGACTGGTCCGGGCGTTCGCGCCTGTGGTGTGCGGTGCTGTTCGAACACGCCAAGGCGGGCTACCTGGACATGCCTGCCAAGGGCAGCCACCCGGAATTGTCCGGGCGGGATGTCGAAACGGCCGCGGAGTACATGCTCAGCGTCACCTTCCCGGAACTGCCCCTGGACTGAGTCACCGCGACTTCATGCCCTCGGGCATCAGGACCGCCACCACCCGACCGCGGGCCCGGATCTCGCCGGCCGCCCGCACCGTCACCTCGATCACCGCCTTGCGCCCGCTCACCTCCAGGATCTCGCCGCGCAATTCGAGTTCCTCACCCATCGGGGTGGGCGCAAGATAGTCCACTTGCAGCGAGGCGGTGACGAACCGCAATGGTGGTTCGCTCCCGAGGTCACGGCCTTGTGCCCTGGCCGTGGCAGCCGCCGCCGTGCCGGTTCCGTGGCAGTCGATCAGCGAGGCGATCAGGCCGCCATATACATAACCGGGCAGCGCCACGTGGTGGGCTTCCGGCCTGAAACGGGCGATGGTCGATTCGCCGTCCCAATAGCTCTTGAGCCGGTGCCCGTCGGGATTGTTTCGCCCGCAGCCATAGCAATGGCTGAGTTCGTCGGGATAGTGATCCTGGAACGCCTTACCGTTCATGGGTCCGCGAAAGTGGCTGCACGGGCGTCCAGTGTAACGGTGGCGGGGCCCGGCCGGCACGTGCGGGCCGTCGCATTTCGTCGCAACATATTTGCCGTTCGCCTTCGTTTGGATAATACTTTGAGGATTATCGGCGCCGAAAAATCCGGTGCCGGCGGAGCAGGAATGGGCCGGGAACGAGCCCGGCCAGAAACAGGGACGATCGAGGGGCCATCATGTCGAGCAAGACGCGCATCACCTCACTGCTGCTCACGGCACTGCTGCCGCTGGGCTGTGTTTCCACGCCCGATCAGGCGCCCGGCCGGGGCGCGCCGGAGACCGTGTTCGAAGGCGTCGAGGGCATTTATGTGCCGGACCGCATGGCCGCCCAGTCCGGGCCGGCCATCGTCACTCCGGATTCCGCCACCTACATGGCCGAGGGCCCGTTCCCGGTCGCCATGAGCGAAGCCGCGGCAATGCCGGCCCCGCGGGGCCTCGGCAACCTCACGCGCAGGAGCAACGGCAAGCGCATGGAGGCACCGCTGCCCGACGAGGTGATGGACATGCTGCGCGAGGACGCCCGGCGCCTGCCGCCGAGCCCGTTTGCGCAAGCCGTCCTCGAGGGCCCCGATGCGCTGGGCCCCACAACGGCCAGTGCCCAGTTCGCAGGCCCCGACTACACGCAGTGCTGCGGCGGCGGCGGCAATGTGCCACCCGACCCGGAACTGGCGGTGGGACCCAATCACATCATCGCGGTGGTCAACGTGGTGTTCTCGATTTATGACAAGGCCGGCAACCTGGTTTCCGGCCCCACGACCTTCGCCAGCTTCTTCGCGGGCATGGGCTCGTGCACCGGCGCGTTCGACCCCAATGTGCTATACGACGAGGAGGCCGACCGCTTCGTGATGGGGGTGGACGGCAACGGCACCGATTACTGCGTGGCCGCCACCCAGAGCAGCAACCCCACCGGCAACTGGTACCGTTACAAGTTCGCCGCCAACGTCAACAACAGCTTTTTCGACTACCCGCACGCGGGCGTCGGCGACGACGCGATCTACATGGGTGCCAACCTGTTCGGCGCGATGTTCTTCAACGAAGGCCGCGTGTGGGCCATGGACAAGGCCGCGATGTACAGCGGTGCGCCAATGACCGTGGTGACGCGCAGCACCGGCGGCGAGAGCACTCCGCAGCCGATGAACCTGCACGGTTTCGTGCAGGGCACCTGGCCCGCGGGCGGCCCGCACTACATCCTCACCGATGGCCCGTTCAACGGCTCCACTTATGGTGTCTGGACCTGGGCAGACCCGTTCGGCGCGAATACGCTCGTCGATACCGGCACCTTCGACCTCGACAACTTCACCGGCGTCGATGCCGGCTCGCCGCTCGATGCACCGCAGAGCGGCACCAGCGCCAGGCTGCAGGGCAACGACTGGCGGGTACAGGACGCCGAATACCGCAACGGCTCCATCTGGATGGCGCATACCATCGCCTGCAACCCGGGCTCCGGCTCCGTCAATTGCGTGCGCTGGGCGCAAATCGACCCGTCCTCCCGCACCATCGAGGACGCGGGCGTGTACGCCACCGATGGTGAGTACCGCATGTTCGCCGATCTCGCCGCGGATGACTGCGACAACATGGTGATGGGCTACACCAAGACCTCCACCAGCATGTTCCCGGCGGTGTTCGTGGCCGGTCGCGAGGCCACCGATCCGCCCGGCACGCTGCAGACCGAAGTCGAGGCCAAGGCCGGCGAACTGACCTACACGGCCTTCGACGGCAGTCCGCACCGCTGGGGTGATTACACCGGCATGACCGTGGACCCCGACGGCAGCACGTTCTGGTACCTGGGTGAATATTCCAAGAATACCGGCACCACCAGCGGGCGCTGGGGCACCTGGATCGCCTCCTTCACCTTCGACTGCAACGGCGAGCCCTCCACCGATCCGCCCGGCCTGGCCAGCAACCCCAGCCCGG
>JABAHR010000980.1_pt2 | contig 28947 bp, 24 predicted proteins | sample 7062101 | NCBI WGS metagenome assembly JABAHR01 (sample SAMN14534553, study PRJNA622989) | marine sediment metagenome | biome: marine biome [ENVO:00000428]; feature: marine pelagic biome [ENVO:01000023]; material: deep marine sediment [ENVO:00002113] | place: India: Gulf of Kutch | collected...
CCGAGTACCAGGAGTACCTCGACTGGAAGGCCTGGCAGGACTTCCGCGACTACCAGGAGTGGAAGCGCGAGCAGGGGGCGACCGGCGCAGCCGCCGGCGGCCCGCCGACCACCGCTCCCGAGTAGCCCGTCCGGCGGGGAGGACCACGGCGAAGGCGTTGCACGCGTCGGCGCCGCGCCTCACGCTGCCTTCGCGCGATGCTCAGGCATCTGCTGGGGCGGTGCCGCTCGGGCTGCGGTGCGCCGCCGGTGTAGTGCCTCCCTGGGGCGGCGGCTACTGCGGCGCGATCTCCTCGTAGAGCAGCGCAAGTATGCGGTCGCCGGTGTCGCTTGCCTGGCCCGCCGCGTCCTGTACCCGCACCGCCGTCTCGTCCGTTTCCGTGGCGACTTTGACGTGGTAGAGGGTGTCGCCCAGATCGACCTCGCCCTGCTTCCAGAAGGCAAGCTTGCCCAGGCCCTGCTTCTTGCGCTCGACGTCCTCGACGTAGCGCACGACGTAGACACCGTCGTTGCGGTCGCGGTCCTCGACGGTGAAACCGACGCGGGCCAGCGTCACACCGACCCGCCGCCACGCCCGCGCGAAGTCGTCGGACAGCAGCATGACCATGTGGCCGTCGCCGGTCTGCTCGAGGCGCGCGTCCTGGCGCCCGGCCGCAGGCGCCGGNNGCTCGAGCGGCCCGGCGAGGCGCGCATACGATTCGAGCTCGCCATAGAGCTGGTTGAGAATGCCGTTGGCAGCCTCGTTGGCGATGACGCCGCCCTTCTTGTCGCGCACGGTGACGACGACGTTGCTGCCCTCGTCGGCGAGCGTGACCTGGTACTGCTCGCCCGATTTTTTCCAGAACGCCATGCCGCTTCGGCGTGCCTGCTCCGGTCGGGTATCCTCGATGAGATAGTAGCCGTCGTCCTTCTTGGTCTTCTTCACGCGCACATCCATGCGCGCGAGCGACTCCCCGACGTTGTTCCACGTCGGCTCGAGATCGCCGTACACGCGCAGCCGCTGGTAGCCCGTGCCGCTGGGCTCCATCATCACGCGACCGGCCAGGGACGCCGTGGTTCCGAACTTGGCGGCGCGGAATGCCTCGAAGTCAGCGGCGTCGCTACCGCCGCGCTGCTGCCGCCAGGCGAGGAACTCTTCGAACTCCGCCCATTCCTCGAACTTGCGGAACTTTTCGAACTCTTCGAGCTCCTTCGAGCTGGTTGGTGTGGGCTCGCTGCCGGGAATGCTCATGCTCTCGCTCGAGCGCACGCCGGTCAGGTCGGGTGGCACTTCGAGCGGGCGGCTGACGCTGGCCCCCTTGTAGGGGGACAGGTTGGTGTTACAGCCGACGAGGCCAAGCGCCAGCGCCCACGCGGCGAGCGCCGGCCCGTAGCGCGTGGAGCACCGAACTCGGATACTGCGTTTCATGTTCGTCGAACCTCTGGGGCGATGGACGCGTGGGGCAAAGCACGGTTCGGTCGCGTGCAAGCTGACGACCCGGCTCGACGGCTGGCGCACTGCGGATCTGCGGTCAGTTCCACATCCTCGTTGCGCGCTCCCGCCAAGCCATGCGGCTCTAAGCCGCGCCGGGCATGGGCGGGGATTATACAAAATCCGTTCCTCCGCCGGGGGAAGCGGTGTCGCTGCGACCCGGCGCCGGGCCCGCAGTGGTAACATTGCCGGCGGGTGGGATGCAGCGCCGGTGGCGGACGGATCGAACGCGCCCCAGCGCGGGGTGCAGCGACGCCGACAGTCGCGTACATCCGCTCCCGATCTTCCACTGAGAGCAGCGCGATGGATACCGAATTCAGACACCTAGGGCGGCCGGCCCAGGGCCCGAGTGCGGAGCTGGACACGTTCGCCCGGCCGCCCCACGTCACCTCGGTCAGCTTCCGGAGCGCCGAGCTGACCAGCCTGTGTCCGGTGACAGGGCAGCCGGATTTCGCCACCGTGCTCATCGAGTACCGTCCGCGCACGCTGTGTCTGGAGAGCAAGAGTCTCAAGCTGTACCTGTGGACCTTTCGGGAGCAGCGCATGTTCGCCGAGCAGCTCGCCGACACCATCGCCCGCGATGTGTTCAAGGCGCTGTCCCCGCATCACTGCACGGTAACGTTGACGCAGAATGTTCGCGGCGGCCTGCAGCTGACCGCGGTCGCGGAGTGCAGCGGCGACTGACGGCCGGGACGGCTCGAGGCGGGCTCCGTGGACACTGACCAGCCAACGCTGCCGCGCTGCGCCACGCGCGTGACCGGCGTGATACTCGCCGGGGGACGCGCGCGGCGCATGGGCGGACGCGACAAGGGGCTGATCGAGGTAGGCGGGGCGCCCATGGTGCGTCGGGTGGCGGAGCGGCTCGCTCTCCAGGTGGGCGCCGTCTTGATCAACGCGAACCGCAACCTTCCCCGCTACGCTGAGCTCGGTTACCCGGTCGTGAGTGACGTCGTGGCCGGCTATCATGGCCCTCTAGCGGGCATGGCCAGCGGCCTGCAGGCGGCGCAGACGCCGTTGGTGGTGACCGTGCCGTGCGACTCGCCGCTGCTGCCCGGGGATCTCGTTGCGCGGCTGTGCGCCGGTCTGGGGCGCGACGCCGCGATCGCGGTGGCCCACGATGGCGAGCGCATGCAGCCGGTGTTCAGCCTGCTGCGTACGGAGCTGCTCGAGGACCTGCGGGCGTGGCTCGCGTCCGGCGAGCGCAAGATCGATCGGTGGTATGCGCGGCACCCGCACAGCCTGGTGGATTTCTCCGACCATCCGGAGACCTTTGTCAACGTCAACACCCCCGAGGATCGCGCGGCCGTCGAGTCGAGGCTGGCGGAGGCAGACCGGTGACGCGTACCCCCGTCGTCGGTTTCGCCGCTTACAGCGGCACCGGCAAGACCACGTTGCTGCGCAAGCTGATACCGCTGCTCAAGGGACGCGGACTGCAGGTAGGTCTCATCAAGCACGCCCATCACACGTTCGAGATCGATACGCCGGGCAAGGACAGTTTTGAGCTCCGCAAGGCGGGCGCCGACAGAATCGTGGTGGCGTCGCGACGGCGCTGGGCGTTCATCGCGGAAACGCCCGAGCGTGATGAGCCTCGGGTGGACGAGCTGATTCCGCTGCTCGACGACGGCGCGCTCGATCTCATTCTCGTGGAGGGCTTCAAGGACGCGGATCTCCCCAAGATCGAGCTGCACCGGCCGCGCACGGGCGTTCCGCTGCTATGTGAAGACGATGACACGATTATCGCCGTCGCCACGGACGAGCCGCTTGGGGAGGCAATCGGCGTACCCCAGCTCGACCTCAACGACGTCGGAGCAATCGCCGATTTCGTCTGCGCGCGCTTCCTGCCGGCTCGACCGGGCCAGCCGCGGGACGCCTAGCTTCAGCGCCGCTACGCCGCCCGGCGGCTGTCCTTGATTTGGGGGCGTCGGCGTGCAATTCTTGTGACTACTGGTAGTTTATCGTCAAGCCCTGGCTCGAGTAGATGCGCGGTGATCGAGGTGCTCCCAGTCGACGCGCCATGTGCTGGACGGCATATCCCAGGCGCGGTTTGGGTACGCGGAGGTAGTCAAGCTTGGACGTCTTCCAAGAGGCCGAGCAGCTTAAACAGGTGCCGATGTTCTCGAAGCTCGATGCTTCGAAGCTGAAGCTGCTTGCGTTTACCAGCGAGCACGTCACTTTTCAGGACGGCGAAGTGCTGTTCAACGTCAACGATCCCTCGGATTCGGCCTACGTGATCATGGACGGTGAGGTCGAGATTCTCACCGAGGCCGAGGGCGGTGAGCTGGTGCCGGTGGTGACGCGAGGTCGCAATGAGCTGATCGGCGAGATGGCGGTGTTGAGCAACGCACCGCGGTCGGCAACGCTGCGGGCGAAAGGCGAGGTGAAGACACTGCGCATCTCGAACGACGCCTTTCTCAAGCTGGTCTCCGAGAACGGCGACATCGCCCTCGACGTCATGCGTCAGCTGAGCGACAAGCTTGCCCGCTCCCACGCCCAGGTCGAGGTGCTCCAGTCCCGCCTGCAGCATTACGAAGGCGAGTGATCTTCCCGGCAAGGGAGGCCGAATCCCGGACTCACGGGCGGGCACCGGCCGTCGCGCCCCCATCGCGGGCCGGCCGCGGCGGACGTCATCTCTCGTGTGGGGACACTGCCGTGTCGAACTCGACACCGCCGACAACGCTCGGCCGCGACGCACCGGCAGGCTGGGGAAAACGGGGTCACAATCGATTTCCGGTTCGAGTTCGGTGCTGATTCCGTTGTCTTGACGACTCGATGGTGCCCGCTTTGCCGCCGACCCGCTCTGCACGAACGCCCCGGCGCGTGGCCCGTCACAGTGCCACGACGCGGGCGCCCGCTCGCGCGGAAACAGCAGCGCACCGCGGTGGTGCGATGATGGAGATGGCCCCGCGGATGCCCGCCACGAGCGGCAGACCGGCACTGCTCCCGAGGTCGCCGTGCGCATGATTCGGGAGCGATTCGTCGAGCTGTGGACACGCCACCGACGTGGCGAGGGCGCTGGCGAACCGCAGGCGCTGTTTGGCGAGCTGGTCGACCGCTACGGCGAGGGCCATCGTTGCTACCACACCGCGCTGCACATCGAGCACTGCCTGACCGAGCTCGATCGCGTGCGCAGCGCGGTGCCCAACGACGACGCCGCGGAGATGGCGCTCTGGTACCACGACGCCGTCTATGATCCCAAGGCGAGCGATAACGAGTATCGCAGCGCCGAGCTGTTCAGCGACCGCGCCGGCGACGACCTGGAGCCGCAGTTCGTCGCCGACGTCCGGCGACTCATCATGATCACCGAGCACGGCAACCGCCGACCGCGTCGCGAGGACGAGCGGTACGTCGCGGACGTGGATCTGTCGAGCTTCGGGTTCGCTTGGCCGGACTTCCAGCGCGACAGCGAAAAGGTACGCGCGGAGTACCCGCATCTGTCCAACGGCGAGTTCGCGTCGAACCACCGCCGCTTCCTGCAGTCGCTGCTCGAGCGCAGCCGCATTTACGCCACGGAAGTCTTCTATCGGCGTTACGAAACCCGGGCGCGAGAGAACATCTCGCGACTGCTGGCGACGTTAGGAGGCCTGCAAGACGACGTCTGAGGCAGCCCGCCGGCGGGTAAGAAGAATGGCGTCAGCGTGCTGTGGCGTTGTTGGGCGACGCCGATCCCGCGGGCCCGTTCTCGTCCCCCGCAGCGAGTGTGTAGATGCCGACGGGTCGTCTCCGACCGCGCACCGTGATGGTGCCGATCGGGCGGAACGAGAAGCGCTCCGAGCCGGCCAACGCCTGAGTACGCTCTGAGATCAGCACGCGGGTGCCGTGCTCTTTGTTCGCCTGCTCGAGGCGGGCCGCCAGGTTGACGTCGTCGCCGTGCACGGTGTAGCCGAGCTGATCCGGGGTCCCCACGAGCCCGCCCACGACGAGCCCCGTGTTGATGCCGATGCGTGCCCGCAGTCGGATCCCCTCGCCGAAGGAGCGGGTTCCCAGCAGCCGCTGGATCTCCACGGCGGCCTCGATGGCGTGCGCCGCGTGCTCGGGCTGGGGAATGGGCATGTTGAAGCTCACCAGCAGGGCGTCGCCCTGAAACTGACAGATGACGCCGTGGTGACGCTCGATGGGTGCAGCGACCGCGCTGAAGTACTCGTTGAGGGTGGCGACCAGCGCCTGCGGAGTCAGGCTCTCGCCGATCGCGGTGAAACCCGCCAGGTCGATGAACAGGATCGTCGCCTCACGGATCTCGCCCTGGCCGGCCTCGGCGCGCTGGTCGGCGGCGGTGATCTGCTGCGCGATCGCGGTGGGAACGAATCGCGACAGGTCGCGCGCCGCGGCGCTCTCGGCGACCGCACGCACCAGCAGACGATGGGCCCGTGCGATGGCGATCGTGAGGACGGCCGTCACGATGAGCATCGAGATGATCTTGTCGAACTCGGCGCCGAGCAGCACCCGGTTGGAGGTCATGTACTCGATGTAGTCGCGGGTGACGGGCATGTCCTCGCCGAACGGGTGCACGGCGTAGAAGACCATGAGGAGCCAGCCGAGCGCGGCCACCAGGCCCGCCAGCACCACGAAGCCGGCCTCGAAGCGCAGCGCGCGCAGCGCGATGAAGATGAAGACGTAGAGCAGCGTCGGCGCCTTGAGGTAGAAGGCGGCGGGCTGCTCGTACTGAACGTGAAAGCTCCAGATCAGACCCAGCAGCAAAGCCATGTCGACGATCACCGAGACGACGAGCATCCAGTACGGCAGGCGGCGCCGATGCGCCAGCACGAGGCGGGCGCTGGTGAAGACGAAGTACGCGCCCAGGGCCCACGGCACCGGCTCGAAGCGCACCTCCTCGGGAAACGTCTTCGGTGACACGGCGTAGAGCAGCGCGAACGCCAGCAGTACCCCGAGCTGGACCCAGCCGATGACGATCTCGCTGGCCTGCTGCTGCTCGTGAATGCGTTCACGCACCCGGCGCGGCAGTCTATCGAGGCCCGCGCGGCCCGCGAGCCAGTTGTGGCCTGCGCGGATCAGGGCTAGCGGCGACAATTTCGACGGCTCCGGCTGGTCGGGATCGCGCCTGAGGCGTGTTGCGCCGGCAGGCGAGCAGGGCGTTGCAGGGGCCACATTAACCCGTCGGGCGTGCGGCCGCCAGCCTCCCGGCACGCCCGCCGTGTTGCCCTGCCGGCGGCGAATCGGGTGTAATCACGAGCTTGCGCGCCCACCGCCGGCCAACCGCCACGGACAGACACCCCATGACCGCACGTCTCGACGGCGCTCGCGTACTGATCTACAGCCACGACACGTTCGGGCTCGGGCACCTGCGCCGCTGTCGCACCATTGCGCACCACCTGGTGGAGCACTACAAGGGGCTCAGTGTCCTGATCCTCTCGGGTTCCCCCATCATCGGCAGCTTCGACTTCAAGGCGCGCGTGGATTTCGTGCGCATCCCCGGGGTGATCAAGCTGCACAACGGCGAATACACGTCGCTGGGCCTGCATATCGATCTCGAGCAGACGCTGGCGATGCGCACCTCCATCATCGAGCATACGGCGCGGAGCTTCGCGCCGCACCTGTTTCTGGTCGACAAGGAACCGCTGGGTCTGCGCGGCGAGGTGGCCGCTACCCTGACAAGTCTCAAGGCCGCCGGGGTGACGACGATCCTGGGTCTGCGCGACGTCATGGACGAGGCGGCCGTGCTGCGCCGCGAATGGAAGGCGAAGCGGGTGATGCCCGCGCTCGCCGATCTCTACGACGAGATCTGGGTCTACGGCACGCAGCAGATGGGCGACCCCCTGCGCGACACGCGCGCGCCGCAGCACGTGCGCGACAAGGCGGTTTTCACCGGCTATCTTCGCCGGGAGGCCGCGCAGGAGGCAGCACCGCACGCCGAGATCGAGCTTCGCGAGCCTTTCCTGCTGGTCACCACGGGCGGCGGCGGCGACGGGGAGGTCGTCATCGATTGGGTGTTGCAGGCCTACGAAAGCGACGACGGCATTCCTTACCCAGCGGTGATCGTCTTCGGGCCGTTTCTGTCGCCCGCACTGCAGGAGGAATTTCGCGCCCGGGTCGCGCGCCTGCCGCGAGTGCAGGCGATCACCTTCGACAGCCATATCGAGAACCTCATGGCGAGGGCGGCGGGCGTCGTCGCCATGGGCGGCTACAACACGTTCTGCGAGATCCTGTCCTTCGACAAGCCGGCGATTCTGATACCGCGTCGCGTACCGCGGCAGGAACAGCTGCTGCGGGCGGCGCGGGCCGAAGAGCTTGGGCTGGCGACGATGCTGCGCACCGACGGTCGGCGGGTGCCGCAGACGATGGCGCAGGCGTTGCGGGCCCTGCCGCGACAGCAGCGCCCCTCGCAGGCGGCCGGCCCCGAGCTGCTGGGCGGCCTGCCCGCCATCGCCCGGCGCGTCGCTCGTCACCTGGAGCGCCCGACGCGGGCGCTGGCGTCGGGCGGGCTGCGTCGCTGAACCGGGGCGTGATGCCCGCCGCGGGCCGCCTGCGGGCGGCTTAGCGGACCGCGGCCGCCGAGCGCGCCCATGACCGCCCCGTCCCGCGGCACGGCGGGTGTGCTCGTCTACGTGCAGCACCTGCTGGGTATCGGCCACGTGCGCCGCGCCGCGGCGATGGTGCGCGCCCTCGGCGAAGCCGGTTTCGGCGTGGACGTGGTCTGCGGCGGGGCGCCCGTCGCCGGCATCGATTTCGGGGCGGCACGGCTCAATCGGCTGCCGGCCGTGCGCAGCGCCGACGCCGGGTTCTCCCGTCTGGTCACGGCAAGCGGCGCCGAGCTGGACGAAGGGTTCCGCGACCGGCGCCGGCGGCGGTTGCTGGCGATCGCCGAGCGGCTGCGGCCGCAGGCGGTGATCGTCGAGAGCTTTCCCTTCGGGCGTCGGCAGCTGCGCTTCGAGCTCATACCCCTGCTCGATGCCGTCCATGCCATGCGCCCGCGGCCGCGGGTGATCTGCTCGGTGCGCGATATCGTGCAGGCACGCAAGCCCGCGCGTGTCGCGGAGAGCGTCGCCATCGTGCGCGAGCGTTTCGATCGCGTCTGGGTGCACGGGGACCCGCGCTTGGTGCGCTTCGAGGAAAGCTTTCCGGCGGCGGCCGCGATCGCCGGGCAAATCGACTACACCGGCTTCGTGGTGGAGCGGGCGCCGGCCGTGCCGGCGCCGGCGGGCGTCGGCGTCGACGAGGTGATCGTCTCCGCCGGCGGCGGTGCCGCCGCCGGGCGGATCTACCGCGCGGCGCTCGAGGCACGCGGGATGAGCGTCCTCGCGGCCCACACCTGGCGGCTGCTCGTGGGACCCAACGTCGACGAGCGGGAGTTCCGGGCGCTGCGCCGGGCGGCGCCGCGCGGCGTCGTCGTCGAGCGCAATCGCGGCGATTTTCGCGCGTTGCTCTCGCGCTGTGCGGTGTCCGTGTCCCAGGCCGGCTACAACACCGTGATGGACGTGCTCGCCGCGGGCGCGCCGGCGCTGCTGATTCCCTTCACCGGCGCCGGCGAGAGCGAGCAGCCGCTGCGGGCGCAGCGCCTCGAGCAGCTGGGACGCGTCGCGGTCGTCGGCGAGCACGAGCTCGACCCGATGACGCTGGCGCGGGCGCTGGACCGACTGGTGCAGGGCGGCGGTGTGCCCGCGCTCGAGCTGGATCTCGACGGCGCCCGCCGCTGCGCGGAGCTGTTGCAACGCGTGCTGGCGTCGGCGGACGTCCGCCCGCCCGGCGCCTGACGGCTGCTCAGCCGCCGCGCGGCGCGTCGCGCTCGTGGGCGGCGGGCGCCAGCGGCACATTCAGTCGTTGGCCGCGCAAGCGCCCGCCGGGCAGCAGCTCGAAGACGTGAGCGCAGTCCCAGCGGAGCTTCACCGGCGGCTTGGCGCGCATGTCCCAATCCGTCGCCCAGCTGAGCGCGGCGCGGATGACGCCCTTGTGCGTGACGGCGACCACGGGCTGCTCGAGCGGCGCCAGACGCTCGAGCAGCTTGTGCAGCCGCTGCCGCACCTGGCGCGGGCTCTCGCCGCCGGGCGGCTGCAGATCGAGGCCGCGGCTTTCGTTCTCGCGCATGCACGCCCCCAGTCTGCGGCGCAGCTGCGCCAGCTTGGCGCCCTCCCACTCGCCCCAGTTCATCTCCGTCAGCGCCGCCTCCGCGCGCGCCGGCTCGAGCCCCAGCAGCGTCGCCGTCTCGCGCGCACGTTGCAGCGGGCTCGTCAGGCACAGCGCCGCGCGCCACGGCGGCGGCACGCGCCAGCGGGCGACCTCGGCGCGCCCTGCGTCGCTCAGCGCGACGTCGCTGCGGCCCTGGATCCGGCCCTCTGCGTTCCAGGCGGTGGGCCCGTGGCGGATGAACGCGATCCAGCTCATGGCGCGCTGCGTCGAACCCGTCAGCTTGCCCGGGCGCGGTGCCGCGCGCAGGCCCGCCGCAGGATGTCGTCCAGACTGGCGGCCGCCGTACCGACGTCATGGCGGCGGCGCACCTCGTGGCGCGCGTTCTCGCCGAGGCGGCTCCGCTGCGCGCCGTCCTGCAGCAGCCGCTGCAGCGCCGCGGCGAAGGCGGCGGTGTCGCCCGGCGGCACGAGCAGGCCCGAGCGAGCGTGCCGCACGATGTCGGCGACGCCGCCGCTGCGCCCGGCGACCACCGGCACGCCGCAGGCCTGCCCCTCCATCAGGGCCATGCCGTAGGCCTCGTTGACTGCGGGCCAGACGAACACGTCGCACAGAGGCAGCAGCGGCAGGTGCTGCTGCGGCTCGAGCTGACCGAGAAAGCGCACGCGCCCTTGCGGCAGCCCGGCAAACGCAGCCTCGACGTCGCCGCGCGCGGGACCGTCGCCGACGAGCAGCAGCTGCCAGCGCCGGCGGGTCAGCCGCCGCAGCGCCGCCGCCAGCTGGCGGTAAGATGCGAGCTTGTCGCCGACGCGCATCCTCGCCACGGCGATCAGCCAGGGCGCCGCGACGTCGAGACCGAGCTCGGCGGCGACGGCGTCGCGCTCGCGCGAGCCGCGCAGCTGCTCGCACGCGGCGACGTCGAGAAACGGCGACAAGGCTTCGAGCCGTTCCGTCTCGCGCACGAGCGGGCGCACGCAGGGCACGTCGCTGCTGTTGAGCGCGACCACCGCCTCGGCCCGGGCGATGCACGCACGCGCCTGCTCGTGGCCGGGGCGCCAGGGTCCTCGCGCCTGCTTGGGCGCGTAGGAGGCTTCGGCGACGACGTAGGGGATGTCGAGGGCGTCGGCGACCACCGGGCCGATCCAGTCCGGCGCCTTGTGGTAGACATGGTAGGTCAACCACAGCGCCGGGCGTGCCGCGGCGTCGCTCCGGGCGTAGCGCCGCAACAGCCTTTCCGCCAGCCGCCGGCCGACGTCGCGCAGGCGCCGTTGGCGCGCGGCGTCACCCGCTCCGTCCCAGCTGCGCAGCCTGGCGGCGAGAGCCACGCGATGGCCGGCTTGCTCCAGGGCCTGCATCAACAGCCGCGCGACGAGTCGGTCTCCCGAAGGGTTGGGGTGCACGGGCGCCTTGAGCGGCGCGTAGAAGGCGACGTTCACGGCAGTGCGGCGGCGGCCTGCGCCGGGGGCAGGCCGAAGCGGGCCGCGAGCCGGGCGATGCCGGCGTCCATGCCGAAAGCGGCGCGCAGCCGTCGATGGCCGGCGTCGCCCAGTCGGCGGCGCAGCGCCGGGTCGCGCATCAGACGCGCCAGCGCCGCTGCCAGGGCGGCATCGTCCCCCGACGCCACCAGGGCACCGGTGACACCGTCGTCGATGAGTTCGGGCACGCCGCCGACGACGGTGACGACGCACGCCAGCTTCTGGCTCTGCGCCTCCATGAGGACATTGGGCAGGCCGTCGCGATCGCCGTCGGTGGCAACGCGCGGGGCGAGCACGAAGAGGTCCGCGTCGCGGTAGGCGGCGAGCACGCACTCCTGCGCGCGCGGGCCGTGCCAGACGATGCGTGGGGCGAGACCCAGCGCCTCGGCCTGGCGCTGCAGCTGCGGCAACAGCGAGCCCCCTCCGATGTGATGCAGGCGCCAGTGCAGGTCCGCAGGCAGGCGCGCGAGCGCGCGCAGCAGGTCGTCGTAGCCCTTCTTCTCCACGGCGCGTCCAACCGAGAGCAGCCTGACGGGGGCTGTGGGCGAGGAGCCGTCGGCGTCGGAGCCGGAGTGCTCGGGTGTCGGGAAGCGCTCGAAATCGAGGCCATGGTAGATCAGGTCGACGCGATCGGGCGCCGGGCTGAGAGCCGCCAGGTGTTCGGCGCCGGCACGCGTGCACGTGACCAGCCAGGTGCACTCGGCCAGCTTCTCGCGCTTCTCCCAGGCGTCCAGCGTCCAGATGTCCTTGGCGTGGGCGGAGCACGACCACGGCAGACCGGTGATCAGGCTCGCGTAGCGGGCCACCGACGCCGGCGTGTGCAGGAAGTGGGCGTGCAGATGATCGACGCTCGCCGGCAGCTCCGCGGCCAGGGTCAGAGCCTGGCCGAAGCGGCGCACCCGATTGCGGGTCGGGTCCCGGCGCAGGTCACGCAGCCAGGCGCGGCGCGCCCGGCGGTAGCCGCGCCGCCCACGCGCTCGACGCCAGGCGGCCAGCACGCGTCGCGGCTCGTGGTGCAGATACTCGGGCAGGTAGCTCACCGGCGAGCGTATGGCGCGATGGATGGGGTGCACGGCGACGTCCGTGGGGTGGCGCAGCGACAACAGCGTCATCTCGAGCCCACGACGCTCCAGGGCGAGAATCTCCTGTGCGATGAACGTCTCCGACAGGCGCGGGTAGCCCTTGAGGACAACGGCGACGTGGCGTGGCATGGGTTGCTAGCGCGGCGGAAGCGCGGCGGTGCCGTCGGCTTCGCCGCGCTGCGTCCGGCATGAAGCGCGTAGCGCCGGCCGCGCGACGGGACCCACGAATGCAAGTATACTGGCGCCCGACCGCCGACTCGAGAAAGCGGCAGCGATTGTCAGGCTGGGGCGTCTCATCGCGATGACAGAAGAAAAGCTCGAACCGTCCTTATTCCGCTACATCTGGCGGCACACCTGGAAGCAACAGATCTTCCTGCTGGCGCTCACGGCTCTGTCCATGCCGTTCGTGTACATCTCGCTCGATATCCCCAAGACCATCATCAACAAGGCTATCGGCGGGGTCGACATACCGGAGTCCATTCTCGGATACCCGGTCGACCAGATCAGCTATCTGTTCATCCTCAGCTTCGCGTTTCTGTTCCTGATCACCCTCAACGGCGGGTTCAAATATTATCTGAACGTCTACCGGGGTGTGCTGGGAGAGAGGATGCTGCGGCGATTCCGCTTCGACCTCTACAGCCGCATCATGCGTTTTCCCCTGCCGCATTTCAAGCGCACCTCCCAGGGGGAGATCATACCCATGATCACCATCGAGACCGAGCCTCTCGGTGGTTTCATCGGTGATTCGTTCGCCTTGCCCGCGTTCCAGGGCGGCCTGCTGCTCACCTATCTGGGCTTCATCTTCGCGCAGGATGTTCTGCTGGGGCTCGCGGCGGTGGCCTTGTACCCGCCCCAGATGTGGCTGATCCCCAAGCTGCAGAAAAAGGTGAACGCGCTGGCAAAGCAACGTGTGCAGGCTGCGCGCAAGCTCTCGGACCGAGTCGGGGAATCGATCGCCGGCATTACCGAGATTCACGCCCACGACACCAGCCATTACGAGCGCGCCGATATCTCGAACAGACTGGGAACCATCTTCGGCATCCGCTACGAGATCTACAAGCGCAAGTTCTTCATCAAATTTCTCAACAACTTCCTGGGCCAGGTGACGCCGTTCTTCTTCTTCTCCGTCGGCGGTTACTTCGTCATCAACGGCCAGCTGTCCCTCGGCGCCTTGGTCGCGGTGCTAGCGGCCTACAAGGACATCGCCGATCCCTGGAAGGAGCTGCTCAAGTTCTATCAGATCACCGAGGACGTGCGGGTGAAGTACCAGCAGGTCATCGTGCAGTTCCAGCCGGCCAACATGTTTGAGCAGAAGCTCCTGGAGGCGTCGCCCGAGACCAAAGAGCCGCTCACGGGCAATTTGGTCTCAACGAATCTCACCTACAGCGAGGACGAGGTCGTCAAGGCCATTGATGGAGCCAGCTTCCGCTTCGATCTCGGCAGCTCCGTTGGCGCCGTCGGTTTGAGCGGCAGCGGCAAGACCGAGCTCGGCCTGCTGCTCGCGCGCCTGATTCAGCCGTCGGGCGGGCGCATCACGATCGGCGACAAGATTCTTGGCGAACTGCCCGAGGCGATCGTCGGTCGGCGCATGGCCTACGTGGGGCAGAACGCGCACATGTTCTCGGGCAGTGTGCGAGACAATCTCTTCTACGGCCTCAAGCATCGTCCCCTCAAGGAACCTGAGTACGAAGGAGACGATGCGAAGAAGCGCAATCACGATATCAAGGAGGCCAAAGCGTCGGCCAACAGCCCGGACGACATAAATGCCGACTGGCTGGACTACGCGGCCGCTGGTGTCGAAGACATGACGGGGCTCACGGAGAAGGGGCTGAAGATACTGTCAGCGGTGGGCGTGGAGACGGACGTCTACAACCTTGGGCTCTACGGCAGCGTGGACCCCGAGGTCTATCCCGATCTCGCCCGGCGCATCCTCGAGGCACGCAGCGCCCTGCGCGACCGGCTGCGCGACCCCAACATCGCCTCGCTCGTCGAGCTCTTCGATCGTGAGCGGTACAACACCAACATGACGGTGTCGGAGAACATCCTTTTCGGTACGCCCCTCGAGGAGTCTTTTGGCATCGAGCAGCTGCCGACGAATCCACAGGTGCTGAAGGTGCTCCACGACACCGGGCTCTACGGCGATTTTCTATCGGTGGGCCGGCGGCTCGCCGAGATCATGCTCGACCTTTTTACCGACGTTCCCTCCGACAGCGAGCTGTTCGAGCAGTTCAGCTTCATCAGCGCGGACGATCTGCCCGCGTTCCACAGCCTGCTCAAGCGCTCGGATCTCGAGAATCTGGACTCGTTGCCCGACGAAGACCGCAACATGCTGCTGTCGTTGCCGTTTAAGCTCATCCCGGCACGTCACCGCCTGGGGCTCATCGACGAGCCTTTCCAGGCGCGTCTGCTCGAGGCACGCGCCGCGCTGGCGGAGACGCTGGGCGCCGAGAACACATCGGTCAGCTTCTTCGATCCCGATCGTTACGATCCGATTATCTCCATACAGGACAACATTCTCTTCGGACGTCTTGCCTACGGGCAGGGGCAGGCGCAGGCGAAGGTGGGCGATCTGATCCGGGAGACCGTCGACACGCTGTCGCTGCGTGAGGACATCATTCGGGCCGGTCTCGATTACGAAGTGGGCATTGCCGGTGCGCGATTGTCCCTGGCGCAGCGACAGAAGCTCGCCTTCGGCCGCGCGCTCATGAAGGACCCCGACGTGCTCATCGTCAACGAGGCCTCGGGCGGCCTGGACCCGGCCGCCGAGGAGAGATTGACGGACAACCTCATCGAGTACATGCGCGGGCGCAGCCTCGTCTGGGTGCTGAGCAGGCCCGAGCTGGCGCGGCGCTTCGAGCAAGTAATGGTGGTGGAGAAGGGCAAGGTGGTGGAGCAGGTGCCCCGGGAAAAGATCGAGGAATCCCCCGCCTACGAGCGTCTCTTGAACTCCGGCTGACGGCCTCGCCTCGGCCGGGGTGCCGCGCACCCTGCGGGTGCGCTTCCCGTTCGCCCCTACTTGTAGGGATCGGCCGCGTCACGCAGCCCGTCGCCGAAGAAGTTGAAGGCGAGAATGGCGATGATGACGGGAACCACGGGCAGCATCAGCCAGGGGTAGAGCGCGACCACGTTGATGTTCTGCGCCTCGTTGAGCAGCACGCCCCAGCTCGTGATGGGCGGGCGCAGCCCCAGGCCGAGAAAGCTCAGGGCCGTTTCACCGAGGATCATCGCCGGTATCGACAGCGTCGCCGAGGCGATCATGTGGCTCAGGAACCCGGGCAGCAGGTGGCGTCCGATGACGCGGCGCGGCCGTGCCCCCATCAGCTGCGCCGCCGTGCAATAGTCCTCTTCGCGCAGCGCCAGCAGTTTCGAGCGTACCGCGCGGGCGAGCCCCGTCCAGTCGAGAAGCGCGAGAATCACCGTTATGCCGAAGAACACGAGAATGGGGCTCCAGTTGACCGGCAGCACCGCGGACAGTGCCATCCACAGAGGCAGCTCGGGGAACGAGCGCAGAATCTCGATGACGCGCTGAATCACGGTGTCGATCAGACCGCCGTAGTAGCCTGCCACGCCGCCGATGACGATGCCGAGGGTGAAGCTGATGACGATGCCCACCAGCCCGATGGTGAGCGAGATGCGGGAACCGTAGATGATGCGCGAGAACATGTCGCGGCCGAGTCGGTCTGTGCCCAGCAGAAAGAACGTGCCCTCTTCGGCGGGACAGACGAGATGGAAAGTGGAGGGTAGCGCACCCCAGAACTCATAGGGGTCGCCCGAGCAGAAGAAGCGCAGGCGCTGGATGTCTTGCGTGTTGGCGGTGTAATTGCGCTGCATGGTCGTGAAGTCGAACGTTGCTTCGTATCCGTAGACGAAGGGTCCGACGAAATTGCCCTCGTGAAACAGGTGCACGCGCTGGGGCGGAGCATAGATGAAATCCGTGAACCGGCTCTGCAGTTCGTAGGGCGCCACGACCTCGCTGACGAGCACGGTGGCGTACATGAAGAGCAGGACGATGCCGGAGGCGACGGCGAGTCGGTGGCGCCTGAGCTTCCACCACATCAGCTGCCACTGGGAGGCGAAGTAGTAGCGTTCCTGCTCCGGCGTGAGCGCCTCGATGGAGTACTCGTCGAAGGGCTTGCTGGAGACGAAGTGCTCCAGGCCCGGTCGCGGTGCCGTCGTGCTCATCGCGTGACGCCTCCCTGCAGTCGGATGCGCGGATCGAGGGCAGCCAGACACAGGTCGGAAACCAGCACGCCCACCACCGTCAGAAAGGCCAGGAACATGAGAAAGGAGCCGGCGAGATACATGTCCTGGCTCTGCAGCGCCGAGAGCAGCATCGGACCCGTGGTCGGCAGGGAAAGCACCACGGCGACGATCTCGGCGCCGGAGATGATGCTGGGCAGGATGCTGCCGATATCGGCGATGAAGAAATTGAGCGCCATGCGCAGGGGGTACTTGACGAGCAGCCGGGTCGCAGGCAGGCCCTTGGCGCGCCCGGTGACGACGTACTGTTTCTGCAGCTCGTCGAGCAGATTCGCGCGCAACCGGCGGATCATTCCCGCCGTGCCCGAAGTGCCGATGACGACGACCGGGATCCACAGGTGCTCGAGCACGGACTTGACCTTGCCCCAGCTCCAGGGCTGGTCGATGTAGTTCGGGTCCATGAGCCCGCCGATGGAGGTGCCGAAGTAGACATTGGCGAGGTACAGCATCACCAGGGCCAGCAGGAAGTTAGGCGTCGCCAGGCCGATGAACCCGAGCAGGGTGAGGCCGTAGTCTCCCCAGCTGTACTGGTGCGTGGCCGAGTACACACCGATCGGGAACGCGATGATCCACGTGAACACGATCGTCACCATGGAGACGATGACGGTCAGGAACATGCGGTCTCCGACGACGTCCATGACCGGGAGGTCGTACTCGAACGAGAAGCCGAAGTCCCAGTGGAGCATGCCCCACAGCCAGTAGAGATACTGCTGGTAGAGTGGCCTGTCGAGACCGTAGTGCTGGCGCAGAAACTGGATCTTGGCGTTGTCGACCGACTCGCCCTGGCTCTGCAGCTCCGCGATGTGGCTCTCGAGATAGTCGCCCGGCGGAAGCTGGATGATGACGAAGACGATGATGCTGATCGCCAGCATCGTCGGAATCATCATCAGCAGCCGGCGTACGACGTAGCCGAACATGATCTTTTACGCTGTGCGCCCCCGAAACCGAAACGCGAGCCGAAGCTCAGCCGCTAGCCGCTCGAGCCCCGGCGGGACTCGTTGAACCAGAACGTGTCCGGCCGATAGATCCCGAAGTACGAACCCGGGTCCCAGTTGTAGATTCCATCCGCCGGCACGTTGTTGAGTTCGTTGCTGACGACCACCGGCTGACGCACGCCGCAGACGACCCCGATGCTGAAGATCTCGTCGGCGTGGATCTCGAGCATCTCGTGCCATATCGACGCGCGCTGAGTGTTGTTCGTCGAGCGGCGCCACTGTTCGTTCAGCTCGGCCAGCTTCTGCGCCTTGGGCATGTCGGGTGCTTCGCCGGCGTTGCCGGCGGTCTCGAAAAACTGTCCCCACTTGGGCCAGCTCAGCTGATTCTGCGAGGTTGGCGCGAATTCCTGCGGACTCATGTCCGCAGTCGGAATGCCGTTCTCGACTCCCTTCCACACCGACATCATCGCCTCGCCGGAAAAGACACGGTTGCGGAAGACCTCGCGCTGCGACGGCTTCGTGTAGAGCTTGATGCCCGCCTTCAGCCAGCTGTCGTGAATGAGCTCGAGCACGTCGGTCTCCTCCGTGCTCTCCCCGGCGGTGTGCACCACGATCTCGAGCGGTCGTCCGTCCGGCATGAGCCGGACGCCGCGGTCGTCGCGTTCCGTCAGGCCGAGCTGGTCGAGAAGTTCATTGGCCTTCTTGAGGTCGAACTCGGCCCAGTTCTTCTGATACTGCGGCTTGAAGAGCGGACTCTTGGGCAGCACCGTGTTGTTGCTCTCCAGGACCGACCCGAAGTAGACGACCTGATTGATCTCGCTTCTGTCGACCGCTAGCGAGAGCGCGCGCCGAAGGTTCGGGTCGCGTGCGAGCGCCCGCCACACCGGATCGGTGCTGTTCAGGTTGGGATAGAGCGCGATCTGCGATCCGGCCACGCTCTGCCAGAGTCTCACGTTGTAGGCATTGCGCTCCTCCCCGGCCTTGAGAAAGGGGAAGTTGTCGAGCCGCAGGTAACGCGCCTGCAGGTCTGCCTCGCCGGCGCCGGTCTTGGCGGGAACCAGGGAGCTGCTTGCAATGTTGACGATCACCCGGTCGATGTACGGCAACTGCCAGCCGCGCTCGTCAACCCGGTGGTAGAAGGGGTTGCGGGCGAACACGAAACGATCTGAAGGCATCGGGGTCGTGTTGATCCAGGGCTGCAGCACCGGGAGGTTCGGGTTGTCGTAACGGTACTGCTTGTCGAAGCGATGGTGCAGTCCGGCCCAGTTTCGCGCGCCAAACTCGTCGACCTTTGCCGCCAGCTCGGCTTCGTCTGTGTACTTGCCGTGAAACTGCTTCAGGTAGTGGGCGGGGCGGTAGAGGTACAGTGGCCGCGCCCCCGCCAGGGCGGGGAGAAAGTGGGGGTTCGGTTGCGACCACGCGTAGCGCACAGTGACGGCGTCCGGGAACTCGACCTGGGGAAGCTGCCCGTCCACGATGAGCGCCTGGGGCGGGCCGAAGGGAGTGAGATCCTCGTCGTTGGCCACGTCCTCCCAGAAGTAGCGGAAGTCCGCGGTGGTGAAGGGCGCACCGTCGGACCACCTGTGGCCCTTGCGCAGACGCATGGTGAAGATCCTGTCGTCTTCCACCTCGATGCTCTCGAGGATGTCGGGATGCAGCTCGAGATTCTCGTCGTAGGTGACCAGACGGGCGTAGCCGTAGACCGTCATCATGCGGATATCGTTGGCTTTGCCCATCAGCAAACGCAGCTCGCCGCCGTACTCCCCCGGGCTCATCTGCTGTGCGCCGAGATCGATGACGCGGGGACTCTCGGGCAGGCGCTGCGAGATCGGCGGCAGCTCGCCGCTGCCGACCCTGGCTTCGAGCGATGGGATCTCCACTGGTGCGGCAACGGCAGCCGCCGTCAGCAACCATAGCGCAGCGGTCAGGACGATACCGCGCCTGCCGCAATTTTTGGGACCAATCATTGTGGTATGTCTCCTGCGGTGGTGCCTTCGGCGGCGCGAACCGCCTGGCCGTCCCCGATATCTACCATCACCGTGTGTGCGCCTTCCATGATGGTGAAAGGCTCCGGCCAGGCCGCGGGCTCCGACGCCCGCCCCTCGACCACTACGCTGAAGTCCAGCCTGCGGTCGAGGTCGGGGAATGGAACCGCCACCAACAGCGCACGCGTATAAGGGTGCACGGGATTGCGGAACAATACCTCGCGCGGCGCCGTCTCGACAAGGCGCCCGCGGCACATCACGGCGATGCGGTCGGCGATGTAGTCGACCACGGCCAGGTTGTGGGAAATGAACAGGTAGGTCAGGCCCAGCTTCTCCTGCAAATCCTTGAGAAGATTCAGTATCTGCGCCTGAATGGAGACGTCGAGCGCGGACACCGGCTCGTCGCAGATGAGCAGGTCCGGCTGCAGCGCCAGCGCGCGGGCGATGCCGATACGCTGCCGCTGGCCGCCCGAGAAGCTGTGCGGGTAGCGGTTTAAGAACCTGGGGTCCAGACCGACGACACGCATCAGGTCCTGGGCCATCTGCGCCTGCGAGTCCGCGCTGCCGATGTCGTGGATGACCAACGGCTCGCGCAGGATGTCGAACACCGTCATGCGCGGGGAGAGCGAGCCGAAGGGATCCTGGAAGATGAACTGCATCTTCTTGCGGAACTCCAGCAGCTTGTCGCTGTCGAGTGCGAGCACGTCGGTCATGGTGCCGCGGTCGTTGTACAGGACGTCCCCGGAATCCGGGCGAATGGCACGCATCAGGATCTTGGCCAGCGTGGTCTTGCCGCACCCGCTCTCCCCCACCAGGCCGAAGCACTCCCCCGGGTAGATGGCGAAGTCGACATCGTCGACGGCGAGGACGCTGGTGTCGTCGCCGCTGCCGAAGAAACCGCTCCTGCGAATGGTGAAGCTGCGGCTGACGTTGCGGATACTCAGGTGAGGATCGCCGTTGTCGGCCGAAGCCGGCCACGGCTCGCGCTTGGCGAGAAACGCACCGACCTCGCTCTTCACCTCGCGCACCGGAACCAGCCGTTCTCCCTCCTTCATGTCGAAGTGCGGCACGGCCCGCAGCAATGCCTTGAGATAGGGGTGCACGGGGTTGCCGAAGATGTCGCGTGCGCTGCCGCTCTCCATCACCTCGCCGTGGTACATCACGACCACCTCCTCGGCGATGTTCGCGACCACGCCGAGGTCGTGCGTGATGATCAGCACGGCCATGCCCAGCTCTTTCTGCAAATCCAGGATCAGCTTCAATATCTGGGCCTGAATGGTGACGTCCAGCGCGGTCGTCGGCTCGTCGGCGATGAGCAGGGCGGGATGGCAGATGAGGGCCATGGCGATCATGGCGCGCTGGCGCAGGCCGCCGGACAGCTCGAAAGGGTAGGTTCTGAGGGCGCGACCCGGATTGGGAAACCCCACCATGCGCAGCATTTCCGCAGTGAGCTCCATGCCCTGCTTCACGCCGACGTCACGGTGCAGGAAGAGGGCCTCGCTCACCTGGTCGCCGACGGTGTGCAGGGGCGACAGCGACACCATCGGCTCCTGAAATATCATGGAGATTCGTCCACCGCGGATGTTGCGCATGGCTCCCGAGTCGGGGTCGAGGCGGGCGATGTCGACGCTCTGGGTCGCGGCGCCCTGCGAGGGGCGCAGCAGAATCTGCCCCCCGGAGATACTGGCCGTTTTCGGCAGAATGCCCATGATGGCCTGGGCCGTGACCGTCTTTCCGGAGCCGGACTCGCCGACGATGGCGACGGTCGCGCCTTCGTAGATGTCGAACGAGATGCCGCGCACCGCCTCGACGGTACCGCCGTGGATGTGGAAGTCCACCTTGAGATCGCGGACGCTCAGCAGGGCGCTCATCGGTAAGATCAAGATCCGAGGTCGTGTCTTATTCGCGCGGCGGCAATCCGCCGCCGGCTTTTCTGATGGTTGCAGTGTAACGCAATCCGCTGCCGGCAAGAACATCACGGCGCCGGCTTCCGAGCCGCGACGGTCCTCGCTGCCGGCCCTCGCTGGCTCACGCCTCGACGGGGGTCGGCGCGGGCAGCGGCAACCCCAGTCCCTCGAGCTGCGCACGCAGCCGGTCGGGAAAGTCGCTGATGATGCCGTCGACACCGAGCCGTGCCAGGCGGCGCATGTCAGCCGGGCCGTTGACGGTCCATGGAACCACCTTGAGGCCGAGCTCCTGCGCTGCGGCGACGCCGGGGTGCGACAGCTCCTCGAAGTACGGCGCCCAGATGGCGCCACCGGCGGCCTTGACGGCGCGCGCGAGCGACCCGTGAGCGCGCGGGCGAAAGCCGGCCGTCCAGGGGGATGGTGCGGGATCGGATATGCGGATGGTGTCGAACCAGCTCTGCTGCGCGCTCAGGTAGCCGCAGGGGATGCGCTGGGCGAGGCGCTGCACGTGTTGCAGCACCCGCCAGTCAAACGACTGGATGCGGGTGCGTGTCTCGATGTCCAGTCGGGCCACGTCGGCGACGACCGCCTCGGCGAACTCCCGCGGCGGCAAGGTGTCCTCGGGGTGCTCCGGCGAGCTCTTGATCTCGATGTTGAATACCACCTCGTGGTTGGCGGCACGGCGGGTGAGGTCGACGACCTGCTCGAGCGTCGGGATGTGCACGCCGTCGAGCTGCTGCTGCTCGGGAAACAGGCGCGCGTACACGGACCCCGGGCGCAGCCGGCCGATTTCGTAGCGGCGAAGCCGCGTGAGGGAGAGCTGGTGGATGACGGGGGGCGGCTCGGGGATCGGTGCGCCGCTGGAATCACGCGCGATGAGTGCGTTCAGCCCGCGATCGTGGGCCACCACCACGGCGCCGTCGGCGCACACGGCGACGTCGAGCTCGATGGCGTCGACGCCGATCTCGAGCGCCCGGGCGAAGCCCGGCAGGGAGTTCTCCGGGGCGAGTCCGCGGGCGCCGCGATGACCTTGAATCTCGATGCTTCGCACTGCAGTATTCGCCAGGCGCAGGCGACTATAGCGGCCCGTGTGAAATTCGCAAGCCCGCCCTCGAACCGGCGCCTCCCGGCATCGTGCCTCGCGCCGGGGGCACCGGGCAGCAGGCGGCGCGGCGAGCGCCGGAATTGAGACGCAGGAGAAGCAGACCATGGGGAACGAGATCTCACTGACCGCCGCCGACGGTCACTCGCTGAGCGCCTACCGCGCGGACGCCGGCTCGGCCGCCCGCGGCGCCATCGTCGTCGTCCAGGAGATATTCGGCGTCAACGATCACATCCGAGCCGTCTGTGACAGCTTCGCGGAGGCGGGCTTCACGGCGCTGGCGCCGTCCTTGTTCGATCGAGCCGAGCCCGGCGTCGAGCTGGGCTACGACGACGAGGGCCGGGACCGGGGCCGTGCCCTGCGCGCGCAGATCGACTGGGAGGGACCCGTGCGCGACCTCGATGCGGCGATCGCCCTGCTCGGGACTTCGATGAAGGTCGGCGTGGTGGGGTACTGCTGGGGCGGCTCGCTGGCCTGGCTCGCCGCGACCCGCCTCGCTGCGGCGTGCGCCGTCGCCTACTACGGCGGCCAGATCATCCAGTTCGTTGGCGAGACGCCACGCTGCCCGGTCATGCTGCACTTCGGCGAGACCGATGCCAGCATACCCGCGGAAGACGTGGAGGCCATCCGCGAGGCGCACCCCTCGCTGCCGATCTTCCTCTACCCCGCCGGGCACGGCTTCAACTGCGAAGCGCGCGCGAGCTTCCACGCCGACAGTGCGTTGCTGGCGCGCTCACGCACGCTCGAGTTTCTGAACGAGAATCTCGCCTAGTGCACGGCGTCGTCGTCGCATCGAGCCTGGCGCTGGCGGTGCTCGTTCTCGCCGCGTGCCGAAGCGACGGGGCGCTCGAGGCGAAGGCGGAGCGTGAGGACACGCGTCTTGCGCGCCGCCAGATCGACTGGGTTCGCGGGGGAGAGTTCGAGTCACTGCGCCCGCACCTCAGTAGCGAACTGCAAGGCTCCGGTATCGCCGCGGAGCTCGACCGTGCGGCGGCAATGTTCCCGGCCGGGGAACCGCTGGCCGTGCAGCTCGTCGAGCACCGCAGCCAGGGCCACGGGGACCAGCGTCGTGTGAGCATCGGCTTTCAGCTGCGTTTCCCTTCCGACTGGCTCGCCGTCAACGTGATCCTGCGCCCGCAAGGCGAGCGACTGCTCGTCAGCGGCCTGAGCATAGAGCCCCTGGAGGCGCCGCTCGAGGAGCTGCACCGCTTCTCCCTCGTCGGGGCGACGTCCGCACACCGTGCCGTTGCCTTCGCGGCTGTCGTCGTCGTGGCGGTGATCCTCGCTGCGCTGGTGCTGTGCGTGCGCGCATCGATGCCGTCGGCTCACAAGTGGCTGTGGATGCTAGCGATTGTCTGCGGCGTCGGGCGGCTCACCTTCAACTGGACGAGCGGCGAGCACTCCTGGTCGTTGATCTACGTGCAGCCGTTCGGCGTGGGCGTGTTCTCGGCGAGCGTCTACGCGCCCTGGCTGGTGTCCGTATCGGCCCCGGTGGGGGCCTTATGGTTCGTTCTCACGTCGCTGCGGCGAGCGGCTCGCGCGGGACCGTGACCTGCACTCTCGAAGCCGGTCTTGCCCGTCTCGAGGAGAACGGCATCAATCTGGTGCATGTGTTCGATCTCGAGGAGCTGCCCGCCGAGGTCACGGCGCCGTTGCGGGCCGAGGGGATCGAGCTGCAGACGTATCGACGGCTGGTCCTGATGGCGAGCGGCGGTCCGCGCCTGTGGCGGGCGCTCGAGGCGGCGGAGATCACCGGTCCCGACCCGGTGGACACGTTCAGCGTGGCGATGGCACGAACGTTCGTGAGCCGCTATCTGGACGATACGCCGCACCGTATCGTCTATCCTTCGGCGTGTCCGCTGCCCCTGCCGCGGCTCGGCGCGCTTGCCGGCTGGAGTCACGCCTCACCGCTCGGACTGGGCATCCATCGTCGCTTCGGTCTCTGGTTCGCCTACCGGGCGGCGTTGTTGGTCGCCGCCGCGCTGCCGCCCTCGCCGCCGCAGCCGGGCCCGTCGCCCTGCGAGAGCTGCCGGGAGAAACCGTGTATCGCGGCGTGCCCCGTCGCGGCCGTGCGCTGGGGCGCGCAATTCGACCTCGCACGCTGCGTCGACCACCGTCTCGAGCCGCAGTCGGCGTGCGCGCGAAGCTGCGCAGCGCGGCTGGCGTGTCCCGTGGGCGCCGCCCACCGCTACTCCCCAAGACAGCTCGGCTATCACTGTGAGCGCTCGCTGGCGTCGATTCGCGCTTTCGGCCGCGGGCACGGACCGCAGGGCGGCTGAGCGCCCAGCGGACTCGCCGTCGCGCCGGCGCAAGCCCTACGACTCGCGAGCCTCGATCTCCCGGCCCATGAAGGGAAAACCGGGCGTGCGCGACTTGAGGCTCGAGGCAATCTCCTCCAGCGGTTGGACGGCGCCGAGATAGGCTCCCTGCGCCATGTCGACGCCGAGGCTCTGCAGCTGCTCGACGACGGTGTGACTGTCCGCGCACTCGGCGACCGTCTGGATGCCCATCACGTGGCCGACCTGGTTGATGGCGGCCACCATGGCGTGGTCGATGGAGTCCGACGCCATGTTGTGCACGAAGCTGCCGTCGATCTTGAGGTAGTCGACGTGGAGGTTTTTCAGGTAGTTGAACGATGACAGGCCACTGCCGAAGTCGTCGAGGGCGAATTCGCAGCCGATCGCCTTGAGCTCGCGGATGAACTCAGCCGCGCGCTCGAGATTGCTCACGGCCGCGGTCTCCGTGATCTCGAAACAGATCCGGTTTGCTGCGACTTCGAGCTCGGACAGTTCTTCGCGGATGAGCTGAAGGAGCCGGTCGTCGTTGAGCGAGCTCCCCGACAGATTGATGGAAATGCCGACCTCGCCGAACTCGGCGTTGTAGCGGAAGAAATGCCTGATTGCCGTGCGCACGATCCAGCGATCGATTGCCGTCATCAGGCCGAGACGCTCCGCGGCGGGAATGAAGGCGGCGGGCAATACCAGGTTGCCGTGCTCGTCGACCAGTCGTACGAGTACTTCCAGAAAACGAGGCCTGATCGGGTCGGCATCCATGGCGAATATGGGCTGCGCGTAAAGACAGAAGCGCTTCTGGCTGAGCGCGTCCGACAGATCGGCCACCCGCAGGATCTCGCTTTGACGGCGATTGAACTCGCCGTCGTCGGGCTGGTAGACGTGAATGCGGTTGCGGCCGAGATCCTTGGCCGTGTAGCAGGCGATGTCGCCCTGACTGAGGACCTGATCCATGTCCTCGACATCGCGTGTGATCGGCACCAGCCCGATGCTGACGGTAATCTCGAAAGAGCGGCCCTGCCAGGTGAAAGGAAAGTCGCGAACGGCGCCGACAAGGGCGTTGGCGATAGTGATTGCCGTGTGCAGTGCGCAGTTCTCCAAAAGCACGCTGAATTCGTCGCCGCCGAGTCGGGCAAAGGTGTCCCGGCTGCGCAGGTTTCCACGCAGCCGGGTAGCCAGCTCCGTGAGCAGAGCATCTCCGGCGCCGTGGCCGGCCGCATCGTTCACGATCTTGAACTGATCGAGGTCCAGGTAGCAGAGAACATGCTCGCTTTGCTTGGTCTTTGCGTCGATGACGACACGTTTGAGCCTTCGCTCGAACTCGCGTCGGTTCACGAGGCCGGTGAGCGGATCGTGCGTGGCGAGGTGGATCATGCGCCGCGCCATGCGGCGCGAGTCCGTGACGTCGCGAAAGACGATGACGATACCGAGGGTATCTCCCCCGGGCAGCCGGATCGGAGCGATGGAGTCTTCGATGGCGTACTCGTTTCCGTGGCGACCGATGAGCACGTGGCGATCGGGCGGTGTAACCAGCGCATTCTTGGTGGTGGTGTCGATCGCGGCAACGGGGATCGGTTGTCGCGTCTGCTCGTCGATCAGCTTGAACACATCGTCCAGGCGCTTTCCTCCGGCTTCGGCGAGGGTCCATCCGGTCAATCTCTCGGCGGAGGGGTTGAGGTAGCGGAGTTCGCCGCCGCGGTCGGTCGTAATCACCGCATCGGAGATGGAATGCAAGGTGATCTCAGCCCGCTCTTTTTCCTCGATCAGCGCCTGTTCGATCTGCTTGTGCCGTGTGATGTCGAGGGAAACTCCCAGGATGGCGCTCGCGTCCTCGCCGACGTGGGCAAACGGAACCTTCGTCGTTTGCAGAACGCGTCGTTCACCGTAAGCGTCGACGAACGCCTCCTCTATCGTGAGGCTCCCGTTGCGGCTTTCGATCAGACGATTCTCGTCCGCCGTCAGGGGTTGGTGTGGCATGCGATGTGTAGCGAGGGCGGCGTCGCCCTGCCATTGCAGTATGTTCTCGACGGTGGTGCCGTAGGCCTCGGCAAGCGCTCGGTTGCAGAGTAGCACGCGCCCGCTCTCGTCCTTGGCGAAGATCATGTGCGGAACCAGGTCGATGACCTCCCGAATGCCGATACTATTCCTCCGCACTGCCCGCTCGGCAGCGTCGATTCGAGAGAGATAGGTCTTGAGGCCGGCGTAGATGACGCCCGCCGTCAGCAGAGCGAAAAGTGCATTCTCGAACGCCGGAAAGCCGCCCGGTACCATGGGCGTTGCGAACGCCGTTCGTACGGTGTCGCAGAGCATGATCCAGACGAGACCGATCAGGGCATAGGCCGCCGCAAAACGCAGGGCGTGCCGCTTCAGCTGGCCTGCGCTCGAGGACCGTTCCCGCCCTGGGTCGGCCTCGTCTTCTTCGCCTCCCAGCGCAGCGGGTATCCGGCGGACATGGGAGCGCACGAGGTAGTAGATGAGACAAACGGTGACGAGCACGTACACCGAGCCTGCATACTCCTGCAGCTCCCGGAGCAGCGTCTGATCGTCGACGAGGCTTCGCAGCAGCAGATCGGAGAACGCGACCCACGCGACGCCAAAGACGATGCAGGCAAGAGCGGTCCCGAGTGCGTGATTGCGAAGAGAAACGAAGTCCCTTTGGCGCTCCGACAAGTTCCGATCCTCCGCGCGGTGCGATCCCGCGGTGGCCTCCTGAGGCCATTCTTTATCTTTTAGTTCGAGCGCCGCTTTTCCCGTCGTCGGCCGGCGGGGCGGTTCCCCAGCGCCCGCGCGTGCGCCCGCGTCGTTCCATTGTTCACGGGCGGCCGGCGGCAACGAGCCGCGGACCGTCACGTGTTTCTCAAGGGAAAGTCTGGCAGATTGAGGGCGAAATGCCAGCGCGGGGCGGGGGCCGGCGCTCACGCCGGCGGCGCTCAGGCGTTCACAGCAGGGCCCGCGTGCTGCCGTAGTCCCGCTTGACGCTGAAGTGGCGCTTCCAGCGGCCGTGGGCACGCATGCCACAGAGGGTTTCCTCGAACCGGGTGCCGAGCGGAAACGGCGGATCTGCGGGCCGATCGGACCATATCCCCGCCCGCCGCCGCTCCTCGCGGCGCTCGAGCAGCCAGTCGTTGTAGCTTTCGAAGACGATCCAGCCCCCGGGCGCGTCGAGTGTCGCCGCCCGGTAGCGTCCGTCGAGTTCTTCGTACAGAGCCACCTGATCCGGACTCAGCGCCAGCGGCTCGAGAATGTCGTCGTAGCCGAGTTCGCGCAGCGACTCGCCGGCGACCCAGGACATGATCCGCTGATCACGCTCGCTGAGCTCGTGGCGGTAGCGACCGACGTAGCGCTCGGAGATTGGTTCACCGAGCGGCGCATTGTCCTTGGACTTGCCGCGTTTGCGGGCGATCGCGGTGGTGTGGAAGTCGAGAAGCGCCTCGTCGTACTCCTCGCCGAGATAGGCGCACAGATCGCGCAGATGCGCGACGGGGTCGCGGACGAAATCCTCGTATTTGATGTCGAACCACTGATCGGCGGGCAGCCGCTCGCGCCACGGTCGTACCGCCTGCTGGCCCATGTGCCAGAGCTCGGCGGCACAGTAGATGTTGGTCGGCCCGAAGGACGAGTCCAGGAACTCGGCGCTCGCGTCGCGACCGTCGCGGTAAATGAAGACGAACTGTGCGTTCGGGAAGTCCTGCAGAATCTGCTCGACGTAGAACAGGTTGTAGGGCGTTTTCTCGCCCCAGCGCGGCTTGCCGACGTGTTCGGCGTAGCGCTCGAGCATGGCGCAGAACACACCGGCGAATGACTGCTCGCGCGCCCGGGCGCGGGCCAGAATTTCGTCGCCGAAGCCACGCGGATCCACGCCCATGTTCCAGAACGGGACGCGAAGCCCGTAGGCCATCTCGTGGACGAGGGCGGCGAAGTGCGCATCGACGGACAGCTCGCCGTAGGTGAAAAGCCAGGGTCGGAAACGCGGGTAGTACCAGGTGACCTCGGGGACCGCGATGCGCGGGTGCATGCCGAGCATCGCCATGATGAGAGTCGTGCCGGAGCGCTCCGAGCCGGTCACGAAGATGGGACGTTCCGCGAGTGTCACGGCCATGAGCTCGACCTCCTTGGAAGGTTTGACCCCGTCGCGCCGGGGGCGTGATGTTCGTCAGGAAGACCCTTCGGCGGCGATGGTCTCGATCGCCGCTCGCAGCCCCGTGCGCACCTCCTCGACCTTGTGCAGGAAGGCCTCGCTCTCGCGGCGCTCGGCGCGCTCTATCGTGACGGGATACTCCTCGACGATGCGCGCCGGTTTGTCGCCGAGCAGCAGCACCCGGTCGCCGAGGAGCACGGCCTCCTCGATGTCGTGGGTGACGAAC
>JABAHR010003933.1_pt2 | contig 28903 bp, 25 predicted proteins | sample 7062101 | NCBI WGS metagenome assembly JABAHR01 (sample SAMN14534553, study PRJNA622989) | marine sediment metagenome | biome: marine biome [ENVO:00000428]; feature: marine pelagic biome [ENVO:01000023]; material: deep marine sediment [ENVO:00002113] | place: India: Gulf of Kutch | collected...
CGGCATCAAGCTGCAGGGCCAGATCGAGTCGTTCGACCAGTTCGTGGTACTGCTCAAGAATTCGGTCAGCCAGATGATTTACAAGCACGCCATTTCGACCGTCGTTCCGGCACGGAGCGTGAGGGTGTCCGAAGAGGATGGCGAGTAGGCGAGCCTTTGTTTGAGCGGGCCGGGCGCGGCGACCGCGCCGTCATACTGCACCCGGTTTTCGCGGACACCGGACCGGATGCCATCGAGGAATTCAAGGATCTGGCGCGCTCCGCCGGCGTGGAGGTGGCGGCGGTCCTGACCGCACCCCGCGACCGGCCCGATCCCACCTTCTTCGTGGGCCGCGGCAAGATCGACGAACTGACGGCCTGCATCGAGCAGACCGACGCCGGGCTGGTGCTGGTCAGCCGCCCGCTGAGCGCCGTACAGGAGCGCAACATCGAACGGCAATGCCAGTGCCGGGTTCTCGACCGCACGACCCTGATCCTGGACATCTTCGCCCAGCGCGCCCGCAGCTACGAGGGCCAGCTGCAGGTCGAGCTGGCGCAGTTGCGCCACCTTTCCACCCGCCTGGTCCGTGGCTGGACGCACCTGGAGCGGCAGAAGGGCGGCATCGGGCTGCGGGGCCCGGGTGAAACCCAGCTGGAGACGGACCGCCGCCTGGTGGGCCAGCGCATCCGCACCCTGCGCAGCCGGCTGGACAAGGTCGGCCGGCAGCGTGCCCAGAGCCGGCGCAAGCGGCAGCGGCGGGAGGTGCAGACGGTGGCCCTGGTGGGTTATACCAATGCCGGCAAGTCCACCCTGTTCAACGCGCTGACCCGCGCCGAGGTGGACACCCGCGACATGCAGTTCGCCACCCTCGACCCGACGGTACGCCAGCTGGTGGACCATCCGGACGGCAAGATCCTGCTGGCCGACACGGTCGGTTTCGTCAGCGAACTGCCGCCGGAACTGATCGCGGCATTCCGTGCCACCCTGCTGGAAACCCGCGAGGCCGACCTGCTGCTGCACGTGATCGACGCCTCCGACCCGTTCCATGCCGAGCGCCGCGAGGAGGTCGAGCAGGTGCTCGAGACCATCGGCGCCGGGGCGATCCCCGCCATCCGCGTCTACAACAAGATCGATCGCACGGGGCAGCCCGCCGAAGTGCAGCGGGACGCCGACGGCCAGGTGGCACGGATTTCCGTTTCGGCCCTGGAGGGCATTGGCCTGGAAGCGCTGGGCGCGGCCATCGACGAGCGCCTCACCGGACATCGCGTGGACTGCTGGATTACGGTGCGCGGCGCCGATGCACGGCTGCGCGCGCGGCTGTTCGACATCGGCGCAGTGGCCGAGGAGCGCGTCGCGCCGGATGGGTCATGGCGTTTGCACATCGAGATGCCGCGGCGGGCTGCCGAGCGCCTGGCGCGGGAGCCGGGCGCAGCCGGCATCATGGCACGGGAGCAGTTGCTGGCCGCGCCGGCCCCACCCGGCGAGGCCGCCGCGGCAAAAAGCGGCGAGCACGCGGTCATTTCACGATAAAATATGTCTGCGGGCCGGCCGGTGCGCTTGAATCACCCGCCGGGCAACCCCAAGCTAGTGGTTGGCGCGGGCGCCGCACGGCATTGGCAAGCAGGAGAGCGTTATGCCCTGGAAAGAACCCGGACAGGGAGGCAAGGATCCCTGGCGGTCAGGTAATCAGCAACCCCCCGATCTGGACGACGTGTTTCGAAACATCGGCAACCGCTTCCGCGGGCTGTTCGGCGGCGGTGGCGGTCGCGGAGAGGGCTCCGGCGCGGGTTCCGGAGGCATCATATCCCTGATCAGTTTGTTGCTGCTGTTCTGGGTGGCCTGGGACGCGGTGCACATCATCGACGAGGCCGAGCGAGGCGTGGTGTTGCGGTTCGGCAAGTATTCGCGCACCCTGCCGCCGGGCATCAACCTCACCCTGCCGCGCCCGATCGAGGCGCTGACCAAGGTCAACATCAGCAATGTCCGCTCGATGGAAAACCGCGGGCAAATGCTGAGCGAGGACGAAAATATCGTCGATCTGAACTACTCGGTGCAGTACCGGGTGAACAATGCCGAGTGGTTCCTGTTCAAGGTGCGCGACCCGGAACTGACCCTGCGCGAGGCGGCGGAGAGCGCACTGCGCGAATCGGTCGGCACCAACGGGCTGGATTTCATCCTCAGCGGCGCGGGACGGGAACGCGTCGGCGTGCAGACCGAGCAGGTGCTGCAGGAAACCCTCGACCGCTACGAGAGCGGCATCCAGATCACCAAGTTCAACCTCGAGTCATCCACGGCGCCGACCCAGGTGCTGGCCGCGTTCGAGGACGTGAACAAGGCCCGCGAGGATCGCGAGCGCTTCATCGAGGAAGCGCAGGTGCACGCCAACAGCGTGATCCCGGAGGCCAGGGGCGCTGCCGCGCGCATCGTGCAGGAGGCCGAGGGGTACCGCGACGCCACCGTGGCCCTGGCCAACGGTGAAGCCGATCGCTTCAGCCTGCTGTTGTCGGAATACCGGCAGGCGCCGGAGGTGACCCGTAAACGCCTGTACCTGCAAACCATGGAAAGCGTGCTGGCGCGCGTCAGCAAGATACTGCTCGACGTGGATGCCAGCGGCAACGTGCTGTACCTGCCGCTCAACCAGTTGGGGGGCGCGGCGGGGTCCATGCCGAACATGCCGCCGGTGGTGGTGCCCGAAGGCGCCGGGCCGGACGAGCGGGGCGTCGGCACCGGGCGCAATAGTGCGCGGGAGGGGCGGCGATGAGCAACCGACTGCTGCTACTGGTACTCGTGGTGCTGGGCGGTCTCGGCCTGGCCAGCGTGTTCACCGTCAACGAGACCGAGTACGCGATTCGCTTCCAGCTGGGCAAGATCGTACGCATGGATTACATGCCGGGGCTGCATTTCAAGCTCCCGTTCGTCAACAACGTGCGCAAATTCGACCGGCGCATCCTCACCCTGGACACGGCCTCGGAGCGCATGCTCACCTCCGAGCAGAAGTTCGTGAACGTGGACTCCTTCGTCAAGTGGCGCATCAGCGACGTTTCGCAGTTCTACATCTCCACGCAGGGCAACGAGCGCGCCGCGCTCAACCGCCTGGAGCAGATCATTCGCGACGGCATGCGCAACCAGATTGCCAGCCGCACGCTGGTCGAGGTGGTCTCCGAGGAGCGCGTGAACATCATGGTGGCCATCGCGGAGGCCGCCAACCGGGCGACCGCCGAATTCGGCATCGACGTGGTGGACGTGCGGATCAAGAGCATCGAGTTGCCCGATGACGTCCGCGAATCGGTGTTCCGCCGCATGGCGACCGATCGCCAGAAGGAAGCCAACCTGTTGCGCTTCGAAGGTCGCGAGGAATCCGAGCGGATCCGCGCCAATGCCGACCGGCAGGTGCAGGTGATCCTGGCCAACGCCGAGCGGGACGGGCAACGCACCCGCGGCGAGGGTGATGCCCGGGCGACCGCGATCTATGCCGAGGCTTACGGCGCGGACGAGGAATTCTATGCCTTCTACCGCAGCCTGCAGGCATACGGCAACGCCTTCCGGGGCCGCGAGGACGTGCTGGTGCTCGATCCCGGTTCGGACTTCTTCGAGTATTTCGACCAGTATCGCTCCGGTAGCGACTGACGCGTTGGCGCGGGTCCTGGGGGAGCGGGAATGGCGCATGACCTGCTGACTGCGTTGGCGCTGGTGCTGATTCTGGAAGGCCTGCTGCCGACGGTGTCCCCCGGAACCTGGCTGAAGATGATGCAGGACGCCGCCCGGCTGGGCCCGCGCGCCATCCGGTGGGTGGGCGTCACCTTCATGCTGGCCGGCGCCATCCTGTTGCAATTGCTGCACTGAGCGCCGCGCTTCGAGAGGCAGACATGAGTCAAAGCATCGTCGTGCTCGGCACCCAGTGGGGGGACGAGGGCAAGGGCAAGATCGTCGATCTGCTGAGCCGTGAGATGGATGCGGTGGTGCGCTTCCAGGGCGGGCACAACGCCGGCCACACGCTGGTCATCGATGGTGACAAGACGGTACTGCACCTGATTCCCGCCGGCATCATGCAGCCCGGCGTGCAGTGTCTGATCGGCAACGGCGTGGTGCTGTCACTGGAGGCGCTCGGGGCCGAGGTGGACGCACTGGAACGGCGTGAGGTAGAGGTCCGTTCACGGCTCATGATTTCGCCCGCCTGCCCGGTCATCATGCCCTACCACGTGATACTCGATCGGGCCCGCGAGCAGGCGCGTGGCCACAAGGCGATCGGCACCACCTGCCGGGGCATCGGCCCGGCCTACGAAGACAAGGCCTCGCGGCGCGGCATCCGCGTCGCGGACCTGCTCAATGCCGAGCGGCTCGCGGACAAGCTGGGCGCGGTGATGGACTACCACAACTTCGTGCTGGTGAACCGCTACGGCGAGGCGGCACTGGACGTCGGCCGGACGCTGGATGAGTTGCTGCAGTTGACGGCCCAGTTTGCGGGCCTCGTGGGCGACGTCAGCGGCACCTTGCACCGGCTGCGGGCGGCCGGGAAGCGCATCCTGTTCGAGGGCGCGCAGGGGGCCTTGCTGGATATCGACCACGGCACCTATCCGTACGTCACCTCGTCCAATACGACCATCGGCGGGGTGTGCACCGGCGCCGGGGTCGGGCCGGACGCGATCGACTATGTGCTGGGCATCACCAAGGCCTACACCACCCGGGTCGGCGGCGGGCCGTTTCCCACCGAGCTGTTCGACGATATCGGCGCCCGGATCGCGGAGGTGGGCGCCGAATTCGGCGCCACCACGGGGCGGCCGCGCCGTTGCGGGTGGCTGGATGCGGTGGCGCTGCGTCGCGCGGCGCGCTTGAACGGCCTGAGCGGCTTCTGCGTGACCAAGCTCGATGTGCTGGACGGCTTCGAGGAGGTGAAGGTCTGCACGGCCTACCGCTTCGATGGCGTCGAGGTGGACACGCCGCCCACCAACCCGGACGACTGGGAGCGGCTGGAACCCGTGTACCGGACGTTCCCCGGCTGGCGGGAGGCCACCCTCGGTGCCCGCGACGTCGAGGCGCTGCCCGTGGCCGCGCGCGACTACCTGCGCGCCATGGAGGAGCTCACCGGGGTGCCCGTGCACATCATTTCAACGGGCCCGGACCGCAACGACAACATCATCCTGCGGCACCCGCTGGAGGCCTGAGCAACAAAGCCCTGGCAGCGCGAGCTGCAGTGCATCGGAAGAGGGATGATGGTGCCCAGGAGAGGACTTGAACCTCCACGAGCTAAATGCTCACTGGCACCTGAAGCCAGCGCGTCTACCAATTCCGCCACCTGGGCAGGCGGGTCGGAGCGGAGTCGCTCCGGCCTGTTTGGCCCCGCGACAACCCCGCCGCCGGACCGCAGCGCACTCTAACCATTCGCCCCCGGCCTGTCAACCGGATTCCCAAGCCTGACGGGCGGTTGAGGGTACAATAGGCGCGAGCCTCTGGAGCACGGGAAACCTCCCGCATGCCACGAAAAAAGACCTCCACCCGAAGCGGCCGCGGACGCGGCCGGATCATGGCGAGTGCCCCCGGGCGCGATGCCATCCTGGCGCTCATGGAGCAGCGCGGACAGCCCATGGCCCGGCGCGAGATCGCCACCGCGCTGAAGGTCACGGGCGAGGACGCGGGCGAAATCCTGCGCCGCCGCCTGCAGGCCATGGTCAATGCCGGCCAGCTCATCCGGAACCGGCGCGGCGCCTATGGTCTCGTGAAGCGGATGGACCTGTTGGCCGGGCGCGTCAGCGGACATCCCGACGGCTATGGATTCGTGGTGCTGGAGGATGGCGAGGAGGACCTGTACCTGTCACCCCGGCAGATGCGCGGCGTATTGCATGGGGACCGGGTGCTCGCCAGCGTGGTCGGGGTCGATTCGCGCGGGCGGCGGGAGGGCGCGGTGCGCGAGGTTCTGCAGCGGGCGCACGAGGCCATCGTGGGACGCTACGTGGAAGAAAGCGGCGTGGGGTTCGTGGTGCCTGACAATCGTCGCATTGCCCAGGACGTGCTCATACCGCCCGGCCAGGCAGGCAAGGCGCGGCCGGGCGACGTGGTGGTCGCGGCCATTGTCGGCCAGCCGAGCACCAGCCAGGCACCGGTCGGCCGGATCACCGAGGTGCTGGGCCAGGCCTCGGCCCCCGGCATGGCCACCGAGATCGCCATCCGCGACTTCGGGCTGCCCCACGCGTGGCCGGGCGGCATCGAGGCCGAGGCGGAGCGGTTCGGCACCCGGGTGCCGGAGCGCCTGTACGCGGGCCGCCAGGATCTGCGGGACTTGCCGCTGGTGACCATCGACGGCCCGGATGCCCGGGATTTCGACGATGCGGTGTACGCCCGTCGCAATCGGGGCGGTTGGCGGCTGGTGGTGGCCATCGCGGACGTCGCCAGTTACGTGCAGCCCGGCAGCCGGCTTGACGAGGAAGCCCTGCTGCGGGCGACCTCGGTCTATTTTCCGAATCGCGTGATCCCGATGCTGCCGGAAGTCCTGTCCAACGGGCTCTGCTCGCTGAAGCCCGACCAGGACCGTCTGTGCCTGGCCTGCGACATGTCGGTCAATGATGAGGGGCGGGTGACGCGTTCCCGGTTCGTGGCCGGCGTCATGCGTTCCAGCGCACGCCTCACCTACGGGCAGGTAGGGCGCTACCTGGAGCAGGGGCAACTCGAGCGCCACGGAGGCGAGCGCGCCATCACCCGCAACCTCGACGACCTGCATGCGCTGTACCGGGCCCTGCGTCGCGCGCGCCTGAAGCGGGGGGCGATCGATTTTGAATCCTCCGAGGTCCGGTTCGGTTTCGACGCGGAGGGCTACGTCGATGCCCTGCTGCCGGTGCAGCGCAACGACGCGCACCGCATCATCGAGGAGTGCATGATCCTGGCCAACGTGGAGGCGGCCCGCTTCCTGCTGCGCCACCGCCTGGCGGCGCCGTTCCGGGTGCACGCGCCGCCGCCCGCGCTGAAGGTCGAGAGCCTGGCGCAGTTCCTGCAGGGGCAGGGCATTCGCGTGACCTGGCGCGATCATCCGCAACCGCGCGATTTCGAGCGCATCGTGGAGCAGGCCCGCGGCCGGCCCGACGAGCGGCTCATCATGGAGGTCCTGCTGCGCTCGCAGAGCCTGGCGGTCTATCAGCCCGGCAACCAGGGCCACTTCGGCCTCGCGCTGGAAGCCTATGCCCATTTCACCTCGCCGATCCGCCGCTACCCCGATTTGCTGGTGCACCGCGCGATCCACCACCAGCTGGCGCGCGGCAAGCCGACGGAATTCACCTATGGCGCCGCGCAGATGGAGCACCTGAGCCAGCTCTGTTCCGAGCGCGCGCGGCGGGCCGAGGAAGCCGAGCGCGATGTGGACGAGCGCCTCAAGTGCATTTACATGGAGCGGCACGTCGGCGAGGCATTCGACGGCATGGTCGCCGGCGTCACTTCGTTCGGGCTGTTCGTGGAACTGGACTACGGCAATGTCAGCGGCCTGCTGCACGTGACAGGCCTGCCCAATGATTATTATCATTTCGACCCGGTAGCCCACCGGCTGACCGGGGAGCGCCGGCGGCGCGTGTTCCAGCTGGCCGACCGGCTGCGGGTCAAGGTCGCGGCGGTCAACGTGGCGGAGCGCAAGATCGATTTTGAACTGGTGGAGTGAATGAAGGCACGACGTGAATCGATCCTGGCCGGCATCCAGCCGGTGGCGGCAGCGCTCAAGGCGAATGCCGGCGCGATCCGACGCATCCGGGTGGCCGAGGAATCCGGCAACCAGCGCGTGCGGGACCTGGCGCTGATGGCCGGCGACGCCGGCATCGAGGTGGTGGTGGAGCGGCGTGACCGGCTGGACCAGCTTGCGGGCATCGAGCGCCACCAGGACATCATCGCGGAAGTGCGCGACGAGGTGCTGGGTGAGGCGGACCTCGAACCGTTGCTGGAGGCGGTGCAGGGCGACCCCCTGCTGCTGGTGCTCGATGGCTTGCAGGATCCGCACAACCTGGGGGCCTGCCTGCGCACCGCGGAGGCGGCCGGAGCACACGCCGTCATTATCACGCGTGACCGCTCGGCCGGCCTCACCACGGCGGCGCGCAAGACCTCCGCGGGCGCCTCCGAACTGTTGCCGGTGTTGCAGGTCACCAACCTGGCGCGCGTGCTGCGCACCCTGAAGCAGCGCGGCATCTGGCTGGTCGGAACCAGCGAGGACGCCGAGCGGGAACTCTACGAACAGGATCTTTCCGGGCCGCTGGCGCTGGTGCTGGGCAGCGAAGGGCGGGGCATGCGCCGCCTGACCAGCGAATCCTGTGATTTCCTCGTGCGCATTCCGATGGCGGGGGCCATCGAGAGCCTCAACGTATCGGTGGCGGCCGGGGTGTGCCTGTACGAGGCGCTGCGCCAGCGCCGGCCAGGGCGCGCAGCCACCGCCGTGGCGCGGTGAGCGGCCTCGCGACACGCTGCGAGCTGGAGTTGCCGGCCTGGGTCGGCGGCTTCGTCGAGCGGTGGGGCGCGCCGTTGGATTCGCCACGGGCCGGCATGCGCCTGGCCATAGCCCTGGCCACCCAGAACATCGAGCACGACAGCGGCGGACCGTTTGCCGCGGTGGTGCTGGACGAGGCGGCCCGGCGGGTGGTGGCGGTGGGCGTGAACCAGGTCACCGCCTCCGGCTTGTCCATCGCCCATGCCGAGATCGTGGCGCTCAGCCTCGCCCAGCAGCGGCTGGGCGACTGGAACCTGGCCCGAGAAGCCCGCCTGACCCTGGTCACCACCTGTGAGCCCTGCGCGATGTGCTTCGGCGCCTTGCCCTGGTCCGGGGTCCGCCGCCTGGTGTGCGGCGCCCGCCAGGAGGATGCGGAGGCGGCGGGCTTCGACGAGGGTGACAAGCCGGCGGACTGGGTCGCCTCCCTGGTGGCGCGGGGTATCGAGGTCGAGCGCGACGTGCTGCGGACGGAGACCAGGGCGCTGTTCGGCGCCTACCGCCGACTGGGTGGAGAAATCTACAACGTCGGGGCGGACGGAGCCGGCGATTCGTGAGCCTGCGCGTGGCCATGGCCCAGGTGGCGCCCGCCTGGCTGCAGCGCGATGCCACCCTGGACAAGGTGGCCGACGGCGTGAGCCGGGCTGCGGACGAGGGGGCGCAGCTGGTGGTGTTCGGCGAAGCCCTGGTGCCGGGCTACCCGTTCTGGCCAGAGCTCACCGATGGCGCCCGCTTCGATTCCGAGCTGCAGAAGGAACTGTTCGCGCACTACGCCGACCAGGCCGTCGATATCGCGGGGGGCGGACTGCAGGCCCTGTGCCAGGTGGCTGGCGAGCGGGAGATCGCGGTGTACCTGGGTTGCATCGAGCGGGCCACCGAGCGTAGCGCGCACAGCCTGTATGCCAGTCTGGTGTTTATCGACCGCCAGGGGCGCATCGGCTCCGTGCACCGCAAACTCTGCCCCACGCATGAAGAGCGCCTGGTGTGGTCGCCCGGCGACGGTCACGGCCTGCAGGTGCACACGGTGGAGCCGTTCCGGGTCGGCGGGCTCAACTGCTGGGAGAACTGGATGCCGCTGGCGCGCGCGGCACTGTATGCCCAGGGCGAAAACCTGCATGTGGCGGTGTGGCCCGGCAATCTGCGCAACACGGCCGACATCACGCGCTTCATCGCGCGGGAAGGACGTTCGTACGTGGTGTCGGTGTCAGGCCTGATGCATCGCGACTGGATTCCCGCCACCGTGCCGCACGCCGCAGCCATTCGGGCGGCCGCGCCGGCCTGGTTGGCCAACGGCGGTTCGTGCATCGCGGGGCCCGATGGTGAGTGGCTGGTGGAGCCGGTGACCGAGCGCGAAACGCTGCAGTGCGCCGACCTCGATCTCGAGCGGGTGTACCGCGAGCGCCAGAATTTCGACCCCGCTGGCCACTATTCCCGCCCGGACGTGACCCACCTCGACGTCGACCGCCGGCGCCAGTCCACCGTCACCTTCCGCGACGACTGACTCAACCGGTCGCAGGCCCGATCCCGCCGTCCGCGCCGATCTCGCCCGCCAGTTGCTCCAGAAATTGCTGCATATATGCCACCCGGCGCCGGGCCTCCTGCCGGCCGGCGCGGGTGCGCATGGTGTCGGGCAGCGTGAACAGCTTCTGGTAGAAGTGATCCAGCGTGTAACGGCGATCGTCGGGCGCGCGCCCGGCGCAGAACGGGTCGTCTTCGGCGTACAGGGACGTGCCCATGCGGGCCCCGGTCATCAGGCAGCGCGCGATGCCAATCGCGCCCAGCGCCTCCAGGCGGTCCGCGTCCTGTACGATGCACGCCTCCAGCGTACGCGGGTCGATGCCGGCCGAGAAGCTGTGTGCCTCGATCGCGTGGTGCACGGCTTCGAGCCAGCGCTGCGGAAATTCGGTGCCGGCCAGGAACGCCACCGCCGCGTCGGCCGCCAGCCGCGAGGCGCGTGAGCGGTCGGGGGAGTCCTTGGGTACCGGGACGCAGTCGTGCAGCCAGGCCGCGGCGAGCGTAATCGATTCATTAGCAGCTTCTATATCAGTAAGATATAACGTGTTGTTAACAACACGCTTCACATGTGAAAGGTCGTGAGCCGGGTCGTCGTCCAGCTGCTGCTGCAGAAAAGCCAGGCACCGGGCTTCGAGCGCCGCGCGGATCATCGGGGTCGCGTCCTCCGCTTTTGCCTGCGGGGCGGGCGTTCGGGCTTCAGTGCCAGGCGGGGGGCGCTGGCAGCCAGCCCGACGTCCTCGCGCAGCACCCGGTGGTCGCGCGGAGTGAGTTCCCGGAAATGACCAGCCCGGAGGCCGCGCGGCAGGAACAATGCGCCGTAGCGCACCCGCTTCAGGCGGCTCACGCTCACGCCCTGCGAGGCCCACAGGCGGCGCACCTCGCGATTGCGGCCCTCCAGCAGGGTAACGTGAAACCAGCGGTTCTCGCCGCGGGCGCCGGCTGGCACGATGTCGCTGAAACAGGCCGGGCCGTCCTCCAGTTCGACGCCATCGCGCAGGCGCTGCAGGACCGTGGCATCGATGTCACCGCGCACCCGGCAGGCATATTCGCGGTCCACCCGGTTGGAGGGGTGCATCATGGCATGCGCCAGCTCACCGTCGGTGGTCAGCAGCAGCAAGCCGGTGGTGTTGATGTCGAGCCGGCCCACCGCCACCCAGCGCGCCCCGTCGGCCGGCGGCAGGCGGTCGAATACCGTGGGCCGTCCCTGGGGGTCGCTGCGGGTGGTGACTTCGCCCTCGGGCTTGTTGTAGACGATGCTACGATGCTGCGGGAGGTCCTCGACCACCCGCCACCGGCGCCCATCGAATTCGATACGGTCTCCGGTGGCGACGGTGGTGCCGGGGCCCGCGACGCGTCCGCCCACGCGCACCTTGCCGGCTTCGATCTCGCGCTCGATGGCCCGCCTCGAGCCCAGCCCGGCGGCCGCCATCAGCTTCTGGATGCGTTGCCGGGCAGGGCGCGGCGGTCGGCCCGGGCGCGCGACGCTCATCGCTCCGCTTCGGCGCTCTCCGGGCCGCCAGCGTCCGGGTCCTCCGCGCCGTCCCCTGCCGCTTCCGCTTCATCGGCCCGGAATGCGGGCGTGGCCTGCTCCAGGTCCAGTTCGGGCTCCAGGGTGTCCATGTCCTTGATCTCGGCCAGGGTGGGCAACTCGTCCAGGCTCTGGAGGTTGAAGTAGTCGAGGAACGTCCGGGTGGTGCCGAACAGGGCTGGCTTGCCGGGCACGTCACGGTGGCCCACCACCCGTATCCACTCGCGCTCCTGCAGCGTGCGGATGATGTTGGAGCTCAGCGAAACCCCGCGCACGGACTCGATCTCGCCGCGCGTGATGGGTTGCCGGTAGGCAATCAGGGCCAGCGTCTCCAGCATGGCGCGCGAATAGCGCTGCGGGCGCTCCTCCCACAGGCGAGTGATCCAGGGCTGCAGGCCCTGCCTGACCTGGTAGCGGAAACCGCTCGCAACCTGCTGCAATTCCACGCCCCGCCCGGCGCAATCCTCGCGCAATTCCTCCAGGGCCCGGCTGATCTGATCTGCCGGCGGGCGTTCTTCGTCGCTGAACAGCGCCGCCAGCTGGGCGGGATTCAGCGGCTCGCCGGCCGCCAGCAGGGCGGCCTCGATGATCTGCTTGAGCTGTCCGGTGGCGGATTCGGATCGTTCAGGCATGTTCGGGGATCCTGGCGGTGTCGTCCGGGGCGCCGGGCGACTTCACATACAACTGGCCGAGGGGCTCGTTCTGGATCACGTCGACCAGCCCCTCGCGGCTCAGCTCCATCAGGGCCAGGAACGCGACCACCACGCCGCGTCGGCCTTCCCCGGAAGTGAACAGGCGCGCGAACTCCAGGTAGGAGTGGCCGGACAAGCGGTCCATGATCATCGACATTCGCTCCCGCACCGACAGCGGCTCGAGCTCGATATGGTGATGGGTGAACAGCTCGGCGCGGCTCATCACGTCCTGCAGCGCGAGCAAGACCTCGCGCAGGCGGACTTCCGGAGGCAGTCGCACCACGGTGCGGTGATCCACGTGCGCGCCGGCCGTGAACAGGTCGCGACCCATGCGCGGCAGCCCGTCGAGGTCCTCCGCGGCCTGTTTGAAGCGTTCGTATTCCTGCAGCCTGCGCACCAATTCCGCGCGCGGGTCCTCCTCCTCGCCATCCTCGCGTCCCGGCCGGGGCAGCAGCATCCTCGACTTGATCTCCGCCAGGATCGCGGCCATGACGAGGTATTCGGCGGCCAGTTCGATCTTGAATTCCTGCAGCACCTCGATGTACTGGACGTACTGGCGGGTGATTTCCACCATCGGGATGTCGAGGATATCCAGGTTCTGGCGCCGGATGAGGTAGAGCAGCAGGTCCAGCGGTCCCTCGAACGCTTCCAGAATCACTTCCAGCGCATCCGGGGGGATGTAGAGGTCTTCCGGCACCTGCGTGTAGGGCTGCCCCTGCACGATGGCGAACGGCATCTCGCCCTGGTGGAGCCCTGGCCGTTCGGTTGGCGGGGGATTTTGGGGGCCTGGGGGCAACAGTGACTTCCGATCGGTTGGCGGGTCAGAGGAAGTCTATCATGCCCGCGCCGCGTCGCAGCACCACCGGCCGCTCCCCGGTGAGGTCGAGCAGGGTGGTGGGCTCGAGCGGGCAGTAACCCGCGTCCACGAACAGGTCGACCTGGCCGTAAACCTCGTCGTAAAGATCCTGGCTGTCTACGATTTCACCCTGGGGGTCGGGTAGCAACAGGGAGGAGCTGAGCAGGGGCTCGTCCATGACCTCGAGCAGGGCCTGCACGAACGGATGGTCGGGTATGCGCACGCCGATGGTGTGCTGCTTGTTGGCCCGGGCCATACGGGGCACGCGGCTGCTGGCCGGCAGGACGAAGGTGTAGGGACCCGGAGTCAGCTGCCGGATGAGCCGGTGCGCGGCGTTGCCGAGCCGGGCCAGGTTGCCGACGTCCGACAGGCTGCGGCAGCAATAGGTGAAATGATGCTGGCGGCTGAGTTCGCGCAGGCGGATTACCCGGTCGCGGGCGGCGCGGTTGCCCGACCGCCAGCCGAGTGCGTAGCCAGAGTCCGTGGGGTAGGCAATCAGCCCGCCACGGACCAGCACGCCGGCGATGTGCTCGATCTGCCGCGGCTTGGCGCCGCGGGCGGTGATTTCGATTAACTCGCTCATGACTCGAATAACGCTTTCGCGGGCCTATTTTACGCCGCGGGGGCAGCCCACGACAGGGGGCGTGGGCGGCGGCGAAGGGGGCGCCGCGCCGCCCCCGGGTGCGGGCCGGCGCTTGAGTCCGCTCCCGGGGCCACGTAAGCTGCGCTCAGCCCGACGCCATGGAGGCCCCACCCGCATGTGGTACGTCATCCTCGCGCGCGACGGCGCGGACAGCCTGGCTTTGCGCGAGGCGGCGCACCTGGAGCGCCTGCGCGCGCTCCAGGACCAGGGCCGCTTGCTGGCGGCCGGGCCATTGCCGGCCATTGACGCGCACGACCCCGGACCCGCGGGTTTCGAGGGGTCTCTGATCATCGCCCATTTCGATTCGCTCGAGGAGGCGCGCAGCTGGGCCGAGGCCGACCCCTACCGGGCGGCGGGCGTGTACCGCGGTCTCGAAGTCATGCCGTTCCGGGGAGTGCTGCCCGCGTGAAGGCCGAACAGCGACTGGCGGCGATTCGGGAGCGGCTGCAGGCCGCACTGTGCCCGGAATCGCTGGTGGTCGAGGACGAGAGCCACCTGCATGTCGGCCACGTCGGTGCGCGAGACGGGCGCGGCCATTTCCGGGTCATGATCGTATCGCCGGCATTCAATGGTAAACCCATGCTCGCCCGCCACCGAGCCGTGTACACGGCGCTGGGCGAACTCATGCAGTCCGATATCCATGCGCTGGCCATCGAGGCGGTGGCCAGCGATGAGCTCTGAGTGCTGGCGCCGGGTCAGGGCAGGGCGACGGGGTCCGGCGCCTGCCAGCCTGCCGCGCGGTGTTCGGCCACCACCGTGGTGTCGATGCCGCCGCGCACGTTGAAGGCGGCGGTGAGGCGCATGTACCGGGGTTCCGTGGCGGCCACCAGGTCGTCCAGGATCTGGTTGGTCACGGCCTCGTGAAAGGCGCCCTCGTCGCGGTAGCTCCAGAGGTAGAGCTTCAGCGACTTGAGCTCCACGCACATGCGGTCCGGGACGTACTCGAGCAGCAGCGTGGCGAAGTCGGGCTGGCCGGTCTTGGGGCACAGGCAGGTGAACTCCGGCATGCGGATGCGAATGGTATAATCACGCTCGGGATGCGGGTTCGGAAAGATTTCGAGATCCCTGCTGGGTCGGGTCGCCATCGTGCCACTCCGGAAAACAATAATCGGGCGGGAACTTTACTCATCCCTGATCACAGATTCAATCGATGCGACTGACGGCCATTAAGCTCGCCGGGTTCAAATCCTTCGTGGATCCAACGACCTTCCGGGCACCCACCAACCTCACCGGAATCGTCGGCCCGAACGGCTGCGGCAAGTCCAACATCATCGATGCGGTGCGCTGGGTGATGGGCGAGGGTTCCGCGCGCGTCCTGCGCGGCGAATTGATGTCCGATGTCATCTTCTCCGGTTCCTCCACGCGCAAGCCCGTGGGCACCGCTTCCGTGGAGTTGCTGTTCGATAATTCCGATGGACAGATTGGCGGTGAATTCGCCGCCTACGCGGAGATTTCGGTCAAGCGCGTGGTCGGTCGCGACGGTATCTCGGTATACACGCTGAACGGCACGCGATGCCGGCGCAAGGACGTGCGGGACCTGTTCCTCGGCACCGGCCTGGGCTCCAAGAGCTACTCGATCATCGAGCAAGGCATGATTTCGCAGGTGGTCGATGCGCGCCCCGACGAGATTCGCGCGCACCTCGAGGAGGCTGCGGGTATCTCGAAGTACAAGGAGCGCCGCCGCGAGACCGAGAGCCGCATCGCCCACACGCGCGAGAACCTCGACCGCCTGGCCGACCTGCGCGAGGAGGTGGGCAATCACCTGGCGCGGCTCAAGCGGCAGGCCCGCGCCGCGGAGCGCTATCGCAAGCTCAAGCAGCAGCAGCGAGACCTGGAAACCCGCCTGCTGGCCTTACGCTGGCGGGACGAGGTGGCGCGGGCAGATGCCGGCCGCGCCGGCCTGCGCGGCCAGGAAACGGCTTTGGAAGAACGGCGCGCGGCACAGCGGGCGGCGGAGGCCGGCCTGGAAGAGTTGCATCAGCAGCAGGCGCAGGCCAACGAGGCTTTCAGCGAGGTGCAGGCGGAACTGTACGCGGTCACCAGTGACATCGCGCGGCTCGAGCAGAGCATCCAGCATGGACGTGAGCTGCAGTCGCTGCAGCGCAAGGAGCATGAGGAAGTCGGGCAGGCACTGGCGGAGTTGGAGCAGCACATGGCGCTCGATCGGGCCCAGATGGAAGACTTCACCGGGCGCCTCGCGGAATTGACGCCGGCGCTGGAGGAGGCGCAGGCGGAGGACACCGCGGCGGAAGCGGATTTGCAGGCAGTGGAGGCCGAGGTGCAGGCCTGGCAGTCCCGACTGGAGACGCACCACCAGGGCAGCGCCGAGCGTAACCGCGTGGCCGACGGGCTGCGGGCGCGGGTCGAGGTTCTGGACCAGCGCATCGCCGCGGCCGCGCAGCGCATGGAAGAACTGCGCAGCGAGACCGCCGACGCCGATCCGGAACCCCTGGACCAGGCGCAACGCGAGCTTCAGCGCCGCTGCAAATCCGCTGCGGCCGCCGAGGCCGGCAAGCAGGGCGAGCTGGATGATGCGCGCAATCGCCTCACCGAGCTCCAGGAAGCGCTACGGGCCAGCTCGGCAGAGGAGGCGCAGCAGCGCCGCGAATTGCAGGCTCTCGAGGCGCGGCTCGCCACCCTGAACGCGCTGCAGGCGGCCGCGGAGAGCCAGGGCCAGGCGCGCGAGTGGATCACTGGCCAGGGACTGGGGGACGCGCCGCGGCTGGTCACCCAGTTGCGCACGGAGAGCGGTTGGGAGCCGGCCGTCGAGCAGGTTCTGGGCCACTGGCTGGACGCGCTGATGGTGACCGACCTGGCGGGCCATGCGGCCGCGGTCGGCGCGCTGGAGGGGGCTGGGCTGGGCATGCTGCAGGACCGGTCCGGCGGCGTGCGACCGAGGTCCGGCTCATTGGCTGAGAAAGTCAAGGGGCCGGACCCCGTCATCGCCATGTTGAACCGTGTGCGGGTGGCGGAGGACCTCGCCTCCGCCATCGAATTGCTGGATGAGTTCGACCAGGAAGAATCCGCGATCACCCGGGCGGGCGAGTGGGTGGGCCCGGGCTGGGTGCGGGTCGCCGGGCGCGCGGCCTCCGGCGCCGGCGCGCTGGAGCGGCAACAGGAAATCGAGACGCTGACCAAGCAGGCCGACGATCTGCGCGCGCATTGTGCGAAGCTGGAATCGGGCAACGAGTCCGCACGCGAGGCTCGCCACGCCCTGGAGGTCGAGGTGACGCGCCTGCAGGACGAGGCCAATGGCTTGCACCGGCAGCGCGCGGAACTGGAGGCCGAGCTGGGCGGCGCCCAGGGCAGGATCGACGACCTGACGCAGCGGGGCGAGCGGCTCGGGCGCGAACTGCAGCAGCTCGAGGAGGCGCAGCAGGCGGATGCTGCCGCACTCGCTGAGACCCGCGGAGAACTGGAGCAAGTGCTGGAATCCATGGCCGGCCTCGAGGCCGAACGCGCCGAACTCGAGCAGCAGCGCACGCCATTGCTGGAGCGCCGCACGCAGGCCCGGACGGTGGCGGCGAGCGCGCGCGAGAAACGCCACGAGCTGGCGGTGCGCGCGGGTTCGAACCAGGCCAGCCTGGATTCTCTCACGCAGTCACTGGGCCGCATGGACACGCAGATTGCGCAGTTGCAGCAGCGGAGGGAGACGCTGGCGGGACTGATCGCGGAGGCAGAAGACCCCGCGGCCGGGGTGCAGGGCGAGATGGACGGATTGCTGGCGCGGCGGGTCGAGGTGGAGCAGAAGCAGGCCGAGGCGCGGCGCGGAATTCAGGCACTGGAGGAAACATACCGGGAACTCGATGCGACCCGGCAGGAGTCCGTACAAGCGGTCGAAGCCGTGCGCCAGGAGCTGGAACACACCCGGCTCCAGCAGCAGGAGCTGGAGCTCAATGCCCGGACCCTGCGGCGGCAGACCGAAGCACTCGGGGCGGAGATCGAGGCCGTTGCGGGTTCGATTCCCGAGGATGCCGATGCGGGGCAGTGGGAGGAGGACATCGAGCGCCTGGGCACGCGCATTTCGCGCCTGGAGCCCGTGAACCTCGCGGCGATTCAGGAGTACGAAGAAGAACTGAAACGCAAGGAATACCTGGACGCCCAGAACGAAGATCTGATCGAGGCGCTCACGACCCTCGAGGGCGCCATCGCCCGCATCGACCGCCAGACCCGCACCCGCTTCAAGGACACTTTCGAGCGGGTCAACAAGGGCATGCAGGAGCTCTTTCCCCGCCTGTTCGGGGGTGGCCATGGCTACCTGGAGTTGACCGGGGAGGACCTGCTGACCACGGGCGTGGGCATCATGGGACGGCCACCCGGCAAGCGGGTCAGCAGCATCCACCTGTTATCGGGCGGCGAGAAAGCGCTGACCGCGGTGGCGTTCGTGTTCGCGATTTTCCGGCTCAATCCCGCTCCGTTCTGCCTGCTTGACGAGGTCGACGCGCCATTGGATGATGCCAACGTGGGGCGGTTCTCGGCGCTCGTGCGGGAGATGGCCGAGAACGTCCAGTTCATCATCGTGACGCACAACAAGATCACGATGGAGATGGTTCACCAGCTCAGCGGCGTGACCATGCGTGAACCAGGGGTCTCGCGCCTGGTGCAGGTGGACATTGACGAGGCTGCCCGCCTGGCGGCGAGTTAGGGCCTGCAGACCGGGCCCGGGAGTTCTGCATGGATAACACGACCTTTCGCTGGATCCTGATCATCGCCGGCGTATTGATCCTGGTCGCCCTGTTCCTGTTCGGCAACCCGGAGAAAAAGCGCAGGCCCCGCGCCTCCCGTAAACGCAACCGCAGGACGCGGCAGCGGCGCGAGCCGACCCTGCATGAAGCGGCACATGATGAATCCGCCGGGGGCGGACCAGAGGAGGAGGGCACCCAGGCGGAACTCGACATGGGCGGCCCCGATGCCGAACCGGAGGAGGACCTGCCGCCACCAATGCCCCCGCCCGACAAGATCGTCACCCTGTTCCTCCAGGCCCGAGACAATCACCGGATCTCGGGCGTTGACCTGCTGGACGCCGCCCTCAAGTCGGGCATGGTGTTCGGAGACCGGGACATCTTTCACCGTGTCACCGACGACACCGGTGAAATCGTATTCAGCATGGCCAACCTGACCAAGCCCGGTTATTTCGACAAGACGGCCTGGAACACGCTGGAGACCATCGGCGTCACCATGTTCATGACGCTGCCCGGCCCCCTGGGCGCCCTGGACGCCTGGGATGCGATGCTCGCGACCAGCCGCCGCATCGCCGAGTTGTTGCTCGCGGACCTGCTGGACGACAACCAGTCCACCTTCACCCGGCAAAGGGAAGGGCAGATCCGCGAGGAATTGCGCGAGTACGAGCGGTTACAAAGGCCCGAGGCGTGAACGGGTAGCCGCTTGGCGGACGTCAAGACCCAAATCCGGGAACTCCGCGAACAGATCGGTCACCACGACTATCTCTACTACGTGGTCGATGAGCCGGCCATTCCGGACGCCGAGTATGATCGCCTGCTGCGCGAACTTCAGGCGCTGGAGGCGGAACACCCCGAACTCGTCACCCCGGACTCGCCCACACAACGCGTCGGCGGCCTGCCGGCCGAGGGTTTCGAGGAAGTCCGGCATGCCTACCCCATGCTGTCGCTGGCCAACGCGTTTTCCGAACAGGAGGTGCGCGAATTCGACCGCCGCGTCCTCGAGGGCCTGGAGTCGGGATCCGTGCTGTATGCCGCCGAACCCAAGCTGGACGGCGTGGCCATTTCGCTGACCTACGAGGGCGGGCGCCTGGTTCAGGCCGCCACCCGGGGCGACGGGACCCGGGGCGAAAACGTGACGGCGAACGTGCGCACCATACCGGCCATCCCGTTGCGCCTGCTCGGCGAGGACTGGCCGGCGGTACTGGAGGTGCGCGGCGAAATTTACATGCCGCTGGCGGGCTTCGAGGCCTTCAACCGGGCCGCTGCGGAAGCCGGCGAAAAAACCCTGGTCAATCCGCGCAACGCGGCGGCAGGCAGCCTGCGTCAACTGGACCCGGCGTTGACCGCCCGTCGCCCGCTGGCCTTCTACGCCTACAGCGTAGCGACCGCGGACGGCATGCCCGGCAGCCATTCCGCTTCACTGCAGCGCCTGCGCGGCTGGGGCCTGCCGGTCAATCCCGAGAGCCGGCTGGTCCAGGGCATCGATGGCTGTCTCGAGTATTACGGGGACATGCAGGAAAAACGCGCATCCCTGGCCTACGACATCGACGGGGTGGTGTACAAGGTGGACGCGGTCGCGCAGCAGGAGATCCTGGGGTCCGTCAGCCGCGCCCCGCGCTGGGCCCTGGCGCACAAGTTCCCGGCGCAGGAGGAAATCACACGACTGCTGAACATCGAGGTCCAGGTCGGCCGGACCGGCGCCATCACGCCGGTGGCGAGGCTGGAGCCGGTTTTCGTGGGCGGCGTCACGGTCACCAACGCGACCCTGCACAACGAGGACGAGATTCGCCGCAAGGACGTCCGCCCGGGGGACTGGGTGATCGTGCGGCGCGCCGGCGACGTGATTCCGGAAGTGGCCCGGGTCATGAAGGAACGCCGCAGCGGCGAGTTGCCGGAATTCGTCATGCCGGATTCCTGCCCGGTGTGCGGCTCGATGATCGAGCGTTCCGAGGAGGAAGCCGTGGCGCGCTGCACGGGCGGCCTGGTCTGCCCGGCCCAACGCAAGCGCAGCATCCTGCATTTCGCCTCGCGCCAGGCCATGGACATCGAGGGCCTCGGCTACAAGCTGGTTGATCAACTGGTGGACGCCGGACTGGTCGAATCCGTGGCCGACTTGTATCACCTGGTTCTTGGACAACTGGCGGGACTGGAGCGAATGGGAGAGAAGTCCGCGGAGAACCTGCTGCGTGAACTGGACAAGAGCAAGCGCCCGGAACTGGGGCGCCTGCTGTACGCACTGGGCATCCGCGAAGTCGGCGAGGTCACGGCGCAATCGCTGGCGCTGCACTTTGGCTCGATCGAGGCGCTGGTGACGGCGGACGAGGAGGCGCTGGTTGAAGTCCCCGACGTGGGGCCGGTGGTGGCGGGCCATGTATACGCTTTTTTCCACGAACCGCACAACCAGGAAGTCGTAGAGGCCCTGCACGCCGCGGGGGTCCGTTACCAGGCTCCCGAACGGCAGACCGGCCCTACGCCGCTGGAAGGCCAGACCTGGGTCCTGACCGGCGCCCTGTCCATGCCGCGCGCCCGTGCCCGCCAGTTGCTGGAGTCGCTCGGCGCGAAGGTGACCGGCAGCGTGTCGAAGAAAACCAGCGTGTTGCTGGCTGGCGAATCGGCCGGCTCCAAGCTGGACAAGGCGGACAAGCTGGGCGTGCGGATCGTGGACGAGGAGGCCTTCCGCGACCTGCTCGAAAGCCACGGCGTGTCCCTGGATTGAACGCTTTTCAGTTCTCGGTCGTCCCCGTCGCCAGGCGGTAAACGGCTGCCCCGAGTCCCTCCGAGGTGGCGAGGACAAAATCACCGCCGGGTGAAAACCCGACAGCCTCCTCTTTCGGGCCCGGCGGCCCCTCGATTTCAAGCGGTTCGCGTCCGAACGCAGTTTGCCAACTCTCCCCGCGATTGCGTGAGAAAAGATACGTACTGCGATAGGTGATGACCGCAGCCCGATGTCCGTCCCGGTCGATGTCCATACCGGTGGGCTGTGAAATCCAGGGCGCCTCGCGCTGTCCGAAGGTCACCAGGTCACGACGGGTCGCGGGCCGCAACGGCCGGATCGTACCGAGCGCCTCGAGTTCCGCCCTGTCCACCGACAGGGCCCGTTCGAGCGGAATCCGGTACAGGCGCGGCGGCACGTCCCGCTTGCTGATGATCAGCAGGTCGCCGCTGCCGGCATCGTAGGCCAGGGCTTCGCTGTCCCGCGCGCCATCGGGGTAGGTCAGGCGCAGGCGGTGCAGCAGGTTCTCGGTACCGGAAAAGCGCCCATCCCGGCCCGGCTCCGGTTCCCTCACGAAGTACAGGGTGACGTGCTTGCGACGCGCATCGTTGTCCCCGATGTCGCCGATGACCAGCACCGGCCCTCCGGCGGTCGGCACGGCGGCCAGGTCTTCCCAGTCCCGGTTCCCGGCGCCCGAAACGCGAAAGGCGCCGAGGTCCGAGCCGTCCTCGCCGATGGCGTGAACGACCGCCGCGCCGCTGTCGTTGTGCACGAACCAGGCACCGGGATTGAGCATGCCGGACTGGATTCCGCTGATCTCGTCCAGCGTCCCCGAACGGACGGTGCCGGTGCGCTGAACACCTTCCGGCAATTCGTTGCCCGGCTTGCATGCCGTGATCGCCGCCAGCGTTACAGCCAGCCAGAAAGGCAGATTTTGCATGGCCGTATTCTGACAGATCGCCCCGGTCCGGCAAGGAGATTACGCGAGCGAAACGGCGAAACCGGCCTCGAAAATGGTCTAATATCGGCCAGGGCAATTCGCGGAACGGGTGTATGGGCTTTCCGGTCGTACCGAATGAGCATGCGTTGGCCATGTTGCTGATGACGGCGCTGGCGCTGTACCTGTTCACGCGCGAGAACATTCCGCTGGAATCCTCCAGCCTGTTCGTTCTGGTCGCACTGGTGATCGGCTTCGAGGTTTTTCCCTTCGAAAGCGAGGCGGGCCGGCTCGAACCAATCGAATTTTTCCACGGTTTCGGGCACGAGGCTCTGGTGGCCGTCTGCGCCCTGATGATCGCGGGCCATTCCCTGGTGCGGACCGGTGCGCTGGAACCCGTGGCGCGAAGACTCGCGCGTTTCTGGCGCCGCAGCCCGATGTTCGCCCTGCTGGCCACGCTGGTGATCGGCGCCGTGCTCAGCGCCTTCATGAACAACACGCCGATCGTGGTGTTGATGCTGCCGATGCTGATCGGCGCGGCCCTGCGCAACAACAGCCCCACCTCCGGTGTGCTGTTGCCCATGGGCCTGGCCACCCTGGTGGGTGGCATGAGCACCACCATCGGCACCTCCACCAACCTGCTGGTGGTCGCGGTGGCGGCGGACATGGGCATGCAGCGCTTCGACATGTTCGATTTCCTGCCGCCCGTGGCCATCGCGGGCGGTGCCGCGATCCTGTACCTGTGGCTGGTGGCGCCGCGGATGATACCGGACCGCAAACCGCCGATGGTGGACGTATCCTCCCGCGTATACCACGCCCAACTGGCCATACCCGAGGACAACCCCCTGGTCGGCCAGAGCCTGGCGGCGGTGTTCAAGAAGACCGCCAACGAGATGCAGATCCACCGGGTTCTGAGAGGCGAGCACCTGTACATCTCACCCTTGCCCGATGTGCGAATCCATGCCAATGACAAGTTGCTGGTATCCGATACGGTGGACAAGCTGAAGGACTTCCAGGCCCTGCTTGGTGCGGAACTGGTGGCGGAAGCCGGGGACGCCGGCGAACTTCCGACCGGTGACCTGCAACTGGCCGAGGTGGCTGTCATGGGCGGCTCGCGCCTGCACGGCATGCGGGTGGGCGATGCACGGCTCAAGCATCGTTATGGCCTCGACCTGCTGGCCCTGCACCACGCGCGCGGCGTGATGGGTTTCAGATCACCCGGACTGAACCAGCGCAAGCTACGGGCCAGTGACGTGCTCCTGGTGCAGGGTAACGCGCAGGATATCTCGGCCCTGAAGAAGGGCGGTGAATTGCTGGTGCTGGACAGCACCACCGACCTGCCTTACACCAGCAAGGCGCCGATTTCCCTGGTGATCATGGTGGCGGTCATCGGACTGGCGGCCTTCGGAGTCCTGCCGATCCACATCAGCGCACTGCTAGGCTGCTTCACCATGATCGCGACGGGCTGCCTGTCCTGGCGCGATGCGACGCAGGCCCTGAGCGCGCAGGTCATCCTGATCATCGTCGCCTCCCTGGCGCTCGGCTCCGCGCTGATGAAGACCGGCGGTGCGGACTACCTGGCCCAGGTGTTCCTGTTCACCACGATGGGCATGTCGCCCTCACTGGTGCTGGCGGCGCTGATGTTGCTCATGGCGGTGCTGACCAATATCGTTTCCAACAATGCCGCGGCGGTGATCGGAACGCCGATCGCGATCAGCATCGCCATGGAACTCGGATTGCCCCTGGAGCCGTTCGTGCTCGCCGTGCTGTTCGGCGCGAACCTCAGCTTCGTCACGCCCATGGCCTACAAGACCAACCTGCTGGTCATGAACGCCGGCGGTTACGCCTTCCGCGATTTCGTCAGGGTCGGCACGCCCCTGACGCTGATGTTGTGGGCGTTGTTGAGCCTGGTGCTGTCGATCGCCTACCAACTCTGAGAATTCACCCGGGAGCGGTCACGAACCCTTCGGAATATTGACGCGGATCAATACGCTCCCGGACGCCTGTCATAACATGCAATCAAGCGACGGGGAGCGGTGCAGAGCCCCGGCGAACGGGATTCCGAAGCGGGGTTGCCGGCCGCCAGAGGACTGTCCCGCGACGAACCGGAGCGCAGGCCCGCGGTTCCCGGTGCCAGTGCAGGAGGGTCGAACCTCCGGTGCCGAGCCGCGGGTTTGTTCTGTCTGCGGGCGGGTCAGAAGTCAAGCCGGGCACCCAGCCTCACCGAACGTGGTTGTTGAAATCCGATGGGCATCAGGTAGGTCGGGTCGGGTGCGCCGCCCTGTTGCTGGGTGAATTCGGACCGGTCCGTCACGGTATCGGAATTCAGTACGTTGAATACGTCGAGTTCCAGGGTCAGGCGGCCGTCCCGTGCCCCCAGGGGCAGCGTCCAGGACAGCCCCAGATCGAACTGGTAGGTATTCGAATTGCGACCCCTCGATCCGCGCGGCACGACCTCGCCCTGGTCGTAGAAGGCCTCTGTCACGAACGGCGGCAGTTCCGGGTGCAGTCCCAGGGCGCCGTAGGGCCGCCCGGACTGGTAGAGAAAATTGCCGCTGAGGAGCCAGTCCTCCGCGAACGCCCATCCTCCGAAGAGCTTAACGGTGTGAGGTCGGTCGCTGGGCAGCCGTCCGTAGGCTCCCTCGGTCAGGGCCGGCACGTCGAAGCTGGAGGTCAGGGCCGCGTTGGCCTGGTCGGTATCGCTGCGGGTCCAGCCCTCGTAGTTGCCGCGACTCTCGGACCAGGTGTAGGAACCCTGCAGGAACCAGTCGTCACGCCAGGTGCGCGCGAAGAAGAACTCCACGGCCTTGTAGGTCCGGTCCACGGGCGGGGTGCCGATCTGGTCGGCGCTTAGCAGTATGTCTTCCGGCGTGCCGTCGAAATCCAGGTCGAAACGGACCCGGGCATCGGTGCCGGGATTGGTCAGGACGTAGGCGCTGAACATGGGGTACACGGGCGGGTAGCCGTTGGCGGCGGCATATTCGTTCAGGGCGCCGCTGACGTCCACGTCCTCGATAGCCTGCTTCAGTTCCCGGTAGATGCCCCGCACGCCCAGCGACCACCCGGGAGCGGGCTCGAATGCATAGCCGATGATGAATTCGTCCTGGTAACTGGGCTCGAGGCTGCGATCGAGCAGCGAGTCGATGTCCGGAATTTCGCCGTCGGAGACGACGAAACGGGCGATGCTTTCCCGCTTGTCCGGGCTGCCGTCGGGATTGAGACCGCCCATCGCGAACCACTCTTCGGTGAAGGTGCGCGCGCCCGAAAGGTTGATGCTCACGACGCTGGGCAGGGGCAGGTGGTATCGGCCGGCGGTGCCGAACAGCTTGGCCGTGCCTTCGCCACCCACATTCCACGAGAATCCCAGCCTCGGGCCGAGTTGACGGTCCATCTCGATGTAGGTTTCGCCGATGGCATTCTTGTTGGCGAACGTTTCGTTTCGCAGGCCGAGGTACAGCATCAGGTCGTCGGTCGCCTGCCAGTGGTCTTCGATGTAGAAGGCGGTATTGTCCACCTCGAAACTGCCGCCTGCGCTGTAAAACCGTTCCCGCACGACCTCGGTCACGCCATCCGGTATGTTGACGCCCTGGAAATTCTGACCCGGGATCACGCTGAAATAACGCCAGTAAATCCCGCCCGAAAACGATTCCTGGTCGCTGGAAACGTTCTCCTGCAGGTCGAGGCCGAAGCGCAGCAGGTGCCGGTCGAGGTTCCACTCGCCATCGAGCCGGTACACACGGCGCTCGTCCCGTCTTGAACCGGTGATGAAATTGATCCAGTCGGTTGGAAACGGAGTCGGCGCTCCGATGCGGTTGTCGATGGTAACCGGGTTGACATCGACGCTGCTGCGCCGGGTCCGGTCGTATTCGCTGTTGCCGACCAGGGCGGACAGCGTGAAGTCCTGCCCGAAATAGCCGGTGTAACGAAGAATGTGGTTGTCACCGCCGCGAAAGGTGAGTCCGGTACCGATGGGCCTGAGCCCACCGGTGGCGGGGTCGGGCTCCTCGCGGTCATTCGCGCGGGTGACCTGGTCGCTGAAACCGGTGTATTCCAGGAGGTGGTCGGGCGTGATCTGCCAGTCCAGCTTCACGCCCCAGAAGGTGTTGTCGTCATCGAACCGTTCGGTGCCGGCATCCTCGAGCCCGAAGGCGGATACAGGGCCGGATGCGTCAATTCCCTGCGTCGTGTTCTGCTGCACGATGGCATAGAAGAAGAGCCGTTCATCGATGAGGGGGCCGGAAGCGTATGCGTGAACATCCCGGGTTTCGTATTCATCCTCGGAGTTGTACTGCAGGAAGTCGCGCTGGTCCCAGGGTATGCCGCCCGGATTCCGTACGTCCGGCACGGGTTCGCGCATGCTGTCGGGCTGCGTGTAAGCCCCGGCACCGAATGACCACTCGGCGCCGCCGCGCCGGGTCACGGTATTGACCACACCGCCGGTCGAGCGGCCGAATTCCGCGCCGTAACCGCCGGTCTTGACCTGGAATTCGCGGTAAAACTCGAAGGGCACGGTGCTGCCGCCCAGGCCGTTGCGGAAATTGGTGACATCCATTCCGTTGATGAAAAATGCGTTTTCCGCCACGGATGCGCCACCGAACGACACCAGGGGCTCGTTGCTCAAACCGGCATCGCCCTGCGTGGTGCCGGGTGCCAGCAGGGCCACGTCGGCGGGATTGCGCTCCACCGGCAGGGCGGCGATGGTGTCTTCCGACAGGATCGTGGCGGATTCGGGCGACGAGAGGTCGATAAAGGAAGTTCCTGCTCCTCCACGCGCCGCAAGAACGAGTACCTCCTCCATGGCCGGGGCCATCGTGATGGCGGCCGTGGTCCCCGTACCGACCGCCACCCGCAGGTCCTGCCGCGCCGCTGTGCCGTAGCCTTCCGCTTCCACGCTGAGTGAATAATCACCTATCGGAAGGGCCGGAAACCGGAACGCGCCGCTGTCACGGGTTTCCTGGCTGCGCTGCAGGCCGGTCTGGAGATTGGTAATGACCACGTGTGCGCCCGCCACACCCGTTCCGTCTTCCAGCCTGACCGAACCATTGACGTACCCGGTGGTGTTGGTTTGAGCCTGGGATGCCGGAATTGCGGCGAGGTAGCACAGGGCAGCAAGAATGCCTGCTTGTCGGATCATGATTTGCTCTCTTGTTCTTTTGGCCCCGGCGGCAGTACCTGGCGTGGCCCGATGCTTATTGGTTTCGCAGTACGGGATCAGTATAGCAATACAGCGCCGGTTGCCGTAAAGGACCTTCGCCGCACGCCAAAATAATCCACACGGGATGCCAAAAGGCGCCAAATTAAGGCAAACTGTTGCCCGTTTTTGCCGCTGCCTGGAGCCTCGAACCGCCCATGCCCGATCTGTCCGAACTGTTCCGGCAACTGAAGAACCGGCGCGTGATCCGCACCGCAGTCTTCTACGTCGCCCTGGTCTGGGTCGCCCTGCAGGTGGGCGACCTGCTGGCGGGCGCCGGGATCGTCAGCGAAACAGTGGTGCGGGGAATGATCTTTGCCGGCGTGGCGGGATTCCCCATGGTATTGATACTCAGCTGGTTCTACGAGGCGCCCTGGCGTGAACGCCGCGGTCTGTCGGTGGCCGGGGACGTCGCGATTATCCTGGCCATCGTGGTGGCTGTCGCGCTGTTGGCCTGGCAGCAGTGGTTCAGATCGGCAGAGCGACCGACCGTCGCGATCCTGCGCATCGAGCCGACGGATACCCGGGCGGATACTGACGACCTCGCCCGGTACCTGACAGGGCGGTTCAGGATGTTGGTGGCGACGCGCCCCGAGATCCGGGTCATCGAGACGGGCAGCAGTCTGCATCCGGCGCTCGACGAACTGCCCCTCAGCGCCAGGGCGGCAGCCATTGGCGCCGATTTCGTCCTCACCGGCACCGTCAACCAGGGCGATGGCGAGGTTCGCCTGAATATCCAGCTGTTCGACGCGGACGGTTCGCTCCAGTGGAGCGAACGCTACAGCGACCGCCTGCTGGACCAGGCCCAGTTGCAGAACCGGGTGCTGGTGGATCTGTGGCCGCATCTTCCCTTGCCGGCAGACAGCCTGGCCGGGCCGCGGAACATCGTTGCGCATTGCGAGTACCCCGCTGATCCCGAGGCCATACGGATCATTGCGGGCGCCGGTCACGATGGTCAGGAGGAACCGGGTTCGATCGTGCCGGCCTTGACCGGAAAGATCGCTACGCACCGCGACAATGGCCTGTTGCACCTCGCCCGGGCGCGCGCTTACTTCCGTGAATTGAATCAGGCGCCCGCGCCCCGCAGGCCCGTGCTGCAGAATCTTGCCTTGCAGGACCTGGCCCGGGCCGAAGAACGCTGCCCGCAATTGCCGGAGATCGGCATCATGAGGCTGCTCAGTTCGCTGCAACTGGAAAGTCGGGCCGCTGCGCACGGTGAAGCACTTTCGAGCTACCCCAACGAGGCGCGCATTCACCTGGAAGTCGCGGAGTTCCACGAATCAGCAGGGCACCGCGAAACGGCGCTCGACCACGCCCGCGAAGCCTACCGGCTCGATCCCCTCGGGGCGGAGTCGGTGTGCCTGCTCGAACGCCTGCTGGCCGGCATGACCGGATCACCTGGAGAACTCCAAGCATTGCGTGATCGTCGCGAGGCCCTGCCGGCCAATCCGGGGCTGGCCTGCCGCTGATTCCCGGGGTTGTTCGCTGAAACCGAAAAAAATGTAAACTTCCTGCATTTTTACCGGTAATACCTGGTGAACAACGGGAGAGGTCATGAGTAAACCGGGCACGTTCTGGGCGGAATTGCGTCGGCGGCACGTGGTGCGCGCCGCCGTGGCGCACACGGTGTTCTTCTGGTTGCTGGCGCAGGTCGCCGAGACGGTGCTGCCCTACGTGGGCGTGGTTGATGAGCCGGTGCGCTGGGCAGTGGTGGCGGGCAT
>JABAHR010003400.1_pt1 | contig 28843 bp, 29 predicted proteins | sample 7062101 | NCBI WGS metagenome assembly JABAHR01 (sample SAMN14534553, study PRJNA622989) | marine sediment metagenome | biome: marine biome [ENVO:00000428]; feature: marine pelagic biome [ENVO:01000023]; material: deep marine sediment [ENVO:00002113] | place: India: Gulf of Kutch | collected...
AGATCCTGCTGTTCAACAACGAGATTTACGGCCTCACCAAGGGGCAGTACTCGCCGACCTCACGCGTCGGCACGATATCGCCGTCGAGCCCCACCGGATCGATCGATACGCCGGTGTCACCGGGGCAGCTCGCCCTCGGTTCCGGGGCGCGTTTCTTCGCGCGCGCAATCGACACGGACAAGCCAGGGCTAGGTCACGTGCTCCGGCAGGCGCACGCGTTCGAAGGAACTTCATTCACCGAGATATTCCAGAACTGCATCGTTTACAACGAAGACGTGTTCGCGAGCTTCACCGACCGTAAGCAAGCAGCCGAAACGCAGCTGCACCTGGAGCATGGCAAGCCGATGCTATTCGGCGAAGGCAGCAGCAAAGGCGTGCGCTTCAATGCGGACACATTTGCGCTGGAGGTCATCGACGCGGTCGGGGCGGCGGACGACGTCCTCGTTCACGACGAAGGCAATGCGGTGCTGGCGCGCCTGCTGATCGAGCTGAAACTCCCGGTCGCGCTGGGCGTCCTCTACCGGCAACCGGCACAGCCGTTCGAAGACGCGTTCTACGCGCACCACCCGACCGGGATGAAGCGCACGAAGAGCGTCGCGGAGTTCATCAAGGGTCCGAACAGCTGGGTGGTTACGTAGCGAGCGAGCCCGCCGCGTCAGAAAAGCAACCGGCCGATGACCTCTTCTGCAACCACGCCCAGGCCCCAGGAGGCCAGCGGTATCAGCGCATAGATGATCAGGCGCACGTACGTCGAACCCGTGAATGGCCACTCCGACACACCGGCAACGAGGGTTCGATACGCGACGATGTCCGCGAGGTCGCCGCTCCGCCGATCAGGGTCCGCATTCGCCAACCCGTCACGCAGACGAGCGATTTCTACCGAGGTCCATTCGAGTTCCCGCTGCTTGGCCTCCTGCACACGCTTTTGAACGCCCCGAACGGGCGCAAGCAAAGCCAGGACGGCGAGGACCAGCGTGCTGGTCCCGATGAAGATCATGAGCGCCATGAACCCCGTCTCGATCATCATGAGCGCCGAAATCGACAGGGTTCCAACGAGTAGCAGCGCATTATTCAACCCCTGCTGCGCAAACGGAGACAGCGAAGACAGGTCCAGCAGGTCAATGTGGCTCAGCTTCTGGGCTATGCGTGACATGCGCAGCGAGACGACAACGATAGCGTACGTAAGCCAGGCGAGCCCGACGCCTACGAGCGGTCCGAGGATCCGGTGCCAGGCGACTTCCGCAGTCCATTGAGCCGGGTCCCAAGGCGCTTCAGGAACGGGCTCCACGAAGTGCGGTGGCAGGAATGCGATCGCTATCCCCACGAGCGCGGCTACCAGCAGACCGCGCTTGCTCAGCCGGATCGATCGGGCCAGCCTGTCGCATTCATAACGCGTGCAATTCAGCGCACCCTGGAGACGCGCGACGGTCCGCTTCCCGTGCCGCAGCAGGTGCAACAGGGCTGCCGGCAGGTACCCCACGAGGAGACAGTGGACAATCGAGATCCTGAGGTCGCGCAGTATGCCGGTCGGTGCCCGCGCCAGCGGATCGAAGTCGTCGTCGACGAGCAGCAGATCCCAGCGGCCGAGCAGCGTCTCGCTGATGACGAGCGACGCGACTAGCGACGCACTGATCCCGATCCCGAGCCAAAGCGGGGAAACTCGATCGATGCCGGCTTGGTCTGCCATTCAGCAAGACTCGGTCGCTTGGTTACCAGGCACAGATTGTACTGTCCGCGGCTGGGATTGTTCAGCCGCCGCCCTCTTCGGCCGACCAGGCATTCCAACGACGAAACACGGCACCGTCCTGTTCGAGCTTCAGCAGATGCGCGAGCAGGGAGCGTTCGGCCAGCGGGAACAGGTGCGGCGAAACGTCCTGGTAGACATACCGCACGAGTTCGTGTGGCTCCAACCATGGGCGTTGCCGGACGGCTGCAAGGACCCTCCTTTCACGCAGCAAGCGGTGCTCGACAATACGGTCGATCGCGCGTGCCGGGTCTTCGATCCGGTCACCGTGTCCTGGCAACAAGGCATCGAAATTCATTGCCCTCAACCGCTTCAGCGACTCGATGTAGTCGCTCATATCGCCGTCCGGCGGATTGATGACCACAGTGGAGCCGTCGATGACGTGGTCGCCCGTCACCAGCCAGTTGGTCGCGGGATGGCGATAACACACATGATTCGACGCATGGCCCGGCGTGTGCACGGCTTCGAGCGCGAATTCGCCAGTCTCCAGCGCATCGCCGTCACCGAGCAACCGGGTCGGGCTGAACGACCTGTCCTGCGGGCCGTGTTCAGGTGCCGGCTGGCCCAGGACTTCCGCACCCGTGCGCGCGGCAAGCGCCATCGCACCCGGAGAGTGATCCGGGTGTGTGTGGGTTACCAGCACCCAGCGCACCGGTGCACCGGCCACCTCGATAATGCCGTCGATATGGGTGTCGATTTCCGGGCCCGGATCGATGACCGCGATGTCGGACACGCCGAACAGGTAGGTATTGGTGCCGGGCCCGGTCATCATGGACGGGTTGGGCGCCAGCAGGCGCCGTATCCCGGGGGCGAGCTCGGTGTACCGCGGCAGCTCCGGGCCAAATGCTGTCATTCCAGGGCCCCGGAATCCCGGCCTGCCACCACGACGCGTGCCTCCCCGTGGCGCTCTCTTATCTCGGGAAATATGCAGGGCACGCCCTCGCGAGCGCGGGACGCGGCCCATTCGATAAGTTCGTCGAGCGTGCCTCGCCGGGCAAGCGTCTCGAGCGTTCTGATCGTGGGAAAGTGCAGCCTGATCGAGCCGTCGCGATACGCGGCGAGTGCTTCCTCCGCGGTCATCCAGCAGGAGTCGGTGAGCTCGCCACCGCAGTGTGCCGCATCCTGGCCATCCGGCATCGCGGCGAGGAAGAACCGCGTTGCAAAGCGTCTCGGCAACGCCTCCGGCGTAATCCAGAAGCTGAAGTAATGCAGGGCGTCACATTGCAGCTGCAGCGCATTCTGCTGTACGAATGTCTGCCAGTCTAGCGTGCCGTCGTTCAGTGCATCGCGTGCCGCCCCGAGATCGACGCCGGGCCTGCCGACCACGGCAAGCAGCACGCCGGACTCCTCGAACAACTCCCTGACGGCAGCGCTGAACCAATTGACGCCGTCGGCGACGTTCAGCAGTGCATCGGCTTCAGCGGGCGCGATCCCCGCGCAATGATCAGCGACCCGCGCATCCGCGTCCTCCAGGACGCCCCCGGGAAACGCGTGCGCGCCGCCGAAAGCGGAGCGCTCGTGGCGCTGAACCAGCAACAGCTCGGGGGCATTCGCGGCGTCACGCACGAGTACGACCGTCGCCGACGGCTTTGCGACGGGGACATTACTCAAAGACGGCATTTTCCGGGTCACCGGATTCTGCGTACGACTGCAGGCGCGCGAGCGCCTCACCGATCACATAGTCGACCGGCAACGCGATCGCGTTCAGTCCGCCGGGTCGGTACCCGCCGACCACGTAGGTGAACCTGACCCGCGTGCCCTCCGGCGCATCGAAGAACTCCCAGGTCATGTTGCCGCTGACGCCCATAAGGCCGAGCGGACCGAGGCCGCCGGTCAGGCGCAGGATGATGCCGGGGTTCACGAACGTGACCTCCATGTGGACGATGCCCCCGCCATTCTCGAACCGCTCGCAGAAACAACCCTGTGGCTTACTCTCGATTATCATTCGACCGGCGTCGCCGTCGACCGTATGATCATCGCTCCACCACTTCCCGATCTCATCGACTGCCGCCTGCCAGGCGCGCGCGCGGGGTGCATTGACCAGTACCTCGTGCACGGTCGTAAATCCGCTTTCGTTAGAATCGGTCACCTCCGCCATGGCGCCGCTGCTGAACATGAGCAGCACGGCGGTAAAGATCAGTTGCCGCATCGAGGCTCCTCGCAATTGATCGGGCTGGATACTTTAACCAAAATGCCCTCATGAATCCCGATGCCCGCGAGTTGGCGCGCTTCATCGCGCGTGCCGGCCGTGTCGCGGTTGTGACCGGCGCGGGCGTCAGTACGGCGTCCGGCATTCCTGATTACCGCGACCGAAACGGCGAATGGAAGCACGCTCGCCCCGTGCAATACGCGGATTTCGTTTCGAAGCCCGAAGTCCGCAAACGCTACTGGGCGCGCAGCTACAGCGGCTGGCAGCGCATTTCCAATGCGGAGCCGAATCGCGCCCACACCGCGCTCGCGGTGCTGGAATCGGCGGGCACGGTGGATACGGTCATCACCCAGAACGTCGACGGCCTTCACCGTCGTGCCGGGAGCCGACACGTCATCGACCTGCACGGGCGCCTCCAGAGCGTGCGCTGCATGGGCTGCGGCAGGCTCACCTGCCGCGACGAGTGGCAGATCGAACTGGCTGCCGCGAACCCGAAATGGCAACCCGAGGCCGATTATTTCGCTCCGGACGGCGATGCGGAGTTGCGCGACGAAGACGTCAGCCGATTCGTTACGCCCGACTGCGTGGCCTGCGGCGGCTTCGTCAAGCCGGATGTGGTGTTCTTCGGCGAAAGCGTCCCGAGGGAGCGGGTCGAGTCTGCCTTCGAAGCGACGGACCGTGCCGATGCTCTGCTCGTCATCGGCTCCTCCCTGATGGTGTATTCGGGCTATCGGTTTGCGCGCAGGGCCGCAGAAACCGGCAAGCCGATCGCCATCGTCAATCGCGGAAGGACGCGCGCCGACGAACTGGCGGCGCTCCGAATCGACGCGGACTGCGGGGATATTCTCGATCGCGTGAGCAGAAACGGTGGATGAAGACCTGCGTATCGTGTTCGAGAGCCGCAACCGTGCGGCCTGCGCGGATCGATCGCTGGTACTCGCGGCGGCAGGAATCCCCCACCAGGTACTGCACGATCCAGGGGGCTCCATGATCGTGGTGCCGGCGGAGCATTCGGCGCACGCCATCGAGGAGATCTCGATCTACGACGAAGCCAACCCGCCGGTCGTCGCGAAACCGAGGAAGACCATCCGCTACCAGAACGCGATGCCGGGCATCGTCGCATACGTTCTCACCGTGTGCGCCGTCGCCTGGCTCGCCGGCGACTCCGCATTCGGCGAGAACTGGTTTCGCGCGGGACGAGTTGACGGCGTGCTGGTCCGCGCGGGCGAAATCTGGCGCACGGTGACGGCCCTGACGTTGCACTCGGGTCTCGGGCATCTCGCCGGCAACCTGGTCTTCGGTGCGCTCTTCGGGTTGTTTGCGGGACGCATCCTGGGCTCCGGTGTTGCCTGGTTAACGATCGTCGCAACCGGGGCGCTGGGCAACCTCTTGAATGCGCTTGTGCTCGCGCCCGATCATCGCTCCATCGGTGCATCAACGGCCGTATTTGCGGCTCTCGGGCTCGTCGCGGGTTACGTGTGGCGCGCCAGGCTGATGTCCCAGGAGCGCTGGGTGTATCGACACGGCCCGATCGTCGGCGGCCTCGCGTTGCTGATGTATACCGGCACGGGCGACGAGAACACGGATATTGGCGCGCACCTGTTTGGTTTCCTGTGCGGCTTTGGGGGCGGCCTTCTGCTCACGTTCGTAGGGAACCGTATCCTCGAAGACCGCTGGCAGTGGCTGAGCGGTGTCGCCGCGGCCCTCCTGGTGTCCTGCGCTTGGGCCTTCGCCCTGCTCTGCTGACGCTGCCGGTTCGGGTAGAATCCCTGCCCGGTAGCGGCCGCGGGCTCCGGAACGGATCAATGAAATCGTTATTGCTGTTGTTTTTTACGGTAATGTTCGTGGTGGCCGTAGCGGCATGGGTTCGCTGGGGTGGCGGGGAGCCCTATCCCGACCTGACGACCTCGCCCCTGCTCGATGCCGATGAATTGGAGGAGGTGTTGTCGCACCCGCTACCGATCGGCAACGTGGCGGTCAGCGGAACCGGCAGGGTTTTCTTCACCGTGCACCCCGAGGCTCGCCCTGAGGGAAACAAGCTACTCGAGTTCGTCGACGGTTCAGCGGTACCTTATCCCGGCGTTCAGCAACAGGCGGCTCTCTTCGACACGGTACTGGGTATTGCCATCGACCGGCGGGGAAACCTCTGGACCATTGACCATGGCAACCACGGCATGCGATCCGCCCGCCTGCTCGCCTTCGACCTGGTCAGTGGCGAGGTCATTCACGACCACCGCCTGCCGTCCGGCATAGCACCCCCGGGGTCGTTTCTCCAGGACCTGCAGATCAGCGAGGACGGCCGGACGGTCATCATTGCCGACGCGAGTTTCTGGCGCAAAAGCCCCGCGATCATCGTTTATGACGTCGAGTCAGCGACCGCAAGGCGAGTGCTCGAGGCGCATCCCTCGGTCTCCGCCGAGAAATTCGTCATCACCCACGACGGCAAGCAGATGCGGTTCTTCGGCGGACTGATCACGCTGCGCGGCGGCATCGACGGAATCGCGTTGGGACCGGAGTGGCTGTATTACGGCGCATTGAGCGGATCAACGCTGTACCGCGTACGACTGCGCGACCTACGCAACCCGGAACTCCCCGCCGCCCGGCTCGCGAAACGCATCGAAGCTTACAGCAAGAAACCGCTGTCCGATGGCCTAAGCACCGATGTCGATGGAAACGTTTACGTCACCGACGTCGAGCACAATGCGGTCTTCGCGGTCGGTGAGGATCGTGAGCCGCAGACGCTGCTCCGCTCGCCGCGAATCCGCTGGCCCGATGCATTGTCGTTCGGGCCGGACGGCTGGCTGTACATTGCCGATAGCGCGCTGCAGGAGGTGGTCCTGCAGCCGCAGGATCACATCCGGGCGAACGGCCCCTACCGGATCTTCCGCTTCCGCCCGGGGGCGGAAGGCGTGCCCGGACAGTAGCTTGCAGGTCCCGCTGCTTTACGCCGCGGTCGTCCTGATCTGGGGCTCCACCTGGGCGGCGATACCCTATCAGCTCGGCGCTGTCGCAGAGGAGGTGTCTGTCGGGTACCGTTTCGGCCTTGCCGCGCTTGCGCTTTATGCGTATGCGTACGCCAGTCGTCGCCCCTTGAGGCTGCCGGCCGGTGCCTTGCCGCTGATCTTCTTGCAGGGCGCGCTGCTGTTCTGCATCAATTATTTCTTTGTCTACTACGGCACCGCGCACCTCACCTCGGGCATCGTGGCCGTCCTCTTCAGCGCCATCCTCATTCTCAACGCGGTATTCGAGCGGCTGTTCTTCGGCCGGACGATTGACGAGCGGTTCTGGCTGGCGGCTGCCACCGGGATCACGGGCATCGCCCTGATCTTCAGTAGCGAGATCGCCGAATTCAGCATCACGGATGAGGCTGTGCTGGGCGCGCTCCTCGTCCTGTGCGGCACACTGATCGCATCGCTGGGCAACATGGCGGCCGTAGCAAATACCCGACAGGGCCTACCTGTCGTCGCCGTCAATGCGCATGCCATGGCGTTCGCGTCGGCGCTGGCACTGCTGATTGCTCTCGCATTCGGCAAGCGGGTCGACTTCCTGATGCAGCCCGGTTACATCTTTTCTCTGCTGTATCTCGCGATCTTCGGTTCGGCCGTGGCGTTCGGTTGCTACCTGGCGCTGCTTCGGCTTATCGGCGCAGCACGTGCATCCTACAGCTCAGTGCTATTCCCCGTCGTTGCGCTGCTGATATCGACGGCGTTCGAGGGATACCGGTGGACGATTCCTGCCGCGATCGGCATGCTACTCACCCTCGCCGGCAATTGGCTGATATTGAGCCAGCGAAAAAATGACCAGCAACAATAAATAGGGAAACCAAATGAACACAGAAAGCCTCCCCGATCTCGGCTTCAATTGGGAAGAGGTCTGGACGATGGTCCAGACCACCGGCGTCGACTTCGGAATCAACCTGGTTACGGCGATCGTCATCTTCTTCGTCGGTAAGTGGGTCGTTAACCTGATCGTCAGCGGCCTGATGAAGGGCATGGAGAAGGGCGACCTGGACGTCACGCTGCGCCGCTTCATTGCCAACCTGGCCCGCATGCTGTTGATGCTGTTCGTCATCATCGCGGCCATCAACCAGCTCGGTGTACAGACCGCCAGCCTGATCGCTCTTCTCGGTGCTGCCGGCCTCGCGGTAGGCCTTGCGTTGCAGGGCTCCTTGTCCAACTTCGCAGCGGGCGTCCTGATCGTTCTATTCCGTCCCTACAAGGTCGGCGACTGGATCGAAGGTGGCGGTATCTCCGGCGCCGTGGAAGAAGTACAGATCCTCACCACGGTCTTGAAAACCGGCGACAACAAGCGCGTCATCATCCCGAACAGCCAGATCATGGGCACGACGATCACCAATTATTCTGCGAACGAGACGCGCCGCGTCGACCTGGTCGTGGGTGTGAGCTACGACGATGACCTCGACAAGGTGCGCAAGGAACTGCAGGATCTCGTCGCCGCCGACGATCGCATCCTCGACGATCCCGCTGTCACCATCGCGGTGTCCGAACTCGCGGACAGCAGCGTGAACTTCGTGGTGCGCCCGTGGGTCAAGACGGCCGACTACTGGGGCGTGTATTTCGACCTGACGGAGGCGATCAAGAAGCGCTTCGACGAAGTCGGCATCTCCATTCCGTTCCCGCAGCAGGACGTCCACATCCACAAGGTGGCCGCGGACTGATCGTCGCTCACGGCTGCCGGGTGCCCCGAGATGCCGGGTCAATCCCGGCGCTGCGCCTGTCAACCGAAAGCGACGTCGCGCGTTGAGCACACACGGGGCGGCTGTTCAGCCGGGATTCACGCTGCCCTGTCAGAATCCGGCGCACCGCGACGACGAGGACGAACCACCATGCCGACAGACCTGCGATACTTCCTCACCCTCGTGCCGGCCATGTTCGCCGCCGGTTGCGCCGCGCATCCCGACCCGATCATCGATACCAAGGGTGTCGACCCGCAGCGTCTCTCAGAGGACTGGGAAGAATGTGAAGCCTACACCGAAGAGATCGTGATGGCCGAGGGCATAGGCAAGGGCACGGCCGTCGGCGCAGCGGTGGGCGCCGCAACGGGCGCCGTCAGCGACCGGCGCGAGGTCGGCGAAGCTGCCGGCTTAGGCGCCATCTACGGCGGCACCCGCTCCGGCCTCGACGCGGACCGGGAAAAACAGAAGGTGTTCAAGAACTGCATGCGTGGGCGTGGGTACCGGGTACTCAACTGAGCGTGACTGGAATTCGGGCTGCGCACTATTGAAATCGGCGCCGGGCCGCAGTACTGTCTTTTTATACAGTATCGAGCCAAACCATGCCTGTCCGACACCACAAGGGCCGCGGCGCCGTTTCCGACCGCGAAGGCCGCTTTGCCGCACGCCCCGTCGAGTTCGACGCCGAGGAAGCCCATGAGCGCTCCTTGAGCGCGCCCGCAACGGAGCTGCGCGCAATGCGCTCGCAGCGCATCATCGCAACCAACAGCTCTCCCGACGTTCCTTTCGACCGCTCCATCAACCCCTACCAGGGCTGCGAGCACGGCTGCGTCTACTGCTACGCGCGGCCCAGCCACAGTTACCTCGACCTGTCGCCCGGACTCGATTTCGAAACGAAGATCTTCTACAAGCCAGACGCTGCGGCGCGGCTCGCAGAGGCCTGGGAGGCCCCCTCGTACCGTTGCGAGCCGATAACGATCGGGGCAAACACCGACCCTTACCAGCCGGTGGAGCGAAACACTCGTGTCACGCGAGAGTTACTCGAGCTGTTCCTCGCCCATTCGCATCCCGTCAGCATTATCACCAAGGGCACGCTGATTACCCGCGACCTCGACCTGCTCGCCGAACTCGCGCGGCGCAATCTCTGTTCGGTGGCGATCAGCCTCCCGACCCTGAAGCGTGATCTGAAGCGGGTCATGGAGCCCCGCGTCCCGTCAGCCGATGCGAGACTTCGGGCCATGGAACAGCTCTCCGGGGCCGGGGTCCCGGTAAGCGTCTTGTTCGCCCCGGTAATCCCTGCCCTGAATGACGAGGAAATCGAACAAGTACTGGCGGCGGCGGTGAACGCGGGCGCACGCGAGGCGGCCTACATCTTCCTGCGCTTGCCGCACGAAGTGAAGGCCATCTTCGCCGAGTGGCTGCAGGTTCACTTCCCGGATCGGGCGGCGCGCGTCATGGGCCTCGTGCGCGAGGCGAGCGGCGGCCGGGACTACGACAACCGTTTCGGCGTTCGCCAGACAGGGCGCGGACCGTACGCCGAAATGCTTGGCAAACGGTTTCGGGCAGCCTGCCGGCGCCACGGCCTCGAGACCGGGCGACGCGAGGCCGCTCTCGACTGCAGTCGCTTCGATCCGCCGGGGCACCGACAGCTGGGCCTGTTCTGAGGCATCGCCGAAACCTTTTTTCTGCGAGCGTTGTATAGTTGAGACTCGAACCAAACCGCGGACGATCGGTCGAAACCTGGAGTCTCCGCCACAGAGGCGGGATCCCGGACCTGTCCTGCAATTGCAAGAACCGAGAATGATCTACAAGAGTCTATTGCGCTCAATCGTATTGGCGACCGTGTTGGCAAGTGGTTCCGTCGTTGCCGCGGAGGAGCCCCCGGTCGAGGCCGCGGGAGACGACGGCGGCCTCATGGACCAGGTTGTTCCTGTCGCCGAGGAAGATGCCGCGGCAGACACCGCGGCACAGCCCGGCCCGCAGCGCCGGAACAAGGCCGATCTGCGCGATGAACTGCTGGACGAATTCAGCAATTACAAGCGCCTGATGTCGGAAGGCATTTATGACGAGGCCGACACTGTCGCCAAGCGCGTCGTAACGCTCTCCATCCAGTTGACCGGCCCACAGTCTTCAGAGACCGCGAAGGCACTCACCAACCTCGGTATCGTGCAACATCGAAACAAGCAGTTCGACGCGGCACAGCAAAACTTCGCGGCAGCTATCGATATCATCGAAGAGCGTGACGATCGGCTCAATCGACGCCTGATCAATCCGCTGAAGGGCCTGGGCGCTGCACAGCTCGAGGGGGGGCGTCCCGACCTCGCGAAACAGACGTTCACGCGCGCAATTCACATCACGCATGTCAACGAGGGTCCGCACAACATGGACCAGATCGATATTCTCGAATCGCTGGCGGAAACAAATGTGCGGCTCGGCTCGATCGAAGAAGCCCGGGCGATGCACGACAAGATCTACTATCTGCACAGGCGCCGCTTCGAAGACGACCAGCTGGCTTTGATCCCGTCACTGATGCGCCGCGCCGAGTGGCAGCACCGCGCGGGGTACATCGCGGACGAACAGGCTACTTATCGCCGCGCAATTCGCATCATCGAAACGAACTCGAGCAAGGAAGACATTCGCCTCGTCGAACCGCTCACGAAGCTGGGCGAATCCTACTTCTACACCGACCTGCACGGCGAACAGGGCCTGCATCATAATCCCTCGACAGGCGAGATCTATTTCAAGCGCGCATTGCGAATCGCCGAGTCCAGCCCGAAGTCGGACTGGACCACGGCTACCAACTCGAGGCTGTCCTTGGCCGACTACTACATGATGCAGGGCAACCTTACGCGGGCACGGAAGCTGTACGCGGAAATCTGGAATTTGCTCTCCGACAGCGAGGCGAAACTGCTGTTTCGTGACGAGGTGTTCAACAAAGCGGTGCCTTTGAATGACCGACCGATCCCCGAGTTTGCGAGCGAAGCCGGCCCGAGTCCTCTCGGCGGGCCATCAGAAGAATTCCTGCAAGGATCCGTAACGCTAAGCTTCTCCGTGACCAATCGTGGACGGGTCATCGAAATCGAGCCGGTTGAAGTCGTGCCGGAAGTATTCACGGACATGGAAAAGCTGGTGCATCGCGAGATTCGCGGCAGGCTGTACCGGCCTCGCTTCGAGGACGCGGAACCGGTGAAGAGCAGCAACCAGGTCTTCACGCACCTGTTCTACTACAAGCAGTCGGATCTGGACGAAAGGCGCGAGGCGGAAGCCGTCGGCGCCGATACCTAGTCGGCGCTGCCGCCGGCGAGCTGAGCAGGAGCAGCGTATGGCTTCGACGAACATGATCAGGCTAATTGCGGCGGCCATTGCCCTGATCGCCGGCACACCTGCGTTCGCAGACTGCCGTGACGACTGGATTTGCGTCAATGCGGTGACCCAGGGTGGCAACGTGGAACTGCGCGCGGAGAACCTGCAGGACTACCCGGTCACGTACACCCTGCGGGTGCGCACACGCTATTTCGAGGTGTCGGGCCCGACCACCGTGACGCACACGCTGGCGCCCCAGGAATCGGCGAGCGTCATGATGCTCAGCCGCGCCGACGAACGCTTCGAGGGACGCTACCGCTACTTCTTCGAGTGGACGGTCGGCGACAAGGACGCGGTACACGACGACGATCATCTTTATGCGCTGCCGTATGCCAGCGGCAATTCCTACCGGGTGCTGCAAGGCTATGGCTCGCGATTCAGCCATACGGGCCTCGAAGCCTATGCCGTGGATTTCGACATGCCGGAAGGCACGCCGGTCCACGCTGCCCGGGGCGGCGTCGTTGCGCGCGTGCAGGAATCCCATTCGATCGGCTGCTGGGAAGACGGCTGCGGCCGCTACGCGAATTTCATCGTCATTCTTCACAGCGACGGCACGACGGGCGAGTATTACCATCTGCAGAAGGGCGGCGCGCTGGTCGAGGTCGGTGACCACGTCGTGCAAGGCCAGAAAATAGGCCTGTCGGGGAATACCGGCCATACGACCATGCCGCACCTTCATTTCGCGGTGTACCGCGCTACCGAGTGGGGCAATACCCAGTCGATCCCGGTTCGATTCAAGAGTGCGGACGGCGTGGTCATGCGGCCCCGTCACGGCGCACGCTACCAGGCGACCTGATATGTTCAGAAAACACAGAAAGACCAACCTCCCGACTCGCGACGAGGCCCTGCCCGGCCGCAGCACCCCGATGCCGGTTCCGGCGCGGCATTTCGTGAACGGCAAACCGCTCGAAGGACCGTTTGCGCCCGGACTGGAACGCGCGGTGTTCGGCCTCGGCTGTTTCTGGGGTGCGGAACGGCGTTTCTGGGAAACTGCAGGGGTGTTCACCACGGCCGCCGGCTACGCCGGAGGCATTACCCCGAACCCGACCTACGAGGAAGTGTGCAGCGGGCTTACCGGGCATACGGAAGTCGTGCTCGTGGTTTTCGACCCCGTGCGCGTGAGCTACGAGCAATTGCTGGCCGTTTTCTGGGAGGCACACGACCCCACCCAGGGGATGCGGCAGGGAAACGACATCGGTACGCAGTACCGATCCGCGATCTATACGTTGAACGAGGCGCAGGCGCATACCGCGCGGGAATCCCTGCGCACCTACCAGGGCGAACTCGACAGGGCCGGCTACGGCAACATCACGACAGAGATTGCGCCGCTTGCCAACTTCTACTATGCCGAGGATTACCACCAGCAATACCTCGCCAAGAATCCCGGCGGCTACTGCGGCATCGGCGGCACCGGCGTGAGCTGTCCGACGGGCCTGCCCGTACTGTAACGTCCCCGTCATTACCGGTAGTATCGATCCGTCACGCGATGAGGACCCCGCCTTGGCAAAGAAAGACAGCAAGCCGCGAAGACAGCGCAGGCCGAGCCGCACGCAGGCCGAGGAAGCGATAAGAACGATGCTCCTGTGGGCGGGTGAGGACCCGCGCCGGGAGGGGCTCCTCGACACCCCGAAGCGTGTCGTGTCGGCCTATGAGGACTGGTTCAGTGGCTACAAGGAAGATCCGATTCAGTACCTGAAGCGCACCTTCGAGGAAGTCGAAGGCTACGACGAAATGATCGTATTGCGCGACATCGGTTTCGAGTCCCACTGTGAACATCACATGGCACCGATCATCGGGCGGGCGCACGTGGGCTACCTGCCGAACAACAAAGTCGTCGGCATCAGCAAGCTCGCGCGGGTCGTGGAAGCCTTTGCGCGACGCTTCCAGGTCCAGGAAAAAATGACGGCGCAGATCGCCAACTGCATCTGGAACGTGCTGAACCCCAAAGGCGTCGGCGTCGTCATCGAGGCGACGCACCAGTGCATGACCACGCGCGGTGTGCACAAGTCTGACGTGTCCATGGTAACGAGCCAGATGCTCGGAACATTCCGCAAGGATGCGCGCACGCGAGCCGAGTTCCTCGGCATGATCGACAACCAGCGCTAACCGCGACTGCCGGCGAGAGCAGGAGCGGACTTGCGGCGTCTCGGGGCATCTCTCCTGGCCAGCCTGACGCTGACTGCACTGTATCTCTCAGCCTGGCCGGTGCCGGTAGAACCGGTTGCATGGAACGCACCGCAAGACGAGGGTCTTACCGGCGCGTTCTCAGCCAACCGCGCGCTCGCAGCAGCCGAAAGCGTCGACCTGGGAGCCTACGAAGGCCCGGAAGACGTCGCCACGGGACATGACGGCGCGCTTTACGCAACGACTTACTCCGGCGCGATATTACGCATCGACGCGGATTCGCACCGGGTGTCGGAGTTTGCGCACACTGGCGGCCGGCCCCTGGGCATCGAGGCAGCGCCTGACGGTACACTGCTGGTCGCCAATGCATATATCGGCATACAGCGCATATCACCACACGGCGACGTAACCGATCTTCTGACGGCGGTTAACGGCGAGCCACTTGCCTACGCCGACGATCTCGCCGTCTCCAGCACGGGGGTGATCTATTTTTCCGACGCGTCATCCAGGTTCGGGGCGAGCGAATGGAACGGCACCTACGAGGCCAGCCTGCTGGACATCCTCGAGCACGGCGGCCACGGCCGGGTGATCGAATTCGATCCGAGGAACGGCAATTCGAGAGTGGTGATCGAAGGCCTCAATTTCGCCAACGGCGTTGCTATCGCGCCCGACGATCGCTACCTGTTGATCGCGGAAACCGGGAGCTACCGGATTCTGCGCCACTGGTTGCAGGGACCGGTTGCCGGCTCCACCGAGGTGATTATCGACAATCTCCCTGGCTTTCCAGACAACATCAATAGCGGCAGCAAAAATCGCTTCTGGATCGGGCTTGTCGCACCTCGGAACGCGAAGCTCGACAGCCTGTCCGAGAAACCATTCCTGCGCAAGGTGATGCAACGGCTGCCTGCCTTTCTGCGGCCAGGTGCCGCCCCGTCATCACACGTCTTCGCGATCGACGGAGACGGCACGGTGCTCCACAGCCTGCAGGACCCGGCGGCCAGGTATCCCGCTACGAGCGGCGCCTGCGAAACCGGCCAGCGTCTCTACCTGACGCGTCTGTTCGGACACGAATTGCCTTACGTCGACGCCGGCTTGCTGAGGGATTAGCTCGGCGCTAGTCGAGACCGAGCGGGGCGAGACCCTGTCTGAAGGTGATGTCGACCGGGATGCCTGCCCTCGTAAGTCGATCCAGGTCTGCCTGCAGCCGGTCTCCGATGACGCCCATGGTTTCGGTGAGTTCGCTCGCACGCTGGTAGTCACCGTCACCCTGTAGCATCAGCAGCAGGCGTGACAGGTCGGTCATGGCCTGAGTCATGCGATCTGCGTCGACGCGGTAAGTGCCGAGTTCTGGATCGCGCACGAAAGCACCCTGCTCCTCGAAGAAGTTGAAGCGCACCATGTTCGCCTTGCCGTGGGCGCTTGCCGCGCCGAACCGGATCGACCGGAAGATGCCGGCCATGAACGTCACGTAATAATCCATGATGTCGGCTTCGCCGAGCTCACCCGCCTTGAGCAGCTCGATCACCATGTACAGGCCGAGGACGTCCGCCTTGCCCTCCTCCATGCTCGATGCAACGTCGAGCAGCGCTTCGCGGACCGTGCCCTTGCCGTTGATCGTGTTCTTGATACCCAGCCCGTGGGCGACTTCATGGAACATGACGTTGCTGAAAAACGCATCGAACGTGACGTGCTTGCGCTGCGCCTCGTCGATCAACGTGTCCGAAATCGGCAGCAGGATCTTCTCGAACTTGGCCTGCATCGCGTTCTTGAGCTGCAGCCGGCGCGTCCCTTTCTCGAGCTGCACCTTCTCGTCGTTGGGGAGGTTGATCGCGATCGTCTTGGATCCCGCGTTGCTGTGACCGGCATAGTAAACGACGTCATAAGCGTTGAGGTCGGAATCCGTGCCCGGCGTCTCCTGCTTGTACTCGGCCGGCACCGGCAATCCCTCCTGCAGCTCCGGCAGGAACAGGGCGAAACGGCTCAGGCGATCGCTCCATCCCATGTCCTTCACGAGCACGTAGGATTCATAGGCAGCCCGATATCCGAACAGCCGGTCTTCGTAAGTCTCTATCGGCCCGATGACGACGTCGATCTCGTTCGACTTGACGTCCATCCAGAACAGGTCGCTCGTCTGGAAATCGTCGCTGATCAGCGCCGCGGCCCGCAGCTTGAGGTAGGTCGCAAACGCCTGATCCTCGGCGAGATCGGCAGCCTCGCGCAGCAGTTCGGCGGCCTGCTGCAGCTCTTCCCTGTAGGCCACGTGGTAAGGAATCAGCACCAGTGCACCAGCGTCATCGCGGCGCACCAGTGAGTAAAGGCCCTGCTTGCCGGGGAGGTATGCGCTCTCGAATTCCTCCTTGCTCATGTCCGCCGGATAGAAGTTCGCACCGTGCGGCTTCGGACCGAAGCCTTCGATGAATGGCGCATCGTTGGCAAGGCGGTCCCACGGACCGTAATTCAGCTCGGCGAAGCGGCGCGCCTCGGCGTCTTCGAGCGACCCGAGCCAGTCCTTGTAGCCGTCATTGAAGGCCTGTCGCCAGAACAGGTCGTTCATAATCTTCGACGCCTCGATGAGCACGGCAATCATTTGGCGCTGGCTTGCGCTCAGGTGGCCGAGGTCGGTGGTCAGTTCGAACTCGGCATAGATCTGCGGGCGCGGCTCGACCGACTCCACGCTGGAAACGACCTGTTCGGGCGGCGTTTCCGCTCCACAGGCAGCAAGCAGTATCGTCGGGACGAGGACGCGCGCGAGGCGCTTCAACATCGATGCGGTCACGTTGAATCCTTTCTGAAAGCGGGCCGGCAATTATTGCACACGCTGCATCCGGATAGCGCCCCTCGCCGGCCGCGCTACAGATCGACGAGTTCGATGTCGTCGGCCTCGAGATCCTCGCCCATGAAGCGGCCGCCGACGCGCGCGAAGCGGCTCGCGCCGTCGGTCGCCATCAACTGCAGCCGGCCTTGGCCGTCCTGGTCGTTGAGCAGGTCGTGCTCCTCGAGCATCTCCGCCGCAACGGCGGCCGTCGTACTCGCGGAATCGACGATCACGGTTCGCGCTGCGACGACCTGCCGGATCGCAGGCCGCAGCAACGGAAAATGGGTGCATCCGAGGATGATGCTGTCGGGCTCGAATGCAAGTTCAACCAGCGGTTCGAGGTAGCGGCGAATGATACTCTCTGCGATGCTGCCTTCCGTCCAGCCCTCTTCCGCCAGCGACACCATCAGTTCGCACGCGAGTTCGCGAACTTCCGCGCGTGCGTCTCGCCCCAGGATCGCATGGCGATATGCGCCGAAGCGAACCGTCGCTTCGGTAGCCAACACGAGGTGCCGGCCGCCCGGACGAGCGCTGACGGCTGCAACGGCGCCCGGCTCGACAACGCCGATAACGGGTACCGGCTTCATCTGTTGACGAAGCGCGTCGAGCGCCACCGCCGATGCCGTGTTGCAGGCTACAACGAGCAACTTGATGCCGCGTTGCGTGAGCTTGGCGGTCGCCTGCCCTGCATAGCGGCTGATCGACGCCGGACTCTTGGTACCGTAGGGCAGCCGCGCAGTGTCACCCAGGTAGACAAGGTCTTCTCGCGGCAACGCCCGGCGCAGCGCGCGGACCACGGTCAGACCCCCGACGCCGGAATCGAAGACACCGATCGGCCGGCGCTTGTCGTCTAATGCATTCACAGGCGCATTGTGCCAGAGTAAGGCGTGCAAAAAATTCTGTATGCTGTTGGCGCATTCGTCGCCGTGCTAATCATAATCGGGTTCCTGCTACCACGGCACAGCCGCGTCGAGGTGAGCGCGCTCGTCGATGCGCCACCGGCAACCGTGTTCGCCCTCGTCAACGATTTTCGCCGCGTGGACTTGTGGGCGCCGCGAACGGCAACCGACCCGAATGCGCGGGTCATCTTCTCGGGCCCGCCACGGGGCGTAGGCGCAACGGTCACATGGGACGGCGTCATCGCCGGCAGCGGCACGCAGACCATCGTTGAAAGCCGCCCTTACGAGCACGTTGCCACCGCTATCAACCCTGGCGAGGCTGGTGAAGCGCATACCTGGTTCAACATCGGGCGCGAGAAAGGCGCGACGCGGGTGACCTGGGGATTTGCGCACGACCACGGCCTCAACCTGGTCGGCCGATACTTCGCGCTGCTGCTGTCGGGCGTAGTCAGGCGCGAATTCGAGACCGGCATCGCTGCACTCGAAGAACTCGCCGAATCGCTTCCGCCTACCGACTTCGGTGAGCTTCGGGTCGAGCACCTCGTCGTGGATGCACTGGAGGTCGCCTACCTGCCGACGACATCGGCGCCGGAACCTGCGGCGATCTCGGATGCCATGGGGAAAGCCTACTTCGCGATACTGACCTTCATCGACGCACACGGCCTGGCCGAGACCGGCGCGCCGATGTCCATCGTGCGCGGCTTCGCCGGCAGCCAGCTCCGTTTCGATGCCGCGATACCCGTGCGTGGCATCACGGAGGCAACACCGCGCGCCGGCACCGCGGTCAGGCTTGGACTCACGTACTCAGGCGCGACGATCCGCATCCGCCATACCGGTTCCTACCGCCAGCTCGGCGCGACCCACCGCAAGATTGCGGCTTACCTTGCTGCTCTCGGCCTCGAGCGCAACGGCGACCCGTGGGAGACCTACATCAGCGATCCGACCCGCGTACCCGAGGCGGAACTCCTCACCGACGTCTACTACCCGGTCCGGGACGACTAGCGATCGGTCCCTCGACGCGACCTCTGCTTTTGACGGGTAGCGCCATTCGGGGACACTTGCGCGCAGTTCCCGATTTTTGTTATAAAAAACCTGCGCAGGTAACTGAAAGTTCTAGGAGGAACGTTACGGCCCCCTCGGAGGCCGGTGACTACAGGACGTAGTCGGGTCAGCAAGCGTAGCAAGCCGCTGAGAGGTGAAAAGAGCGGCACAACAAGAAAACGAACGCTGGAGTGGAAATGACCTACCACGTCGACCGCTTTAACGCCGCGGTGTCGGTGCTCGCTGGCGATGGCCACGTAAAACAAAGACTTATAAAGGCCTACAGGGACAATCTGGACGATATTGCCGCAGAGGACCTCCCCCGGGAGTTGCAGCAGTCGTTTCGCGAACTGCAGTCGCGACTGCACTGCATCGCGCCGCTGAACGGCGAGGGGCCGGTCTGTGCCTCGGTCCGCAAGATGTCGGTCAAGGACGCCAGCGAGTGCGCCGTAGCCGTCGTTGCCCTTTATGGCGACATCATTCGCCTGGCCGAGAACATGCAGGACCCGCTGCCGATTCAGGGAGACGTTGCACAGATCCCGCCGTTTCTCGTCAAGTCGATTTCCTGATGTGCACGGGCCGGCGTTGCCACCCGCAACATTTACCCGGCTTTCCTGAACTCCAGCGTCCAGTGCTCGTCTCCCAGCTCGCGCCGAGCCGTGTGCAGCGGCTCAGCCTGGGCAGTCTCCCATTCCGTCGCCAGTGTTTCCGACATTACGTAGCCGCGGTGTGCCGCAAGCGCGCGTTCGATACCGTCTGAACCGCTCACGCCGAGCACGATGCGGTCCGAGACCTCGAGACCGGCCTGCTTGCGCGCATCCTGCACCGAGCGCACGATCTCGCGCGCCATACCCTCCTCGACGAGATCCTCGTCCAGGCTCGTATCCAACGCCGTCAGGTAGCCGCCGTCTTCGCCGCAGGCATAGCCCTCCGCGGACTCGGTCTCGATCAGGACGTCGTCGCCCCCGAGTCCGAGTTTCTCGCCGCCGGCCTCGATTTCGAAGGTTTCACCGCGCGCGACGGCACCGGCGACAGATGCACCGTCGGCTTCCTCGAGCGCCTTCCTGATCATCGGGATGAGCTTGCCGTAACGCTTGCCCAGCACCGGCAGGTTCGGCTTGATCCGGTAACTGACGAGCCCGGCATCACGCGCGATGAACTCGATTGCCTTGACATTCAATTCCTCGAGAATCTGCTCCTGGTGATCCTCGAGCGCCTCCGCGGCCTCGTCGCTGGGCGCACGTATCAGGAGCCGGGACAACGGCTGCCGGGTACGAACCCCCGACTGGCCGCGTGCTGCTCTTGCAAGGCCGACGACCTTCTGCACGACGCCGATGTCATGCAACAATTCGTCATTCTGCCAGGCCGGATCGGCTTCTGGCCAGGGGACCATGTGCACACTGTCCGGTGCAGCGCTGTCGATGCTCCTGACCAGGTTCTGGTAGACGTGCTCCGCGAGGAACGGCACGAAAGGCGCCATCAGTTCGTGAGCCACCTTGAGGCACTCGTACAGCGTGAGGTACGCCATGTGCTTGTCGTCGAGATCGGTCGACTTCCAGAAGCGGCGGCGATTACGCCGCACGTACCAGTTGCTGAGCTGATCGATGAAGGACTCGATCGCCTCACCAGCCATCTTCGCGTCGTAGTCGTCCAGCGCATCCGTAACGGTGGTTATCGTGCGGTGCGCGAGCGCGAGTGCCCAGCGGTCGATCTCGGGCCGCGCCTGCACTGGAACGTGCTTGGAGAGGTCGACGTCGTCCAGGCGCGCGTACAGCACGAAGAAACCGTAGGTGTTCCAGAACGTATTGATGAAGGAACTCGCCACGTCGGCGACGATTTCGACCGAGATGCGTTTCGGCATATCCGGCGACAGCCGCGCGAGGAAATACCAGCGCAGCGCATCCGCGCCGACGGTGTCGAATACGTCATAGGGGTTGACGATGTTGCCCAGCGACTTGGACATCTTCTTGCCGTCCTTGTCGACGATCAGGTTCAGGCAGATGCAGTTCCTGTAGGCAACACTGTCCGAAACGAGCGTGGCGATCGCGTGCAGCGTATAGAACCAGCCGCGCGTCTGGTCGATGGCCTCGCAGATGAAATCAGCCGGGAAATGTTGTTCGAAGATGTCTTGATTTTCGAACGGGTAATGCCACTGCGCGTACGACATCGCGCCAGAGTCGAACCAGCAATCGATCACTTCGGGCACCCGCCGCCACGTCTTGCCATCCTGATCGAACGTGATGTCGTCTACGGCAGGCCGGTGAAGGTCGAGTTCGCTGAGTGACTGGCCCGAGAGTTTCTCGAGTTCCGCTACGGATCCGACGATCTTGTAGTTGTCCTCGCCGTCTGTCCAGATTGGCAGCGGCGTTCCCCAGAATCGTTCGCGCGACAGCGCCCAATCGACGTTGTTCTCCAGCCAGTTGCCGAAGCGGCCGTCGCGGATGTGCTCCGGCACCCACTTGATCGTCTGGTTGAGCTCGCTCATGCGCTCGCGGAACCGTGACGTGCGGATGTACCAGGCGTTCTTGGCGTAATAGATGATCGGATCGCCCGTTCGCCAGCCGAACGGATAATTGTGCACGTAACGCTCGGCACGAAACATCATGCCACGATCCTTCAATATCCTTATCAGCGGTTTGTCGGCGTCCTTGAAGAACATGCCGGCCACCGGTTCGACGGCATCGATGAAATTGCCGTCGAGCCCGACGCCGTGCACAACCGGCAGACCGTGCTGCTGTCCGAAGGCAAGGTCGTCGACGCCATAGGCCGGCGCCGTATGCACTATGCCGGTACCGTCTTCCGTGCTGACGAAATCGGCAGGGAGCACCTGGAATGCATTGGGCGCGTCGACCTCGAGGTAGTCGAAAAGTTGCTCGTATCGCATGCCGACGAGTTCGCTGCCCTTCACGGTCTTCGTGACGGAGTGCTCGACATCCCTGAACACCGATTCGCGCAGCGCCTCCGCCACGATCAGCGTCTGCCCGCCCGATTCGCAGTAGCTGTAGTCGATATCCTCGCCGACGGCCAGCGCGAGATTGGACGGCAGCGTCCAGGGGGTCGTCGTCCAGACCAGGATGTAGGTGTCTTTTTCTCCGACCACCTTGAAGCGGACCGTGATCGAGGGATCCTCGGTTTCCCTGTAGCCGAGCGCCAGTTCGTGCGACGACAGCGTGGCACCGATGCGCGGGTCGTAGGGCACGACCTTGTAGCCGCGGTAGATCAGGTCCTTGTCGAAGATGATCTTGAGCAGGTTCCAGACCGACTCGATGTAGCTGTTGTCGAGCGTGTAGTAGGCCTCGTCGAGGTGCACCCAGAAGCCCATGCGCTCGGTCATCTTCTCCCAGTCGCCGATATAGGTCATGACCGATTCGCGGCACAGGCGCGTGAATTCGCCGATGCCGACCTTTTCCTCGATCTCGTCCTTGTCGTAGCTGTCGATCCTGCCCTCTTTCTTGAGCAGCTTCTCGACCTCGTGCTCGACGGGCAGTCCGTGCGTGTCCCAGCCCGCCTTGCGCGGAGCATAATAGCCGCGCATGGTTTTGTAGCGCGGGAAGATATCCTTGAAAGCCCGCGCAAGCACGTGGTGAATGCCGGGCTTGCCGTTCGCGGTAGGCGGCCCTTCGTTGAAACTGAACCGTGGGCGCCCCTCGGACATGGCCAGCGTTTGCTCGAAGGTGCGGTGCTCGCGCCAGAACGCCAGCACCTCCTCTTCGAGCGCAGGACCGTCATAACGACTCGATACTTCCTTGAAACTCAAACCATCTTCTCCCGTCTTGGACGTTTAGGAGCGGGCTCGGGCCCGCGACCAACCGCGGTTCGAGAACCGCTCCCACGGTCGGCACCTTCTCTGCAGGAGCACTTCTTGAAGCGCGATAACAGTCGCAGTTCCAGAGACGCTCTGACAAAAACCAAAACGCCCCGGGCGCATCGGCTGCGCCCGGGGCGACAGAAATCATCGCGGTACCACCCGGCTTCGTGGCCTTGGCCACCTCGTGGACCTCCTGGTCCGTCGTCCGTGTCGTGGACCACCCGGCTATGTCTACTGGGGCCCGTCGCGTGCGGCCCGTTCGGATAGCGACTCCGGGGTGATATTCAGCGGATTCCGGGCCCGGGGCTCGCACCATCCCCCGGTCGCTCTGGCCTGAGTGGCCCGCCTGTTCGTCCCCATCGACGTCTTGCCGCGAAAATTAGCGTCTGGAGCCCTAAAACACAAGCTTGGGAGCCCCTGTACCGGCAAGATCGGGCAGATGACGTTAGGATGGGGGTGATATGAACTCCATGAAACGAAAATTAGAGAATATGCGGCAGGAACTGGTGAGCATTGCGGATTCCGGCGACGACCCGGCGGCTGTCGTGCAACTCGACCAGACAAAGGTCGGCAGGCTGTCACGCATGGACGCCCTGCAGGCACAGGCAATGGCAAAAGCATCCGGGGAACGGCGCGCCGCCCAGCTGCGCGAGATCGATGCCGCCTTACGGCGCATCGACGAAGGCAGCTACGGCGACTGCCAGCGCTGCGAAGAAGCGATCAACCCGCGGCGCCTTGACGCCGATCCCACGGCGCGTCTCTGTATCGACTGCGCGAGCAACAGCGAGTGACGGATATGCTGGTCCCCGCATTCCCGGAGCCGGTGTTTATCGAGGCCAACGGCATCCGCATGGCGGTCTACGAACAGGGCTGGGGCTCACCGGTTGTCCTGTTACACGGTTTCCCGGAGCTGGCCTTCTCATGGCGTCACCAGCTCCCAGCGCTCGCTGCAGCCGGGTTTCGCGCGATTGCGCCGGATCAGCGGGGCTACGGCCGCACCGATGTTCCGCGCGACGTGCGTGACTACCGTGTCGAGGAACTGATCGCCGACATCCACGGCCTGCTGGACGCCCTGGAGCTCGGTTCCGCAAGTTTCGTTGGGCACGACTGGGGAGCATTGGTCCTCTGGCAGATGGCGATGCGGGCGCCGGAGCGCATCGACCGGCTCGTCATACTCAACATCCCGCACTACCCGCGATTGCCGGTCGACCCGATCGAGGTCATGCGGAAGCGTTTCGGCGACGATTTTTACATCGTCAATTTCCAGGACTCGGGCGAGGCCGACGCGGCATTTGCCCGCGATCCCGCGCACTTCTTCGACGTGATGATGCGGCGCGGGCAGATATCCCGCGATCAGTTCGACCAGTTACCGGCCAAGTTGAAGTCGCTGAGCCTCCTCAGGGTCATGGCACGCGGCCAGGCCGGTGGCGAGCCCCTGCTGACAGATGCGGAGCGCGACTATTTTGCCACCGCTTTCGCAAAGACCGGGTTCACGGGCCCTATCAACTGGTATCGCAACTGGACGCTCAACTGGGAAACGCAGGCGGGCTTCGACGAGCGCATCAGAATTCCGACACTTTTCATCGGTGCCGATGACGACGTCGTCATCGCGCTGGAGCACATCGAGGCAATGAAGCCGCTGGTCGACGATCTCGAGGTTCACATGCTCCGGCACTGCGGGCACTGGAGTCAGCAGGAGCAGCCCGGCGAAGTGAACCGGCTGATGATCGACTGGTTGCAGCGCCGATCGGACTGACGGGGCTTCAGTGCAGAGCCGGTGAGATCACCGCGTCGTTGCCCTCGCCGAACATGGCACGGTCGAACGCATTGACCAGCGTGTCCTCGTCCTGCGCGCCGATGACGAGCAGCCGGCGGTTTAACAGGAAACCCGGCACGCCCGCGATGCCGCTCGACCGGACCCGCGCCTCACGAGAGAGGACGATCTGGCGCACGCCGTCATCGTCCATCACCCGCTCGATGTCCGCGAGCAGCAAGCCGTGACGACTGCCCAATTCGGCGAGGATCTCCCGGTTACCGATATCCTCGCCGCGACGGAAGAACGCGCCCATGAGCTCTTCAGCCAGCGCACTCTGGTTCTTGCGCTGCGTCTCCGCGAGGTACATGAGCTGGTGAGCGAGCAGCGTATTCGGAACCTGCCGAATCCGGTCGAAGCGCAGATCGATGTTTTCTCGGCGGGCGTCGGCCGAGAGCTGATCGAGTACCGGCCGGACGTTTTCAGGGCTGCCGAAGCGCATCGACAGGTAGTCCTCGAGCGACATGCCGGTGTCGGGCATGTCGGGGTTCAGCTGGTACGGATACCAGCTGACGTCGCTCGGTCCCTGCACCGCCTGCATCGCCTGGTCGAGGCGGCGCTTGCCGATGTAGCAGAACGGGCAGATCAGGTCGGCGATGACCTCGACATGCAGCACAGCCGCCGGCCGCGGCCGCTGTTCGGGACCGGTCGGTCGGGTTCTGGCAAATTGCTGGAACGACTCGCTCATCTGACCTCCTTCTCCATGCCATGAGAGGTGGTGGTGGCTGTCCCGATATCAAGCTTAATGGCGCCACCTGAACCGCCCCTTAATGAGTTGGAGCGCCCACGACGAAGATTCGCGGAACTTGGCGCCGCCGACACGACACCGTATCCGTAACAAGTTGTAGCAGTCGCTACGAGCGGCGTCCGGATGTGCAATATTTCCCCCCTGGACCCGGTCTAATCAATACGGACCGAAGAAAGGAGAGAGCGTTGCTGATCCGCAAGCCATCGGATATCCGCCCGACGGAGATCACGAGCAAGGAAAACTATCTCAACCGCAGGCAGTTCATGGCCGCGGGTGCCGCGGCGGGCAGCATTGCGCTCGCCTCCCCGGCTCTTGGTGCGGTGGTACCGCGCGGCGAGTTCGCGAAGCTGGCGAACGTGCGCAAGAGCGAGTACAGCACGGACGAGCCGCCGACAAGCTACGACGACGTCACCACGTACAACAACTTCTGGGAGTTCGGTACGGCCAAGGACGACCCCGCGCGGAATTCGAAGGATTTCGAACCGCGTCCCTGGCGCATCACGGTGGACGGGCACGCCGAGAAGACCGGTTCGTTCCATTTCGACGACTTCATCAAGCCGTTCGACCTCGAGGAGCGCATCTACCGGATGCGCTGCGTCGAGGCCTGGTCGATGGTGATCCCGTGGGTCGGGATTTCGCTGGCCGACGTCGTGAAGCACTACAGGCCGTTGTCGAATGCCAGGTATGTCGCTTTCGAGACCCTGCACGACCCGGTGCGCATGCCCGGCCAAAGGCGGCCGGCCCTCGAGTGGCCATATCGCGAGGGGCTGACCATGGCAGAAGCCACCAATCCGCTGAGCATACTCGCCGTCGGCCTATACGGTGAGGCGCTGCCGAACCCGAACGGCGCGCCGATCCGGCTGGTCGTGCCGTGGAAGTACGGCTTCAAGGGCATCAAGAGCATCGTGCGCATCAGTTTCGTCGAGGAACAGCCGGAAACCAGCTGGAACATGGCGCAGCCGTGGGAGTACGGCTTCTACGCCAACGTCAATCCCGAGGTCGATCATCCGCGCTGGAGCCAGGCGCGGGAGCGGCGCATCGGCAGCGGACGATTCGTCAGCAAGCAACCGACGCTGATGTTCAACGGCTACGGCGAGCACGTCGCGCACCTCTACAGCGGCCTCGACCTGCGCAAAAACTACTGAGCCTTGAACACGCTCACGCAGATTCGCTTCATCTGGAAGCCGGTCGTCTTCGTGGTGTGCCTGTTGCCTGGGCTGATGCTGCTCGGCGACACCTTCGAGATTACCGGCGCCCTCGGCGCCAACCCCGTCGAGGAAATCCAGGACCGCCTGGGCAACTGGGGCCTGCGGTTCATCATGATCGCGCTGGCCGTCACGCCGCTGCGGCGGCTCACCGGCTGGAACTGGCTGCAGCGATTCCGGCGCATGCTGGGCCTGTACGCGTTCTTCTATACGTTCCTGCACTTCCTCGTCTGGCTGATCCTCGACCAGGGCGTACTCTGGTCGGCGATCATCGAGGATATCGCCAAGCGGCCGTTCGTTACGATCGGCTTCGCGGCGCTGCTGATCCTGGCCGCGATGGCAGTCACATCGACGAACGGCATGCGACGCCGTCTGGGCCGGCGCTGGCAGCAACTGCACTACGGGGCCTACGCCGCGGGCATTCTCGGCGTCTGGCACTACTGGTGGCAGGTGAAGAACGACATCCGCGACCCGCTGATCTATGCCGTCATCCTCTCGGCATTGCTCGGCCTGCGGCTGTGGTTCCGATATCGCAATGCCGCACGGCGGCGCGCACCGGCTGCCAGTGCAGCAAATGGTCGAGAAAAACGATGAATGCCGCGGAGAAAACGATGAATGCCCGCAGCGGCTTGTCTGGCAAGATGTGTGCGCGCGGCACACCGTCGCCTGCCGCACAGGCGAGCCGGCGATTCGCAATCGTGTCCCGGGAGTCTTGAAAGCACCGCTGTCGCCATCATCTCTCGTGCCAGTTTCCCATTCGGAGTTTCGACTATGTTCAAACGCGTAATGCTGTTCATCGCCACCAACCTGGCCATTTTGCTCGTCCTGAGCATCGTGCTGAGGCTGCTGGGCATCGATTCCTATCTGGACGAACAGCAGGTCGGCATCAATTACGAGGCCCTGCTCGTGTTCTCGCTGGTACTCGGTTTCGGCGGCTCTTTCATCTCGCTGGCCCTCTCGAAGTGGATGGCCAAGCGCTCAACGGGCGCCCGGGTCATCACACAGCCGCAGAACTCGGCCGAGTCCTGGCTCGTCGCCACGGTCGAGCGGCAGGCGCGGGAAGCCGGCATCGAGACGCCCGAGGTGGCGGTCTACGACTCCCCGGACATGAACGCATTTGCGACCGGCGCCCGCCGTAACGCGGCGCTCGTCGCCGTCAGCACCGGACTGCTCCGCGGCATGCCGAAGGAAGAGGTAGAAGCTGTCTTGGCACACGAAATCTCGCATGTTGCCAACGGCGACATGATTACGCTGACGCTCGTCCAGGGTGTCGTCAACACGTTCGTCATCTTCCTTTCCCGCATCGTCGGTCATTTCGTCGACCGGGTCATCCTGCGTAACGAATCCGGGTACGGTATCGGCTACTTCGGCGCCGTGATCGTCGCGCAACTTGTGCTCGGTATCCTGGCCAGCGTCATCGTCATGTGGGTCTCGCGCCAGCGCGAGTTCCGCGCCGACGCGGGCTCGGCCAGGCTAAACGGTCGCGAGCCCATGATCCGGGCGTTGCAACGGCTCGAATCCAACGTGCCGTCGCAGCTACCACAGGAAATGCAGGCGTTCGGCATCTCGGGCGGCAAGAGCGGAATGATGAAGCTGTTTTTGAGTCATCCGCCAATTCCGGAACGCATAGAGGCACTGCGGCGCGCCTGATTCCCCCACCTCTCGAATCAAAGCCGGGCGCTGCCCGGCTTTTTCGTGCTCGGGTCACTCACGCCCTGTAAAAGCGCGCGCTCAATTAGCCGGCTCAGCAGCGACGCCAAACGCGATCGCAAACTTCCATTCGGTCAGGGCGGAGGTCCGGGATATCGCCTGCTTCTTGACGTTGTCGAATTCGTAGCTCGCCTTACCCGATGTCCCTGCCAACATCTCGGTAGCGGCTGATCTGAGCGTCTCGCTTCCCAGTTCCCGCGGGTCGAGGAAATGTCGATCCGTTTTGCGGTGAAGCGTGGTCAGACCATTCGGCGCTAACGCGAAAAAGGAGATCCCCGGGCGAAGATCGAGAGCGGCACTGATCTGTTCGGACAGCATGTCGAGAAAAGGCGACACTCCCACGGCGCCGACAATCTTGCCATCCACGTCGATCGGAACCGCGATGATTGCCGAACGCTGCCCCGTAGCCTTACTGATCACCAGAGCGCCGGCATTCCGGCTCCGTATCACGGCAAAAAAAAGCCCGGCCGAAGCCGGGCTTTTTGTCGTGCGAGAGGGGTGGCTTACATCATGCCGCCCATGCCGCCCATGCCGCCCATGTCGGGCATCGCAGGCGCTTCTTCCTTCGGCACCTCGGCAACCATGGCCTCGGTCGTCAGGAGCAGTCCGGACACGGACGCAGCATTTTGCAGCGCATGCCGCGTTACCTTCGTCGGGTCGAGGATACCGGCCTCGATCATGTCGACGTACTCGCCGGTGGCCGCGTTGTAGCCGTAGTTGCCCTTGCCTTC
>JABAHR010000113.1_pt2 | contig 28820 bp, 34 predicted proteins | sample 7062101 | NCBI WGS metagenome assembly JABAHR01 (sample SAMN14534553, study PRJNA622989) | marine sediment metagenome | biome: marine biome [ENVO:00000428]; feature: marine pelagic biome [ENVO:01000023]; material: deep marine sediment [ENVO:00002113] | place: India: Gulf of Kutch | collected...
AAGGCGCCTGTCGGAGGTTCGAGTCCTCCCACCGCCACCATTTATTTCCATTTTATTCCAATTTTTTCCACTGCAAACTTTATTGTTAATGATTGTTTGCCATGTTTAAGATAATAAAACACCAGCTACATTTTTAAAATTAACATAGTTATTTAAGGAAAAAATGCTATAGACTGACTTATGTCTGTAAATATTTTCTCAAACTGGCTGCACTCATTACACATATTTCATTTTGGGAACATTATTTATTTAATAATATATCAAGGTTACCTAAATACTTTCCTTTCATTTCGGTCTCGATACTCTTAGCTTCTTCTTTAGTTCCAAAGGCAGCCACTCCATGTCCCATTGGTGTAATTATTTTATTACTATGTACAAAGTGGGCTATATCTGTGTTGATCCAGTTTCTATGAACGTAATCCCTAACAAATACTGAAGATACACTACCATATTCATCTTTTTTTTGTTTTAAATGCTCTATCATACATCCTATATCATCGAACTTTTTTACACCGCCGTCGGATAATATATATTGCGCAGAGTACTGTTTTTCGCTTATTATCATCGAGCAGGCAGTACATAAGTCCTGTCCGTACTTTATCTCTTCTGGCTGTAGTTCACTTTCCTTAGAACATGATAATAGAAATAGGATAAACGAAATCAATATGGGATATTTCATATTTCTTCTCTTTTAAATCTACAAAAATAGAGATACGCAATTGTGAGCGGAACAACAGACCAGAGTGCAAGAACACCAGATAAAATTACAAGCGATCCGTATCTGCCCATTGTATTAAAAATATAAATACCCACTGGTCCCAGTATTTCAAAGCGTGTGCTGAGTACCAGTACTGAAAGTATTTTATAGACCTCGGTAGGATTAAAAAGAGTTATATAAAAAGTAGGTTCTATTCCAAGGTTAAATAAAATTACCGATCCAATTATACCAAGATCACTCAGTATGATGAGAAAGAACCAGACAAAAATGGCTATTCCTATGGACTTCGATATTTTTTTTGTGCATACAGAGATAAGTATTCCGATACTAAGTACGGATGATGCAAGAATAAGCGTAATCAGCAGATCTAAAATATACTTGCCTATATCAGAAGAGCCTGTCTTAAAGAATATCGCTATTCCACCCAGTGCAAATCCAATCGTAATGGTAAACACAAGTGAAAAAAACAGTCCCAAATATTTGCCTGCAAAAACCTCTTTTTTCCCAATGGGATGAGAAAGCAAATAATGCAGTGTGCCCCTTTCCCTTTCTGCTGATATGGTAATAGAACCCAGTAGAAGACCCATCAGGGGTATAAGCATGAGCGCAAGGTTTATGAGGCTTGCCGTAGTTCTGCCGAAGCCCGATATTTCAGAGTAGCCCAGATTCCTTGTTCCTACATATGAGAGCATAAAAGCGAGTATGGAAAAAGCGACTGTAAAAATAATAAACCAACGGTTTTGAAAGGATTCCTTAACTTCCTTTTTTGTAATAAGTAATATGTTTGTGCAGTTCATTTTTATGCCGACCTCATTATTTCATCCATCGATGGAGTTTCTATATTGATATCATTTATAGCAATGCCGCTATCGAATATTTTTTTGAGTGCCAGAGTCTTATCATCATTGTCAATGCTCACTAAAATTCCTGCCCCGTTTTTACTAATGTGATTGAATCCTGAGCTTTTAAGAATTTCTATGGTTCTTTGGTCATCTGTTTTATTCACTTTGACTATAATTTTTGTTTTAAGTCCGAGCTGCTGTGTGAGGTCACTTTCAGTGCTTTGCTTTATAACTCTTCCTTTTCTTAGTAGATACACCCTGTCTGCAAGAAACTGCACTTCATCCATACGATGTGATGAAAACAGCACTGTTTTTCCGGTATCTTTAAGTTTTTTAACAAGCTTCATTAGATCGAGTCTTGCTGATGCATCCAGGTTTGATGTGGGTTCATCGAGAATGAGTACCGAGGGGTCGGAAATAAGAGCAATAGCAAAGGAAAGACGCTGTTTTAATCCTCCCGAAAGCTCCGAAGTATGTTTGTTTTTGTGTTCTAAAAGACCTGAAATTTGTAAGGACTCATTGATTTTCTCATTACCAACTCTTCTAAGTATTCCAAAAAACGATATTAATTCGTCTACCTTCATGTCATAAAAAACAGGTTCTTGCGGAATGTATCCGATATCAAACCTGTGTTCAGTTGATCCCGGTTCTATTATTATGTTGTTTATTTTAATCTGCCCGGAGTATTCCAGCATGCCGAGTATGCATTTAATGAGGGTACTTTTGCCGGCACCATTTTCACCGAGCAGACATACAGATTCTCCATCTGCTACAGAAAGCGATACGGAGTCCAGAGCCTTAAAATTCCCAAATGATTTTGTAAGTTCATTTATTTCTATCAATAATCTGCTCCTTGTACGGTCTAATCAATATTATAAGAGTAATAAGGGGACAGACTATAAGAATAAAATATGCAATTAGTACTCTTATATTAAATTTTATTATAATATCTGACTCTAAAAGATTCTCAGTGGGGGAAGTAAGAGGGTATTCATCTTTTAGTTTCGGGGCAGGCTTAAAAACCGGAAACGCTTTTGCGGCAATGTCGAGTGCTTGTGTAACGGGGCTGTGAATAAACACCCTTAAGACTGAATTGCGGTCCATCATATTTTCAAACAGGCTCTCTGCAACATAGGGAAAATCCCCTATTCCGTCACTGTTTTCATCATACCCTTTATAGTCACTCCAGTAGTTTCCTCTGCTTTGTTCAAACCACTTATTACCCTTAAGAGAGCCACCGCCTCTGACCTCTACCTGTTCGTTATTATCTATAAAATTATTGCCGATAATTGCGTTTCTTTCTATAGAGGGCATAAGCGAAGCCCCAATATCATTAAAAGCTATTTTGTTTCCCTCAATAGTGTTCCACACATCAAAAGAAGTGGGAGTATTGTCCATATATATTCCCACACGGTTATCAATAAACTTATTGCCCACGGCTGTTACAAGGTCGAGGTCTTTAAAACCTACCCCGTAACCGCTTGCAACACCCTGGTTTTGAATGAAGGTGTTATTTTCAAACCGAATGTTTTTGCTGTACATAAGAAAGCCGCCTACGAGGTTTGCCCTAAAGATATTGTTCTTAAATATATTATTGTTGCTGTACATATAGTGCAGACCATATCTTCCTTCTTCTACGATATTATCTTCGATCACCGTATCTCCCGACCACCACATAACAAGGTCTCGTGTTTTACTTATTTTGTTGCCTTTAATAGCAGTACCAGAGCTGTACCAGAGCCTTATGCTGTCTCCCCTATCGGGCAATGGAAGATCCTTGCCTGTTATTATGTTATTGAGTACTAAGCAGTCTGGTGAGTTTTTAAGGTAGATACCAAAAAGCACATTTTTTATTATATTGTCTTTGATCACAGAACCTGCTGAGTTATCAAGAACAACAGCGGAATCTTCAAGGTTTAGATTGCTGCCTGTATTAGAGATATGAAAACCTTGTATTGTTACATTTGGAGCACTAACACTTATAATTGTACCCTTTCCATCTCCGATTATCTCAGGGCTGTTTTTGCCGATCAGTTTAATTTCTTTGCCGATTAATAATTTCTCTTTATACACTCCTCCATCTACAATGATGGAATCACCATTTTGTGCCTGAAGTATGGCTTTAGAAATTGAGTTAAGATTACCACCCGGTGATACGGCATATGTGTTGGCGTTTGCGGATATACTGCCTGAAACAATAAGCATAAAGGCATAAATATATAGTTTCATAATATCACCGATTCGGATTAAATCCTACTGCTAACTGCTATTCATTCTTAATCCTTGCTTCTATAAGAGGTTTATAAGCTTTTCGATGAAAGTAAAGTCCTGCAATAATCAAGATCGATGCAATTATTGACAGATACAGTCCGATTTCCCACTGAGCCGTAGTCTTAAACTGCGCTATTGTACTATCTCCAATAAGAGGAGGGACAAAAGGTTCAACTGAATTTAGAGGAGCATTTGGATCAAGGTTCGTTCCAAAATTTCTAAGCCAGTAATACAGATCACCAAGGAAGAATGCAGGAAATAATATCGCTGGAATCGTGAGAAACACGGCAACAGGGCTGTGAACGTATATTGCAGCCACCGTAAGCAGTACCACACCAACTATTAGCGCAATGCTCAAAGTCCTTTCAAGCGGTGCAGCCTCTTTCATTGATTTCATACCTATGTAGTGATTGAGTATATCAAGTTCCTCAATATCTCCGGCAGCACGGTTTACATAGAGTTGTGCTTTTAACCCACCGGGATATTGAGGTGCGAATAGTGTGAGCTTCCAGTAGGGAAGAAATATAGAGATTAGAAGCAAAACTGCTGCTGTTACCATTAATATGGTTGGGATAAGGAACCTTTCCCTCTCTTTCTGCCAGAGTTCATTTGGTATACGTGGCCCTAATATTAGTTCATTCTCGTTCATTATATATCCTCCATCTCCTTTAATGGTGTATAGTTACTGTCCTGTGAGAATGCGTCTAGCATTAAGCCCGGCGGTTGCAGCCTTTACATAATACTGCCAGGCCATGTTAAATTCATACGAAGCTGTTTGGAATTCATTTTTTGCCAGCTCTTCATCGCCAGTCTTTAGCTTTTTATCACCTTCTCCAAGCTGAGCTACAGCATCATCAATCAGCTCCCTGGCATCCGCATTACCCTTATCGCCTATTTGAGTAAGCTCTTCATAAACAGCTAATACTTTTGCTCTTGTGTCAGTTGCCTGCTTTTGCCATGAAAGCGCACTGTCTTTGAATGCATCATCTGCTGAATTAACAGGTATAGCTAGCAACATAACAATCATAACTAATAAATAATTTGCTAATTTTAGGGTAGTCATTGTTTACACCTCCTGTTATTAAATATTTTACCCACGTACCACCTAGATATATGTATGGAGAGTTTAACAACAATAGGTGGTACGCGGCCGTGTATATAGCATTTATTGTTTTGGTTCTACAAGCAGATAACCTGCCATTTCCAGGTGTAATGCAGAGCAGAACTCTGTACAATAAAAAGGATATACACCGGGTTTATCGGCTACAAACTCAACCGTACTTGATTCCCCAGGCTCTAGACTAAGGTTGATATTATATCCATCTATAGCAAATCCATGAGTGGCATCCCTTGCCCGCTCAACGCTGGTAAGATGTATTGTGACGTTGTCACCTTCTTTAACCTTAATATGCTCTGGATTAAAATGACTCCTTATAGCAGTCATGTTCACTTCGACGTTGTTTCCATTTCTCACTACACCTTCCGATCCTACTTTTGCCGCATTTGGATCAACTGACATAGTTGAAGGATTGTATCCAACTTGAGGGTAAACAAGCCATGGGTTCAGTTTGTCTGCCTTTATCATTTGTACATAGTGAGGTTCTCCTATACCAATAGGCATATCATATAGCAGCTGCATTTTACTTCCTGAAATATCGATTAACTGAAAGTTTTGAGGATGCAGCGGCCCTACGGGAGTGAACCTGTCTATCGCCCATTTATTTAGTGATACACAGTACTTACCGTCAGGTGATACCGTATCACCCTCTGCACAAACGAGGTGTCCAATGTTGTAGTGTACAGGTATTTTCTCAACAAGCTTCCATGCTTTTTCACCCGAATGATATGGTTCTCCAAGTGTCCATTTAGCCATGGTGCTTTCTATAAAAACACTGGTGTATGCATTACCCTGATCATCGAACTGAGTATGCAGCGGGCCAAGACCAATCTCTAGTTGTGCGGCTTTTACGGCGTTAAAATCAAGAATTGGAACTCCAAAAGGATCCTTGCCTTCAAAATTCTTGATTGCAATCGCTTTTTGAATCTTGTCAAATCCAAATATAGTTGCATGGGTATCAAGCTTACCGGAGATTACTATATAGTTTCCGTCAGGTGATACGTCTGCACCGTGTGGGCTCTTTGGTTCGGGCACAAAATATAGCAGGCCTTCATCGATAGCTGTTTGCATGGAAATCACTTTAATACCCGAAATTGTCTTTGCTTTTCCTGCATTGACTACGGCTTCTGCTTTTTTCCAGTTTACTACATGCAGGTAATCCATATCTCTTTGTGATACTCCCGCTTCAAATGGCGGTTTTCCATCTCCAAAACCACCTGTTGCCATTTCACTGTTTAAAGATCCGCAAAACACCCAACCCTCGCTGACCTTTTTACCTGCATCACAAAGGTCTTGCCAGTACGGAGGTACTTCTATTTGGAATGATTTAGACATATCAATCCTTCCCTTTGTCCTGTTAAATTTGTAGAAACCAATCAAGCCTCTATATTTTTCTTTATACTCTTCCATAGGAGCATAGGAATGATAGGGAATTGGAGTTGCGTATTGAGCGCCCTGGATTACATATTCTGTATTAGGGGTTACAAATGTTGATCCGTGGTCCGAAATCATATTCGGGCTTTTGATCATTTGTTTAACCTCAAAATCGCGCAAATCTATTACGGCAATTCTCGCAGAAGCTTTATCGTTTATAAATAGAAACTGCCCGTCGTAATCACCATTTGTCTCAGACAGAGCCGGGTGATGAGTATCAGCCCAGGTTAGATCTCTGTTTTGTCCTATTGGCATGGATGCAGATTTTAATAATTCTGCTGATTCTTTCGAACCCGTTCCAAATCCCTGCCAGGGTTCAGGGGTGAATGCGGCGATAACTTTTAAAAGTCTCATCGACGGCACCCCAATTACGAGTACCTGACCTGAATGTCCTCCTGAGGAAAACATCAGATAGTCGTCATATTTTCCCGTGGGAACATAAGTCTTTAAAGCTGCACTAATATCTGCTGGTGAGAGACCTCTCTCCTTTGCAATTTCACCTGCAGACTGTGATAAGTTAGACTGTACGCTATCAGAAGTGACAGAAGTAAATACTAAAAATCCTATAGCTATCATCGCTATAGCAAACAGACTTAACATAAGTCCTCTTTTTTGTTTCATATCCTTACCTCCTTTAATTAAAATTAATCTTTAACCTGTTCATCAATTTTCTTAAAATAGATAATAAGCTGTTCTATTTGTTCATCATTTAATCCAAGATTGGGCATTGGAACGAAATATTCCTTAAGCATTTCCTTGGCAATGGGATCTGTGAAAATCATAGTGTCAGGGGATTTGAGCCATTTCTTTAACCACTGTTCTTCTCTGCGTTTTGTAACACCTAACAGATCGGGGCCGGCTAGCTTGCCACCTCCTAAGGTGTGACAGGCAGCGCAGCCATTGCTGTCGTATACGATTTTCCCTTTTTCGACAAGAGAATTATCCAAGGGAGCAGAATTATCTTCAGCGAATAATGAGGCTGAGAAAAATAGCGGAATAACAACTGCTAATGTAAGTACTGAAATTGTGTTTATGCATCTTGTCATTATCATTCATGTCTCCTTATGTGAATGTTTCAAGATTTTTATCTACACACTAATGATTAATGCAATAGATATGCCAAGGATAAAACCTCGTGTTTATAAGGATTATAAGAGAATCAGTTGTAAGGTGTCAGATTTTATGACAATAAGTTTGAGGTTTATAAAATGTCGAAGTGAGCGCCCACTCATATGATAAGGATTAACAAGAGACAGGGATATATATTTAATGAATACTCGGATCTAAGATTCTTAACGCAGCTTTTTTGGTTTTGGATGTTATTATTTTTTTGTCCATTTCAATAAGCTTTTTGTTCTAATATAGAATAGTCCTATTTTTCATGACTGTTATTAATGCTGTGCGGGATTATTGTATATTAATTTTTTAATTCTTTTTCCTTAAATTCAATCAGTAATTGAGGCTATTAAAATATCTTTATATTTATTTTTTCTTTCTTTAAAACATTTAATTCCATAGAAAGATTGAACAAGACTGAAAGTCTTCTTGCCGCATCTTTAATAAATTATTACTATAATTAATCTAATATTTATACTGCTCCACCTAATATAGCGTAAGAGCAGCTATCTTTGTCTTACCACTCAAACTACATTTGGCAACAATTGTAATCACATCTGCTAATTTAAAATGTACGGGATGGTTGTTTTGGCATGTATATTGCTCTTCTAAAACTAAACTAGAAATGTAAAGCAGTATCTTTATCGGAGGTGGTTTCTATGATCATTAAAAACTATATTTTATTATTTTTTCTAGTATTGTTGGTATTGCCCATTTCCTGTAAAGATGAAATCCCTGTTAAAGGCAGTTTCCCAAAAGATATTTCACTTGTGGATCATACCGGAAAAGAGTTCTTGTTTTCGGACCTCAAAGGCAAGGTGCTATTGGTTAGTTACATATATACAAATTGTCCGGATATATGCCATATAATAAATAAAAAAATGAATGTATTTAAATCACAGTTAGAAAGAGATTCAATCAGCAAGGACGTTGTGTTTGTTTCAATTTCCATTGATCCTCAAAATGATACGCCTGAAAAATTAAGAAAACATATCCATCAAATGAATTTTGATACATCAAACTGGTATTTTGTAACGGGAAATATTGGAAGCGTTTACAGGTTAATTGCTAACGCTGGGATATTCCCTGTTAGAGAGGCTAAACAAAATGACGCCGACAATGAAAATGCATATTTAAATTATATAATCTCTCATAGAGACAGAATAAGTTTAGTAGATAAAAACGGGAATATTAGAAAACATTACAAAGGAACAACCATGGATTCTGATATCATTCTAACGGATATGAAATCATTAATTTAGTTGTGAATATTATTAATTAATTCTATCCAGATATGATAGATTCTTTAAAGCTTATTTCTAAGCATTTTCTAATCACTAAAATTACTATATACTAATAGAAATTACGTAATTATGTTTAATTGAAGTTATACGTGCTTTAAAAGATTAATTCTGGGAGGATAATCATTAAAGAACGCAGAGTGCACCCAAGGGTAGAAATACGTGAAGATGTGATGTTTGGGCAGGATAAGCCCGATCGTTCCGGCAGATCAGAAAACCTTTCACCGGGTGGCATATGTATTATTTCAGATTCATGCCTGCCCCAGGGATCTTCCATTGTAATAGATATAAGTGTTAAGCACACCGTTACAGATGGCAGAGAAACGTGGGAGAATATCACAGTTTATGGCAAGGTCGTCTGGTTAGACAGTCCTCCGGGAACCTATCACAAAATGGGCGTTGAATTTAGCCGCCGCAATGAAAAACTGCATAGGATTTATGAGCTTAAGAAATCCGACTTATAGAAACAATTCTGTATTTTACTAAACTTTGAGTCTCTGTCGGTTATCGTGAATCTAAAATACAGAATATTGGGGTACACTAATAATATAATAAGTTAGTTAACAAATTAGGGAGATTAATATGTCAGAATTAAATGATTCAATTAGAGAATATTTAGCAGGCTGCCATTATGCCACACTTGCAACATTAAATGAGGACGGCTTTGTTCATCAAACTCCTGTGTGGTATCTGTTTGATGAGGGGAACTTTTATATATCAACAGGTTCATCTGGACGGAAGGCAAGAAATATCCAGCAAAGAAATAATACTACAATCATGGTGGACAGCAGAAGGAATCAGGGTCATGAACGCTGGGTGAGCGCTACTGGAAGTGCTGAAGTAATAAGCGGCGAAAAATCAAAAGAGATTAACTCAAAAATTATAAGCCGTTATCTTACAAAAGAAGGCCAGGATGATCCCAGAGTAGGTGGAGTGTTTGAAATGTCGGGTGATGCTACAATTTGCATTACTCCGGATTCATGGAAGGCATTTGAGTTCAGCACAGTCGACAAGCAGTATTTCGGCGGTATTTTAGGTGAAACACCTGATAAGTGGTTTAATGTTGTGGATTAATCTGAGTAATTAATGATTAATTAAATAGTGTCTGACATTTTTTACAGGATTATTAATTGGATAAAATTGAATTTGTTCATCTCTATGAAGTAGAAAAAGAGCAAATTATCAACCTTATGAATAATGAGGTGGTAGCCAAGCAGTTGCCATTACTTACTGAAGGTTTTTCGGTTGAAGACTGCCAAGACTTTTTAAAAGCAAAAAAGCAGCTTTGGGATAAACATGGGTTTGGCCCTTGGGCTTTTCTTATAAATGGTGAATTTGCCGGCTGGGGTGGATTACAACAAGAGCATGGGGAAATTGATTTTGCTTTGGTTCTCCACCCTCAATTTTGGGGCTGGGGGAGAAAGATATTCAATAAAGTCAAAGATCAGGCATTTAATGAAATGAACCTTAAATCAATAACCGTCTTATTACCTCCAGGCCGGCGAAATACAAAAGCTATAACTCGTTTAGGTTTTATTGACGATGGCCAGTTGAACATTAATGGAGTGATGTTCAAGAGATTCCGTCTTATTAAATCTCAACAATAAAAGATAATATAGGATGCTTATAAATACTGACATACACTATTTAAGCAGAAGAAAAGGATCCAATAATCTTAAATTCCTCACTACTCAAATAAGGATTTTCTGAATAGGCACATAATAAAATTATCATTTTTTTATATGCCCCTTTTCACCTTGCTTTTAAACCTCTTTTTATTCATTAGACACACTACTTGCTACTTTTACTTTGTTCCATTTTGTTGCTGCCACCGTTCCCTGCCATGCATAATCTATGGCCTCACCCAGTATTCTTGCAGCCTCTTGAGGGGCATGGAAACCCATTGAATTTTCGGCAGCTATGAAGTCCAGACGCCACTGGGCTTTGCGCTGCATATCAAGCGCTTCTTTTAACTGCTCATCTGTTGCGCCTTCAGCCCTCGCCTCATTAATAGCATCAAGTAGTGCCATAAGGGATGCTCCCCCGCGCTGCAGCAAATCAAAATTGCGCTGCTGTATGCCGTCCACACGTTCTTTTATTTCCTGTTCAGAAAATCTATGACAGGTCTGGCAGGCACGGTTAATATTGAGCAGTGGGCTTCTCACCCAATGATCCGATACCTTGGTGGCACCATCACGCATATAAGGCATGTGACAATCGGCACAACCTACTCCGCTTCGAGCATGAATTCCCTGGCTCCATAACTCAAACTCGGGGTACTGCGCCTTAAGAATCTTTGCTCCTGTTTCTTTGTGTTTGTAATCATAAAATTCACTTCCGTCACTAAAAGTAATTTCGTCCCAGAACTTCTCCTGATCCTCTACCTTGAGTCCGTTACCCCAGGGGAAGGTTAGTTTCATTTTTCCGCCGCAGTAATATTCCACATGGCACTGCCCGCATACATAAGAGCGCATTTCCGACCTGCTCGCATCGTTGTTGGGATTGTATGGTTTACTTTTTGATCCTTTTCTCCACTGCTCAATAGAAGGCAGGTGAGGCGTTGGAGCATCCGACTCGGCCAGAGCCTGTATACCCTGAATAAAACCCGGTCTTGTAACCCGCAGCTCCATGGTTTCGGGAGAATGGCAATCAACGCATGAAACGGGGTTTCCATGACCCATGTCGTGTAATTGTTTATTAAGCTCTTTATACGAATATTTATACGTCTGCTCGAATCCCTTTATTACATCGCCGTTTCCAAGCTTTTCGTAGAGCGGCATGATTGAAGCGTGGCAGTGCAGGCATGATCCTGACTGTGGTTTTGTCTGACGCTCGGTTTGTTCCTGATCTTCCAGCATATAGGCATGACCGCGGCGGTCTCTGTAATCGATAGAAAAAGCGTAACCCTTGAACATTCGCTTGAGCCATGGGTCCCTTTCTATTTTCTGTTCTGGCAGTGCTTCGCTTCCTCCATGACCTCCAAAACGCGTACGAGTCGCAACACTGGTCTTCTTATATGAATCGTACTGCTTGGGCCAGTTGATTTTCCACTTTTCAGGGTCGGTATCAGTTTCTGTAACTTCAGCAAGCCGGACATAAGGATTTTTAGCTTCAACTTTTCTTTCAAATATGTTTAGAAGTAGAGCCGTTATACCTGCTGTCAAAAGCGCTACTATCACAACAATAACCGCAATACCTGATTTAGATCCTAATTTTGACGCTCCGCTCATTATTAAATACCTCCTGTCTCATGTAATTTTATGGGACCACCAAGTCCCGTAGTTTCTCCGTGTCCGACCGCTTTATGAAACTTAACACATTTGATCGCATCGGGGCTTTTTGTACTTCCGTGCGTAAGATTTTCAGTTATACCCCTATGACATTGGGTACAATTATTTTGTAATATAATACTATTTTTCTCGGTTATCATTATAGGTTCGTGGAAATTTTGAAGAGTAAACGCTTTGGAATGATGATATCCGTTTACAGCTTTAGATATGTATTTGTTAACAAAATCATGAGGCAAATGGCACTGAACGCAAGTGGCTGCCGTGTGGTGGCTGGCCTTCTGCCATGAATCATACTGAGACTGCATAATGTGACAGTTTGTACAAGCCTTTGGGTCTTCGCTCAAATAGGAAAGCCCTTCTCCGTAATATAAAGTGTATCCCCCCAAACCGATCAGAACACCTACAGCAATAGATAGAATAATTATTCCTTTCTTCATAGTTATTACCAGATCTGATTACGACAAATTTTGAATAACAATGATAAGGCTTTTAATTCACTAAACCACAATACACTCTGGATGATATGCCATAGAACATAGTGAGTCAAATATAGAGAATAATGTATATACTATATTACAGATTTGATGATGCTTGTTTATAAGTTTGGCTAAAGGCTAGTAGGATCGGGCTTAGTAAGAATTTGATGCTCTAAGAGCGAAGGTAAGAAAAAGCGTTTAGAATAGAAGAAATGAAAAAGTATGAAGAACCTGTTTTTTATTTTTTAACACTGTTGACTATTATTGGTTTTGTTCATTTTTTTACTACTCCAATTTCGATTTATTTTGATTCAGCTGTCTATTCTATTTTTTTTGTTGCTATGATATTAGTGCCTCAGGGTATTTTGGTAATATGGATGATGAGAGATTGTAAAAAAAGAAATTTCACAAGTAGCGATTCAATGAATAACTGGATTAGTATAATTTTATATTTAGGGATTATAGGAACTACTGCATATTACTTTAAGATAAAAAGGAATAATAAATATGCAGCTTTAGATACTAAAGCGTAACCGGTCAAAAGGTCAAAAGGTTAAGGTCTAGTAAAAAACGCTAGACCTGAAGGCCGTAAGTGTTGGAATAGTGATAAAACTGGACGATGACAGATATAAATATATTACTAAAAAGAGTAATTACACATTCCGATAGAAAAGAATACAAGGCTGCTATGGATTTATGTAATGAAATAATATCAGAATTTCCAGACAATCCACAAGGTTATAGAAAAAGAGCAGTTATATTTGAAATCACAAAAAGAACTAATTATGCTATTAGTGATATTACAAAAGCAATATCTATAGATCCTTCATATCCCCATGATTATTTCAATAGAGGGAGGTGGAATTTAGAAGTAGGCAAGCTCGAAGAATCTCTTGGGGACTTGACTGCTTTGATTAAAATTGAAGTAGAAAGGGATAGTATCTACTATCTTAAAACTGCTTATTTTTTAAGAGCAGAATGCTATTTGCAAATGGGACTTTATGATAAAGCAATAGAGGATTGCAATAAGCTTAGCCCGGGATTTTCCCTATGGGTATGTAGTGGTATGAAATCCAAAGAAGATATATTAAGAGATATTGATAATAATAGAACTAATTAATCCAGTAAAAGAACGATAATTGAACTTACTACCCTTTCTTTTTCTTAACCATATCCGGTTTTGTTCTTTCCGGAATTCTTGCGGCTTTTCTGGATAGTCCTCTTAGGTAGTAGAGCTTGGCTCTTCTAACTTTACCAAGGCGTTTCACATCGATTTTTTCAATAAGTGGAGAATGAAGCGGGAAGATTCTTTCGATTCCTACTCCGTATGAAATCTTTCTTACGGTAAATGTTTCTCTAAGGCCGCCATTTTTTTTGGCGATTACAACACCTTCAAAAATCTGAATACGTTCTCTGTCACCCTCTTTAATCTTGTAATGAACGGCAACTGTATCGCCGGGTCTGAACTCCTCGGCTCCTTCTCTCAATAATGGCTTTTCAATTTCGCTTACAATACCCACTTTACTTTACTCCTTTTTATATTTTCACACTGCAAAGTCTATCGAGGATTATGCTTGCCGCACTCCTTACTGACAGATGATTAAATGTTTCACTTCCAACAACAGGCTTTAGATTATAATCAGCGCTCTCAATGATTTCTCTTATGAGACCATACCCTGTTCCAAATAGAAGTAGGAACGGGTTCGAATCACTTTCGATTGTCTCTCTCATTTCTAAATACCCTGTCATCTTATCACTATACCTTGCGTCTGTTACTATAATTTTCGGCTTTGAGCCTTCTAATTTTTCAATCGTTTCTATTGTATCAGAAAGGCTCTCTGAAATATACGTATATTCCAGCGATTCCTTTCTGCTCGTGTTGTATTCATATCCCTTACCCTTCGTCCAGTGTTCCATCACAGTGCGGATCAGATCCCTCTGCTCTTCTACAGGATGAACAAGGTAAAATCCTTTAATCCCATAAGTTCTTGCTGCTCTTGCCATATCAAGAACATCGATGTTGGTAAAGGATGTTTTTACAACATCAAGCCGTTTATTGTATACTGGATAATGCACTAATGCAATATACAAATTGCTGTTTTTTTCAAGTTTTCTCTTAAGGTTATCTACGGTATTTATATCGTCTAATTCAAGTATATTCCGGTCTATTAGGTCAGGTCTGCCGGCAAAAGTCTTCTCTATACTCTTTTGTCTTTTCCACTGCTCTATTTTTTTATGATCTCCTGAAAGTAGAATCTCAGGTACAGACGAACCTTCAAACTCTTCAGGTCTTGTGTACTGTGGATATTCCAAAAGACCCGTTGAGAAAGATTCATCTACTACGGAGTCTTCATTCCCTAGCACCCCGGGGATGTATCTGGCTACTGAATCTATTATAGCCATTGCAGCATATTCACCACCTGAGAGTACAAAATCACCAATGGAAAGTTCTAAATCGACATATTTTTCCTTTATTCTCTCGTCTATGCCTTCATACCTACCGCAGATAAATATGAGTTTTTCAAAACCTGAAAGCTCCTTTGCGATGGCATTGTTAAATGTCCTGCCGCCCGGGCTTAGAAGGATAACCTTGCTGTCATTGTCTGCACCCCTAACGTCCTTTATTGCAGCAGCAATGGGCTCGGGCTTCATTACCATACCCGATCCGCCACTGTAGGGCCTGTCATCCACCACCCTGTGTTTATCTGTAGTGTAGTCCCTTATATTATGGGTGTTTATACTTAGCAAGCCCGAGTCTGCAGCTCTCCCAATAACGCCAGACGAAAACACGCTTTCAAACATCTCGGGGAATAATGTGAGTATAGTAAATTGCATTTTTTTATGACACGTTCTATTTAGTTTTGGTAATTATTAGTATTAAAGATCAAAAGTCCAGAGGGTGGTAATATTAAAAATGTATATTTTATAGATCAAGAAGCCCGGGCGGGGGATCGACCACTATCTTCTTATTATCAATATCCACCTCTACGAGTATTGGCTCTATAAAAGGAATTAAAACTTCTTTGCCGCTAGTAAGCCGCACTTCCAGCAGCTCCTGCGGCCCTGAGTCGTTTAATCTTATTACTTTTCCAAGCAGGTTATTATTACTATCAAATACTTCCAGTCCCTCAAGCTCATAGTAATAAAACTCATCTCTTCCTGCAGGCTCTATTTGAGAGTCATCCACAAACACTTCGGTTCCCTTGAGTTCATCTGCTTGCTCAATACTGTTTATACCTTCAAGTCTTAGCACGACATGTTTACCCGATAGAGAATGACCCTCTATATTATACCTGGTAAATTCTTCAGTATCGCCGGTTCTAATATAAACCGAATCTATGGACTCCAGATTAGACAGGTCTCCACTATGAATGATAAGACGCACTCCTCCGGCTAATCCGTGTGACTTTGAAATAATTCCGTAAGGGATAAACCCCATGAAAGGTTCTTTGTCTTTAGGTTATTCTAGGATTTCTAATACTGCTCTTTTTTTAGCCTTAGCAGCAGCAGCTCCCAGGATAGTTCTTATAGCCTTAGCGGTTTTACCCTGCTTGCCTATGATCTTACCCAGATCTTCCTGTGCAACTTTTAATTCCAAAACAGTTGTTTGCTCACCTATTACTTCCTTTACCTCTACCTGATCAGGACTATCAACGAGTGACTTAGCGATATAACTAATAAGCTCAGTGTGCTTTTCCATAACAATAACCTCCTGTAAAACAGCAATAGTATGTATTTCTACAATTAGCTAGTAACTAATTTGATAAACCAGAAATAATTTTTTGTACTCTACCGGAATATTGCGCGCCCTTAGACACCCAATCATCAATTCTGTCTTTCTTAATCTCTATTTTGTTGGGCTCTGTTCTTGGATCGTAATGTCCAAGGATCTCAAGGAACTTGCCATCTCTGGGTGATCTGGAATCAGCCGCTACAATTCTGTAAAACGGCCTCTTCTTTGAACCCATTCTCATAAGTCTTATTTTAACCAATTCAAAAAACCCCCTTAGCGCTTTTAAACTTTAATTTTTAAAACTTCATTAACCTCTGTGCTAGTTTACCCATATTTCCCATGTTTTTCATCATTTTTCTCATTTTAGCATAATTTTTCATCATTCTGTTAACATCGGGCACACTAGTTCCGCTACCTGCGGCAATTCTTTTCCTTCTGCTCCCGTTAATAAGAGTATGGTCCCTTCTCTCTTTTTTAGTCATGGAATTGATAATGGCAAGTGTCTTGTCAATCTCTTTTTCGGCCATGCCCATGGCCTTTGGATTTTTGGTAAGGTCTTTTATACCAGGGACCATCCCGGCCATTTCTTCGAGTGAGCCCATCTTTCTCATAGCAAGCATGGATTCTTTGAAATCCCCAAGCGTAAACCTGTTCTTGAGGATCTTCTTTGCCATCTTTTCTGCTTTTTCTTCTTCGATGGCGTCCTGGGCTTTTTCTATGAAAGTAAGTACATCGCCCATGCCGAGGATTCTCGAAGCGATCCTGTCGGGATGAAATACTTCAAGGGCGTCTAATTTTTCACCCGTTCCAAAAAACATTATGGGCTTGCTGGTAACAGCCTTAATGGACATTGCCGCACCACCGCGCGCGTCACCGTCCATCTTTGTAAGGATTACGCCGCTTATGTCGAGAGTATCGTTAAAACTTGATGCGACGGTAACGGCGTCCTGTCCCGTCATGGCGTCTGCCACAAAATATATATTGTGAGGATTAAGCCCGTTTTTGAGCTCTACAAGCTCATTCATAAGCTCTTCATCAATGTGCAGCCTTCCCGCGGTGTCTATGAGCATCACGTCATAACCGCCTGTAAGTGCGGCATCGCGGGCCTGATTACATATGTCCAAAGGCTTCATATCCGCCGAGCTGTCAAACACGCCGAACCCTTCAGAGTCTGCAAGTACCTTAAGCTGATCAATAGCAGCGGGTCTGTATATATCGGCCGGTACGAGGTATGGATTTCTTTTATTAGTATCTCTTAAGTATTTGGCAAGCTTTGCAATTGATGTAGTTTTACCGGAACCCTGAAGCCCTACTAGCATAAATATAACCGGAGGGGAAGCATGCAGGTCAACCTCTGTGGTTGCCTCACCAAGCACCTTAACAAGCTCTTCATTTACGATCTTTACAAACTGCTGGCCGGGGTTTAGCTTTTCACCCACCACGGTGCCAATCGCCCTCTGCTGCACTGAATCAATAAAACCCTTTACAACCTGAAAGTTTACATCGGCCTCCAGCAAGTTGAGCCTTACCTGACGCAGGGTCTCTTTTATATTGTCTTCGGAGATGCGGGATGTACCCCTTATCTCTTTTAACGAATTGCTAAGTTTATCAGATATTCCTTCAAACATATTTCTTTTATATAATCCTTAATTTAAAAGAGTCAAATTGTGCATAACTCATATAAATTGTCAATGATCCCAACTAATTATCAGCAGTTATCCTAATAGTTTAAATCATTATGTTAGAAATGGAATAAGGGTAAGAAATCCAGTTAGGGTCTTACATTTCATTCATTACAAGCTTCTCAGCAGCTAGTCTGCTCATTTTAGCATCCTCGGTAAAACCCAGCTTTTTCTGCACATCTGCCCTTGCAAGATAAAACTCGGGTTTTGGGGCTATTTTCACCACCCTGTCATATAGCGCAAGCGCCCTGAGGTTATTGCCTTTTGCTGCATTTACTTCTGCTAAGTGTTCAAGCGCCAGATAGTAATCTTCTAGAATATCAAGTCCGTTTATATAGTGCTCTTCAGCTGTGTCAAAATTTCCTGAGTCAAAGTTATGAGAGCCAATCATCACCTGCGTCCAGGCAAGGTTTTCCTTTGCGCTTCCGTGGCTTACTCCAAGTTCATAGGCCTTTTCCATTAATTTTATCGCTTCAGGCAGATTACCGCTTTCAGCTTTAAGGTTTGCTATTCTGCTGTATGAATCAAGCCCGGGAGCAATTTCTGCCATTTTGTTATAAGCCTGCTCTGCTTTTTTAATCTCGCCAATCTCTTTATAGGCGTCACCAATAACGCCTAGTGCATGAGCTGACCCGGGTTTAATACTTAGAGCCTTATTTCCATATTCAAGTGCCTCGGTAAATCTGTGTTTTGATAATCTCACAAGCCCCATATATATGTTTGCATCATAGTCTTGCGGATTGTTTTCGAGTGATTCATTTAGTAAATCTTCCGCTCTGTCTATATATATCAAGTTTCCTTCCACTCTTGATTTTTGGATGTAGTGATGAGCCAGGCGGTTTCTGTCTGTAAAGTTTTGCTTATCTTTAGCAATTCTCTTTTTAAGCAATAAAGTCTTTGGGTCTGAATCTGTTGACCTTTTAGTATTTTCAAAACCATTGTTTTTGCATGAACTTATAGTGATTATTAGTACGGTTAAAAGAACAGCTGAAATAGTTTTTGAGTTTTTCATTTTATAGTCCTCGATCTATGTGACATATTCACGGGACGGCACAAATGTACCGCCCCGCCTTTTAAGTCTATTATTTATACTTTTAATTTCCTTCTTACTACCCTTATACCAAGTGCGCCGAATACGATTAAGAAAGGAAGCATACTTCCAAGAGCAACAGCTCCTGTGTTAGCAGTGGCAGGTATAACAGAACAGCCGCTGCTGCTGCCTGATGCAGGCTCGTTTGCTACAGCCATGAAAGGAAACACGGTGTTTTCAAAAAACGGTGAGGTTGAGTTTGATTCAAACTCCCTGTCGTTTCCGCTTGTGGTAAGGTCAATCATTTCAATCTGACCATCAGGGGTGGTAAAGTCTGTACCCTGCAATACTACAAGCACCCTTCTGTCTGCACACTGTGGAAACTCTGCATTTGAGCAGTCAAGAACAGCACGCTCACCAAGAGGGCCGCTTCCGGGCACAGCTATCATGTCATCTCCTACGGGCACCATAGCGCCGTCAGGAAATTTTACATCAGCAAGTTGCCTTAGTAACTGAAGTGCTATATCTATAATATCGTCCTGTGCTCTTCTGCCATTTTGAAGACCGAAAAGCCCTATGGACTGATCGTCTGCGGACCTGTTAAGATCGAGCCTTATTACATCAGGAAGAAGTGCAACTCTAAGAAGGTCAGGACCAAGACCCAGCGGGTGCTCAAATCCTTCTGGCAGAAGAAGCGGCGCGCCGTTTGGAAGCTCTGTAAGACCTGAGAGCTGGAGTACTGCTATACGGCCGTCAATTGTATTTCCTGTGCCGTCGGTATCTTCTTGAGTCAGAGCATCGGGAATGAGCCCAGAAAACATCTCAACATCATCAGCAGGAGTTGCTGCATTGTAGGCGTCTTTCATATCACTTGGAACAAACACAGTGTTAATAACCTGCTGACCCATGCGTTCCCTCTGTACGCCGTTTCTGCTTGTAGTTGCCCATATGCCGACTACATTTGTTCCCGCAAGACCTCCGAAAAATCCTGTTTCGTTATCTACAATGCTCTTTGGAAACGATACTACAATATGTGAAGCATTGGATCCGGCAAAGAGGTCTATACCACTTGTGCCGTCAGCTCCTACTTCTCTTCCTCTAAGCTCACCAAGTATTGGAGAGGTAAACCCTCTAAACATATCCTGAGTGGCATTTTGTGAGATTGCTACAAACTGATTGAAGTCGAAGACAAACGCATCATCATTAAGCCCGGCAAACACTCTGAATCCATTGTTGCTAAGTATTTCCTGGGTATTTCCAGTTACTACAGGATCGCCGCCTAAAAGAGCGTTTGTCTGCTCCTCTACTTCTGAAGCCAACACCCTAACTGTCTGATCAAAACCCTGCCCGTCAAAAACAACCTGTACGACAAAATCTTCTACGCCGTCACCGGTGTTATCAAATTTAAACTGGTGAAGCACTTCGGTTCCAAATCCTGTGCTGCGGTTTGATGCTGCAAGGAAAGGATTCACAGCCATAGCAACCACAACTTGTGATTCGTCGCCTGGATCGAGAAATGCAAACACATCTGTGATGTCTATCTGCGGATCCTCAATTGTAAGGGGAGCATCGACATGGTCTGCTGCATATATGTTACTGATTCCCATAAAAAAGCTCAATGTCAAAAGCATGAGCACTTTATAACTATTACTAAACATAATCTGTTACCTCCTGAAATTTGTTAAACATTTGTTTATAAATACGCAGGAGATTTAAATTCGGATGTATGTTATTTAAAATTATTGGTTATAAAGCACTTAAACGTTCTGATACTGATTAAATAATGGGGATCTTAAAGAAAGTTGAGAAGTAAAATGCAGATATACTAAGCAGCGGTTGATAAATGGGTTTTAAGATTAATAAGTGATCTTCTAATAGTAGTTTTTACCGTACCAAGGGGCATGCCCAGATAATTTGAAATCTCTGTCTGAGTGAGTCCCTTAAAATAGGCAAGCTCAATCATCTTCCTTTCATCCGTATCAAGTTTATCCATAGCACTGTGCACGATCTGCTGCTGTTCTGAAAGAGATGATAATGTTTCAGGATTACTTGAGGGGTTTTCAATTTCAAAGTCGTCTATGTCATCATGTGCCTTCGACCTTGACTGCCTTCTGATTTTATCCAGCGAGCGTGATCTTGTAAGCATCATTATCCATCCGTTAGGGCTTGCCTTTTCAGACTTATAACTGGATGCAGTTTTCCATATTTGCAAGTATGTATCATAGGCAGCTTCTTCTGCATCAGCAGGGTTTTTGAGTATTTTCATGGCAAGAGCGTAAACTTTATGGCTTGTGGCTTTATAGAGTCTGCTGAATGCACACCTGTCTCCGTCAGTAACTTTTCCCAGAAGGCACCTTAAGTCTGTCTCTTTTTCCTTAAATTTATCTAAAACCTTTAATAAAAGACCTGTCATTTTGAAATAATGTTATTCGTTCATCATCCTTAATGCCATTTAATGCGTATACTATTATAAAGCATGATTCATTAGTATATAATTGATAGAAGGGAAATTCTATATAATTTTAAACAATAGATATTAAAAGTTATGACTCAGCACGATAGATTCGAAGAGATGGTTTATGTGTATTCACTTGGCGCGCTTGACGGCGATGACCTGGAGTTGCTGCAAAAACACCTGGACACAGGATGCGACAAGTGTACATCAATTCTAAAGGAAAATGAAGAGATAGTATCTTTGATTCCATATTCAATTGGAAGTGAACAACCTCCGGAGAATCTGTATAAAAGAATAATGGATTCTATTGCTCAACCAAAAAGCTATAAATACTCTGAACCCGGACTCTCTTTCTGGCAGAGAATAAGTCCCCTTTGGTACGGGCTTGGCACAGCGGCTGCATGTGCACTACTTTTGGTATCTGTGATATTTAATTATAAATATTCAAATGTAATTAAGGAAAAAGATTCTTTGATTTCATCACTGCAAACCGATGTACAAAAAAAAGACTCGCAGCTCTTTGCACTTAATGAAAAGCTCAGGAATAAAGATACCGAGTTTGTGAGCATGCAGGGGGTAATTGAAAAATATGGAAGCCTGGCTGATTATTTAAAAGATCCCGATGTGGCTGTAATTAACCTTGTGAGTCTTGATCCTGAATTAAAAGCTATTGGCAGAATCCTGTGGCAGATAAAGGAAAACAACATTGTATTTGTAAGCTCCAATCTTCCCGAGGCACCAGCCGGAAAGATATATCAGATGTGGCTTATTGCTGACGGTACACCAAAAAGCGTGGGAATATTTGATGTGAAGGCAGATGAGGAAACAATTGTAGATCTTGGAAAGATCACAGAGATAGAAAACATAAAAACATTTGCCGTAACACTTGAGCCTGAGGGAGGAGTACCACAGCCCACAGGGCAGATGTATCTTGCCGGGGATGTTTAATAACAAAATATTTTAGCGAATCCTTACGGTCACTCACCACCCCACTACCCACGTAACCTTTGACCCAATGACCCTAAGTGAAGTTATATAGAATAGATCAAGATACTATTTCAAATTAATATATCTGCTGTATTTACTTCCGGATATACTTCCTGTTAGATAAACATCCTTTCTCTCGGTTGCGCTTTCCACGTGTTTTATATGCTCTTCGCTTCCGGTAATCGCAATAATCTCATTATCTTCTGTATGTAAAAAGTGGGCGTGAGGCCGGGCACTGTAGCAGGGTTTATTTGTAAGCTTATAGTTCATATATGATTTTTTATAATCTGGAAATAAGCAGTAGATCGTCCCTTTTATCTTTTCGGTCTTGCCTTCATCGATATATTTTGAAGATCCTGCCATCATGTGTAATGCCCTCTTGTGACCATGTAGCGTGCCCGTTACGTTTTGATCCATAAGCACTCCCATTCGTCTCTTGGGAGCGTCGTTTAGCTTGTCTATATAGTTTTGAGTGCCGCTTATCGTGTATATCTCATTTTCCAGATTCACAAGCGCTATATTGCCGGCGCATTCGGTAAATTCTGCTTCTATTTTTATGTTTCCGTTATCGTCAGGTGCTATGCAGATCAGGTAGCCCTCTATATTATGCGACTCAAGTGCGCTTAAAGAATAAATTCCAACAAATAGGAGTGAGACTGCAATTAATAATATCCCCTGAAACCTTCTATCTACCTTGCCCATAGTTTCCCCCGTGGATAATTAATTATTTGAAAGTAAATATAATTATATTATAAATCAATTTATCCGCAAGCTAAATTCTTTTGGGTCATTAACTCCCCACCAGACCCGAAACCATTGATCCGAAGACCCTAATGAGATATTTAATTCAGGGAATTATATCAGCCAGCCTCAACTTTTCTTTTAGGCAGCACCCAGTTTTCCCTGGGGTAGTGGCATGTGTAGCCGCTTGGATATCTTTGCAGATAATCCTGATGCTCTGGTTCTGCCTGCCAGAAATCTCCCACGGGGGCAACCTCTGTTACTACTTTGCCGGGCCATATGCCGGAAGCGTCCACATCTGAAATCGTGTCCAGTGCGGTCTGTCTCTGTTCATTAGACGTATAGAATATTGCAGAGCGGTATGAGCTTCCACGGTCATTTCCCTGACGGTTTGGTGTGCTTGGGTCATGAATCTGGAAAAAGAATTCGAGGAGGGTTCTAAAACTTATTACATCCGGGTTAAAGAATACCTCGATAGCCTCTGCATGGCCTTCATGATTTCTGTATGTAGCGTTTTGTACGGTGCCGCCGCTGTATCCTACGCGCGTAGAGATCACTCCGGGAAGCTTTCTAATAAGCTCCTGCATCCCCCAGAAACAACCTCCTGCAAGCACTGCACGTTCTGTAGAATTGTTCATATTTTTATCCCTCCTGCTTTGGATAAGTTTTAATATATTAATTATAACCTTTTATTCAAGGTTAGAGGAAAGGGTTAGCTTAATAGATGTAGATTTATAGCAGTCAAATAGTATACAGTCTATTATTTATACATTTTTGTCCTTATTGAGATTCTGGATTGGTTACGTATAGATATACGAATATAAAACAACTACGTACTTTGTCTAGATACAAAGTACCAAAAATCACCGGCTGAATAAAAATTACTAAAGATGAATTATTTAGCCTAAAGTGCTGTAATCTCACCGCACCACCGACAGCACTTCTTAACGTCGAAACAATTAATCTTTTTAACGTAATTTTTATAATGCCGGAACAGCAAAGACGAAAGCGAAAAACAAAAGATAAAAACAAACTTCCTACAACTGTCATTGATATAAATAACATTTTTAGGATGCTATTTATGTAATGACAAATTACTCGGAATATTCTGGAAGTGAAAGATCTATAATGAACTATCTTTCATTTAGTTCTTTCATTGTAGCTGCCATTCTTTGGATTACGGTGTAGACTGAGAAGATTAGCATTACTATGAGGGCAAATTTTAGCAGGTAGTCTCTGCCTTCTAGTTTAAAAGCGTCTGTTATGAGATTTCCAATAAAATTAAAGACCGAGAACAGCCCCAGATAAACCACTCTTTCGGTTCTCTGCATTATTCCCACATCACACTTTGCTCCCAGCCCCTCGGCTCGGGCCTTTGCGTAGCTTACCATCATTGTAGAGCTTACAATTAGAAGCACTACGTATATAAACACTGTGCCCTGAAAGTAGCCTAAAAGGCCAAGATATATAAATGCTTCTGCAATCCTGTCGAGACAGGAATCAAAAAAAGCACCCGCCTCACTGCTTAGGTTTTGCGCGCGCGCTACCCGGCCGTCAAAAATATCAAATGTGGAGCCTGATAGCATTAAAAGACCTGCTAAAAATATCAGACCGAAATAAAAGAACAGCCCGGAGATCATCGAGACTATCAAAGAAGATACCGTAAGGACATTAGGATGTATTTTTTTATCAATGAGATAATCTTCTATTGGGCGGATAAGAAGAAGCCACCATGTTTTAAGCCCAAGCCCCAGCAGTTTGGAATCGCTTGGCGCGGCTTTATTCTTTGCTCTGTCCGTTACTTCTTCGGGTACTGTGTTTGTCATTTTATTTGCAGTGGTTATAACTCAAAATGATGGTAGATTGTAGCTGAATTATAGTGAAATGAAAATATATGTCTTAATAGAAATCATCAAAAATTAATTTTTGTCTTGGTATAAAGTTATATGAGTGAAAAGAAAGTGATAAAAGCAGACAGTCCGGATGCTGTAAAAAGGACTGTTGAAATACTTAGAAGCGGTGGAGTCATAGTGTATCCCACTGATACATTGTACGGACTTGGTGCGCTCGTATCAATAGAGCAGGCTGTGCAGAGGATATTTGAAATAAAAGGCAGAAAGCCTGAGATGTCTTTGCCGGTACTTGCAAAAGATTTTGAGATGCTCGAACACTACGCGGAAGTACCTATAAAATATGCAGAAATGGTACGAAAAAATATGCCCGGGCCTTTTATGGCGATTTTGAAACTAAAGCAATATTTAAACCCGATAATCACAGGAGGCAGAGACACAATAGGGATTAGAATTTCTAATAATAATTTTGTTATTCAGTTAATGGAAAATCTTGATGAACCCCTTATTTCAACAAGCGCAAATTTGAGCGGCACTGGCAATATTTATGATATCTCTGAGCTTATAGATGTTTTTGGCAATATGGTTGATCTTGTAATCGACTCTGGTAGTATAAGCGCGTCTAAAGGTTCTACTATTGTGGATTTTACTGTAACCCCTCCTGAGGTCTTAAGAGAGGGTGATCTTGAAAAGGCTCGTTTAGCAAAATATCTTACGAATTATTAAAGGAGAATCTCTTATATTATGGCAACAATATCCGGTTTTCATGGCTACAGATATAACCCCGAAGTAATAAGGAATTTTGATGAAGTTCTTGCTCCTCCATACGATGTGATAAGCCCTGAGCAGAGGGATGAGTTGTATGAAAAGAGCATAAATAATGTAGTGAGAATCATCCTTACAAAGGGTGAGGGAGATGCAAAGTACAAAGAAGCCGCCGATACTTTTAACAGATGGATTAAAGATAAAGTACTTATAAGAGACGAAGAGCCATCAATCTATGTCTACCAACAGGTTTTTGAAGAAGGAGGTAAGACTTATAAAAGGAAAGGTTTTATATCAGCTGTTAAAATTGAAGATTTTGAAAACAAACAAATCTTTGCACATGAAAGAACATTCTCCCACCATAAGGCCGACAGACTAAAACTCATTACGGCTTCAAAGGCAAATCTGAGCCCCGTGTTTTCAGTCTTTTCTGACCCCGAGCATGCGATCAATCTGGCGCTTAAAAATTCATTATTTGATTATCCGCTGTTTAAGAGTACGGATAATGACGGAGCGGAGAATTATTTGTGGAAAGTCTCCGATCCTGATCTGCTATCGTTTCTTGCAGAAAAGTTCCAGGAAAAGAAGCTCCTTATTGCTGATGGTCACCACAGGTATGAGACTGCTATTAACTACAGAAATCTCAGAAGAGAACAAAATCCTGAAGGAAATGGAAATGAACCATACGAATATGTAATGATGTTTCTTGCTTCAGCTGAGCAACCGGGATTGATAGTAAAACCAACATACAGGCTAATTGGAAATCTAACAGAAGACCGGGTTTCTGAAATTCTTGGAAAAATTGAAAATGATTTTGATGGTGAGAAATTGGACATTAAAACAGGTATTAACAAAATAGGAAAGAGCGAGTTTGGAGTAGTGACCGAAGGGCTTGATAAACTTTGTAGAATAAGAGATTTAAAAGGCAAAGAAAGTAGTGAGCTTGGAGTTGTTAAACTTCATGATCAACTGCTTGATTCTATACTCGAAGATGAATCTGTTAGTTATAAGTATACGAAATCTCTTGATGAAGTAATGGAGCTTTTAAAAGACAAGACTTATCAGCTTGGGTTTATACTTCCCGAGATATACGCAGTTGATATTCTTGAATTTGCTGAGTCTGGCAGGAGACTTCCTCAAAAGACCACATATTTCTATCCAAAAGTTTTATCAGGACTAGTTTTTAATCTGCTGGATTAGAAAGAGATATTTGATAAAACTCTTTTTTTAATAGATTTTTTCTGAAATAAATATATATTTTACTAGATATATATCTTACGTTTGGATGATAATTAAGTGACACAATTAATATTAATAATAGCTGCAATCTTTTTGCTTAGCCTGTTTTTTGGTATTTCTAAATCACTCTCGGCCCTTAGGAAAATGTCTGAGCAGTATTGGGGGAACGTACAGTCACAGCTTTTTAGGAAATATGATCTTGTTTCAGTTCTTACTGATTTTATCAAAAACCATAAAGATATAGACAAAGACGCTGAAGATAAATTAACTGAAGCCAAATTAAAAGCTATGCAGTCTTATTCACCGTTTCAAAAATCCATGACAGAAAAGCCTCTGGACGATTGCATTGAAAATATTCTTAAAATAACTGAAGCCGATGAAAAACTTGCCACTGATGAGAAATTTCAAAGGATAAGAGACGATATAAGTGAAGTACAAAAAGAACTTATGATGTCATCCAGTTACTATAATGCAATTATTAGAGATTATAATTCCAAAATAAGTTCATTCCCATCGAGTTTTGTAGCAAGGTTGTTCGGCCATTATAGTAAAGAAACATTCGATCTTGAGATAAACCTGCAGTCCTTGAACAAAAAAAGGTAACAGATTCTACTGCTGCTAAATCCCCAGTTTACAATATAAATTTTATATAAAAAAAAGGCGGGCAACTCTGATAAAAGAGCAACCCGCCGTGTTTGATTCTGGATCTTGTTTTTATTATCTTACTTGTTTAACAAGTGTTATGTATAGCTCACAGAGCTTACATCATGCCGCCCATTGCACCGGGATGCATTCCACCCATAGGTCCTGCACCTCCTGGTGCTCCCACTGGCTCCTCAGGTGCCGGCCTCTCCGCCACAAGTGCTTCTGTTGTAAGAAGCAGCCCTGCCACACTTGCTGCATTCTGTATTGCTGACCTTGTTACCTTTGCAGGATCCACAATTCCAGCTGCAAGCATATCACAGTACTCAAGCTTAGAAGCATCAAACCCATTTGAGCCCTTGGATTCCTTTACCTTCTCTACCACTATTGATCCATCCCAGCCTGCATTGCCTGCTATCTCTCTAAGTGGTTCTTCTAACACTCTTTTTATGATGTTAACCCCTGCCTGCTCTTCAGTATCTCCTGTATCAAAAGAGTCTGCTGTCTTAATCGCTCTTACAAGTGCTACTCCTCCCCCCGGGACTACTCCTTCTTCCACAGCTGCCCTTGTTGCATTAAGAGCATCCTCTACCCTTGCCTTCTTCTCTTTCATCTCAGCCTCTGTTGCAGCTCCCACTCTTATCACCGCTACTCCACCTGCAAGCTTTGCTAGTCTTTCCTGTAGCTTCTCTCTATCGTACTCTCCAGTGGATTCATCTATCTGAGCCTTTATCTGTCTTATTCTTNNTTGTATCGTCTTTGTCTATTACTACCTTCTTTGCTCTTCCAAGATCGGCCACCGTGGTGTTTTCAAGTTTCATCCCCGCTTCTTCTGCTATTACCTTTCCACCCGTAAGCACCCCTATATCCTCTAGCATTGCCTTTCTTCTGTCTCCAAACCCTGGTGCTTTTATTGCTGCTACCTTTAGTGTTCCTCTTATCTTGTTAACTACCAGTGTAGCAAGAGCCTCACCCTCTATATCCTCTGCTATAATAAGCAGCGGCTTTGATGTTCTTGCTGATTCTTCCAGCAGTGGTACTAAGTCCTTCATGCTTGCTATCTTCTTGTCATGTAAAAGTATCAGCGGCTCATCCAAGTCCACTATCATCTTCTCTGCATCTGTTACGAAG
>JABAHR010001038.1_pt4 | contig 28787 bp, 30 predicted proteins | sample 7062101 | NCBI WGS metagenome assembly JABAHR01 (sample SAMN14534553, study PRJNA622989) | marine sediment metagenome | biome: marine biome [ENVO:00000428]; feature: marine pelagic biome [ENVO:01000023]; material: deep marine sediment [ENVO:00002113] | place: India: Gulf of Kutch | collected...
GAACTGTTAAACCATTTAACTGTACCCTGCATATAAATACATTCCTCCTAGAATCTACTTCAAAATCAATATCGCACTTTTTGTTAAATTTGTCAAATAGTTATTTTATGTTGATATATTTGATAGAAAGAGCACTTTCCGATAGGGTTATATCTGTATTCCAAAGACTAAGATCTATGTAGAGCAACTGTTCAATGGAAAAATATAGAGAAGAATTTCCAAATGCAAATCATTTTATATACCTTGACCATGCCGGGGTTTCTCCTGTTTCATTAAGAGTTAAAGAAGCAGTTACAAAATTATTGCAAAATGCTACGGGAGAGACGCCTTTAGATTACAGCTCGTGGACTACTAGAATCGAAGAAATTAGAAGCTCTTGCGCAAAACTAGTAGGATGTGATTCAGAGGAGATAGCGTTTGTAAAGAATACCTCACACGGAATATCTCTTGTTGCTTCTGGTCTTGATTGGAAAGAAGGGGATAATGTGATGGTTTTTGAGAAAGAATTCTCATCAAATGTATATCCCTGGCTCAACTTAGAGAAGCGTGGTGTCGAGGTAAGGTTTATTCCTTTAAAAGACGAACGCATATTATTCGAGGATATTGAGAATTTGATTGATTCCAAAACCAGGCTTATCACAATGAGTTCAGTACAGTCTGTTAACGGTTTTATGATCGATTTAAAGAAGTTAGGAGATCTCTGCAAAGCAAAGGAAATACTGTTTTTTGTTGATGCAATTCAGAGTCTTGGAGCGGTTTCTATGGATGTCAAAGAATGTGGTGCTGACTTTCTATCAGCTGATGGGCATAAGTGGCTTCTTGCTCCTGAAGGAATAGGGGTTTTTTATTGCAGAAAAGAACTAGCTTCTAAAATAGATCCAAACCTTATCGGTTGGAAGAGTGTTGAGGACGACTATAATTTTGAGAGCATCAAATTCCAGTTAAAAGATAATGCACTTAGATTTGAAGAGGGTTCATTTAATACTATGGGTATATATGCTCTTGGAGCAGCAGTGGATCTTCTTCTTGAGGTTGGGGTTGATAATATTCAAGATAGGATCTATCAACTTGGTGACTTAATTATTAGTGAAGCAGAAAAGAGAGGTTTTTCACTTAAAACTCCTAAGGACCGAAAAGAGAGGGGAGGTATTATCTCATTTTCAGGAGATTTTGATCCAAAGCAGATAGCGGAAAAGCTTCTAGAGAAGAAAATAGTTGTTAACTACCGTGGCGGAGCCCTCAGAGTAGCTCCACACTTCTATAACACGGAGGATGAAATACTTAATTTCTTTAAAGCCCTAGATGAGATTCTAGGTTCCTAGATTATCCTTTTATGCAAGTAAGAATACTCTAATGCCTGTCAAACCTACTACTAGTCCCACAAGTAGTCCATAAATTACATGTCCAAAGAAATGAGCTATTGCTACCTCAAAGCCTGCACTTCGGAATTGCTCAAGCGGATGATGCTCAGCAACAGTTATCACAAGCAAAAATGTAAAGGCGACTCCGTGGAATACACCAATCATAGCTCCTGTAGCTATCACTGCAGCCATGGAGTTTGGATCAAATATACTTATTAGAATCACGTAGAGAAAGGCAAAGAGAATTCCAGAAATAAAATGAATAACTAATCCAGGATTAAAAGAATTGTCGTAGGATTTTGTGAATAGGCTTCCTATAGCTCTAATCATTGCAGCATTGGCTATTCCAGATATGGTAATTAACCACATCACCAAACTCATTCCAGCAGTTCCAACTACACCAGCAACGATAGTTAACAAAAAAGTATTTAACATTAGATAGAACCTCCTTTGCTAGTATGTAAACCGACAGTCGCAATCCACATTCTTCTAGAGACGTCAAATCTATAATGAACACTTTATACTTAAATGATAAACCCTGTTAAGGGTTGCTTTCAAGTACTATTTTTGTGGACAAAAAATTGACATGAATTTCTATTTATAGATAATTATTCAATCTTGCCGAGCATACTAAGGGAGAAGACATTGAAGAAAAAATCAGACTCAGCCAAAAAACCAGTCACTTTACAGAAGTTTTCATCACTTGTTGTAGAAGGAGCGGATAAAGCACCAAACCGTTCTATGCTAAGAGCAGTTGGCTTTAAAGATAAGGATTTTAGAAAGCCTATAGTTGGCATTGCTTCTACTTGGAGTATGGTGACCCCTTGTAATATGCATATAGACAAGCTAGCAGTGCAAGCCGGAGCTGGCGCCGATAAAGCAGGCGGTAAATCTATAATCTTCAATACAATTACAAATTCTGACGGTATTTCTATGGGCACTCCTGGAATGAGATACTCTCTAGTCTCGCGTGAGGTGATTGCCGACTCTATTGAAACCGTAGCTGCAGGTGAGGGGTTTGATGGAGTGGTGGCAATAGGTGGATGTGATAAAAACATGCCTGGTTGTTTGATCGCAATGTCCCGTCTTAATCGTCCATCGGTGTTTGTATATGGTGGCACAATTATGCCTGGTAATTATAATGGACAACCTATAGATGTTGTATCGGTTTTTGAAGCAGTTGGGGCACATGCGAATAAGGATATTTCTGATAGACAGCTAAAACAAATTGAATCAAATGCTATTCCAGGACCAGGATCTTGTGGTGGAATGTACACAGCTAACACTATGGCATCTGCAATAGAGGCTCTCGGGATGAGTCTTCCCAACAGCTCGGCTCAAGCAGCTATATCCAGGGAAAAAATCAAAGATTGTCAGGACGCTGGTGCCGCAGTTGTTAATTTGATCAAAAAGAATATACGTCCCAGCGATATTATGACCAAAAAGGCATTTGAGAATGCAATAACAATTGTTATCGCGTTGGGCGGATCTACAAATGCAGTTCTTCATCTTCTTGCAATGGCAAATGCAATGAATGTAAATCTTAAAATTGATGATTTCACAAGAATTGGCAAGAAGACTCCGGTTATTGCCGACTTAAAACCTAGTGGGAAGTACATGATGGCCGATTTCTGTAAAATTGGCGGAATTTTACCTCTTATGAAAACCCTACTCAAAGCGGGCCTATTGCATGGAGATTGTTTAACTGTTACAGGTAAAACGGTTAAGGAGAATTTACGAGGTGTGGGTTCGTATCCAAAAGGACAGGATATAGTTCATTCTCTTAATAAACCTATAAAGAAAGACAGCCATATTGTTATCCTAAGAGGTAATCTTGCATCTGAAGGAGCGGTAGCAAAAATATCCGGACATGAAGGTCTTTCATTTACTGGAAAAGCTATTGTGTTCAATTCTGAAGAGGATTGTCTTAAAGCAATTCTTGCTGGACGAGTCAAAAAAGGCCATGTAGTAGTTGTACGTAATGAAGGACCAAGAGGCGGGCCTGGAATGCGTGAGATGTTAGCTCCTACGTCTGCAATTATGGGTAAAGGTCTTGGCAACGACGTTGCCCTTATCACTGATGGTAGATTCTCTGGTGGAACCCATGGGTTTGTAGTTGGGCATATAACTCCTGAAGCAGTAGACGGAGGTGTGCTAGCGGTCGTTAAGAACGGTGATGAGATCACTATAGATGCTAAGAAGCGTGAGATTAATGTTAATCTATCTAAAGCTGAGATAAAGAGAAGACTAGCTGCGTGGAAAAAACCCGCACCTAAAGAAAAGAGAGGAGTTCTTGCAAAATATGCAAAGCTAGTATCTTCTGCCTCTGAAGGTGCAGTTACAGATAATTGATAGCTAAAATAACTGTGCTTAGTCAGTTTTACTTAAAATTAAAGTAAATAGCACATTTCACTCTATTTTTAATCAAATCTTAAACAAATCCTAAAACTCTCTTAAACTTTTGGGTCTAGAATTTAACTAGTTATAAATTAGAAGTGTAGATATAACAAGGAGGATGATGGAACTCATGACTACACTAATAGTTTCTGACATACACCTAGGTTCGTCTTTTAATAGGGCGAAAGATCTGACCACTTTTATAAGATCAATAGATTTTGGAAGGTTAATTATTTTAGGTGATCTCTTTGATCGTCCTGATCTAAACAGTCTCAAAGAGGAAGAATGGACTTTTTTAAATGCTCTAAACAGGATAGCGGAGATGAAAGAAGTAATCTGGGTAGAAGGTAACCATGATGAGAAGCTAAATAATTCAATTCCTTCTATTTTCAATATAAGAGCAGTTAAAGAATTTAACTGGGCTATTAACGGTAAAAAGTTGCTAGCACTTCATGGACATCAGTTCGATGACTATACTCTAAGGAAAAATTGTCTAGCATCAGCTGCAGGCAGTATCTATAAGTTTCTAAGAAGCATTGATCATGTGCTTGATAGGGATATTTTTCATGGTTTTTGTTACAATAATAAATCCTGGAGGCGAGTCTCAGAAGTCGTTAATAATAGAGCACTTGATTACGCTAGAAAGAAAAAAGTTGATTTTGTTTTCTGTGGACACACCCATAGAGCAACTAATGTTACTAAAAATGGGGTTGAGTATTTTAACACGGGTTGTTGAATGACAGATATTGTCACTATGTATTAGTTGATGATCAGACTGTAACTCTTAATAAATTTATTGAACCTGCAAAATCAAAGCAGTCTAGTGCTCCAAATCTTAGACTAAGACCCGCTATTTAGTAATATATTCTCCGAGTGCTACAGCATTATTATATTTCTCTTCTTTTGATGCAAAGACAAAGGTAATATTTACGTTTTGGAGTATATCTCTAATTGGTTTTAGCGCCTCTGGGTTTTTGCCTAGCTCTAAATAGTAGCGCTTCTTAAACTCTTCCCATTTAGTATGGTCGTGGTCGAACCACTTACGTAACTTTGTTGATGGAGCTGCATCTTTTAGCCAGATATCTACTTTAGCTTTTTCTTTAGATAATCCCCTAGGCCAAAGTCTTTCCACTAATATTCTGATCCCATCTTCAGTATCTGGTTCTTCATAGACACGTTTTAATTTTATTATCATTATCGGATTGGTTCTGTATCAGTTGCAAGCTTTAGCTTCCAGTTTGCTATGAATGCCTCTCCATTTTCATCCCTTGCACCTTCAGTGTTAAGGTGACTGGTTAAGTAATACAACCTTTCAATATTCTCCTTTTCGGCTGCTCCTACATTCGCATCATTGAAACGTTGCTGTAAGTAAAATGGCGGAATAGATTGGTTATATAATGTGACTTTTATATTATCAGCAGAGGCCATAACTGGAATTATATACTCAATTATATCCGCACCAGTTAATGATGGATCAGTGTAATATGGATCGAACTTGGCATTTCCTGGAATTTCTGCCAGTTCTCTGACAAATGGAGAGGAGCTCTCGAAGAAAAATGCCGGGTCAAATCCTTCTGGACGGAGTCGATTGTTTTTTATAGTGAAAACACGTCTTAGGAAACTTGTGGTTATGTTGCCGTCTGAGTCAGCTACTACTTCCTGATATATTTGTACTTGGTCTTCGCTAGTTATTTGTTGATAATGCGGTTGGAAAGCTTGAGGGTTCTCCAGAACAAGTTCTGTTGGAAGTACAGGTCCGTCAACGCCTTCAATTATTGCTCCTATGCTGTTAGTCCTTCCTGAAGCCCAAAGTACATTACCTTGGCTATCATTCACCAGAAATTCTATAAACACCCTTCTGAAGTTAACTCCTGAGGGTAAATAGTGCCCAGCTTTATTTGTAACTTTAACAGTTACCTTTAGTTGCCCATCTGCGGTAAATTCTTTAGACAATATTTCCACATCTGCTGTCTGGTTTCTGGCCATATCCAGAAATGACTCTCTTGCAGTGATTAATGGAAGCTCTGTTGCAACTCCACTCATAAAATCAACCTGCCTGGCTCCAAGTATCAATGGGAACTCTTGGAACATCTCGTTTAGAAAAACATTCAATCCATGAAGTGTATGGCGAGCATAGTTGCTACGCTCCCTTAACCTAATCTCACTATTAGGTAAACGGTTTGGAGAAGGTGGTAGTGTATCATCTTCAATATTCGCAATTTTAAACTCAAGTTTTTCACCATGGAAGGTGTCTGGCATGTGACATCCCTGACAGGTCTTAAATTGAGATCTGCCAGGAGCATACACACTATTTTGCCACTCTAGATCTGTAGTCTGTTCATAACTAAACCCAAGCAGTTCCCCCTGGTTTGTGACAATTGGTAATAGGATGTTGTGACATGTTCCACAGAGGTTAGCGTTTAGTGTTTGCTCGCCAAATTGGGGATTGATGCCTATAGATTGCTGCATAGGTTTTACAACTACGTCTCTAAATGGTCCATATATTTCATTCGGTGGCCCAGTTACAAAGTTTCCTGTATATATGTTTTCTGTTCCAAATCCCTCTTCACTAATATGATGGCATACAGTGCAGGATATACCATCCCTTGCAAGAGAGCCGTATCTTTGTAGATCAGTATTATCTGCCCCTGGCCACTGGGTTACTGCATCTGCACTCAGAGGAGCTCCTACAGGTATTTGTGGTAGTTGAGGGATTCCGAACAAATCATTGCAGTTCAAGTTATCTTGGCCTTCAGTGTCAATTTGAAATTGCCTCTGGCCCATAACCCCGTGACAATGCAGACAAGTGTTCTGGACACATAATGCTAAGTCTTCTTCGGTAATAATAATTTCGTTCTGATCTGTTATGTTCTTGCCTGAAAAGAAATTTGTTTCACTCTCAACTTGAGCAAAGAATATTGGGTCGCGCCCTGCTTGCCCAAGCGGAGACGCCTTCCATTCCGCATAAGGGGAAAGGTTATAGAATTTTTTTTCTCCTTTGGCGTTAACGCCTTCAAAAACCATATTAGGTAAAAATAGATTAAAGAAAACAGCGTCATGACATCCAATACATTGATCAGAGGTCAAAAACTGCTCAGGTCCATCTTCAAATGAGACCTGATGATCATAGGTCTCGGCTGGTAGCCGAGTCTCCCATGCTGTCTCAAAGCTTACAGGAGGTATCTGATTATAAAATTCTAAGAATTCAGGATATGGTGTAGGAAGCGGGGCAGTAAATGGGTCTTCGAATCCAAGCATATTCTCAGATTCTAGAAATTCTAGAGCAACTCGTTGCGGTATGTGCAAATCCCCTTCAAAGTTAGTGTTCATTAATAAGAGTAAATCAGGGCTGAATTGTAAAAATTGAGTGCCCGAAGTAATAATATTCTCAAGACTTGAAAATGTGGATTCACTTGTTGCTGAGGCGTGGCAGTTTATGCACCAATTGCCGTATTGGTTATATGTAAATACAACATCCGGGTTCTTATCGCTACCTTGTACTTGTGCTTCAGGATCGTCAATAAATAAATACCCCGTAGGATACCAATTTGGATCACGTTCAAGTGGTGGGTTTCCTGTATTTACAAAGAAGTTGGGATCCGTTATTGCAGAGGCATCCAATACAGGAGGGTTTCCTATCTGCCATAGAGGCACGGGGTTTTCTGTTGACTGGGCTCTGAAGCTGCCCTGATACCAGCCGTCAAATGAGGCTGAATTATTTTTAATATAGGTAGTCCAATTTGTAGGCTCAACATCCGCAGGAATATCCATACAGCCCCTTTCATCAGTGACTATCCCAAGAGACTCGTTGATTGGATGTTGTTCTTTTATTATCATCGCTCCGTCAGGTAGTCCACCAACCCTTCCACCACAAAGCCACTGCACTACCTCTGGAGAGTAATAGATTCTTACTGCTGAGGAGTGAACACCAAAGAATTCACCAAAGCCAATTGCTCCTAAGTATGGCCCTGTCATTCTCCAGTTTAAATCACGGTTCCAGTCAAGGTCGTTTGCATAACGTCTATCCCGGATAAATTCTCTGAAATTCTCATCGAATGCGTTTTTAGCGGCCAGATCAGAAACAGGAGGAGGGTTTCTAAATGCAGGAGGGGCAGGTTGTCCCCGGTCAGCATTCTCGGCACACCAATCATCAATCTCTTGTTGACTGAGGCTTACATTTGTGCCCGGACATACCCAATCATTTGGATTAGATGGGAGTCCCTCAGGATCTGTCCCACCGCCTGAGTTATTGTTATCACATCCAAGACTAAATAATAGAAATAGGACGAGTGGAAATAGTAAATAATTTCTCAACATTAAGACCCTCCCTCCTAGAAGTATATATTAGATGATATTCCACCCCGAAAGTTGCTAACTATACAAGTTTAGCACTGTCTTTTGAGAAATAAAAATTTGGCGGTAAAAATAGAGATTAAAGGAGAGAAAAAGAAATTGTTTTAATCTTCAATCAATACATAAATGTCATCGGCTTCGACTTTTACTTCATAAGTCTCGATGCGGTCTACTGCGGGAAGACAGAGGGCTTCCCCTGTTTCGACATCAAATTCTGCACCATGATAGCAGCAAGTAATAGTTTTTCCATCCAGTATTCCATCAGATAAGGGTAGGGTTTCATGAGAGCATTCATCGATAAAAGCGTAGAATTCCCCCTCGCTGTTGCATATTGCTATTACTAGGTTTCCCACAACAAAAGATTTCACTTCTCCAGGGTTTATATCAGAGGCCTTCGCTACTTTTTCAAATTCAGCCATTTTTAGGATTCCTGCTCTAGCTTTCTTTGGTTAAACCAATCAGCTACAAGGCTTGTACAATAGTTTTTTACACTTTCAACACTCATGTTCTCAAGAGTTTCATTAGTAAAAGCATTCATGATTATATCTCTTGCAGCGGTTTCTGAAATACCTCTTGAGCGCAAGTAGAAAAGAGCGTTCTCGTCTATCTGCCCAATTGTCGCACCGTGAGTGCATTTAACGTCATCAGCGTATATCTCAAGCTGAGGCTTTGTATCAATTTGAGCATTGTCCGATAAAAGAAGGTTTCGATTGGTCTGTTTGGCATCAGTTTTCTGAGCATCTTCATGAACTATAATTCTCCCATGAAATACCCCTCTAGATCTGCCATCTAGCACTCCGTTGTAAAGCTGGCGGCTGTCGCAATGAGGGCTTGCATGCTCTACTTTCATATAGTTATCTATGTGCTGACGATGAGTTGGCATAAATAGACCGTTTATCAAAGAATCACATCCTTCACCAGCTAGAACTGGATGTACATTATTTCTAACAAGTGATCCTCCAATTAGTACAGAATGTGATTTTATGTTGCTGCTTCTTGCCTGCTGCACTCTAAGAGTAGATACATTAAATGCTTTTTTGCTTTCAAGCTCAATCAAATAGTGGCCAATAGTGCTATTTTCCCCAACAACTATTTCAGTCACTACATTAGATAGATAAACGCCATCGTTTAATGAGGCATAGTGTTCAACAACATTAGCCTCACAGTTGTCTTCAGCGATGATTAGGTTTCTAGGATTTGTGATTGAAGGTGTTTCTCCTCCAGTTGAAATGTAGAGGAGATGAATAGGTGATTCTATTATTGTCCCTTTAGGTATGTATACAAATCCGCCGTCTGACATAAATGCCGTATTGAGAGCGGTGAATGCTTCTTCGGAGAAGTCAGCATATTTACCTAGATTATCTTTTAGGATTTCTTGATCGCTATCTAATGCGTCTGCCAAATTCTTTACAATAACTCCTTTTGGCAGTTCAGTTACCTTAGAAAGTTCTTTTGCAAAGTGCCCATTTACAAAAACAAGCTCGGTTATGTACTTATCCTCGAATCGGAACGGTTCTAAATCTGAAGCTGATACTTTATCTAACCCGTTTTCTAGGATATCAAAAGAGCTCCTAGTGATTGGGGCTAAGTTTGTAAATCTCCAGTCTTCATCTTTTAGAGTTGGAAACCCAAGTTCTGTGAATTTATTGATAGCTTGTTCGCGCAGAGATTTAAGCCAGTCCAGATCGTTGCCTGGAGCTGTTTTTTCAAACCCCGTAAATCCTTTCAAGTATCCGTTATCTTTTTCCGTTAATGTAATACTCATCTTATCTCCCTAACTGTTAGCTGCAGCTTTTTCTTCTTCGATCCAGCCATATCCCTTTTCTTCTAGTTCTAGTGCAAGCTCTTTCCCGCCAGATTTAACGATTTTCCCGTCAACTAGAACATGAACAAAGTCAGGAACAATGTAGTCTAGTAGTCTTTGGTAGTGTGTAATTACCAAGAATCCACGATCTGGGCTCCTAAGAGCATTTACTCCATCTGCCACAACCTTAAGAGCATCGATATCAAGCCCAGAGTCTGTTTCATCTAGAATAGCTAGTTTAGGTTCAAGTACCTGCATCTGAAATATCTCGTTCCTTTTCTTTTCTCCACCTGAGAAACCTTCGTTTACTGCTCTTTTAAGTAGGTTGTCGCTTATATGCATGACTTCCATCTTCTCTTTTGCAAATTTGGCAAACTCGATGTGTTTAAGTGGCTCTTCGCCTCGGTATTTACGAACTGAATTTAGTGCTTCTCTTAGCAGATATGTATTAGCAACTCCAGGTATCTCGACTGGATACTGAAATGCTAGGAAAATACCCTCACAGGCGCGCTCCTCTGGCTCTAAGTCTAGCAGATCCTTACCTTCAAACAGGACTTCACCTTCTGTTACTTCATATGAGTCTCGTCCTGCTAGGACTTGGGCCAATGTACTTTTACCTGATCCGTTGGGTCCCATGATTGAGTGAACCTCACCAGGGTTAATAGTTAAGTTAAGTCCCTTCAGTATTTCCTGATCCTCTACACTTGCATGCAGATTCTTAATTTCCAGCATAATATTTCTCCTTATTACCTTATATATTCTTGATTTAGAGTTGAAATGTTATCCGACACTACCCTCTAGGCTGATGCTCAAGAGTTTTTCAGCCTCTACCGCAAACTCAAACGGAAGCTCTTTGAATACATCCTTACAAAAACCGTTTACTATCAAAGACACTGCATCCTCAGCCGACAGACCCCTCTGTTGGCAATAGAAGATCTGGTCTTCACCAATTTTTGATGTCGATGCTTCATGCTCCATCTGAGCGGTTGAATTCTTAACTTCAATGTAAGGGAATGTATGTGCTCCGCACTTATCCCCAATCAACATGGAATCGCACTGAGTGTAATTCCTTGCTCCAGTTGCGTCTTTCCCAATCTCTACAAGACCTCTGTATGTATTTTGTCCAAAACCAGCAGATATTCCCTTTGATATTATAGTGCTTGAGGTGTTTTTCCCCTTATGTATCATCTTGGTTCCGGTATCAGCCTGCTGTTTTCTATTAGTCAGTGCTACAGAATAAAATTCTCCAACTGAGTTATCACCCTCGAGAATACAGCTTGGGTATTTCCATGTGATTGCTGATCCAGTTTCAACCTGTGTCCAGGAGATATGAGAATTATCTCCTAGGCATCTGCCTCGTTTTGTTACAAAATTATAAATACCACCTTTGCCCTCGCTATCTCCAGGGTACCAGTTCTGAATGGTCGAATACTTAATGGTAGCGTCTTTATGAGTTATTAGTTCCACTACCGCTGCATGCAGCTGATTCTCATCTCGCTTAGGGGCTGTGCATCCCTCAAGGTAGCTCACATAACTTCCCTCTTCAGCTATTATCAAGGTTCTTTCAAACTGCCCTGTATTTTCAGCATTAATTCTAAAGTAAGTTGAGAGCTCCATAGGGCATCTAACACCTTTTGGAACGTATACAAATGACCCGTCTGTAAATACAGCCGTGTTAAGTGCTGCAAAAAAATTATCGTTATGAGGAACTACAAATCCTAGATATTTCTTTACAAGCTCTGGATGTTCCCGTACTGCCTCAGAAATGGAGCAGAATATTACTCCAGCTTCTGCCAAAGTTTCTTTGAATGTAGTTATTACGGAAACACTATCAAACACTGCATCTACAGCAACTCCCGCCAGCATTTTTTGCTCTTCAAGAGGTATTCCTAGCTTGTCATAAGTTTCTTTAATTTCAGGATCTAGATCATCCAGGCTCTCTAGCTTCGGCTGATTCTTTGGAGCAGCATAATAGCTTATAGCTTGATAATCTACAGGTGGATAATGTACATTAGGCCATTCAGGCTCTTTCATTGTAAGCCAGTGTTCATATGCTTTAAGCCGCCATTCTAAAAGCCACTCGGGCTCTTCTTTCTTGGCGGATATCATGCGAATTACACCTTCATTCAGCCCTACAGGAGCTACTTCTTGCTCAACATCTGTTACGAAACCGTACTTGTATTCCTGTTCCGCTAACTTTTCTAAATCAATACTCATTAAAAAGCCTCCTCAATTAACCTGATCAGTAATAGTATTTTTTGTATCTTTTAACATATCTTCGAGAGTTGTGCCCTCAAGGATTTTTATCATAGAAAGCTGAATTTTGTCCCAAACTGGCAGCTGGGTACATTTATCGTATAAAACGCAAACAGAATTACTATCCATACAGTCGACCATTCTTATTTCTCCCTCTATCGCTTCATAAACATCACGTAAGTTGATTTTATTGGGAGATTTTCTCAATGTGTAACCACCATCAGGTCCAACACTAGATCTAACTAGACCTTTTTTGACAAGTCTACGCATTATTTTAGCCAAATAGCTAAGAGGTATATGCTGTTCCTCTGAAATTTCTTTCATGCTGTGCTTTACTATGGGCCTATGGCCCATATAAGTTAGTGACCTAACAGCGTAATCAAGAGTTTTAGTAACTTGCATTTTGTTTACCCGCTTTACGAAAGTAATATGTCTCTTAAAACAATTTTCTATGCAATTTGCATATTGTGGACTTTATAACTCCATAATATACAAGTCCTTAGTTGGTAAAAATTACCAGATAAGTAATTTTTGTCAATTAAAGCTCTTTTTAGACTATTTATTTGCTTTGACATGAGTACATTTTAAGGGTACAATAGAATGGTTATTTAAAGAGGGATGAGACCTTAGTTTATTGTCGTAACATTTCTGAAATATTAGATTTTTTATTATATGTAACAAAACATCACTTGGAGGAATAAAAATGGCTCACGAATTACCTCAACTACCTTATGCATACGATGCTTTAGAGCCTCATATTGATGCACGTACTATGGAGATTCATCATAGTAAGCATCATCAGACATATGTAAATAACTTAAATGCAGCTTTGAGCAACCATCCAGAACTTGAGAGCAAGTCTGCTGAAGAATTAGTTAAAGATTTGGGAGCTTTACCAGAGGATATTAGGACTGCTGTTCGAAATAATGGGGGTGGTCATGTGAATCACAGCATGTTTTGGCTTTGTATGGGGCCAAATGGCGGGGGAGAACCTAGCGGTGAGTTGGCAGATGCTATTAACTCTGAACTTGGTGGTTTGGATACGTTTAAAGAGCAGTTCGCAAAAGCTGGGGCAACCCGTTTTGGGAGCGGCTGGGCATGGCTTTGTATAGACGGAGGAGGGAATTTGGTTGTAACCTCTACTCCAAATCAGGATAATCCTATTTCTGATGGTCTGACCCCTATTCTCGGCCTAGATGTCTGGGAACATGCATATTATCTCAATTATCAAAACAGAAGACCTGATTATATTTCAGCGTTTTGGAATGTAGTAAACTGGGAACAAGTTGCTGCTAATTACGCTGCATCAAAATAGGTTGAATTAATTTTAAGAATTTGATAGAATTGGCGGTAACCGGAAGTTGGAACATGTTTTTTTCCCATTACTGGGTTTGATTTTTATAAGATGTTGCAATATTGAGAGCATAAAGTAGGTACTGGAGAATTATATAAATAGCATTATTTGTATATATTTAGGAGGTTACGAAGTTCCCCTCCCCCAAAGGTTCCTAAAATCAGCTTGTTTTGACACAAATAGCTATATGCGCTTGTATTCCATCTAATTAATATCGCAATTAAGATAATTAAAGGAAGCAGATATGGAAACAAAATATAAAGAGTTCGATGATTCTATCTCAGTAAGTGAGTTTGGTGAGTTTTCTGAAGAGACCGAAGATGTAAGTTCATTGAAGTTTAAAGAAAGTTATATTGAAGATGATGAATCAGAGAATCACTTCAAGTCTAGAAGAACCAAGAGCAAGTCTAAAGCTGATGATACTCCTGATGAGCAACTTCGTTTACTATATGTTTATTTTAAAGATATGTCGGTTGAACCGCTTTTTACAGCACAGGAAGAGGTTGAAATCTCTGCTAAGATAAAAAAATGTGAAAATATGAGCAGGGAGCTTAGCTTAATTGTGAATAAATTAAGCGCTAAGAGCTCGAAAATAAAGTCCAATGGTCATAAGAATGGTCGCGATGCAACAAGCCGCGTCACAATACAAAAACGTATAAAAAGCCTAAATGCTTTTATCAAGGCATATTCAGAGAATGCTAAAAGAATGAAGCAGAGATTTGTTAAGGCAAATCTTAGGTTGGTTATTACTATTTCCAGAAAGTATATGGGAAGAGGGCTGCCGCTTTCAGACCTTATCCAAGAAGGAAATATGGGTCTAATGAGAGCAGTAGAAAGATTTGACCATAGAAAGGGTTTTAAATTCTCAACATATGCGTCTTGGTGGATACATCAAGCAATCCTGAGAGCTCTGCAGGGTCAAACAAGAACTATTAAAGTTCCAGTTTACTTACTTGAACAAGCTAATAGGGTCTATAAAGTAAATGCGGTGTTGGCCAAGAACCTAAACCGCAAACCTACTCCTAAAGAAATATCCCACAAATCTGGTATTTCTGTTGAGGTAGTAAAGAGAATTTTAAGATCCACTAAGGATGCAATTAGCTTGGACACACCAATTTTAGATGGTGAAAAAACTACTTTGCTCGATTCCATCGCTGACGCAGAGACAATCATTCCGGATTCAATGGTAGCTAGGTCTGATCTTACAGACAAGCTAAGAGAGGCCCTTACACTTCTCAACCCAAGAGAAGAGGAAATACTAAGACTCCGCTTTGGTATAGATCAGCATAGCACTTATACTTTGGACGAGATTGGTAAGAGGTTTAATCTAACTCGTGAAAGAATAAGACAGATCGAGAAAGCCGCTCTTGGTAAACTTGCTAACTCCGATATTAAAGAGCATCTAGAAAGCTTTCTAAGATAAGGGGCTAGGAGGCCATAAAGATGGTCTTTCAAATTCACCGGGATTTACTATAAACTTCGAAGTTTAATCTAAGATTCCTCCAATTATTGCGCCTAGTAGAAGTGGTCCTACGTTTGATATTACAAGAACAAAACTTCCAGCTCCAGCTACAAATCCGATAACCGGTGCTCCTGTAAGAACGGAAGCGAATAGGAATAGGAATACCCCAAGCACTATTGCTGGAAGGAACACAGCTATTATTGCATTCAAAATACCACCAGCTTTTTTGCCGCCCACTACTCCTGCTATTAGTGGTCCGATGCCAGGAAGCCAAAATAGTAGTATGGAGATTAAAAACATCCAGAAAATCCCTGATATTATGCTTCCTTTATTATCGTTTGCCATTGTGCTCTTAAATTTTTACTATATTTATATATTTTCTTGCTCTAATATAAAAAAAGGCCCGAACTCTTATCTGAGCTGGGCCTTTTTGTTTTATGTTCTATTCAAGTTTAATCACACTTAGAGTAGCCACAGCTCCGGCAGTTCATGCAGCCATTCTCAAAAGCAAGCGCTCGGTCCCCGCAATCAGGGCAGCGCTCCAAGTTTAGATCCATAGCTTTTTTGGGTGTTGAAGAGTCTGTAGATTCTTTAGCAGCACCAACTTCTCCACCAGCTTCAACAAAGTGCCTTTTTAATACAGTTGCTATGGCGTCCGGGATTGACATAACCAGCTTGCCCTCTGAGAAAACAGGAGAGGAGCCGCCTATGCCTTCAAGTTGTTCAACTACCTTCTCAACAGCGATTCCTGATCTGAGCGCAAGAGATACAAGTCTTCCCGTTGCCTCTGCATCAGCCATTGTTGAATACCCCGATTTCCCAATTTGAACGAATACCTCTAATGGTCTTTCATCCATTGTGTTAACTGTAACATATAAATTTCCGTACCCGGTTTTTATAACCTCAGTGAAGCCCTGAAGACACTGTGGCCTTTTGATAGGGGCTATTTCTTCACTAGAGGATGAACGAAGGGATGAGATGGGGTTGGGGTGATGGGTTTTGTTCATCCCTTCGTCCTGGGTCTGGGTCGGAAGCTTTGTTTCGTCTTTAGCTTGCTGCTGGGATTTGGCCTCGTCTTCTGTAACCAATATCCCTTCTCTGGATCCTTCTCTGTAAACAGTGATACCCTTACAGCCAAGTTTCCAAGCAAGGAAATAAATCTTTTCTACTTCTTCTAGAGTTATATCTGTTGGTAAATTAACAGTGCTTGAAATACAAGAATCTATGTGTTTTTGAATTGCAGCTTGCATACGCACCCTCATCTCAGGCTCTATTTCATGAGATGTTACAAAGGTGTCTGGAAGATCACTATCGTCTTCAAGATCAAATTGCTCCATATATTCCTCGACAAGCGGGTGGTATACCTTAAATTCTTCTTTTGAGAGTGATTTGGAACGTCTAAAATAAGATAATGCAAACGCTGGTTCAACACCACTTGTGGTGCCAGCGAGAACTGATCCACTTCCTACTGGAGGAACAGTCAGTATGCATGCATTTCTTAGACCTTGTTTCTTAATCTTCTCGACAATTCGGCTATCGACTGTATCTAGGAAAGGCCTAGATAGATGAGTGTCGAGATCAAACATTGGGAAATTCCCTTTTTCTGATGCAAGATCTGTACTTGCTTCATAAACAGTGTTCTTAATATGCTCAAACATCTTATCTGCAAACTCAACTCCTTCATCAGTGTCATATTTGATATTTAGTTTGGCGAGCATATCTCCAAAACCCGTGAATCCAACACCAATTCGTCTTGAGCTGGTTGAGGCTTTGGTTTGGAAGCTAAGTGGATGCTTTTTCATGTTGTAATCAAGCACATTGTCCAGGAATCTAACAGCATATTGAAATGCTTTCTCTAAATTTTCCCAATCAATTGATGCACTATCAGTAAACGCATTTTGAACAAATGGGGAGAGATTTATATTTCCAAGACAGCAGTTTCCATAATCCTCTAAAGCCTGCTCACTGCATGGGTTAACTCCGTTTACTTCCATTCCATTGTACTCAGTCGGGGAGTATTTCTTAACAGAATCCCAAAAAATAAGGCCAGGCTCTGCAGATGACCAAGCAGATTTCACAAGTTTTTCCCAAAGGTCTCTTGCTCTAATAGTTTTTGTGAATTTAACTTTTTCATTTTCAAATTTGAGCTCAAAATCAGTATCATCTTCGACTGCTTGCATAAACTCGTCAGAAATTTTTATTGATATATTTGCAAACTGAACTTTTGATCTTGCAGCGTCATTTTTAATTTCAATAAACTCCTGTATATCAGGATGTTTAACATCAAGAGTAATCATTAATGCGCCACGTCTTCCTGCTTGTCCTATTGTTCCTGTTGTGGTTGAGAGTAGTTCCATGAAAGAGACAGCACCAGTTGAATAGATTGCCGAGTTGTTTACTGGTGCTCCTTTAGGCCTTAATATAGATATGTCTGTTCCAACTCCTCCACCGAAAGAATATGTGCGAGCTGCTTCTTTGCACCACTCGAAAATACCCTCGATTGAGTCTTCTTTTATAGGCATGTAGTAGCAGTTAAGAAGGGTTGCTCTTCTGTTTTGTCCTGCACCAAACATAATTCTTCCACCAGGAATAAATTTAAAATTGGAAAGTAGCCAGAAAAAATTGTCTTCCCATTCGGCTTTTAATTCTTTAGATTTCTCCGGTGAAGCCATCTCTTTGGCGACTCTATGCCACATGTCTTCAGGGGTAAGCTCAACTATTTTTCCGTTTTTATCGCGAAGGGCATATTTCTCAAAGAAAACTCTGGCTCGAAGCTCGTCTCCGCCAAAAGCGTCAATCGTCTTTTGCGGCAGATCCATAACTCCTTCTACCTGTTTAACAAATTCTTCAGATTCTTCTGATTTAGTATTGTTATCGACTAGTGTCTGTTCCAGCTCTTTTTTTAAGCTGTTTTCTTCCACACTCTTCCCGTTTCCATTCCCGTTTGTGTCAGTGGGGCCAAGTTTATCTGAAGCCATCTCTACCATCCTCCTTACTTATTCTAAATTATATTCGACTTATTCGTTTCTTTACGTACTATCTTGTGCTACGAATCAATTCCAACACAATATGTTGTGGTTGTCAATAGGTTATTTTTGATGTTTTTTCCTAAATTGCAGAAAAGTGAATAACTTCAATATTTTAGATCGCAAAATTTTTTTTCATATATTAAAGCCATACAATAAGTAAAGCTTGAAGCACATTGTTAAAGTAAAGTTTTAACATATTATGAGAAATTTTTTGAATTTGACACTATTAATGCTTAATTTAGGACAAATAATGCTTAATTTAGGACAAAAAAGCGGTGAATTGAGACGAAAAAATGTCAATTTTTCTGATTTTTCACAATCAGTATATAAATTATATAAAAGAGTGCCGGTGCAAATTAGTAAATTTCTTATTAATTTGGACCGGCAAAGATTTATTGCTGAATATTAGACTGTATCTTGTTTAAGATATAGCGGGAAAGAGTTTCATCACCGAACGTACCTACACGGATTTTGATCTCTGTAATGTTATCACCAATTCTTTTAACGTCTATATGAACTGTTTTGTTATCTGCAGTAATAACTTCATACTTTCCAGATATTGCATCATTGACTTTGTTTACAACAATAAACTCAAGCTGCTCAACCGCTTTTACAGTAGCATCCCACACTGTCATGAATGGGTAGCCTTCAGTAGACTTCAGCTCTCCTTTGATATAGGCAATTGTACCAGCCCCAGCAACTGCTCCTCCACCCACTGCAGCAGCAGCAAGGCACCCAGTAAGAACTGCAGGGCTCACCATTAATAATAGTATTAGTGCTAAATTCTGATATTTTTTCTTCATGATTTTTTTGCCTCCTCGAAAGCTTATGGTTTTGAATTTGGAATTATAAAACTTTTTTAAGACGGTCACAGCAAATTTGTATTCAATTATAGCTGGTGAATGTTAATTAAAGCAACAAAAAAATTAATATTGGGAAATAAGTTTAATTGTCACTGAAAAAAAGTAGCAATCAATCGTTTGTTACAGTCATGATTATCTCAGGAGTATCAATACCATTTTCATATCCTTCATACCTAACCCACTTGTGAGGGGCTTCAACAGTAAACCAAAAATATGTTTTAGGAAAAAAGACTTTGAATATATTGCGTACACCCAGTTTAGGAACTATTTCAACTTTATAGCACTCTATCTCTCCATCAGGAGTCTTAATTTTTTCAATTCCTCTTTGTTGAAAGTCTACATTGTATAGCACAGGTTCATTGGACAGAAGTTGCGCATTTACAGTTTTATCCGTGCCGAATGGAAGATCTCTTAAGGCATATACAATACCTTCAACTATGAGGGTATCTGAAGTGATATCAAATAGCTTTCTATCGTATTTGCTAAGATTTACATCTTCTCTCGCAAAAACGGCGGTATTCTTTTTGTGATTAAATGTTTTCTCATCTATCATAATCACATTTCCTGCCATATCCTTTATAACGGTCTTAGAGCTAAGAGGTAAAAATTCGCCTTCAGCTTTCCAGATTGCGACAGATTTCCATGTTAGTTTTTGATCACGACTAAAAGGACTGGTTGCACCCTTAGCGTTATAAATTAGCTTAAATTTTGTAGTACCATCTTCAGTATAAAAATCGGTTTTCCAATCCGCAGTCCATCTTACTCCGCCATCTTTATACTCGGTTACAATGGTTCCTTTCTCGGCAGGGCTTATTGGAGGAACTTTAAACGGTTCCGCTAGAGAGGGAACTCCATAAGTCAATAAGATTAAAAGGACTAAAATTATATATTTCGTCATATTTTTGTCTTGGTATTAACTATATAAAGTGATATCATGTCATCTAATTATATGCAACTTTCAAAAGTTAAATTGCTCTGATTATCTATGTCCTATTTAATTAGATATCACATTAAGGACTAAGATGCCAACTTTTTATATTTAGGAGAAATAAATGAAAAAGCTCTTTGGAGATCAGCATCTAATATTTGGAATCATCTTGGGAGTGATCCTGGGTGGTTTGCTTGGATCATTTTTCCCGGAAGTTGGTATCAAGCTTGGCTTTCTTGGAACCATTTTTCTAAATGCTCTCAAAATGATCGTGCTGCCTTTGGTGGTGGTTTCTATAACTCTAAGCATTATGAAAGTTGGCAACCTTGGGTCTTTGGGTCTTAAGACACTATTTTACTATCTGATTACAACTGGAATTGCGGTGTTCATCGGGATAGTAGTAGTTAATGTAATTCATCCTGGCGATGGAGGCATGGCACTTACAGGACAAATGCCAGATATTGTAAGCTCCAAAGAGAATATGAGTTTGGTAGATGTGCTCTTATTAAAGTTTATATCTCCTAATCTTTTCAATGCTGCTGAAGAATACGAAATTCTACCCCTCATCATTGCTTCTATATTATTCGGAGCAGCCTTTGCGAGCTTGGGCAAACAGAGCGAGACAATTGTTGAGATCTTTACAATTTTAGACAAAGCGATAATGAAAATTGTTCATTGGATTATGTTTTTTACACCTATTGGAATTTTTAGCTTGATTGCAGAGAGGATAGGTATTGAAGGAGGGGGAGTGGCCGTCCTTGAACTTGCAATGGAACTTGGTAAATATGTCTTAAGTGTAGTAGTAGGGCTTGGTATTCATGCTTTTATTGTATTACCAATAATCTTGCTATTGTTTGCTAAAAGAAATCCTCTCGAATATGTAAGGTATCTGGGTAAAGCACTGCTCACAGCTTTCTCCACAGCGTCATCCTCTGCAACATTACCCCTCACTATGGAAGGGGTAATAGATGAAGCAAAGGTGACTCCTAAAGTTGGCAGATTTGTACTTCCTCTTGGAGCGACAATTAATATGGATGGTACCGCGCTCTATGAGGCAGTTGCAGTTATATTTATTGCCCAAAGCTATGGTATCGATTTGAGTATGGCTCAAATGATAATTGTATTCTTCACTGCAACCCTAGCTGCGATTGGTGCTGCTGGTATACCTGAGGCAGGACTTGTTACTATGGTGCTTGTACTTCAAGCAGTTGGACTTCCGCTTGAAGGGGTGGGTATGATTCTAGCGATTGACTGGCTTTTAGATAGATTTAGAACGACCGTGAATGTCTGGGGTGATGCCATAGGTGCATCTGTTATTGATAGGTTTGAAGGAGGAAACAACCAATCTTAGTTTAACCGGACTATAATCTTTCTGCTTCAAAGGTATTACAACTATTAATATTGCCTGATTGCATGCCTATTTTGAACCATCTAACCCTTTGCTCTGAGCTAACGTGAGTAAATGAAACAGGTGTTATATAACCCTTAGATTGTTTTTGAAGTCTATCATCCCCAATACTGCTTGCCGCATTAAGACCCTTTTCAATATCGCCTTATTATAAAATGTCTCTTGCACGGTCAGCATTATTTGTCCAAACTCCGGCAAAACAATCTGCTTGGAGTTCTTGCATTACTGAGAGTCTATTTGATTCAGCCTCGCTTGATCTTCGTCTAGCATTATAAACTTGATCAGATATACCTAATAAATTCTGAACATGGTGGCCTACTTCGTGTGCTATTACACAAGCCTGAGCAAAATCATCAGGAGCACCGAGTTTGTATATAAGGTCTTGGTAGAAGCTCAGATGAATATATACCTTTTGGTCTCTGGGGCAATTAAAAGGACCCATGGCAGACTGTGCAAATCCGCATTCTGAATCAACTGCCCCAGTGAATAGAACAAGTTTCGGTTCTTGATACTGAGCATTGTACCCTTTAAAGATATCTTTCCAAGTATCCTCAGTATCTGTTGATACTACCAAGACAAAATCTGCAATTTCATTATCAGAATTAGATGTCCATGTCTGATCATAGGGAGATTTAGACGGGCTATCGACTTATGATGTGTCTTGCAGCAGTTTGCTTGGATCAGCTCCGAGTAATATCGCTATTATGATAATTACTAAAAGCCCAATTCCACCACCTGCAGCTCTTCTACCTCTTGGCATACGGACTCTCTGACACCTTCTATCTTCGACATTTCTACTTCTTCTTCCTAATCTCCAGCGCATAGATCTAATTGCCTCTCTTCTATATTTCAATAATTATTTTATGGCAGTGGGTTTTTAGTTTCTTCAGTGATTTCTGATCCATCAAAGACTCTGGCATATTCCTGAGCACTAATGTTGTATTCAACATTCTTGCGACCTCTAGGATTTCTTCTATATCCTCTTCATATTCTGTGGCATCGATTGAGACACTAAACCCTATTTGCATGAGTTCTAATATTTTTGCGGAATTATCTGACATGTTGTTTTTACTCCGATTTCACGAGATATTAATTAATAAATATTCAGAGAAAATTAGCAGTTTCAAATTTCTTAAGTTTTCTGTGCTATTAAATCGTGGAGGGTATAAATGAGATTATTATATTTGATTTCAGTGGTAATTGTTTTGGCTATAATGAATCTATCATGTGAGAGTAATAGCTCCATAGCGGACAACAGACCACTTATAATTAAAGTCGTAACAATAGTAACTTTTCAGGATTTAGATGCTATTGATCAGCCAAACACAGGAGAGGCTTTTTGGTGGTACACCGATGGCGAGCTTGATAATGAAATACCTTTGCCCGGTGGTTATGCACCAGTTTTTACAAACGATGATCAGGATCACTTACTTATAATTACCGGATCAGGAAAGTCCAATGCGGCGTCTTCCATAATGGCACTTGGATTAAATGATAGTTTTGACTTGAGTAGAGCTTATTTTCTGGTTGCAGCCATATCAGGTGGCAGACCGGAGGTAACGACAATTGGATCGGCAATATGGGTTAGATGGGTAGTAGATTCAGGTCTAGCTTCTGAGATTGATCCAAGAGAGCTTCCAGAGAATATAGAATTTCCTTTCTTTAGACTCGGTTGTACAATTCCTCAATTCTGTACAGATGCATTTAATACTGGAACGGAGATATTTGAACTTAACAATAATTTAAGACTATGGGCTGCCAATATAAGTGATGAAGTAGAGCTTGCAAACTCTAATACAGTGCAAATGATTAGAGATATGTATCCACAGGAAGCTGCCAGACAAAATGCTTCTGTTCAGCTCGGAGATTCTGCAGAGGCGGACACATTCTTCCATGGAGAGATAATATCAGGTTATCTGACATGGTGGGTGGAAAATTTTACGGATGCCCAGGGTCAATACTTCACAACATCATTTGAAGATACAGCCATATCAACTGCTTTGCAGCGATTACAAGACGCTGGACTAATTGATTTCAGTCGCTTTATGTTGCTTAGATCACCAAGTAATTTTGATCAGCAATATCCCGGCCAAAGTGCACTTGAATCTCTTCAAGATGCAAGCGGCGGAGGTATGCCCGATGGTTCGATTCTAGCATTTGAGAACGTTTATCTCGCTGGATCAGCAGTGGCAAATCACATCATAGAGAATTGGGAGGTTTGGAAGGACGGAGTTCCTCCACTAAACTGATGAAATATCTTGCCTCAGGATTTAGTATAGTTAATTGACCTTACAATTAGATTTAACCTAATTTACTTTTAAAAGGTTGCTTATTAGTCTAGTATATCTATAAAGCTATTTTTTATTTTCTTGGAGGTCCCTAATTGCCAAGTGATCAGTTAAAAGAAGCTATAGAAGTCACAAATGCCGAGCTTGTTATTCCTCCGCATACTAACCATTTTGGTACCATTTTTGGAGGGAAAGTACTTGAACTTATGGATTCAACAGGTGCGATGGCGGCGATGAGGTTTGCAGGTGATGATGTAGTAACCGTCTCCATGGATGCAGTGGATTTTAAGGAGCCGATTCAACTTGGGGATATTATCGAGCTCAAAGCAAAAGTGATTCATACTGCAAGAACCTCGATGATTGTTAAGGTAGATATTTTTAGAGTAGGTAAGACGGGCCGACATAGAAATTTTACATGCAGGGGATATTTAGTTTTCGTAGCAATTAATCCCGACGGTAAACCAAAGGAGATCCCCACGCTTAAACTAGTAACTGGCGAGGACCAGAAGTTCTGGGCAATCGGTGAGAAAATCAAACAAAGAGCAAAAGAGCGAAAAATCAGAGATTCGAATGATTAATCTACTCTACTCAGGCATTTGTGATTCCATTTGTGAGCAGCTAACTTCGCCGTTGCCATCAGCTCCCGCAGCTCGCTGACAGCTGTATGTTTTTCCTTGGCAAAGAGCTGTCCAGTTGGCGCTTCCATCTGCTCTAATTACGTGCTGAATTACTTCGATATGATCTGCGTTGCAATCAGTGATCTTAGAGGTGGATTGTTGCTGAAGCTCTTGGATTACAAATGGGTTCCCGCACGCGAATAAGCCTACTGCTAGTGTCGCTATTAGTATTATCTTCATATATCACCACCTAAACTGGTATTTGAATAATGTAACAAGCTAGAATCATAAGTATCTCAAGCCATTTCTTGATTGCCAGAGACCAGCCTGTCCAGGATTTCCTTCTGTATTTCTTCAATCTCGGATTTGGCTTTGTTTATATCTTCTGTTGGTTTTCCCCTTTGTTCACATTCCTCAATAAGCTCATTTACATTTGTAACAATTTGCTTGAGTTTGGTTTGAGCCTCTATGTTGGCTTTGATACTCATATCCTCACTCTCCCACTCTCTCTTGCTGTAACCATCAAGCTCTTTTGCCTGCATGACCAGCTCTCTGAGTCTATCTTTATATCCATGGAGCGCTTGATGGATTACTGATTGTATTTCTGCTTTCTCTCCAGGGTCTCTCCAGAGCACATTCTCAAGATAGCGTAAATCTTCTTCTGACACCTCACTCCTACCTTCAATATAAGCCTTTGCTTTAACTACATATATACTTTGTTTATATCTTCTATCTGAAGGACGAATGCCTTTTTTATTAAGCTCCACTCTAATACGTGCTATTAGCTTCAAGATATTGGAAGATACTTCTGTTTCCATCGCTTGCTCTTTACATTGCTCAAGCTCCTTAGGAGTAATAATAGCTTCAGCTGAGCTACCATCTTCTCCCTGCAGTAGTTTAAGAAACCTGAAATCTTCTTTTATGTAGTCAACCACATATCTCAATAAAAATCTGTCGTATAAAGCCTCTAGTTCGTCCTCTTCAGCAGGGAGCTCATTACTTGCACCAAATAGAGAGATCAGAGGGATGTCAGAAACTTCAGTCCCGTTATAATAAATTCTCTCATTCATTACGGTAAGAAGTGTGTTCAGAATCGAAGAGCTTGCTTTAAATACCTCATCGAGAAATACAATATGGGCCTCCGGCAGCTTGCCATTTGTTACCCTTCTGTATTCATCGTTTTCTAAACCTTTTAGACTAACTGCGCCAAACAGCTCCTCTGGCGCGGTGAATTTTGTAAGTAACCACTGGAAATATTGAGCACCTTTAATTTTATTGCATATCTCGCTTACAAGCTGTGATTTTGCCGTTCCTGGGGGACCGATAAGTAGCATATGGTTATTTGTGAGAAGTGCAATGAGTGTTCCATCAATAACCTCGTCTCTTTCTAAATACCGACTTTTTAATTCGCTTCTTATTTTACTTATTTTCTCTAGAGTTCTTTCCATGTGACTATCTCTACCTTGTTTTGATTGTTTTCTGTGGTTTTCATTAATATAGCTTCAATGATTCTTTTCGTAGGATTTACTTCCCCCAAACTTCCGACAGCCTTAACTGAAAAAGTATCACTATATCCAGAGTTTACAACAACTCCGACTAATCCAGCGCTTATCTCTGAAGTGGAATCCACTCCGGTTGCAATTTCTCTTGCTTTTTTTTGGTCGATCACTGATTCATTTTCTCTTGCTTCAATAATTTCATCAGCAATTTGCTCAGCTGCATCATCCGAGACTTCTTCAGTGTCGGGGTTTCCTTGACCTCCTATGGCAGGAACAGTTGATGCCTTAACAGCAGCCATTAATACTACTTTTGGAGCGGTACTAAAATTTATTCTTTTATCTCTGGGATAGACTGTAACATAATCCTTAATCTTATTAAAAAATTCTTCATCCATTCCATCAATTAATCTTATTTCATGCAGACTATCAAGCTTACCGTTTTTTATGAAATAGGGGTTTTCTAAACCACTGTAGAATTCTGAATTAGCCCCATTTGAATCCTGATCATTTTGAGAACCTTCTACTGGCCTATCCAGCCAGTTAGTTAAACTTGAAATAAATCTCTCAGAATTGGATTCATCTACTTCAAGAAATCTAAAGAGTTCTTTTAATTCTACTAAGACTTGTTGATCAACCCGGTTAGATGAGTCATCAACTAGAGCATTTAGATTGACCTTCGCTCTCTCATCTAAAACTGTTACAGAAACGGTTCCATCCCCAACAGGGAAAAATGGAACGTTGATGGCCCAAAAGCCAGATCCATAATCACTATCTGTAACAAGTGTGGATGCAATCTCATCTAAATCTTCAAGGGGCTGCCCTTTGAGAGTTCCTGCTGCAACATGAATCCCAGATTTAGCAATATAGCGTGCCTTAACTTCATCAATCCTATTGCCTGAAATCTCTCTGTCGACTTGGGTAAAGTAGACCATGTCTGCAACAACTATGGCAAGTATAGCTACAACTATAATTACAACTACTAGAACTATACCGCTATCGGAGTTCTTATTCTTTGATTCTTTTTGTTCTGTTTTGTTCATCAAATATCTCTTTTGGTTTTTCTATTAGTTTACAACGGGGATCAATATTAGTGAGCTGAATGCTACATCTTCTCCATTTGGACCCCTCAAAACTATCCTTACATCCACTGCTTTAGGTAGTGAAGACAAATCGTTAGAGTCCCATTCACTAGTAATATCTGCCTCTCCACTTATTACTGAAATATCACTTATATATTCGAGATTAAATTCCACTAAACGCTCTGTTATTGGGTACTCTGATCCCCCCTCGTCTGTTCCAATCGTAGGGTCATCTCTTCTAACTAGAGCAAGCAGTTGTGGATCTTCTTCATTAAGAGGAACAACGAAATAGCTAATTTCAGTCTGATCAGATTCTATTGCATTCTCTGCTGGCAATCTCGATAGAGAGGTAAATTTAAGAGCACTATTATTCCCATCTAGAGTGCCTAAAAAATACTCACTTGCTGTATTATTTGTATCAGAATTTACACTTCCTCTAGGAAAAGCAGTTGCCAGGTCTTTTGTCATTTTAGAAAATATGACTCTGGCTTCATGATACAGTTCGAGCTCCTGTTCCACTTTATCTTTTGACTTTAATATCTGGAAAAAAGAGGCGTATAGGACTCCTAGCACAATTGCTGCTATAAAAACTGCTAAAAGCAGCTCAATTAGAGTAAAACCTTCATTTGTAGTTTGAGATCGCTGTTGCAACTTTAAATACTTGCCTCCCCTCATCCCAAGCAATATCTACCATTACAATTCTTATTTCAGTGCCAAGTTGCTCGATATCATAAGGAAGCACGTTTACGTACCAGTCAAATCCTGGGAATTCTTCAAATGTTCCTTGTTCTTGGCCTACTTCTGGGTAGCCCTCGAGCTCAATTTCAGTCATTTTTTGCTGAGCAAGCGATTGAGCTATAGACTGATTTTTTGACAGTGAAGCCTGCACCAAATTTCTGTTGACTGCCCCGAGCAGGATTGCAAGGGCACCCCCCATAATCGCAACTGCGATTATTACCTCCAGAAGAGTAAATCCACTTTGCCCGGAATGACTAAACTGTTCTTGCATAAATTATCCCAAGGTAAATCTACCTTCTAAGTAAATCCACATATTCATCATACACCTTAGTAGCACCTGTATAAGGTTTTGTAGCTAGTGTATAGTGTCTATCGCTCTCCGTATAGATATGTATTACGGCGGGCTCCACAAACCCAGTTGGCAAGAAGAGAATGAACTCCTTGTTGTCGTCAAGAGGGTTTCTCCGCAAACTACGCTCCGTTACAATGTCCTTAAAATAAACTCCATTTGGCAGCCTACGGATTTTAGAGTCCAGAGGGATTCCATACTCGTTACCTTGAAGCGTTTCTATCCAATATTCTCCGCCCTCTATGTCAAACACCAGTCTATGCATATTTTTCTTAAAGGCGGCCTCATTATATAAATATTTTATTGTCGCACTCAGATTGCGTGAAGCACTCTTTAGATTTACTTCAGTTAAATCCTGAAACTTTGGGACTGCAACAAAAAAGAATGCCCCTACAATCAGAATGACAACTAAGATCTCTAAGAGTGTAAATCCTTCATTTCTTTTCATTACTTTATATTGCGACTAGAAATATCATCTTCTGACTGTGGAACCCCATCTTGTCCTGGAGAGATTATTTCATAAGTCCCAGTGCCTGTTTGATCAGGGCCAATGTATAAAAATTCACTTCCCCACTGATCAAGAGGTACCTGATCTCCTTCTAGGTATCCGTTAGGATCATAACGTCTTGGTTCTCTTCCAGTTGTAGGCATAACAATTAGGGCATCTAATCCCTGCTGTGTATCAGGATAGAACCCGTTATCTACTTTGAATAACTTCAATGCAGATTCTAGCTGGGTAATCTGTATTTTAGTGTTTTCCACTTTAGATTTGTCCAACTGTCCTATTACATTGGTACCTACAATATATGCAAGTCCCGCGATAATTAGCAGAACAACCATAATTTCGATTAATGTGAAACCACCTTGGGCTCTCATAATTGAATACCTCCTTTTTTAACCCACTGTTGATGTTAAATTGAATATTGGCAGTAATACTGCAAAAACAATAAATCCCATAATAGCACCTATTATAACAATCATAACAGGCTCAAGTAGTGATGT
>JABAHR010008533.1_pt3 | contig 28748 bp, 30 predicted proteins | sample 7062101 | NCBI WGS metagenome assembly JABAHR01 (sample SAMN14534553, study PRJNA622989) | marine sediment metagenome | biome: marine biome [ENVO:00000428]; feature: marine pelagic biome [ENVO:01000023]; material: deep marine sediment [ENVO:00002113] | place: India: Gulf of Kutch | collected...
ACGCCGATATCATTCGCCTCAATGGCGACGGGTTGCAGCCGCTCGAGGTCAGGGTCGATGGCGAGGCGGTGAACAGCTGGTCGATGGATGGCGACGACCTGATGATCCCACTCGCGGGCGATAGCCACCTGCTCGAGATCACTACCGGCATCGATCCTTCCGCCAACAGCCAGCTGATGGGCCTCTATGCCTCGAACGGCATGCTCTGCACCCAGTGCGAGGCGGAGGGCTTCCGCCGCATCACCTTCTTCCCCGACCGGCCCGACGTGCTGTCGGTCTACAGCGTTCGGATGAGCGGCCCCAAGGCGCAGTTCCCGATCCTGCTGTGCAACGGCAACAAGGTCTCCACCGGGNNCCGAAGGACCAGTTCCCGGTGCTGCTGGCCAATGGCAATTGCGTTGATGGCGGCGAGGAAGAGGATGGCACGCGCTGGGCCGAATGGCACGATCCCTGGCCCAAGCCGTGCTATCTGTTCGCCCTGGTGGCGGGCGATCTCGCCGCCAATCGCGACAGCTTTACCACCATGGGCGGGCGCGAGGTCGATCTCGCCATCTGGGTGCGCGAAGGCGATCTCGACCGCACCGGCCATGCCATGGAATCGCTCAAGAAGAGCATGAAGTGGGACGAGGAGACCTTCGGCCTCGAATACGACCTCGACGTCTACAACATCGTCGCCGTCAGCGATTTCAACATGGGGGCGATGGAGAACAAGGGCCTCAACGTCTTCAACACCAAATATGTCCTCGCCGATGCGGAGACCGCCACCGACGGCGATTACGACGGTGTCGAAGGGGTGATCGCACACGAATATTTCCACAACTGGTCGGGCAACCGGGTGACCTGCCGCGACTGGTTCCAGCTGTCGCTGAAGGAAGGCTTCACCGTGCTGCGCGACCAGCTGTTCAGCCAGGACATGGGCTCCGAACCGGTCAAGAGGATCGAGGATGTGCGGGTTCTGCGCGGGGTACAGTTTCCAGAGGATTCAGGCCCGCTGGCGCATCCGATCCGGCCGGATTCCTATCGCGAGATCTCCAATTTCTACACCTCGACGGTCTACAACAAGGGCGCCGAGGTGATCCGCATGATGCGCACCATGGCCGGCGAGGAAGCCTTCCGCAAAGGGTGCGATCTCTATTTCGAGCGGCACGATGGCGAAGCCGCCACCTGTGAGGATTTCGTCCGCGCGATCGAGGACGGTGCCGGGCTCGACCTCACCGGGTTCCGCCTGTGGTACCGCCAGGCCGGCACGCCCAAGGTGACTGTCCGCATGGAGCACGAAGGCACCACCACGCAGCTGCACCTGGCGCAGCAGGTTCCCGCAACGCCTGACCAGCCCGACAAGCAGCCCATGCCGATTCCGCTCAGGCTCGCCCTGTTCGACCGGGCCAGCGGCACGCATGACGGCGAGCAGCTGGTGATTCTCGATGCCGAGGAGAAGACCGTCATCTTCGAAGGCCGGCCCGCCGACCCGGTGTTGTCCGTCAATCGCGGCTTTACCGCCCCGGTGGCGATCGAGAACCACGTGTCGACGCAGGACCTGGTGTTCCTGGCCGCGCATGACGACGATCCCTTCGCCCGTTACGAGGCGATGCAGGAGCTCGTCGTCACCCATCTCAAGGATGCGGTGGACGACCAGCTGTCGGCCGACCAGGCCGCCGAAGGGCACGAAGCGATTGGCGCGGCGCTGGCCAGCGTGCTGGCCGATGACCAGCTCGACGATCTGATGCGCGGCGAATTGCTGGTGCTGCCGAGCAACACCTATATTGCCGAACAGATGCTGATCGCCGATCCGGGTGCCATCCATGGTGAGCGGCAGGGCCTCAGGCAATGGCTGGGAGAAAGGCTGGAGAGCGAGTTCGTCGCCCTGCATGAGCGCGCCAGCGCGGTGCCCTACAGCCTCGATGCCGAAGCGCGCGGCGCGCGCAAGGTCAAGACGCAGGCGCTGGTCTATCTTGCTGCGGGCAATCCCGATCTCGCGGCGACAATGGCGGCGGCCCAGTATGACCATGCCGACAACATGACCGACCGCCAGGGCGCGCTGATGGTGCTGGCCGGGCTGGAAAGCCCGCAGCGCAGCCACAAGCTGCTCGATTTCCACAATCGCTATCGCGACAACGACCTGGTGGTCGACAAGTGGTTCGCGATCCAGGCGCAGTCGCTGCACCCGCAGGCAATCGCGCATGTGAAGGCGCTGGCCGACCACCCGCAATTCACCATGCGCAATCCCAACCGCGTGCGCTCGCTGTACATGGCCTTTGCTGCCAACCCCCACGCGTTCCATGCCGAGGATGGCGAGGGCTATCGCCTGATCGCCGACCTCATCATCGCGCTCGATCCGATCAACCCGCAGACCGCGGCGCGCTTCGTCCCGCCGCTCGGGCGCTGGCGGCGGATCGAGCCGGGCCGGGCAGCGCTGATGCGCGGCGAGCTGGAGCGGATCGCCGGGCAGGAGAAGCTCAGCCGCGATACGCATGAGCAAGTGGCGCGCAGCCTTGGCTGAGCCTGCCGCCAGCGTGGAAGTCATTCGCGCCAAGGCGCTGGAGGGCATTCCGCACGGCTTCCTTGGCCGTCGGGGCGGCGTCAGCAGCGGCACGGTTGCCGGGCTGCAGATCGGCCTCAATGCCGGCGATGACGATGGGGACGTGCTGGAAAATCGCCGCCGTGCGCTGGCCGCCACCTGTCCCGGCCGGCAATTGGTGACCGTGCGGCAGGTCCATTCGGCCAAGTCTGTTGCCGTCGAGCGGGCCTTTGCCGAAGGCCAATTGCCCGAAGTCGATGCCATGGCCACGGCCACGCCGGGCCTCGCACTGGCGATTGTCACCGCCGATTGCGCGCCGGTGCTGCTGGCCGATGCCGAGGCGGGCGTAATCGGCGCTGCCCATGCCGGCTGGCGTGGCGCCCATTCCGGAGTGGTCGAGGCGGTCATCCGCCGCATGGTCGAGCTGGGCGCGAGCGAGCCGCGCATCGTCGCGGCCATCGGCCCCTGCATCGCGCAGGAAAGCTATGAAGTCGGCTATGACCTGCGCGAGCAGTTCGACGACAAGGACGCGCGCTTCTTCACCCTCGGCAAGCCCGGCAAGTGGCAGTTTGATCTTGAGGCCTATGTCGCGGCGCGACTCGAATCGCGCAGCATCGCTGCGGTCGAGAGGCTCGGGCTGGATACCTACGCTGAGCCCGACCGCTTCTTTTCGCACCGCAGGTCGGTCCACTGGGGCGAGGCGACATATGGCCGTCAATTCTCCCTGATCGCCCTTCCGGACTAGCCCGAGATCAGCCTCTCGGCGCCGGACTGGGGCAATTTGTCGCAAATAACCGCGAAAAGGCGGGTTGGCAGGGGCGATTTGCTCGTCTATCAGCCGCGCCAAGTCGCCGCCACCGGGGGTTCATCCGGCGTGCGGCTTGTCAGTTTTCTTTTCGGGGGCGCCTGCCGGATGTTCCAGGCAGGCCGGATCCGACAGGCAAGGCAGGGTAATGGCAACCACCACTGACACCGCCAACATGGACGTAGTGGCAGAAGACGGCGTCCGGCGTCGTGACTTCATCGAAATCGCTGCTGTATCGGTAGCTGGCGTAGGCGGCCTCATCACCGTCTATCCGCTGGTCAGCCAGATGGCGCCATCGGCAGACGTGCTCGCCGAGAGCACCACCGAGCTCGACGTCTCCTCGATCGAGACGGGACAGTCGGTCAAGGCGGTCTTCCGCAAGCAGCCGGTCTTCGTGCGCAACCTGACGCAGGCGGAGATGGACGAGGCCAATTCGGTCGATGTCGGCGACCTGCGCGATCCCGAATCCCTGGCCGACCGCACCAAGGCGGGCAAGGAGAACTGGCTGGTGACCATGGGCGTTTGCACCCATCTCGGCTGCGTGCCGCTGGGTGCCGCCGAGGGCGAGAATCGCGGCGAGTTCGGTGGCTACTTCTGCCCCTGCCACGGTTCGCACTACGACACTGCGGCGCGTATCCGCAAAGGCCCGGCTCCTACGAACCTGGAAGTTCCGGAATACGAATTCACGTCCGACACCACGATCGTGATCGGCTGAGGCGAGAGACAGAGCAATGAGTTTTCCCTGGGCCAAGCACTACGAACCCACCAATCCGTTGATGAAGTATCTCGACGAGAAACTTCCTCTTCCGCGCCTCGTCTATAATGCCGTTGGCGCTGGCTATCCGGTTCCGCGCAACCTTTCCTACATGTGGAATTTCGGCGTCCTCGCCGGCTTCTGCCTGGTGCTGCAGATCATCACCGGCGTCGTGCTGGCGATGCATTATGCTGCCAACGCCGGCGTTGCCTTCGATTCGGTCGAGCACATCATGCGCAACGTCAACTGGGGCTGGGCCATGCGTTATGCCCACGCCAATGGCGCTTCGGCCTTCTTCGTGGTGATCTACCTGCATATTTTCCGCGGGTTCTTCTATTCCTCCTACAAGGCCCCGCGCGAGATGATCTGGCTGCTGGGCGTGGTCATCTTCCTGCTGATGATGGCGACCGCCTTCATGGGCTACGTGCTGCCGTGGGGCCAGATGAGCTTCTGGGGCGCGAAGGTCATCACCGGCCTGTTCGAGGCCATTCCCGGCATCGGCGCTCCGCTGAAGGTCTGGCTGCTTGGCGGTTTCGCGCCTGACAATGCCGCCCTCAACCGCTTCTTCAGCCTGCACTACCTGCTGCCCTTCGTGATCGCCGGCGTGGTGATCCTGCACATCTGGGCGCTGCACATCCCGGGTTCGTCGAACCCCACGGGCGTGGAAGTGAAGAGCGAGAGCGATACGGTGCCGTTCCACCCCTATTACACGGCGAAGGACGGTTTCGGCCTCGGCGTCTTCCTGCTGATCTATGCCGCTTTCGTGTTCTTCATGCCGAACGCGCTGGGCCACCCGGACAACTACATCCCGGCCAACCCGCTTTCGACGCCGGCGCATATCGTGCCCGAATGGTATTTCTGGCCGTTCTACGCGATCCTGCGCGCCTTCACCTTCGACTTCATCCTGCCGGCCAAGCTGTGGGGCGTGCTCGCCATGTTCGCTTCCATCCTGGTGTGGTTCTTCCTCCCCTGGCTGGACAAGTCGCCGGTTCGCAGCGGTTCCTACCGTCCGCTGTTCCGCAAGTTCTTCTGGTTCGGCCTGATCCCGGCCATGGCCGTGCTGTTCTACTGCGGCGGCGCGCCGGCCGAGGAGCCGTACGTGATGCTCAGCCAGATCGCGACCGCCTATTACTTCCTGCACTTCCTGGTGATCCTGCCGCTGGTCTCTTCGATCGAGCGGCCCGAGCCCCTGCCCTTCTCGATTACCGAGGCGGTGCTGGGTTCCGACGGGGGTGCAGATCAGAACGATAACGCCGAGTCGGCGGCATAAGCACAGGCTTCGAGGGAAAGACGATAAGATGATCCGCCTTGTTGGAATTCTGGTTGGCCTGGGCTTCACCTTCGTGGTGCTGCTCGCCTTTGGCAGTGGTGCACTCACGGTTATCGGCCAGGGCTATCTGGTCGAGGAGACTGCCGAGAGCGCCTTCCATGAGGAAGCGCACGGGCCCGAGCATGGCTTCGCCCACGACGGCCTGTTCCCATCGTGGGACCTGCAGCAGCTGCAGCGCGGCTATCAGGTCTACAAGGAAGTGTGCAGCGCCTGCCACTCGCTCGACCTGGTCGCGTTCCGCAACCTCGCCGAGCTTGGCTACAACGAGGACGAGGTGAAGGCCGAGGCGTCGAACTGGATGGTTCCGGGCATCGATCCGAACACCGGCGAGGCAACCACGCGTCCCGGCCTGCCGACGGATGCCTTCCCGGCGCCTTATGCCAATGATGTTGCTGCGGCTGCCGCCAACAACAATGCGATCCCGCCGGACCTTTCGCTGATCACCAAGGCGCGCCATCACGGCCCCGAATATGTCTATTCGCTGCTGACCGGTTATCAGGAGCCCGATGCAGAGCTGGTCGAGCGCTTCCCCGATTCGGTTCCGGGCACCGGCCTCTATCACAATCCCTATTTCGCCAATCTCAACCTGGCGATGGCCCCGCCGCTGACCGCCGACGGGCAGGTCACCTATGTCGACGGGACCGAGGCGACGGTAGAGCAGATGGCCGAAGACGTTGCCGCCTTCCTCACCTGGACCGCCGAACCGACGCTGGTCGAGCGCACGCGCACGGGCTGGCCGGTGCTGGGCTTCCTGCTGTTTGCCACCATCCTTGCATGGCTGGCCAAGAAGCAGATCTGGGCCGACGCCAAGCGCCGCAAGGACTGACGGCAGCAGCCGGGTACGGGACTTGACGCGAGACGAGCTCAAAGCGCTCATCCGCACGGTCCCGGACTTTCCGGCTGCCGGCATCCAGTTTCGCGACATTTCGACCCTGCTCGCGCATGGCAGCGGGCTCGCCGCATCCATCGATCATCTCGCCGAACTGGCGCCTGAGGGCGTCGAGGCGGTCGCCGGCATAGAAGCGCGCGGCTTCATTTTCGGGGCGGCCCTGGCGACGCGCCTTGGCCTTGGCTTCGTGCCGGTGCGCAAGGCTGGCAAGCTGCCGGTCGAGACCATCGGCGTGGATTACGCCCTCGAATATGGCGAGGCGCGGATCGAGATCGATCCCTCCCTGCTCGGCGCCGGCGAGAAAGTCCTGCTGGTCGATGACCTGATTGCCACCGGCGGCACGGCGCTGTCCGCGGCGCAACTGTTGCGACAGGCGGGTGCCGTCTGCGAGACCGCCATGTTCATCATCGACCTGCCCGAGCTTGGCGGTGCCCAGCTGCTGCGCGATTCGGGCATCTCCCCGGTTTCGCTGATGGAATTTGCCGGACACTAGTTCGCGGGCGGGACATTCCGCGCCGCTCGTGTATTCTCGCCCATCGAAGCCCTCCCGCCGGGGGCAGCGCACGGGAGATTCATGGACCAGCAACAAGCCATAGTCATTGCCCTCGTCGGCATTCTCGGCATTGGCGCGCAATGGCTGGCCTGGCGGACCGGCTGGCCTGCCATCGTGCTGATGCTGGCAGCCGGCTTCATTGCCGGCCCGGCGCTGGGGCTGATCGATCCACAGGCTGCCTTTGGCGAGATGCTCGAGCCGATGATCTCGATCGGCGTGGCGCTGATCCTGTTCGAAGGCGGGCTGAGCCTCGATTTCCGCGAATTGCGCAAATACGGCGGCGGCGTGTGGCGGCTGGTGATCCTCGGCGTGCCGCTGGGTTGGCTGTTCGGATCGCTCGCTGCCTATCACATCGCCGGGCTGGTGTGGCCGGTGGCGATATTGTTCGCCGGTATATTGGTGGTCACCGGGCCGACCGTGGTCCTGCCCCTGCTGCGCCAGTCCAACGTGCAGCAGCGCCCGGCGGCGCTGCTCAAGTGGGAAGCCATCGTCAACGATCCCTTCGGCGCCCTGTGCGCGGTGATCGCCTATGAATATTTCCGCTACGCCGGCGATGGCGCGCCGTTCATCGAAGTGGTGCCGCCGCTGCTGTTCGCCGCGCTGATATCGGGCGTGATCGGCTATGCCGCCGCCTGGCTGATTGCCTGGTCCTTCCCGCGCGGGCTGGTGCCGGAGTTCCTCAAGGTGCCGGTGCTGCTAGTGGTCATCATCGCCACTTTCGTGCTGTGTAACGCGATCGAGCACGAAGCCGGGCTGATGGCGGTTACGGTGATGGGCATTGCCCTTGCCAACATGCAGGTTGCCAGCCTCAGGAGCATCCACCCCTTCAAGCAGAACATTGCCGTGTTGCTGGTCTCGGGGATTTTCATCCTCCTCTCCGCCAGTCTCGATTTCGCGCAGTTCCGGCAGTTCGAATGGCAGTTCGGCCTGTTCCTCCTGGCCCTGCTGTTCCTGGTCCGCCCGGCGACCGTGCTGCTCAGCCTGTTGTTCAGCTCGATTCCGTGGAACGAGCGCCTGTTCCTTGCCTGGATCGCCCCGCGCGGCATCGTGCTGGTGGCCATCTCCGGCCTGTTCGCGCTGCGCCTGTCCGACCTTGGCTATGGCGACGGTTCAATCCTCATCGGCCTCAGTTTTGCCGTGGTCATCGCCACCATCGTTGCCCATGGCTTCAGCGTGAACCTGGTTGCCCGCCTGCTGGGCGTGCGGGGGATCGCGCGGCCGGGGCTGGTGATCGTCGGTGCCACGCCCTGGACCGTCGCCCTGGCGCAGATGCTGCAATCGCTGGAAGTGCCGGTGATGCTGGTCGATGCCAACTGGGCGCGGCTGCGGCCGGCACGCTCGGCGGGCATTCCCACCTATCATGGCGAGATCCTCAACGAGGCGACCGAGCATAATCTCGACCTGACGCCGTTCCAGGTGCTCATCGCGGCGAGCGACAACGAGGCCTACAACACGCTGGTCTGTGCCGAGTTCGCGCATGAGATCGGCACCGATTCGGTCTACCAGCTGGGTGAAGGCGAGGGCGGGGGACTGGATGACAGCGATCCCCGCAAGCTACCCAAGAGCCTGCGCGGGCGAGCCTTGTTCACCTCCGGCCTGGGGCAGGAGGACGTCGAGAAGCGGCAGATGCAGGGCTGGGTCTTCCGCAAGACCCGGCTGACCGCAGCGTTCGACCTGGAGGATGCCCGCGCGGCCCTGCCCGAAGGTGCGGACATGCTTATGCTGCTGCGCCCGGACGGCTCCATGCGCTTCTTCACCCATGCTGCCGTGCCAGCGCCCGAAGCCGATGATACAATCATCTCCTTCGCGCCGCCCGAGCCGGAAGCCGGGAATGGGGCAGCCGCAGCAATGGAGGACAAGCCCGGCACGCAGCCGGCATGATGCGAGGATGAGCAGATGAGACGCTTGGCGATCACATTCCTGTCCCTTGGCGGCGCCATGCTGGCGCTGTCTGCCTGCGAGGTCCGCCGCGAAGGCGAGGAAGATATCCCGGCAGAGGAGCAGGCCCCCGCTCCGGCCGAGACAGCGGCGGTCGAGGACAGCGCGCCACCCGAACCGGAAGCGAGCGAATCGCCGGCCAACTCGATCATTCGCGAGGAGGTCCGCGAGGAGCCGGCCGAAGAGCAACAGGCGGTGGCTGCAGAACCGCTTTCCGTCACCATCGGCTTTCCCGGCGGCGGGACCGATATCGATGATGCTGCGGAACAGCTGTTGCTGACCGTGCTGCAATCCGATGCCATCGACGAGGACTGGCCGCTGATCCTGCGCGGCCATAGCGATTCGGCGGGCAATGACATGGCCAACCTGCGCGAATCCCGGGCGCGGGCGGAAGCCGTCGCCGCGTGGCTGGTCGAGCGCGGCGTCGATGATGCGCGAATCACCGTGATCGCCTTCGGGGAGCAGAACCCGGTCGCGGCCAATGCCCTGCCTGATGGTACGCCCGACGAGGCCGGGCGGTCACGCAACCGCAGGGTGGAGCTGGAAATCGCCCCTCCTCCCGCTGCAGCGCCGTATACAGGCGTGCAGGCAGCGGACGACGCTTGACGAAACGGCCCTGCCGGTGGCAAGCGGCCACTCGGAGCGGGCGGGTATAGCTTAGTGGTAAAGCCCCAGCCTTCCAAGCTGGTTATGCGGGTTCGATTCCCGCTACCCGCTCCAGCCGCCGTTCTCTGACAGATCATGACATTGTGGCTGCCTGGCGCACACCGTATCTGCTACCCATCGGCCATCAATTCGCATTTGGGGAAGGACTCTCGGCATGGCAGCGATTAATCGGACGATCCTGGGATCTGTTGCGGCGGCGGGATTGCTGTTGAGCATGTCGGCTGCGGCGAGTGCGCAGGATTTGCCACGCCCGCCACGTCCTGAACCCCTGCCGGCCTCGCCGGTGATCGAGGAGGATGGCTCGGTCACTTTCCGCATCCGCGCACCTCAGGCCGATAGCGTCGCGGTGACCGGCAATGTCCGCCAGGGCATGCCTGACGACGGTTCCGCGCCGGTCTTTCCGCTGCCGCCCACGGTGGTGCTGGAAAAGGGCGAGGATGGCGTGTGGGAGGGCAATACCGGCGCTCCAGTAGCGCCCGGTGCTTATCGCTATCGTATCTCGCTGGACGGGGTGGAAGTGGTCGACCCGGCGAACACGCAGACCAGCTATAACCAGACCTCAACCCACAGCCTGATCGTGGTGCCAGGCGACTTTGCCGAAACCCGCGCCGTGCCGCACGGGCTGGTGTCGGAAGTCACCTATACCGCGCCGTCCTATGGGCCGGGGGTGCAGCGCAGCGTCTATGTCTACACGCCTCCCGGCTATGAAAACGACGACCGGGACTATCCGGTACTATACCTGATCCACGGTGGCGGCGACACGGCCAACAGCTGGATGACCGTCGGCCGCGCCAACAACATCCTCGACAACCTGAATGCACAAGGGGCTATCGAACCCTTCATCCTCGTTGCGCTGAACGGCTGGACGCCGGAAGGTCCGCAGCCGTTCGTGATCGCGGCGGACGATGATCCGCTCAACGCCGAGCTGACGCAAACGATCATCCCGATGATCGAGCAACGCTTCCGGGTCGCCGCAGACCCCGCGCACCGGGCGATCTCGGGCCTGTCGATGGGCGGCCTGCAGACGCTCAACATTGGCATCCACAATGTCGAGCTGTGGGACTACATCCTGCCGATGAGTACTGGCTTCTTCACCGACGAGCAGACCAGCGCCTTCATCGCCGACAATACAGACCAGCTGGCAGCCATCGACGAGGAGACGACGCTGTTCTGGTGGGGCTGGGGCGAGACCGATATCGCCCGCGAGAACGGCCTCAACGCCATGGTACTGCTGCGCGAGGCTGGGCTGACCGAGATCGAGACCTTCGAGACCGAGGGCGGGCACGACTGGCGTGCCTGGCGGGCGATGTTGCACGAATACGCCCCGCTGCTGTTCCGCTAGGGGGCAGCCGGCTCAGGGCTTGAAGCGCGCGCCGCGAATGTGGGCGAAGCGGTCGTCGACCACTTCATACATGGCGATGGTCTCGACCTCCCAGCAATCGCCGGCCTTGACCGGGCGGATGGCGAATTCGGGCCAGTCGCGATAGGTCTCGAAGGTGGTGCGGCAATACATGGCGATGCGCGCGGGCGTGACGATAACGTCGAGCAGGTGGACGTGCTCGTGGATATGTGCCGCGACATCGCGATAGAAGGCGAGGATATTCTCGCGCCCGACGATCTTCATGGCCGCGCCGAGTTCGAACACCACGTTATCGGCATAGAAGCGGCCGAAGCTGTCATAGTCATTGGCGTTGAAGCCATCGACGTAGCTGCGGAAATCCTCCTCGGTCATGGCTTCTCCCCGGTGCCTGCCACATGCATGTTGTCGATGAGGCGGGTGGCGCCGATGCGCGCCGCCACCAGCAACCGGGCATCGCCTTCCGCGCGCTTGTCCAGCAGGGCGAGCGAGGCGGCGTCGGCCAGCTCGGCATAATCGACGTTGGCGAAGCCGCCTTCCAGCAATGCCGCTTTCAGGCTTTCCAGAGCGCCGCCGACATGCCCGCCGGCCTCGATCGCGGCAATCGCCGCCTGCATGGAGCGCGGCAGGCACACTGCTGCTGCGCGCTGCTCGGGCGAGAGATAGGCATTGCGGCTCGACATCGCGAGACCGTCTTCCTCGCGCACGGTCGGCACGCCGATGATGTTGTCGGCAAAAGGTGCAATGAGATCGAGGTCGCGCGCCATGCGCCGGATCACCGCCAGCTGCTGCCAGTCCTTCTCGCCGAACAGGGCGATATCGGGCCGGACCTGGTTGAACAGCTTGTTGACCACCGTCGCCACGCCGTCGAAATGGCCGGGCCGCGATCCCCCGCACAGGCCTTCGCTGACGCCGGAAACGGATATGCTGGTGGCAAAGCCATCTGGATACATCTCATCAACCCCCGGCGCCCACAACAACTTGACTCCCTCGGCTTCCAGCAATTGCTGGTCGCGGGCGAGCTGGCGCGGATAGGCGTCGAGGTCCTCGTTGGGGCCGAATTGCGTCGGATTGACGAAGATCGAGACCGCAATGAAGCTCGCACCCTCTCTTCTGGCCAGATCGATCAGTGANNCACATTGCGCGCGCGCCTGGCTGCCTCGCGCACCAGAGTGAGGTGGCCTTCGTGCAGGGCGCCCATGGTCGGCACCATCGCTACCGGGCCACTGGCGCGCAAATGATCCACAGCTTCTCGCAGGGAATTCAGGTCGCTGACGGTTTGCACGGGGCCTCCCCTCGGATACAAATGCAATGATCAGGTCCTAGCCTCGTGCAACCGCCAGAGAAAGCCCGACCGCAAAGTGAACAGCGCAAACGCCCATCGTATCGTCTTCGCCAATGAGAAGGGCGGCACCGGCAAATCCACCACTGCCGTGCATGTCGCCGTGGCGCTGGCCTATCAGGGCGCACGGGTGGCGGCGATCGACCTCGACACGCGGCAGCGCACCATGCACCGCTATTGCGAGAACCGCGCCGAGACCGCCGCGCGCCGCCAGGTCGCGCTTCCCGGCCCGGTCTGCGAAGTGTTTCGCGGAGAGACGATCGAGGAGCTGGAAGAGCTCACTGCGCGGCTTTCGCGCGATGCGGATTTCATCATTTTCGATACGCCCGGCCGCGATGACTTGTTTGCCCGCCATGTCGCCACCGAGGCGGACACGCTGGTGACGCCGATGAACGACAGCTTCGTCGATTTCGACCTCATCGGCCAGGTCGATGCGGAGAATTTCAAGGTCCGCCGGCTGAGTTTCTATGCCGAGTTGATCTGGGAGGCCCGGCTCAAGCGCAGCAGGGCGACGATCGAGCAGCAGCGGCGGGAGATGGACTGGGTCGTCGTGCGCAACCGCACCGGCTACACCGACGCCCGCAACCAGCGCCGCATCGATCGGGCGCTGACCGAGCTTTCCAAGCGCGTAGGCTTCCGCGTTTCGCACGGGCTTTCCGAACGGGTGATCTATCGCGAACTGTTCCCCAGCGGCCTGACCCTGCTCGACAAGGGGCACCTCGGCGAACTGGGTACCAGCCACCTTGTCGCGCGGCAGGAATTGCGCAGCCTGGTGGCCAGTCTCAAGCTGTCGGTGACAGCGCGCGAGCCCGAGCTCGAAATGCAGCCGAGCGAGGCGGCCTGACCATGCTGCTTCGGATCCTGCTGCTCGTCGCGCTTGGCTGCATGGCGTTCAAGATGTTCGCCGGGCGCTGGCCGTGGGAGAGGAAGCAATCGACCCGCAACCAGGCGATCTACCGCGCCCGCCGCCTGCTCGGCGTGGAAGCGAGTGCCAGCCGCGAGGAGATCGTCGCCGCGCACAAACGGCTTGTGACCATGGTCCATCCGGACAAAGGTGGCACCAACGAACAGGTGCACGAGGCCAATGCGGCGCGCGACCTGCTGTTCGACGAACTGACCGGCGGCCAGGGCCGCAGCTAGGAGCTGACATGAGCCATAACTTCGATCCTACCGTCCTCAGGGAATACGACATTCGCGGGATCATCGGCGAGACATTGGGGCCGGACGATGCCCGCGCCATCGGGCGCGGTTTCGGCACGCTGCTGCGGCGTGATGGCGGCAAGAAGGTGGCGGTCGGTTATGACGGCCGGGTCAGCTCGCCCATGCTCGAACATGCGCTGGTCGAGGGCCTCAACGCATCGGGCTGCGGTGTCCGCCGGATCGGCATGGGCGCCACGCCCATGCTCTATTTCGCCGAGGCCTCAGCCGAAGAGGTGGATGGCGGCATTCAGATAACTGGCAGCCACAATCCCGCCAATTACAACGGCTTCAAGATGGTATTTCGCGGGCGTCCGTTCTTCGGCGCCGATATCCTGCGGTTGGGGGAGATGGCCGCGGCGGGCGATTGGGACGACGGTTCCGGAAGCGTCGAGAGCGTCGACGTCATGGACGCCTATATCGACCGGTTGCTGGCCCCGCTCGAGGGGATCGACCCCGATGCGCTCGCCAGCCTCAAGGTTGGCTGGGACGCCGGCAACGGTGCTGCCGGGCCGGCGCTGGAACGGCTGGTGGCGCGCCTGCCCGGCGAGCACCACGTGCTGTTTACCGAAGTCGATGGTGAGTTTCCCAATCATCATCCTGATCCTACTGTCGAGGCAAACCTTGAGGATCTGCGAAGGCTTGTCTCCGCAAAGTCCCTCCACTTCGGAGTTGCATTCGACGGTGACGGGGACCGCATCGGCGCCATCGACGGCGAGGGACGGGTGATCTGGGGCGACCAGCTGCTGATGATCTATGCCGAGGATCTGCTTGGCCGGCGCCCGGGCGCGACCATCATTGCCGACGTCAAGGCCAGCCGCGCCCTGTTCGATCATGTCGCGGCCTGCGGCGGGCAGCCGCTGATGTGGAAGACCGGCCACTCGCTGATTAAATCCAAAATGAAGGAGGTTTCATCGCCTCTGGCCGGGGAAATGAGCGGCCATGTCTTCTTTGCCGACGAATATTACGGTTTCGACGATGCACTTTATGCCGGCGTGCGGCTGATTGCCGCCTCCGCCCGGCTGGGCAAATCGGTCAGCGAGTTGCGCGGTTCCATGCCGCAGATGCTCAACACGCCGGAAATGCGCTTCCAGGTGGACGAGAGCCGCAAGTTTGCCGCCATCGAGGAGGTCAAGCAGCGGCTCGCCGACAGTCCGGACGAGGTCAATGCCACCGATGGCGTGCGCGTCACCAATGCCGACGGCTGGTGGCTGCTGCGCGCCTCCAACACGCAGGACGTGCTGGTGGCCCGTGCCGAAAGCGACAGCGAAGACGGGCTCGAACGGCTGATCGCGCAGATCGACGCCCAGCTTGCCGCTTCCGGTCTTGAGCGCGGCGAAAGCGTGGGCCACTAACTGACGGGATCGATTGGGGCGATGCAGGCCAATGGGTGATCGGCTGGCGCAATATCTTGCGCGACTGGGCCTTGGCTCTGCACCCGCACTCGATCCGCCGGGCCTCGCTCAGTTGCAGCATGCTCACCGCCGGGCGTTTCCCTTCGAGAACCTCGATATACTGCTCGGGCGAGCCATCAGCATCGACAGCGCGTCGGTGTTCGACAAGATGGTGATGGGCCGGCGCGGCGGATACTGCTTCGAGCAGAACCGCCTTTTCGCCGACATGCTGGCCATGCTCGGCCTTGCCACCAGATCCCTGCTCGCCCGGGTAATGCTGCGGCAAGCGGATGGCGCTGTCCCGCCGCAATCCCATGTCCTGCTGCTGGCCGAGATTGGCGGCGAGTCTTGGATCCTCGACGTCGGCTTTGGCGGTTCGGACCTGCCGCCCTTGCCCTTGCGCGACCGGGCCGAGGCCGAAACTCCGGACGGCGCGCGCTATCGTCTGTTCGAAGGTGCGGGGCCGCTGCCTGGCTACTGGTTGCTGGAACGGGCTGGCCCGCAGGAGACGACCGACGGCCGTGCAGGCGCCTCGCCCGAGTGGCAGGCGCAATACGCCTTCTCGCTTGCCCCGGTGGCGGACGTCGACCTTGAGGTTGCCAACCACTGGACCTCGACCAGGCCGGAAAGCCGCTTCACCAGCCATTGCCTTGCCACCCGCGTGCTCGAGGATGGATTTGCCGCGCTGGAGGATCGCCGCCTGCGCCTTGTCCGCGGGGGCAACAGCGAACTGCGCGAACTTGCCGGCGCAGCGGAATTGCACGGCGCGCTGGAAGAGGTATTCGGCCTGCAGCTCTCGCCCGACGAGGTGGAGCGGATCTGGGCCAAAAGCGCTTAGACTTGCCGCGCTTTTGCGGCATGATCGGGCGCAGGGAGGAAACCAACATGGCAACAATGGCAGCCGGCCGGTTCGGGCTGATTCTGACCGAGAGCAAGCCGTTGCGGCTGCTGACGCTGGTGCTGTTCTATTTCACCCAGGGCTTTCCGGTCGGGCTGTTCTTCTACGCCGTGCCGACCTGGATGGCAGCCAATGGTGCAGGGACCGCCGAGATCGCCGGTGTGGTTTCCTTCGGCTCGCTCCCGTGGACGCTCAAATTCGTCAACGGATTCCTGATCGACCGCTACACCTTCCTGCCGATGGGCCGCCGGCGAGTGTGGATCATCGGCGCGCAATCCCTGATCGTGGTTGCGCTGCTGGTCGGCGCGCTGCTGGCGCCTGCCTATGACAATGTCCTCCTGTTGTCGGCAATCGCCTTCTGCGCCAATGCGGCGGTTACCTTCCAGGACGTCGGGATAGACAGTCTCGCGGTCGATATCATGCCCGAGGACGAACGCGCCAAGGCTGGCGGGATCATGGGCGGTGCCCAGATCGTCGGCATTTCTGCAACGACGGCGGCAGGCGGTTACCTGCTGGAAGGCTACGGCATTACGGTGACGCTCATAGTCGGCGCTATCGTGCCCGGCCTGGTGATGCTGTTCGGCATCGCCATTCGCGAGCGCGAAGGCGAGCGCCGCCTGCCGTGGACGGCGGGGGAAAGCCATTCGAGCAATCGCGACATCCATGTCGCGGCGTGGTGGCCGCTGCTCAAGCGCGCCTTCTTCGCCATCATCGTCCCGCTCAGCCTGCTGCTGGTCATGCCGCTGCTGGTGCGCTCCCTGCCGTGGGGCGGGTTCGAGAGCTTTCACCCGGTGCTGTTCCAGGAAACCGGCGGCTGGTCGCCCACCGAATATACCAATTTCGTTTCCACTATCGGCTTTCTCGCCGGGATCTTCGGCATGGTGGTGGGCGGCTCCCTGGTCGATTGGGCGGGAGCCCAGCGGTCGCTGACGGTGGCGCTGGTGTGCGGCGTGGTGCTGAGCGTGGCGATGGGTTTCGCCAAGCCCTATTGGAGCGACGGACAGGTGCTCGCCGGCTACGCCATCGGCATGGAATTTATCGGTATCATCTATTTCGTGGCGATGATTCCCCTGGCCATGCGCATGTGCGTACCGGCCATCGCGGCGACCCAGTTCACCATCTACATGGCAGTCGGCAACTTCGGCCGGCCCCTCGGCGCGAGCCTGGCCGGGGTGACAGCGGGTGCCGGCAACCCGGAGCTGTTCTATTGGGTCCTGGCGGGAATCTGGGGCGTGGCGGCGCTGGCCATGATCTTCGCCCGCTTCCCGGCAGAAAACAGGACCCAGCACGAAGTGGCGCACGAGCTGCCGATGGGCGAGGGGCCGGCGCCGCGGCAGGATTAGGCCTGGCTTGCGCGGCCGAGTGGCGGGCTGGCATGGGGATGACGTGAACCAGCCACGCATACCGCCGGAGATCGACCAGTGGTTCGCCGCGCGCGAATGGCGTGTGCGCGATCACCAGGCGGGCATGCTCTGCGCCAGCGATGCGGGCCGCCACGCCATGCTGGTTGCGGAAACCGGGGCGGGCAAGACGCTGGCCGGCTTCCTGCCCACGCTGGCGGCATTCTGTCCCTCGCGCCTCGACGGTTCCGATCCTACCGAAGGGCTGCACACACTCTATGTCTCGCCACTGAAGGCGCTGGCCCATGATGTGCGGCGCAACCTGCTCACGCCGGTCGAGGAGATCCGGCTCGACATTCGCATCGAGACACGCAGCGGGGATACACCTTCGGACCGGAAGAAGCGCCAGCGCTCCCGCCCGCCGCACGTGCTGCTGACCACGCCGGAGAGCCTCTCGCTGCTGCTCAGCTTCCCCGACAGCTTCCAGCTCTTTGCTGGCCTCAAGCGCGTGGTCGTCGACGAGATCCATGCCTTCGCCACACAGAAACGCGGCGACCTGCTGGCGCTTTGCCTCTCTCGCCTGCAGGCGATCGCGCCGGACATGCAGCGCGTCGGCCTTTCCGCTACCGTCGCCGATCCGGAAGGCTTTCGCGCATGGCTGGCGCCGTGGGGAGACATCGACAGCGTGACGCTGGTCGAAGGCGAGAAAGGCGCCGAACCGCAGGTCGAGATCCTGTTGCCGGAAGAGGCGAGCGTTCCCTGGGGTGGCCATGCGGCGACCTGGGCGATCCCGCAGCTGTACGAGCGAATCCGCGCCCGCAAGACGACGCTGGTTTTCACCAACACCCGCTTTTTGGCCGAATATATCTTCCAGCAGCTGTGGAATGCCAATGACGACAACCTCCCGATCGGCATCCACCATGGCTCGCTTTCGAAAGAGGCGCGGCGCAAGGTCGAGGCAGCCATGGCGCGCGGCGAGTTGCGGGCGCTGGTGTGTACAGCCAGCCTCGATCTCGGCGTCGATTGGGGCGATATCGACCTGGTCGTGCAGATGGGCGCGCCCAAGGGCAGTTCGCGCCTGCTGCAGCGCATCGGCCGCGCCAACCACCGGCTCGACCAGCCGAGCGAGGCCCTGCTGGTGCCGGGCAACCGCTTTGAATTCCTTGAAGCGATGGCGGCGCGCGATGCAGTGGACGAGGGCCGGCGCGATGGCGAGGATTTCCGTCCCGGCGGTCTCGATGTCCTCGCCCAGCACGTCATGGCTTGCGCCTGCGCCGCGCCTTTTGGCGAGGCAGCGCTGCTGGCCGAGATCCGCTCCTGCCTGCCCTATGCCTGGGTCGACGAGCAGGTGTGGGGACGTGTACTCACCTTTGTCGCTACCGGGGGGTATTCGCTCAAGGCCTATGACAAGTTCCGGCGCATCACCCGCGAGACGGTTTCCGAGGGGGGCGATCCGCACTGGCGCCTGACTCATCCCGAGCTGGCGCAGCGACACCGGATGAATGCCGGGATTATCGTCGATTCCGAAATGGTCGAGGTTCGCTTTCGCAACGGGCGCTCGCTCGGCAGGGTAGAGGAACGTTTCGCCGCCAGTCTCCGGCCCGGCGACACCTTCCGCTTTTCCGGCATGACGCTGGAGGTCGAGAGGCTGCGCGAGACCGAGCTGGTCGTCAGGGCCTCGACCAAGGGCGCGATGATCCCCTCCTACGGCGGCTTGCGCCTGCCGCTGACGACGCACCTTGCCGAGCGCGTGCGGGCGCTGCTGGTCGATCGCGCCGGCTGGGCGCGCTTCCCTGACGATGTGCGCGAATGGCTGGAAGTGCAGGACTGGCGCTCGCGCCTGCCGGGGCCGGACAGCCTGCTGGTCGAGAGCTTTCCCCATCACGGGCTGGAATACTCCATCTATTATACCTTCGCCGGATGGAACGCGAACCAGTCGCTCGGCATGCTGATCACCAAGCGGATGGAGGACCTCGGGCTGATGCCGGGCGGCTTCCTCGCCAATGACTATTCGCTCGGCGTGTGGGGGATGAAGCGCGTGACCGATCCGGCGCCGTTGCTGTCTCCAGACATCTTGCACGAGGACTTTGTTGCCTGGGTGCAGGAATCCTACCTGCTGCGCCGCGCCTTTCGCGAGGTGGCGGTGATCGGCGGGCTGGTCGAGCGGCAGCATCCCGGCAGGAAGAAGAGCGGGCGGCAGGTCACCTTCTCGACCGACCTGATCTACGATGTCCTGCGCAAGTATGAGCCGGATCACGTATTGATGCAGGCGGCATGGGCCGATGCGCGGCAGAAGCTGACCGATATCGGGCGGCTGGCCGAAGTGCTCGAAACCGCCAGCGCGCGGCTCGATCACGTGCAACTGGAGCGGGTCAGCCCGCTGGCCGTGCCGGTGCTTATCATGCTCGGGCGCGAGAGCGTGCCGCTGGGCGCGGTGGATGAGGAGTTGCTGCTGGAAGCCGAAAGCCTGGCCGGCGCGGCGATGCGTATGGACCCCCTGCCGGAGGACGAAGACGTGGACGAGCGCGGCGCGGATCAATCTCCCTTGCCGAACTCGCGATAGAGGTGGTTGTCGATAAAGGCGAAGCGGGTGATGCCGGCATCGCGCACGGCGGCGATCAGGCGGACCGAATCGTCATAGCTGGCCTGCGGATCGGGCCGGAAGCGGATCACTGGTGCCGGATCGAGCGTGGCCGCCCGTGCCAGCAACTGTTCCAGCCGCGCTTCGCTGACCGTTTCACCATCCCAGATCACCTGCCCGGCCGGCGTGACCGAAAGTGATATCTGCGGCGCGTTGCTGGGCCTGCCCTCCCCTTGAGGGAGGTCGACCTCGAGCGAGTGCGAGGCCAGCGGCACGGTCATGATGATCATGATCAGCAGCACCAGCAGCACGTCGATCAGCGGAGTGGTGTTCATCTCGCTCATCGGTTCGCCCGTGAAGGGCGTATAGGCGTTGACCCGATAGGCAGGATAGGGACGGCGCATCGTGACGGCCATGATCACCTCCATATTAAGAGATAACATAACATCACATGTGTATCGGATAGTCAAGTCCGGGCAGGCAATGTCGGTGTCGGTGGTTCTGGAGGCGCTGGGGAGCAAGCCATCAGCCAGTGAACATGGGGCCAAAGAAAAAGGGGCGGGAAACCCGCCCCTTGATCCGTTTGCGCTCAGGCTTGCGGGCGATCAGCCGCCCTTGCCGAAGCTCCGGTACTTGTCGTTGCCGACGAAGCCGAACTTGGTCACGCCCGAGTCTTTGATGATGTTGAGGACGCGAGCCGCCAGGTCGTAGCTGGCTTCGGCTTCCGGTTCGAACTGCAGTTCCGGTTCAACCTCGAAACGCAGCGTTTCGTTGAGGTTGCGAACCAGTTCGCCCTGGTTGATTGGCTCGGCATTCCACAAAATCTCGTTCGTGGGCGTGAGCACGATCTTGTTGACGATCGGGTCGATCTGGTCCGGCGGCGGCGGCTCGTCGCTCGGCGCCGGCAAGTCGATGTTGATCGCATGGGTCGCAACCGGGATGGTGATGATGAACATGATGAGGAGCACGAGCATGACGTCGATCAACGGCGTCGTGTTCATTTCCATCATCGGCTCGCCATCGTCCTTGCCGCCTGACATTGCCATGGGATTATACTCCTGTTTCTCTCTCTAACCCTGGACGAGCGGCCGGTCAGCCGTTCGGATCCACCGGGTTGGAAATGAAGCCGACCGTCGGATAGCCAGCTGCCTGCACGTTGAAGATCGTGCCTGCCACACAGCGCCACGGTGCGTTGATGTCACCGCGGATATGGACCTGCGGGATCAGCTCGGGGTTCTGCATCAATGCTTCCGGTCCACCGGCGCGCTGCACGATGGCATCGAGACGCTCGAATGCCTGGTCATACAGCTCGGTCGAATCGACCAGCGTGATGTTGTTGAAGAACACCCGGCATTGCCCCCGTCGCGTCGCACCGGTGAAGGCGGTGTTGACGGTGCTGGGGGTCCGGCCCTCCGAGTCCGTCGTGGTGACGGTGATCAGCAGGTTCTCGACCTTGTCGTCCGATTCGCGCGAAACCAGGATCGGGATCCGCAGTTCCTCGATGGTCTGGATGGCGACCGGAACCGCGATCAGGAAGATGATCAGCAGCACTAGCATGACGTCCACCAGCGGAGTGGTGTTGATGTCGGACATCGGCGTTTCGTCGCCGTCTCCACCAGTCGCAATGGCCATGTTACTCGTCCTATCTCAAATGAGTCTGCTTGCTACGGGCGGACATCCTCTCGGCGTCCGCCCGCAATCGCGATCTGGCTTCAGGCCTTCGGCGGAGCNNGGCTTCACCGCACCATTCGAGGCGATGTTGGCGAGCAGCTCGGTGGAGAAGCCCGACAGCATGCCGGCGATCCGCTTGTTGCGTACCTGCAGGTAGTTGTAGGCGAACACCGCCGGGACCGCGACAAGCAGGCCGATGGCGGTCATGATCAGCGCTTCACCGACCGGACCGGCGACCTTGTCGATCGAGGCCGAACCGGCGATGCCGATGTTGATCAGGGCGCGATAGATACCGATAACCGTACCGAGCAGACCGACGAAGGGAGCCGTTGCGCCGACCGTTGCGAGGAACGGCAGGCCATTGGCCAGACGGGCGTTGATCGCAGATTCCGAACGAGCCAGCGAGCCGTGCAGCCAGTCATGGGCTTCAAGGCTGTCGGTCATGTTCTTGTGCTCGCTGTCGGCGGCGAGGGCGTCGTCGATCAGCTGGCGCCATGCGCTGTTCTTGTCGAACTTGGCTGCACCTTCGGCGATCGAACCGGCGCGCCAGAAGACCGGGCGGTTGGACCGGTACTGCTTGATGATCTTGTTCTGCTCCAGCCACTTGGTGATCAGGACGTAGAACGAGCCGGCCGACTGGATCAGCAGCACGATAAGGATGGCCCAGGCAACATAGTTGCCCTCCATGGCTTCCCAGAAGCCGAACTGGGTCTGCGGGGCTTCTTCACCAGCCGCTGCAAGAATTTCAATAAACATGCGGAAAGTCCTCTCTCTTGAGAATTGGATAAATTTCTAAGCGATCACTGCAATCTGTAAACGATGGTCAACGAATCCCGGCCGGAGGTCGGGTTGCCAGCAGCATCCAGCGCTGGCTCGTAGCGGGCATAGCGTTCCATGCCTTCGCAGGCGGCTTCGTCGAGGATCGATTCGCCGCTGGAAGCGGTAACCTGGCAAGACTGCACCCGTCCATCGGAACTGATCACCACGCTGACGCCGACGTTGCCTTCGATGTTCCGGCGCACGGCGCGGCTCGGATAGGCTTCCTGGATACGCGAGGACCAGCGACGGAAATTGTCGCGCTGGGCGGCGCGCGCCAGCGAGGGCGGTGGCGGCGGTGCGGGCGGCGGCACAACCAGAACCGGCGGCGCAGGCGGCGGGATCGTCGGCTGCGTGCGGATCGGCGGCGGAGCCGGTGCAATGTTGATCGGCGGCGGCGGCGCGACCGGCGGCGGCGGCGGTATGTCAGGTTCCGGCGGCGGAGGAAGTTCTTCCTCCGGCTCGGGTTCAGGCTCCTCGATATCCACGGTGGTCACGCGCTGGACGACCTCTTTGACCGCCGAGATGGCGAGGCCGCTGATCAGTCCGTAACCAACTATAACGTGGATGAGGGCAACGATGATAATCGCTGTAACGCGATTACCGCTCATCTCTTGGTCAGCGTAAGCCATCCAGTCCCATCTCTCCGTTCACATTGGCCGGAACAAGTCCGGCCCAAGCTGCATCGACCGGGTTCCCCCTGCCAGCCGCAGCAACACTACACCCACTCTCGTTGAAGAGCGGCGGGTAAGGCCCACTCTTAGGTCCCAACCCAGATTTCACACCTAGCCTTATTATCAATTCCGGCCAGGCCCCTTCTCGCCGCGTCTTAACGACGATGCTTTGCATGAGCAAACGCTTTTCCAGTTAAGCGCCGATTCACGCAACACAGTCTGCTTTAACCGCTTATTGAACGGCCCTAAAAGGGCTTGACGCGTTTGCCGCGCAGGAGATCGAAATGCCAAGCCCCGTCCGATTCACTCGCATCTGTCAGCATGCGGTTGCCCTTTTCGGGGGTGCTGCCGGCCTCTTGCTTTGCTCTGCCCCAAGTGTCGCTCAGCCGCAGGATTCCGCGGTTGCTGCGCCTGTCATCGCCCCCAGCTACGTCGACCTGGTGGAGCTGGTGCAGGCCTCCCAGATCGTCGCCCGGATCACCATTGATGAGCAGATCACTGTGCCGCCGGAAAGGGCGCCCGGTGTCAATCCGGGACAGGTTCGCCTGTATATCGAATCGCTGACGCTGGCCCTGCTCGGCGGGAATGGACCCGTTGGCGAGTCGCTTGTTTTCCTTGTCGATGTTCCCGCCGACGAACGTGGCCGGGCGCCGGACATCGAGGAAATGAACTACCTTGTCTTTGCCAACCGAGTCGCCGGCCGGCCGGGCGAGATCGTCCTTGTCACCCCTGAGGCCATGCGGCCCTACACGCCGGAACTGGAAGCGCGCGTGCGCGGCGTCCTGACCCAGGTCGCCCGGGGCGAGCCGCGCCCGCGCATCACCGGGATTGGCGAAGTAATCTCCGTGCCCGGCAATCTTGCCGGCGAATCGGAAACGCAGATCTTCCTCGCCACCGAGGATGGAGCGCCGGTCTCGCTCACCGTGATCCGCCGCCCCGGCATGGCGCCGAACTGGGGCGTCTCATGGACCGAGATCGTCGACCAGGCGGCGCGGCCGCCGGAACCGGAAACGCTGGAATGGTATGCGCTGGCCTGCTCCCTTCCCCCGCAGCTGCCGCAAAGGTCCTTTCTCCAGCGCGACAGGGAATCGCGCCAGCGGGCCGAGGCCGATTATCAACTCGTGCTGGATCAGCTCGGCGATTGCCGCCGCAATCTATGATCGCCAACATTGCGCATCGCCCCTAGCCAAGCGGCCCTGCGCGCACTAACGCGGCGCGCCAGTGAACTGCATTTGCCGGGAGTAGAGATGACTAGGCCGCTTCGTATCGCACTGGCCGGATTGGGCACCGTCGGAGCCGGCGTGATTCGCTTGCTGGAAACCAATGGCGCGCTGATCGCCGGACGTGCCGGACGCGAGATCCAGGTGACCGCCGTGTGCGCCCGCGATCGCGGCAAGGATCGCGGGATCGACCTTTCTCCCTATGCCTGGGAAGACGACATGACCGCGCTTGCCGCGCGCGAGGATGTCGACGTGGTGGTGGAGCTGGTCGGCGGTTCAGATGGTCCTGCTCTCGCGCTCGCCCGCAACACGCTGGGTGGGGGCAAGCATTTCGTCACCGCCAACAAGGCTATGGTCGCCCATCACGGGATGGAGCTCGCCGGCCTTGCCGAAGCAGGCAATGTGGCGCTGAAATATGAAGCCGCGGTCGCCGGCGGCATCCCGGTGATCAAGGGCCTTGGCGAAGGTGCCGCCGCCAACGGCGTCGACCGCCTCTACGGGATTCTCAACGGCACCTGCAATTACATCCTCTCGCAGATGGAAAGCACCGGTGCCGATTTTGGCGACGTGCTCAAGGATGCCCAGGAACTGGGCTATGCCGAAGCCGATCCGACCTTCGATATCGAAGGCGTCGATGCCGCGCACAAGCTTGCCATCCTTGCCGCCCTGGCATTCGGCACGGCGCTCGATTTCTCGGCGGTCGACATTTCCGGGATCACCAAGATTCGTGCCGCCGACATCGCCCAGGCCGATGCGCTGGGCTATGTCATCCGCCTGATCGGCATTGCCGATTGCGAGCAGGAGGGCGAAGATCGACGCCTGTTCCAGCGCGTGCAGCCCTATCTGGTGGCCAAGAGCCACCCGCTGGCCTCGGTTGACGGGCCGACCAATGCCGTGGTGCTCGAATGCAATTTCGCCGGCCGCCTGCTGTTCGAGGGCGCGGGCGCGGGCGACGGACCCACCGCCAGCGCGGTGGTGGCCGACATCATCGACATCGCCCGCGGCAATATCGGCAAGCCGTTCGCGCTGCCCGCCGCCGCTTTGCAGGCCAGCCTGCCAGCCGATCCCGGCAACCGCACCAGCCGCGCCTACATGCGCTTCGTCGTGGCCGACCGGCCCGGCGTGCTGGCGGAGATCACTGCGGCCATGCGTGATGCCGGCGTTTCCATCGAGAGCATGATCCAGCACGGCCATCCTGAAGAGGCAGGCGATGTGCTGGTGGCGATTGTCAGCCACGAAGGCCCGGAAAGCGCGATTGCCGCGGCGATGCAGGCGCTGGAAGGATCGGACAGCCTGTCCGAGCCGCCGCTGGTGATGCGCCTGCTGGGCTGAGCCGGGAGTTACTGCGACCATGAACGAAGACAATCCGGCAGCGACCAGCGTCCTTGACCGGGTGCTGGTGCTCGAACTGGTGCGAGTGACCGAGGCCGCCGCGATTGCCGCATCCGCCCTGTCCGGGCGCGGCGACGAGCGTGCAGCCGATGCCGCTGCAGTGGAGGCCATGCGCAGGGCCTTCGACCGGCTCGACATCGACGGCACGGTGGTGATCGGCGAAGGCGAACGCGACGAAGCGCCCATGCTCTATATAGGGGAGCAGGTGGGGCGCCTTGCCGGTGAGGGGGAGGCCATAGACATTGCCCTCGATCCGCTCGAAGGCACCACGATCACTGCCAAGGCGGGGGCCAATGCGCTGGCCGTGCTGGCGGCCGCCGAGCAGGGCTGCCTGCTCAATGCGCCGGACATCTACATGGAAAAGCTCGCGGTCGGGCCCGGCTATCCCGAAGGCGTGATCGATTTAACCAAGTCGCACCAGGAAAACGTCGAAGCGGTGGCGAGCGCCAAGGGCGTCGCGCCGGCGGAGCTGATGATCTGCGTGCTCGACCGGCCGCGCCATGCCCAGCTGATCGCCACCTTGCGCGAGATTGGCTGCGGCATCCAGCTGATCCCCGACGGGGATATCGCCGGCGTCATTGCCACCACCGATCCGGATACGTCGATCGACATGTATATGGGGTCCGGCGGCGCGCCCGAAGGCGTGCTGGCCGCTGCTGCCCTGCGCTGTGTCGGCGGGCAGTTCAACGGCCGCCTGGTGTTCCGCAACGAGGATGAGCGCCGCCGTGCCTATGCCTGCGGGATCGAGGATTTCGACCGCATCTATCAGCTCGAAGACCTGGCCCGCGGCGATTGCATCTTCGCCGCCACCGGGGTGACCGACGGTTCCTTGCTGCAGGGCGTCAAGCGCCAGCGCGGCGGGGTGCTGACCACCCAGAGCGTGGTCATGCGCGCCAGTTCGGGCACGGTCCGCTGGATCAAGGGCGAGCACCGCAACGCCTAGTCTGGCCTGCCAGGCTGGCATTTCCCCAGCGCGAAGCGGGCGACAGGTTGCAATCATGCGCCTCTGGTTTAGAGCCGGGCGCTAACTGATTCCCACGCGCGCCTGGAGATCGCCCAGCCCATGAAGATCATGTCCGGCAATGCCAACCTGCCGCTCGCAAGGGCGATAGCCGCCTATCTCGAAGTGCCGCTGACCGATGCCAGCGTGCGCCGCTTTTCCGACAAGGAGATCTTCGTCGAGATCCACGAGAACGTGCGCGGCGAGGACGTCTTCGTCATCCAGTCGACCTGCTTCCCGGCCAATGACAATCTGATGGAACTGCTGATCTGCATCGATGCCTTGCGCCGCGCCTCGGCCAACCGCATCACCGCCGTGGTGCCCTATTTCGGCTATGCCCGGCAGGACCGGAAGCCCGGCCCGCGCACGCCGATCTCGGCCAAGCTGGTGGCCAATCTGATCACCGAGGCCGGTGCCGACCGCGTGCTGACGCTCGACCTGCACGCCGGCCAGATCCAGGGTTTCTTCGATATCCCGACGGACAACCTCTATGCCGCGCCGGTGATGGCGGCGGACATCCAGGCCCGTTACGGCGAGAACGATTTGATGGTCATCTCCCCCGACGTTGGCGGCGTGGTCCGTGCCCGGGCGCTGGCCAAGAGGCTCGACAACGCCCCGCTGGCGATCGTCGACAAGCGCCGCGAACGGCCCGGCGAAAGCGAAGTGATGAACATCATCGGCGATGTCGAAGGGCGCAATTGCATCCTTATCGACGATATCGTCGATTCCGGCGGAACGCTCTGCAATGCCGCCGAGGCGCTGCTGGCTCAGGGCGCGAAAAGCGTGGCGGCCTATATTACCCACGGCGTGCTGTCCGGCGGCGCGGTGGCGCGGATCAACCAGTCCTGCATGAGCGAACTGGTCATCTGCGACACCATATTGCCGACCGATGCGACCAAGGATTCGGACAAGATCCGCGTGCTGACGATCGCTCCGCTGGTGGGCGAGGCGGTGCGCCGGATCGCCGATGAAAGCTCGGTCTCGAGCCTGTTCGACTAAGGCCATGCGCGGCTCCGCACTCCTTGCCGCGATCCTGCTGGGCGGGTGCGGCATGATTGTCGATTGGCCGCCTGAAGAGGCGCCAGATTCCGAAGCGCCAGAATCCGAAGCGCCCCAATCCATGGCCATCTTCGAGCCTGGCCTCGGCTCGAACGAGATCTTCCATGAAGCCACAGCCGCCGCCCCGGGCCACGAACTGATCGTCGCCGACCTGCTGCTGCCACCTGATGCCGTGGGCGTTTCGCATTGGCATCCGTGGGAGGAATATCTCTATGTCATCGGCGGCAGCGCCGTGCTCGATATCGAAGGCATGGACTCGCGCGAACTGGCAGCGGGCGAGCATTTCGTGATCCCGCGCCAGACGGTGCACACGCCGCGCGCCGGGCCGGACGGCATCCGCGCCATCATCGTGCGCGTGCATGACGAAGGCGATCCGGTGATGGTGCCGGCAGAGACTGCAGGCAACGAGGATGGCGCCGGACAATGAACCTCGATGCCGAAATTGTCATCGCCAACCGGCTTGCCGACACGGCGCGAGCCGAGATTCTGCCGCATTTCCGCGAACAGCCGGACAGCGAGGCCAAGGATGACGCGACTCCGGTCAGCGTGGCCGACCGCAGCGCCGAACAGGCCATGCGCCGCATCCTCAAGGACGAATGCCCGGATGATGGCGTGCACGGCGAGGAATTCGGTGTCGAAGAGGGCAGTTCCAACCGCCAGTGGGTGCTCGATCCGATCGACGGCACCACCGCATTCCTTGCCGGCCGCGCCACCTTCGGCACGCTGATCGCGCTGGTGGTGGATGGCTTCCCGGTGCTCGGCATGATCGACCAGCCGGTGCTCGGCGAGCGCTGGCTGGGGGTGATGGGGCAAGGCACCACGCTCAATGGCAAGCCCGCTTCGACCCGCCGCTGCCGCGAGCTGGCGCACGCCACCATTGCCACTACCGGGCCGCAATATTTCAGCCAGGACCAGGGCGATGTGTTCATGGCGCTGGCCAGCCAGACCGACCACAAGCGCATGGTCATGGGCGGCGATTGCTACAATTACGCCTGCCTTGCCTCGGGCCATATCGACATCGTCTGCGAGGCCGGCCTCAAGCTCCACGATTTCGCCGCGCTGGTGCCGGTGGTGGAAGGGGCTGGCGGGGTGATGAGCGACTGGGCGGGCGAGCCGCTGCATGCCGGATCGGATGGCACGGTGCTGGCGCTGGGCGATCCGGCGCGGCTGGAGGATGTGCTCGAGGCCATGGGTGGCCACGCCCACCATCATTGACGAGCCGGGCCTGCCACGCGTCCTCCCTGCATCCATCTCGGCTTGCAATTGCGGGCAAAGCCGCTAAATGCGCGCCCTTCACTGACACGTGATTCATCTTCCGGTCTGGCCACAAGGGCTGCCAGGGCTGGTTGGACGT
>JABAHR010001087.1_pt1 | contig 28680 bp, 32 predicted proteins | sample 7062101 | NCBI WGS metagenome assembly JABAHR01 (sample SAMN14534553, study PRJNA622989) | marine sediment metagenome | biome: marine biome [ENVO:00000428]; feature: marine pelagic biome [ENVO:01000023]; material: deep marine sediment [ENVO:00002113] | place: India: Gulf of Kutch | collected...
GAGCCGGTTTTTTCGAGCGCCGGCTATGAGGCCGGCGCTCGAGGTGCTCTACCGCAGCTTCCTGGTGATCCGCCCGGCCCTGCAGCGTGTAGCGACGCTGCTCGAGGGGCCTGGCGCCGCGGTGGGGCGACTGCGACACCGCCGTGCCTGGCGCGCCGCGCGCCTTCCTCGCTACAATCGCCGCAGTAATGCTCGAGACGCTGGATAGATTCGGCAGCAGCCTCTGGTACTGGCTGGCGCTTGCGATGCTCGGCCTGACCCTCGAGGCCGCCGCGCTCTACTACCAATACGCCCTCGACTACGGGCCATGCGTACTCTGCATTCACGTGCGACTCTGGGTACTCGGCTTCATCGTCGTCGGAATGCTCGGCGCCGCAACGCGGTCGATTCGAGCGCTGCGCGTCGTTTTTCATCTGCTCACCGTGGTCGTCACCATCGGGTTCCTGGAACGGTCCTGGCAAACCCTCGCCGTGGAGCGGCGCTGGCTCGAGGGCGAGTGCAGCATGGACCTCGGGCTGCCGGCGTGGCTTTCCGTAGACCGCTGGCTGCCCACCGTCTTCGAGGCGTGGGAGCCCTGCGGTTACACTCCTTACATCGTGCTCAAGATCACCATGGCTGAGACGCTGCTCGGCATCGGCGCGCTTGTGCTCATCGTGTCGCTGGCGCTCACGACGGCCGGCCTCAGCGGCGGCCGCCAACGCGTCTCATGCGCTGACAGGAAAGCGGCTCCACCCTCTGCCCTTCACGCCGGCGCGCGTGCGCGCCGTGCTCCGGGCGTCACGCCGAGGTAACCCTCCATGCCGCCAGCAGCCGTCGATACCCAGGGCCATGCCACCGCCGTGCACCCGCTGCGGCTGGTCCGGGCCACCGCAGACACCCTTGCCGGCTACGGGCTGCTCGTCGATACGCCCGAAGAGTGTGCAATCGAGATCGTCCGCTGGCCCGCGCAGGGCTGGCGTCCGGTAGATCCCGGCACGGGGGACCAGGGGGGCACCGTCGAAGGGGTGTTCGAATTCGAATGGCGCAGGACGACACTGCATGGCCGCAACAACGCGGTCAACGACGAGTACGTCCTCGGCTGGAGCGAGCTGCCGAACGCGCCGACCGCTGCCGGTGACGCACCCAACCGCGAGCAGGTCTACCTGCACCACGCCAACTATCACCCCGACGGCGGGCAGCTGTTCTTCCCGCTCGATCGGGCACCCTTTGTCGCACCGCTCGCCGCGCCGGGCGACGATGCCAGGCCGGAGGATTTCGTCACGTTCTGGTTCGACGGCAGCCAGGGGCTGTACATACACCCTGGTGTTTGGCACGAAGCCGTGTTCCCGGTGTCCGATCGACAGCGTTTCTCCGACAGGCAGGGCAAAGTGCACGCGCGCGTCAGCATCGATTTTCCCAAGGAGTTCGGCTGCTATCTTGCCGCGCCGTTGACGCCAGCGCTGGAGCCCTAGCCGCGCCACGTTGCTGGTGCCGCCGCGCTCGCCTTCGCGCGCCGTGCCGGTGGTCGACCCGGCCAGGGATCGGCAGGCAGATCGGCGCCGCTCACGGCGCGCACCCGGCGCAGAAAAGAAAGGCCCGTCGACGATCGACGGGCCAAACCCATGATGGCAACATTGACGGCAGCCAGACGCCGGGCCCCGGCATGGGGGAAGGGGTGCCGGCCGAGACCAGGCCCCGACTGCAGAGTGCAGTCTATCCAACTGCCATGGTAAACGGATGGCGAGCGAGTGACTCTTCCCATGCCACCGCTGGCGGAAATCCTCCCCCCGGCATTCCAATCAGGGGACGCTGCCGGGCGTGGCATCCACCCTGCTCCGGGTCCCTGCCGCGAGCTGCCACCGTCGACCCGCGTGGCGCGGCACGCCCGCCCATCGGTGCACCCGCCGAGGGGCCGCCTGCCGGCCGGAGGACAGTGCGGCAGCCGCTTCCTGAGGCGCACCAAACGCCCTACACTCCCCTTTTGCGCATAGCGAGCGTACACGACCATGTCCGAAGCCGATGCCGTTCCCCCGCTCAAAGTCTACTGGCAGCCGGGTTGCTCGAGCTGCTTGAAGACGAAGGAATTCCTGATCGCCAACGGGGTCGAGTTCCAGTCTATCAACGTGCTCGAGGACGACGGCGGATTCCGCGAGTTGGAAGCGCTCGGCGTACGCCTCGTGCCCATCGTCGCGCGCGGCGGCAAGTGGGCCAATGGAGCGGTATTCCGCGAGGTGGCCGAGGTCGCCGGCTTCCACTGGGGCGGCCACGAGATGCTCAGCCCCGCCGATCTGGTCGAACAGATCGTCGCCATCGTCGCCGGTGCCCGACGATTCACGGCGCAGATCCCCGACGCCCGCCTCGATGACATGCTACCCGGCCGGCCGCGCTCCTATCGGCAGCTCGCCTATCACATCGTGAACATCCCGGAAGTGTTCCTCGACCATGTGGAGAACGACGAGCCGTACACCTACGAGGCGCTGCTCAGCGTCTTGCCCGACACGCTGGCCACCCGCGACGACCTGCTCGAGTGGGCTGCTGCCGTGCAGGCGCGCTTCAGCGCCTGGTGGGAGCGCGAGGGCCAACGCACGGACTTCGACAGGCCCGCTGATGTCTACTACGGCAACGTCACGCTGCACGAAGTCTTGGAACGCACCGGCTGGCACTCGGGCCAACACGCGCGGCAGCTGATGCTGATATTGCGCGAAAAGCTTGGCATCCCACCCGACGATCCGTTGGACGACGCCGCCTTTGCCGGCCTGCCGATGCCGGACAACATCTGGGACAACGAGCGCGGCTTCGAGTGAGGGGAGCGATGGGTCACTCGCGCACGCCGTAGGCGGTTCGACACCACGCTCGGCGACCTGCGCACGTGCTCGGCTTCGACAATATGCGCGACGCTCGGCGACGTCGCCGAGCGGGCGCAGCGCCCACATCCGTTGAACCATTCTGCGATCGGGGCCACGTTCACGGATCCCGGGCACGCATTGCATCCACCACCCGCGTGCACCGACCTCATTGCAGCGGCGGAGAACGGCAATCGATGTATGCGCGCCGGCGAGCCGCCGCGCCCGGTCGGCGCCCCACGCTTTCTTGAACCGGGATTCGAGCGATGTTCTTCGACGGAGGTTGTACCTGCCGATTCACGCGCTACCGCATGACGTCGACACCGTTGTTCGTTCACTGCTGTCACTGCCGGTGGTGTCAACGGGAGAGTGGAGCCGCCTTTGCCCTCAACGCGCTCATCGAGGCCGATCGCGTGCAGGTGCTGCAGGGATCGATTGCGCTCACCGATACGCCGTCGAGCAGTGGCAAGGGTCAGCGAATCGCCCGCTGCCCGAAGTGCCATGTTGCCCTGTGGAGCAACTACGCGGGGGCCGGCGCGGCGATTCGCTTCGTGCGCGTCGGAACATTCGATGACCCGGACCGATTTCCGCCCGACATTCATATCTATACGGCGTCGAAGCAGCCCTGGGTTGCCCTGCCCGCCGGCGTGCCGGCCGTTCCCGGATACTACCGGGCCTCGGCGCGGTGGCCCGCGGAGAGCCTTCGGCGCCGAGCCCGGCTCGGCGCGAAATCCCGTCGCACGTAAACGCCTACCGCGCATAGGTTTCGGCTGCGACCCAAGTGATGCGGCGACCCCGGCGAGCAGCGCGAGCGCCGCCGCGGTCGATGCTCGAGCGACGGCACGTCTTTCGCGTGCGCTCTTCGATCGGAGACCGTTGCACCACGGGATGACAGGCGGCGGAGCGGTGGCGGATAATCGTGGCGACACGCGACCGTCGGTTTCTTCGTCGGACGTCGCTGCCATCACGGTGTAGCGGCGGTACAGGATTGCTATATGAGTCGGTTTGTAAACGCACGCAACGTCATGGTCGTGGCCGCGCTCGTGGTGAGCGCGACGATCGTTCTGGCGCTGAACGCGGTGGATAATTCCCTGTCGGACGACGATCTGCGATACCTGCCGCGGTACTTGACGGACATCGATCCCCTGCGGGGCGCTACCAGCTACACCGACGAGTTGAACTACATCAAGGCCGTCCAGCGGTCGGTGCTGCACATCGCTCCCGTCCAGTCCGCCGTGCCGCTCGGCCAGAAGCGCGAGCCGAAGGAGCTCTACGAGGCGAAGGCCGGCCAGTGCTCCGACCGCAGCAGAGTCATAGAGAAGATCTTGAGGTATTCGGGATTCGAAACCAGGCACGTCTCCATATACTCCACCGTTCAGGCGGGCTCCGCGCTGCGAGCGCTGCTCACGCCGGGCACTCCGTCTCACGCGGTTACCGAGGTACTGACACGCAAAGGGTGGCTGGTTGTCGATTCCAATGACGCATGGGTGGCTACGGACGCGACGGGTTTGCCCGTGTCCATCCACGCCATTCGCACAGCCATGGGCACGTCGCAGCCCATAGCCTGGCTCCGGCGACCGCCGGCGGAAATCTACGAACAGCCGTTCACTTATCTCTACGGCCTGTACTCACGACACGGCAGGTTCTACCCGCCGTACAATTTCATCCCCGATATCCATTACGGAGAATTCGCGCAGAACATCTTGTGAACGATGGCTCGTTCGACGCCGCGCGCCTGTTCGGTCGCGGCGGACGGCGCGGGGCTCTGTGACCGTCTCGAGGCCACCGTGCAGGGGGCATCGCTGCCAGCCCGTCAGCGCAGCAGGCGGTCATGGCAGACGCCGTCCCGCCGGCGCGGCGTCGGCGCATCCCGGACGATCGGACACGGTTCCGGTCGGTTCGTCCTGGGCGTGCGGGTGCGCAGCCGGCTGTGGCCTGGCGTCGGGCTTATGTGTATACTCTTGGCCGCGTACCGTCGTTCGAGCATCCAGCTCCGCAGTCCCTCCGGCTTTCCCGCAGTCGTCTCTGGCGTCTCGCTCGCCCAGTTCGACGGCCGCTGCTCCGGCCGATCGGTTTCGAATCCCGCTCGCGGGTGCGATCGCCGGACAGCGCCAGGCGTTGCCGTGCACCCGCAGCGACGGGGCGACGGAGATGACGTAAAGAGGGTGGTATTCAGCGCACCGCGTCGCGGCGGCAGCGCTGCCCGCCACGTTTGCGCACAGCGATTACCGACAAGAGGCGCCCATGAAAACGATGTACGTCGGCAACCTGCCGCCCGAGACCACAGAGGAAGAAATCCGGCAGCTTTTCGCGCAGTACGGCACAGTGCGCGCGATCAAGCTGGCCACCGATATCTTCACGGGTCGCTGCCGCGGTTTTGGCCTGATTGACATGGAGGGACACGAAGCGCGCGCCGCCATGGCCGCGCTCAATGGCTTTACGTTCAAGGGCAACGACCTGCGCGTCAACGAGGAGCGCCCCAAGAGCAAAGGACGCGGCCGCGGTCGCCGGCGGTGATCCGCGCCCGCCGAGCCGTCTCACCGATTCGAGGCCGGCCACGCGTCACCGCGAAACGGCCATCGCCGAGCGAGGCAACCGCCGCCCTCGCCGACGCCCCCGTTACGACGACTCACTCCAGGTGTGCGGCATGAGGCACGCCCGCGGGGGTGCGCAGGAACAGCGCCGCCACGGCGCAGGCAAAGGGGATTAGCGCCAGCAGCCGTAGCGTCAGCGTTGCACCCGCGAGATAGTCGAAGGCAAACCCAACAGGCAGCGGACCCAGCGAGGCGCCGACCACTCCGACCATCTGCGCCGTCCCCTGCAGGCTGCCCAGGTGCCGTCGCCCGAAATACCGCGGCATGAGGTACCCGAACATCGTCATGCTGAACGCGTTGTTCAGTCCGAACAACAGCGCATAGACGCCGGCGCTCTTCAGGTCTTGGACGAAGGTCACGCCTATCAGTGCAGTCGAGGTAATGAGCAGCCCTGCGACGAAGACGTAGCGGGTACGAATTAGGTCGAAGGCGCGACCGACGAACGGCATCGCCAACATCATCGTCAGCGCCGATATCGGAAATACCCGGGCGGCGACCTCGGCACTCACGCCCTGGCTGCGCAGGATGGACACCTGGTAGAAGTGCAGTGTCGTCACCAGCATTGCGATCGCGCACCAGCCGGCGGCTATGATGTAGAAGGCGGGTGTACGCAAGGCTTCGCGCAGCGTCAGCCCCGCCAGCGGTTCGGCGGCCCCCGTCGCACCCCCCGGCTCTTCCCGCCGATCGCCGCGCTCACCGTCGGGTTGCAGCCCACGCTGCTCGGGTCTGTCATAGACCAGCAGCAGCACCGGCGGCAGCATGAGCATCCACGTCAACAGGCCCATAACGACCCACGCCTGGCGCCAGCCCATCTCGGCGATCAGCCAATGACCGAGCGGCGGGTGCACCGCCATGGAAACGCCGAAACCGAGCGCCATCAGGCTCATGGCGAATCCGCGGCGGCGACTGAACCAGTGCGCCACTATATTGGCGCTGTTCATCATCAGCGAGCCCTGACCGAGAAAGCGCAGCGCGGCGAAGGCCAGCGCGAGCGAAACGATGCCGGCGGCCGCCCCGAAGAGCATGCAGGCAACCCCGAGCAGCGTCACCACGAGCAGCATCATGCGCCGCGGCCCATGCCGATCGACCAACCGCCCCATGAGCGGCAGGCAGAAGGCAGCGCCCAGCGTGGCAAGCCCGTAGGCCGATGCAATCGCGGCGTTCGACAAGCCGAGATCGCGCCCAACAGGTCCGACGAATACGCTGAAGGTGTGTGACTGACCCGGACCGCTAGCGAAGATGCCGAGACCGGCGACGCCGAGCACGGCCCAGCCGTAGAAGTAGCGACCTTGGAAAGAGTAGAACAGGGTGTTGCGCAGAGCTCGCAAGGTCATGGCACGGCAGGCCTCGTCAGCAGAGAGCCCGCAGCGGTCGCTGCGGGGGCGGCGTCAATCGTGCATCCTAGTGTATGCTTTCTGGGGGCGACGAGCTCGGGCCAAGACGTCGTAGACGCGTCTCACCGAGCACCTCGCTGCAAAGACGGACGAGGCACTCATGACGTCGGAGGTCACCCAGAGCGGAGCGTCGGCTGCATCTACCGAGCCGCATCCCTATCTCGTCTTGGCGACCATCTCGGTCTGCGTCATGCTCTACTCGATGACCGTTACGGTCGTCAACGTCGCTCTGCCCCAGCTGCAGGGCGCACTCTCGGCAACGCCCGATCAGGTCGCCTGGGTTGTCACGCTGAACGTCGTGGGGACAGCCGTGGTCACGCCCATGTCGGGCTGGCTCACCGCAAAGCTCGGCCAGCGACGCCTGATGATCGGCAGCATCATCGGCTTTGCGGTCGCCTCGTTCTTGTGTGCCACCGCGAACGCGCTCGCGCCCATGCTCGCCTACCGGATTGCCCAGGGCGCGTTCGGCGCCCCCATCGTTCCCCTGTCGCAGGCGATCCTGCTGGCGACTTTCCCCGCTGAGAAACGCGCCATGGCGCAGGGTTTGTTCGGCATGGCGGTGGTAGCCGGCATGGGACTTGCCCCGGTGCTGGGCGGCTTCGTGGCCGAGTACTACGACTGGCGAGCCATCTTCCTGCTGCTCGTGCCCTGCAGCGTCGTCGCGCTGCTGCTGACCCTGGCGTTCATCCGGGAGAGCGGCCAGCGCGCGAGCGCAAAGCTCGACTGGACCGGCTTTTTGTCTCTGTCGATTGGCATCGCCTGCCTGCAGCTCATACTCGATCGCGGCGAACGCTTCGGCTGGTTCGAATCGGGCGAGATCATCGTGTACTTCGCCGCCATGGCATTCGCCTTCTATGTCTTCGTCGTGCACACCCTGACTTCCGAGCACAGCTTCTTCAACCGCGATCTGCTCCGTAACCGCAACTACATGATCGGTCTCGCGCTGGTGTGCTTCTACGGCATGCTCAACTTCACCCCCATCACGCTGCTGCCGGCACTGCTGCAGAACCTCAAGGGCTATCCCGACACCCTCATCGGCGTGCTGCTCGCCATGCGCGGCACCGGCATGATCGCAGGCTTCTACATCGCCGGGCACATGGGCAGAATCGACCCCCGCGTCGGCATGACCCTGGGCTTCGCCCTGATCGGGCTGAGCGGTTTCGCGCTGGCCTTTATCGACCTCAATGTGTCGGCCGAGCGAGTGGCCTGGGCCGGGCTGCTCCAGGGTCTCGGCAGCGGCATCCTCTGGGTGCCGGTGACCACGGCGACCTTCTGGTCGCTGAACGCGCGGCTGCTGGCCGACGGATCGGCGATTTATCACCTGCTGCGCAACCTGGGTCAGAGCGTGTACATCGCCGTGAGCTTCATCGTCATCGTGCGCACGACGCAGATGAACTATGCCGATCTCGTCAGCTACGTGAACCCGTTCAACGAGCTGCTCGGCTACGACTACATCACCGGCGCCTGGACCATCGAGAGCGCCAAAGGCCTGCAAGCCTTGAGCAACGAGATCACCCGCCAGGCGCAGATGATCGCGTTCAACAACGCATTCCTGCTCTATGGCATCACGTCGTTCGCCGTGATACCCGTGGTCTTTCTCTGGCGCAAGACCCAGACCCTGGCGGCGCGCTGAACCGCCGCGGGAAGCTGCGAGTCGCTTCACAGTGCGGCGGATTCGACGCGCCCGGCGTCGCGTGGGTCGTACCCGGCCATGGCGCGCACGCTCTCCCTGAACGCCGTGCCGGCGAGAACCTCGACGAGTCCGACGACGGCCGGCCGGCGAAGATCGGCCGTCCTCACGGCGAAGTAATAGGCCTCGTCGGCAAACGGCACGAAAGCAAGGCCGAACCGGGCGGCGGCGGCTTCGACGCCAAAACCCGCGTCCGCGGCGCCGCTGGCGAGCAGCGCGGCGACCGCCGAGTGCGTGAACTCCTCCGTGTCGTAGCCGCGAATCGATGCCGGCCCAACGCCGTCGCGCCTCAGCAACGCGTCGAACAGCAGCCGCGTCCCCGAGCCCGGCTGGCGGTTGACGAAGCGCACGTTAGCGCGGGCGAGATCGTGCAACGTCGCGAGCCCGCGCGGATTGCCGGGCGGCAACATGAGACCCTGGCGCCGGTGGGCCACCCGCACGAGCGAGTGCCGGCGCGCATCGAGCAGCGGCCGGTACGCGCGCGCGAGCTCCTTCCTGAGCTCGCCCTCGACGATATGGAAACCCGCCAGGTCGCAGTGGCCTTCGCCGAACAGGCGCAGGCTCTCCAGGCTGCCGTGGTTGTGCAGCTCGAGGTCGACACCGGCCCGACGGCGCACGAGCTCGCGCAGCGTGTCCTGGGCAAGGCTGTGGCTCGCGAAGACGACCAGAGAGGCCGGCTTGTTGGTCACGACGTCGAGCTCCGCGACCAGCTGAGCGGCGACGTCGGACAGCACCGGGGCAAGGCGGGACTGCGCATGCCCACGTGCCCACAGCAGCTTCTCCCCGAGGGCGGTCAGCCGCGCGCCACGACCGGGCTCGAGCTCCACCAGCGCCTGGCCGAGTCCGCCGGCCCATCGGTGGAGGAGATTCCAGCCGCTGCGATAGGAGACGCCCAGCCCCCGGGTGGCCCTGGCGAGAGAGCCGCGATCACGTATCGCTTGCAGCAGATCGAACAGCAACGCCGGCATCTCCGCCATCTCGCCGCGCCCGAGCGACCACTTCAGGGCGAGCTCGACGTCGATCGCCGCGTGCGGATCCGCGGCGCGGCGCCCGCCGTCAGCGCTAGTCGGCATTGGCGAAGAACGCCTGCTCGCCGTCGATGCGGTAGGCGTCGATGGCGTCCTGACCCTGGGAGGACAGGATCCAGTCGATAAACGCCTGGGCATCGGCGCGCTTGACGTGTAGGTGCTTGGCGGGATTGACGAGCGTGATGCCGTACTGGTTGAACAGCCGCTCGTCGCCTTCCACGACGATCACGAGCTCACCCTTGTTCGCGAATTTGAGCCACGTCGCGCGGTCAGTGAGCGCATAGGCATTCATGCCGCTCGCGACGTTGAGGGTCGCGCCCATTCCCGAGCCCGTCTCGCGATACCAGCTGCCGCTGGCCGCACGCGCATCGATTCCGGCCGCCTGCCACAGCGAGAGCTCTTTCTTGTGCGTGCCGCTGTCGTCGCCGCGCGAGGCGAAGGCGGCGCCGCTGCCGGCGATCCTGGCGAGCGCCGCCGGCGCGTCCGTCATGCCCTTCACGCCCGCCGCATCGCTGCGCGGCCCGACGACGACGAAGTCGTTGTACATCACGTCGAAGCGCTCGACGCCGAACCCCTCGGCCACGAATTGCTCTTCCGAGCTCTTGTGATGCACGAACAGCACGTCGGCGTCGCCGTTGCGCGAAAGCCGGATGGCCTGGCCCGTGCCCACGGCGACGACACGCACGTCGATGCCGCTCGCGGCCGTGAACACCGGCAGAAGATGCGCGAAAAGGCCCGAATTCTCCGTCGAGGTCGTGGACGCGACGGTAACGTACCGCTCCGCTGCCACGGCGGCCCCGGCGGCCAGAAACGCGAGTGTGAAAATGACGCTTTGAATTCGCCGGTTATAGCTAGTCTTCACTGTGCCCCCCTCTGCTTGCCTTGAGTTGCACGCCGTCCCGGCGGCGGCATCACCACAAAAGCCTGCCCTGCACGAACGCCTGCGCCTCGGAGCTCCCGGGCTCATCGAAGAACGCCTCGGCGGGCCCCGTCTCGACCACCCGGCCCCGATGCAGAAAGACGATGTCGGCAGCGAGTCGGCGCGCCTGACCGAGGTCGTGCGTGGTCATGACGATCTTGGTGCCCGCGTCGCGCACGAACCCGATGAGCCGCTCCACCGCACGCGTCGCGGCCGGATCGAGGTGCGACGTGGGCTCGTCCAGAAACAGGACCTGCGGTCGCAGCGCCCACGCCCGCGCCAGCGCGAGTCGCTGCTGCTCGCCGCCGGAAAGAACGCGGGCCGGCCGAGCGGCGATTGCCGCGAGACCCGCCCGCTCCAGCGCCTCGTCCAACCGCCGGCGGCGCTGCGCGCGGTCGACACCGGCGACGCGCATTGCGTAGCGCACGTTGGCCGCCACCGAGCGGCGCAGCAACACCGGTCGCTGAAACACCATGGCGTGGGCATCGCACCGGCGCGCCGTTTGGGCGTCAGCCCAGCGCACAACGCCGCGGCTCGGTGTCATCAAGCCATGGCAGAGCTTGAGCAGCAGGGTCTTGCCCGCGCCGTTCGGACCGAGAACGACGGTCGGTGCGCCGCGCGCGAACTCGAGGTTAACGTCCGCCAGCAGCGTCTGTCCGCCCAGCCTGACGCCCACGGCGTCCAGCGTGAGCGGCAGGATCGATGGCCGGAGCGCCTCGGTCGCCATCTGTCGATCCCGCAGCCGGGCGTCCGTCAGCCGCGCGTCCGCGCAGAGAGCGCCTGCACCGCCAGCGCGAATCCATTGATGCACACGACAATGAAGACCAGCACGAAACCCAGCCCGAGGGCCAGAGCGAGATCGCCGCGGCTCGTCTCCAGCGCGATCGTGGTGGTCATCACCCGCGTGACGTGATTGATGTTGCCGCCGACGATGATCACCGCACCGACCTCCGCGATGGCACGGCCGAAGCCCGCGAGCACCGCGGTGAGGAGGCTGTAACGCCCCTCCCACAAGAGCGTCGCCGCGGCCTGCAGCCGCGGCACCCGCAGCGACTTGAGCTGCTCGGCATATTCCGCGTCGAGATCCGCCACCGTCTGCCGCGTGAGCGCCGCCACGATCGGCACAACGAGCAGTGTCTGCGCGACGATCATGGCCTGCGGGGTGAACAGCAGCCCCAGTTCGCCGAGCGGCCCTGCGCGTGAGAGCAGCAGATACACGAGCAGCCCGGCAACCACGGGCGGCAGCCCCATGAGCGCGTTGAGCAACGTGACCACGACACCGCGCCCCGGGAATCTCGCCAGCGCGACCAGCGCGCCGAGGGGCATGCCGAGGCCCGCGGCAATGACCACGGCCGCAGAACTCACCAGCAGTGACAGGACCACGATCTCCACCAGCGAGGCCTCGAGCTCGACGACAAGCCTGAAGGCGGTCACAAAGGCCGTGGTCAGATCCATCTCGAGGAAAATCTATGCACAGCAGCGAATAATTCAGAACTCTATTGATATATGTTATATCCGTTTTTCACATATTCATACATGTATTTTTTTACATATATTGTTGCCGATTTCGGGACAGGGACATTGCGGCGGTAGCGGCATCGTGCGCTGCCGGGCTGCGGAACCGCGGCGGCGACGGGGACGGTGGCGACCCGCCGGCTTCGCCAGCCCGGCCCGGCGCCGCCACTGGCAACCCGCGCCCCGCTGACTAAAGTGGAAAGAGCAGCGACGGCTGCGGGAGCGCGGGCGTGAGCCGCATCACGACCCTGACCGGCGCCGTGCGCCGCCGCGCCGTGGGTGTACGGGACCCCCGCCGGGGCGGGCGGTTGAGATCCCCGGCGCGAGCCGCGGCCCAAGACGAAGCTCGGGCGCGGACACGGCAGGAGACGATGGGAGACTCCCGACAGGTGCCGCACCGGACACTCGACGACAAGCGGCTTCACGAGAGAGCACACCACATGTCACTCGACGTCAGCATTCGCGAAGGAAATTCGTTCACCATCACCGTCGCCCTCACGGGCAAGCTCGATGCCGTGACAGCGCCGGAGCTCGACCCCAAGCTCCAGGCGGTGCTGGAGTCACCGGTGAGGGTCCTCGTCATGAACCTCGAAGGCCTGAACTACATTTCGAGCGCGGGACTGCGCTCCCTGTTCATCGCCCAACGGGCCATGAAATCCCGCGACGGCAGGGTGTTGTTCGTGAACGTGCAGCCGCCCGTGCAGAAGGTCTTCGATATCGTCAAAGCCGTGGACGTCAGCACGATCTTTAGCAGCGTCGACGAGCTCGACGACTACCTCGACGCCATGCAGAAGAAGGTGATCGAGGGAGACGACTGACGCTCAGCGTCAACGACTAGCGCCGATCAGACCGAGGGCGCGCAGCCTCCGCGCACCGCGTCCGGTCACGGTGACGACGCGGCTCTTGGGCACGCGGCGAAGCCAGTCAAGTTCGAAAAGTCGCTCGGCCAGTGCCGCGCCGAGCGCGCCGCCGAGGTGATAGCGCTGCTCGCTCCAGTCCAGGCACTTGCGGGCGAAGGACCGGCGACGGTGGCGCGCCTGCTCCAGGTCGACTCCGAGCTCCGTCAGCAGCTGCCTGCCCTTCGGCGTCACCGTGTAGCCGTCGTCGCCTTCCCTGAAGCAGCGCAGCGCGACCAGGGACTCGATCAGGTTCACGCCCAACCGTCCCGCCAGGTGGTCATAGCAGGTCCGCGCCTCGCTCAGCGGCTCGCGCTCAATCCGGCGCAGACCGGGTCGTGTGACGCGGCGCGTCGCGAGCACCTCGAGCGCCTCCAACGCATCGGCCACGTCCGCACTGGCCAGGCGGAAGTAGCGGTGGCGACCGCGCGAGTCGACGCTCAGCAGCCCTCCCTCGACCAGCCTGTGCAGATGAGCGCTGGCGGTCTGCGGCGTGATTCCGGCCCTGCGGGCCAGCTCGCTCGCCGTCCAGGTGCGGCCGTCGATGAGCGCCTCGAGCATCACGGCGCGCGTAGGATGACCGATGAGGGCGCCGATGCCGGCCAGGTTGGGAGGTGCGTCCATCAATCCCGCTCCCCGTTGAGCCTTTTCGAGCCGCTCACTCTAGCGCGTTCGCGCCCGGGTGACCACGCCGACAGTTCGATGCGGGCCGAAGCATTGCTGCACGAGCCGCGCCTACACTGCATGGCAACGCACATCCCCGGGGGCACGCATCGACATGAACGCCACGCTGACTCTTCTGCTCGACATACCCACCCTGCGCAACCGCCATCGCGACACGGGCGTTGTATCGGCGCCGCTCGCACGCCTGCGTCGCTGGCGCCGCGACACCGCGGCACGCCGACCGTTGCTGCAGGTGAGTGAGCGCCTGCTGCGCGACGCGGGGCTCGACGGCGACGAGTCGCTGCGTGAGGCAAGAGCGCGATTTCGACAAGCAGGCCCGAGCACACCGCGTTGGTGAGCGCCGCGTCGGCGTAGCCGGCGATCTTGCAGGACCGGCCCGAAGCCCGGACACGGATCAGCGTTTCACAGCCTGCCTTGCGAGCCGCAGCGCCATGAACACGAAGAACGCGCCGAAGACGATACGAAGCTCGTCCGGCGGCAGCCATATCGCTGCCGCGGCCCCCATGACGATGCCGACGAGTGCCGCCGGCACCATGCGCGCGACCTCCCGCCACAGCACCCGTCCCGCCGCGGCGTGACGCACGCCTCCCGCGAGCGCGTTCGTCACGTTGACCGCGAGCGCCAGCGGCAGGCCCGCGTGCACCTCAAGGCCGAATAGCACGGCGAACCCGAGCAGTACGAGACCGCCGCCGCCGACGCCGAAGACACCCGACAACACGCCCGACGCGAAGCCGATCGCCAGATACGACCATGCCGGCGGCGCGCTGGTCCACAAGGCCTCACCGGGCAGGAAGCCGAGCCCCTGTGCAAGCAGCCGCGCTGACAGGGTCAGGACGAAGGCGGCGAAGAGCAGCAGCATCCAGCGAGCTGTTAGGTGCGCAAGGATCATGGCGCCGAGTTGCGCGCCGACGACGCCTGCCCCCATCAACGCCACGAGCGCCCACAGCGACATCCCCAGACCGGTCAGCCACACGTGCACCAGAAACGCGGCCGATGACAGCAGTACCATGGCGGCCAGCGACGAGCCCACCGCCACCTGCGGCGACGCACCTCGGTACAGGATCAAGGCCGGAACGATGACGATGCCCCCGCCGATGCCGATGAGCCCATTGAGAACACCGGCAACGTAGCCGATGAAGCCGGCGCGTGAGGCGGAAAACCTCTCTTTGCGAGCGATGCTCACGTGATCGCCTCACACCGCGCCGGCGACGATGACACATCATGTCGGCAAGCGCCGACGCTGAAGTCGCTTCGAGGCGACTCGAACCGCATCCACCGACCGATCGCAACGAAAGCCTTCCCGGCGATCACGCACACCTTACGCGGCGACCTCGCTACCGCCGGGTCCGCGAGTGCGTCGGCATGGATCGGGCTCAAGCCCAGTGAAAGACGCTCTGCCGTCGTGGCGTTGCTTTGCATTCGCATCCGAGCCGATGGCAATCACGGGGTCCGCCGGTCAGAGGCCCCGGACACGGTTCAACGTTTGACCGATCTTCACAGAAGCTTGGCAGCGCGCCGGAGCGCACTGCGCCGTGACGGGCACACCCGACGAGCCGCAAAAGAAAGCTCTCGGTGCACAGCAGATCTCCCATCACGCCGCGACGCGACGCGCGTGTGCGACTTGTTCCGCTTCTCGGCCGCTTGCACGAGCGAAAAACGGCGGCCCGTGCGTGTCTCGCGCCTTGGAGCCGCTGCAAGAGCGAGTCTCGCGCAGCCCGCCCGAGCACGATCCGCGGGTGCGCCATTTCGTTGCATTCCGCTTAACCTGATAATAAGATTCATCGCGACGAAATTATGATCCGCAGAACATTTCAACACCACCAGAGGAGTCGAGCAGAATGAAGAAACGCGAATTCCTGAAAACCGCGGGGCTCGGGGCGGCCACGGCGGTCGCGGCAATCAACGCGCCCTACGTCAAGGCGCAGTCCAAGACGCCGATCAAGTGGCGACTGCAGACCTACGCCGGCGCGGCGCTCGCCGAGCACGTTATCAAGCCGGCAATTGACGCCTTCAACAAGGCCGCCAACGGGGAGATGGTGATCGAGCTGTACACCGCCGACCAGCTCGTGCCGACGGGCGAGCTGTTCCGGGCCATGCAGGCGGGCACCATCGACGCGGTGCAGTCGGACGACGACTCGNNGCGACGAGGATTCCATGGCCTCGCCGGCCGACGTCGGCGTGTTCGGCGGCTACTTCCCGTTCGCCACCCGCTACAGCCTGGACGTGCCGGTGCTGTTCAACCAGTACGGCCTGGACGAGATCTGGGAAGAGGCCTACGCAGAGATCGACGGCGTGACCTGGTTGAGCGCCGGTTCCTGGGATCCCTGCCACTTCAACACCGTCAAACCCATCCGCAGTCTCGAGGACCTCAAGGGCCTGCGCGTGTACACATTCCCGACGGCGGGCAGGTTCTTGTCCCAGTTTGGCGTGGTCGCAGTGCAGATCCCCTACGAGGACGCGGAGTCAGCGGTAGTGACCGGACAGCTCGACGGCATGGCCTGGTCCGGCATCACCGAGGACTACACGGTCGGCTGGGCAAACGTCACAAAGTACTTCCTCACCCAGAACATCACCGGTGCGTGGATCGGCTCGTTCTTCGCCAACACCGCTTCCTGGGAGAAAGTACCGCCGCACCTGCAGGAGCTGTTCCGTCTCGCCATGGACAGCTCGCACTATTACCGGCAGCACTGGTACTGGGGCGGCGAGGCAAAACTGCGTGTCCACGGCACCAAACTCGAGCTCACCTCCATACCCGACGCCGAGTGGAAAATGGTGGAAGACGCTGCCAAGAAGTTCTGGGACGAGATCGCGCAGACCAGCCCGAGGGCCAAGAAGGTGGTCGACATCTTCCAGCAGTACGCCGCGGACATGGATAAAGCGGGGCGCCCGTATCGGTACCTGTGATCACGGGCGACTGATCTTTAGCTGCGAGACTTAAGCCTCCCCCGGCCTGACGGTGACACACGGGTCGGGGGAGCGCCGTTTTTTGCCTTGCGCAGCAACCGTTGGATCCCGTTTCCCGATCGCCGCTGACTTATCGAGAGCAGGAACAGATTGCCAAGCGCAATAGTCAGCTATGTCCGCTTCGTCGATGCCATGAACCGCCGGCTCGGGCGGTTGGTCATGTACATGATCTTCGTCATGATCGGCATCATGCTCTACGCGACCGTGGCCCGAACCTTTTTCAATTTGCCGCCCATCTGGTCGACGGAGCTGGCACAGATGATCATGGCGTCGTATTACCTCCTGGGCGGAGCGTATTCCATGCTGCTCGGCGACCACGTCCGCATGGACCTGCTCTACGGCAGCTGGTCGCCGAAACGAAAGGCCTTCGCTGACACCATTACCTCGGTCTTTCTGTTCTTCTACATCTGTATCCTGCTCTACGGAGGTATCTCCAGCGCCCTGTACGCCATCGAATACGACCAGAGAAACTTCTCGGTTTGGGCGCCGCGCATGGCGCCGATCAAGGTGGTGATGGCCATTGGCATCTGCCTCATGCTGCTGCAGGTGGTCTCTACCTTCTTCAAGGAGCTGGCGGCATTCAGGGGCCGACCGATCACGGAAACCCTGCAGCACGAGGTTGGCCTGTGAGCTACGAACTGATTGCGCTGCTGATGTTCTCATCGATGCTGCTGATGCTGCTCACCGGGCAGCGCGTGTTCGGCGCCATCGGCTTCATTGCGGCCGTGTTCGCCTTGATGCTGTGGGGCAAGGGCGGTGTCGAGATACCCTTCAGTGCGGCCTTCAAGCTGTTCACCTGGTATCCGCTGCTGACCCTGCCGCTTTTCATCTACATGGGGTACATGCTTTCCGAATCGGGCATCGCCAGCGACCTGTATCACGCCTTTCACGTCTGGTTCGGCCCGGTCAAGGGGGGGCTCGCCGTCGGCACCATCGGACTGATGGTCATCATTTCGGCCATGAACGGGCTGAGCGTCGCGGGCATGGCCATCGGCGCCAGCATCGCCCTGCCCGAGATGCTGCGCCGCGGCTACGACAAGGTGATGGTCACCGGCGTCATCCAGGCAGGCAGCTCCCTGGGCATCCTGGTGCCGCCGAGCGTGGTGCTGGTGCTCTACGGCATGATCGCCCGCCAGCCGGTGGGCCAGCTCTGGCTGGCCGGTGTCTTCCCGGGCCTGCTGCTGGCGGGCATGTTCATGCTCTACATCGTGATCCGCTGCAAGATGCAACCGCACCTCGGGCGGCCCCTGGCCCGGGAAGAGCGCAACATACCCCTGCGGGAAAAGCTGAAGCTGCTTAGGTCCGGCATCATTCCGATCCTGATCTTCTTTTCCATGACGGGGCTGTTCGTGATGGGCATCACCAACCTGACCGAGAGCGCCGCGGTGGGCGCGACCGCCGCCACCCTCGCCGCGTTGTTCAAGAAACGCCTGACCCGCAAGGTGCTGGAAGACACCACGCGCAAGTCCCTCGGCGTGAGCTGCATGTTCATGTGGATCATCCTCGCCGCGCTCGCCTTCGGCGCCGTCTTCGACGGGCTCGGCGCGGTCAAGGCCATCGAGTCGCTTTTCATCGAGCGCTGGGGCTTGAGCCCCTGGGGCGTGCTCATCATGATGCAGCTGTCCTACCTGCTGATGGGCACCTTCCTGGACGACACCGCGATGCTGGTCATCGTCGCGCCGCTTTACGTCCCGCTGGTGATCGCCCTGGGCTTCGACCCGATCTGGTACGGCGTGCTGTACACCATCACCTGCCAGATCGCCTACATGACACCGCCGTTCGGCTACAACCTGTTCCTGATGCGCGCGATGGCGCCGCCGGAGATCACGCTCGGCGACATCTACCGCTCCATCGTGCCTTTCGTGCTGGTCATGCTGGTCGGCCTCGCCCTGGTGACGGCCTTTCCCCAGATCGCGCTGTGGTTGCCGGCCCAGTTCGCATGAGCCAAAGGGTTGAGCACGCATGATTTCGTTCGAGATGCTCTGAGCCCTCGCTCTCGTCGTTAAACACGACCCCGAGAACCGTGTATATTCGGGTCTCGCGATGCGCCCCGAGCACGCGGACCGGTAGCGCTCACGACACCAACGACACAGGAGGAGCAACTATGGCCGTTTATCTGATTGCCGACGTCAAGATCACCGACGATGCATGGGTGCCCGATTACGCGGGCAACGTCCACGACATCGTGCACAAGCACGGCGGCAAGTATCTGTCGCGCAGCGGGAACATCACCAACCTCGAAGGCGAGCCCCTGGACACGACGCTGATCGCGCTGCTGGAGTTCCCGTCGATGGAGGCGCTGCAGGCGTTCATCAACGACCCCGCCTATGCCCCCTACGGCAAGGCGCGGCAGGAAGGCAGCGTCAGCAAGTTCAACGCCATCGACGACACCGATCTCGCGGGAACGATACCCTATCTGGGCAAAGCCTGAAGACGGCGATCAATGCCGTGACGGCCTTGGGCATGCGGCTGCGCCGCCGCGGGCGCGCCGTCACCGGAACGGCTCGTGCGGTGTGCTGAGCACGGCACCCGCTGCGGCATGCGCAGGACGATTCCGCAAACGCTCGCCGTCCTGCTGACGGCGACCCTCGCGGGAGCGGGCAACGCGCAGCAACCCGCTGCGGGCGCGGGCAAGACTCTAGAGCCGCTGGCCGACGTTCATCTGCACTACAACTGGGATCAGGCGGAATCGCTCGACGTCGTGGAGGCGCTGCAGCGCCTGCGACGTAACGGCATCGTGCTCGGCGTCGTCTCCAGCAAACCGCCCGCTCTCGCCGCCGAGCTCGCCGCCGCCTCGGGCGGCTGGGTCGTGCCCCTGTTCATGCCCTACCTCGAGCCCGAGCGCAAACGGGACTGGTTCCGCGACGAGCGCGTCCTGCCCGCGGCGCGGGCGGCACTGGCCTCCGGGGCGTTCAAGGGCCTCGGCGAGATGCATTTGATCGTCGGCTTCTCGCCGTCGCTCGCGCAGCACGACCGCGTGATCGACGGCATGCTCGAACTCGCCGCCGAGTTCGACGTGCCGGCAAGCGTTCATGCCGAGGCGTCCAGCTACCGTTTCTTCCAACCCTTGTGCCGGCGTCACCCCGGGACGCGCATCTACTGGGCGCACGCAGGCGGCGTCCTGCCGCCCGAGGAGGTGGCGAGCCTGTTGCGCGCCTGCCCCAACGTCTGGATCGACCTCTCGGCACGCGACCCGATGCGCTACGGCAAGACACACCCCATCACGGACGACGCGGGCCACCTCACGCCGCCGTGGAGGCAGATCGTGATCGAGTTCCAGGAGCGGGTCATGGTGGGCACGGACCCGTTCTTCAAGGAATCGCTCGACAGCTGGGACGAGCCCAACACCGGCTGGGATCACATCGACACGATCGCCACTTTTCATCGCCGCTGGATCGACGAGCTGCCTGGGGACATTGCCCGCAAGGTCCGCCTCGAGAATGCCGTGCGTTTCTTCCGCATCGACGCGAGCGCTTTGCGCCGTCCGTGATCACTGTCAATTCGCCGTGGGGGGCCGCCCGGCGCGGCGCGGCCGACGAACTGGACTGAGCTGGCGCCAACTCGTGGACCTCTCTCTGTATGCCGTAACCGTATTTCTGTGGGGCACAAGCTGGCTCGCCATCAAGCTCCAGCTGGGCGTGGTCGCCCCGGAGGTTTCCGTCGTCTACCGCTTCGTCATCGCGGCGGCGATCATGCTGGTGTTCTGCCTGCTGTGCCGCCGGCCGATGCGCTTCAAAGCGACAGACCACGTTTTCCTGGCCATGCAGGGAGTTTTCCTCTTCTCGACAAACTACTTCTTCATCTATCTCGGCAGCCAGTATCTGACCACCGGGCTCGTGGCCGTGGCCTTCTCGACCATCGTGGTCATGAACATTCTCGGCAGCGCGCTGCTGTTCCGCTCACCGCTGTCCATTGCGGTCGGGGCGGGCAGCGTCCTAGGTATTGCCGGCATGATCGCGGTGTTCTGGCCCGAAGTGCGCGGGTTCGAGCTGGCCGGAGAAGGCGCGCGCGGCCTCGTCCTTTGCCTGATCGGCACCGCCTCGGCCTCGGTGGGCATGCTCACCTCGGCCTGGAACCAGAAACGGCGCGGCCTTCCGGTGGTACAGAGCAACGCCTACGGCATGGCCTACGGCGCCGTGTTCATCATCGCCCTCACCCTGGCGCGCGGCAGCGTCTTCGCCTTCGACGCACGCCCGGCGTACGTGCTCTCCCTGCTGTGGCTCGCCGTCTTCGCGACGGTCGTCGCTTTCTGGTCCTACCTGACCCTGATAGGGCGGATCGGCGCCGACCGGGCCGCTTACGCCACGGTGCTGTTTCCCATTGTCGCGCTGGCGCTGTCGACCGTATTCGAGGGCTACCGCTGGACGCCCCTTGCCGCCGCCGGCGTAGGGCTGGTCCTGGCGGGCAACGCCCTGGTGCTCTCGAAGCCCGGCTTGAGGAGAGCGAGGCTGCGGAGCTAATCGCGAGGCTGACACCCCAGCAGAAGCCCCGGCTCCATGGACGAGAGAAGAGAGTAACGCCGATGCCACACGAACCCGACGACGTTTTCGACGGCGGCTGCACCTGCGGCGCGATACGCTACCGCATGACAAGTGATCCCCTCATCGTTCACTGCTGCCATTGTCGCTGGTGTCAACGCGAAACCGGTTCCGCCTTCGCCCTCAACGCGTTGATCGAGGCGGATCGGGTGACTCTGCTGGAAGGCGATCCCGAAGTCGTTCTTACGCCTTCGAACAGCGGCCGCGGACAGAGGATCGTGCGCTGCCCGGCCTGCCGCGTGGCCGTGTGGAGCCACTATGCCGGCTCCGGCGACGCCGTGCGATTCGTGCGTGTCGGCACACTCGACGATCCCGATCGCCTGCCTCCGGACATCCACATCTTCACGGCATCGAAACAGCCGTGGGTCGTCCTGCCGCAGGGCGTTGCGGCGGTGCCCGAGTACTACGATCGCAACGTTCACTGGAGCCGCGAGAGCCTCGCCCGGTATCGGGCACTGCGGCCCTGAGAGCGCGTGCTGTGCGCAACGGCGGCGGCGCTCACCACCCAGGATGCGCCGGCGCGCCCTGTTGAGGCCGAAGGCGCCTTGGCCCGACAATAGGCGGATGACCCGGATGACACCCTCATTGCGCCGCGTCTACCGCAACCATCATCTCGACTCCACGCGCTGGGAGCTCTATGCGCCTCACTCCGGCGACGTCGTCGTCACCACCGCGTACAAGGCCGGGACCACGTGGACACAGCTCATCGTGCTCAACCTGCTGCATCTCGACGCCGACGCCCCGATACGCCTCGACGCCTCGCCGTGGCCCGACCGGCGCCTGCGCCCCTCGCGCGAGGAGCTCGAGACCCAGCTCCGGCAACGACCCGCGGGCCGGCGACTGTGCCTGAAGAGTCACCTGCCGCTCGACGGCCTGCCCTACTTCGAGGGGCTACGCTACATCGTCGTCGGGCGTGACGCGCGCGACGTGTTCATGTCCCTGTTCAACCACTATCGCAACTACACCGACGACGCCTACGCGCTGCTGAACGGCAACGGCTGCGTCGGCCCGCCGTTGCCGCGCTGCCCCGAGGACCCGCGCGCGCTGTGGCGCGACTGGATCACGCGCGGCTGGTTCCCGTGGGAGAGCGAAGGCTATCCGTTCTGGTCGAACATGCGTCACACGCAATCCTACTGGGACTTCCGCCACCTGCCGAATTTGCTGTTCGTGCACTACGCCGACCTGCTGCGTGATCCGCGCGGCGGCATTGGCCGAATTGCACGTTTCATCGACGTCGATGTCGGCCCGAAGGAGATCGCGCACGTGGAGCAGGCGACGCGCTTCGACACGTTGAAGGCGAGCGCCACGGACCACATGCCGCACCTGGAAACACTGTTCGCCGGCGGGGCGGACAGCTTCTTCTTCAAGGGCGGTAACGGGCGCTGGCGCGACGTGCTGACCGACGACGATGTCGCGCTCTACGCGGCCGCATGCGAACGGATCCTCGAGCGCGACTGCGCCCGGTGGCTGGAATGCGGCGAGGTCGGGTGAGCACGGCGTGCGAGCACGCTGCGTGCGGCACCGTCAAGACTTCGCGGCGCGCCCGGCGAAGAGATTGTAGAGCCAGGCGAACAACGCCCCGCCGATGGCGCCGTCGACAAGGCCGTACAGTGTGCCCACGACCACCATGGCGGCGGAGCCGTCCGGCGTGTAGCCGCTGTAGACCGAGGCCATCACCGCGACGAACGCCTGCCCGTAACCCGCAGACAGCATGCCGCCGACACCAACCCACAGCATTGCCCCGCCCCAGAGCAGACCGCTTGCGATCGCCAGACCTTTGATGCTGAGCTTCATGAGTGCCCTCCTGAGCCGCGTGAGCGTACCGCATCGCTTCCACCGTGGTGAGCTGCGGCGCCGCGCGGCGACGCCGAGGACCCGGGGAACGACCCGGGCATGGCACTGCAGCCCAGCTGCCCAGCCGGCGTCAAGCCCGGGCCGCTCGAAGCGGCTCGCGTGACCGACGTCCAGCCCAAGGGCGAGGCGTTGCGCCGGGCCGTGCGCTGGCTCTCGGAGCACGGCGATTACAACGTCGAGGCGATCGACGAGGCCGCACGCCGCTTCGATCTGTCCCCTCTCGAGGAAGAGTTCCTACTGAGCCACTTCCTCCACGCCGACCGCCGCCCGCGGCCGTGAGCGGCGCAGCCATGCGTCGGCTCGCGGTGCGGCCCGCCGACAATCCTCGGCGCCGGCCGCCGTGCGTGTTTGCAGCAGCGGGGGCGCGGGCTCCATACTCGGGCGATGCGCGCAATGACAACGAAGAAACCCATGGCGGCACGCGGCACGGCCCGTCGGATTCTCGGTATCGTCGGCAGCTATCGCAGGGAGGGCACCATCGACACGCTCGTCAGCGAGGTGCTGGCGGCGGCCGCCGCGGGCGGCGCCCACACAGACAAAATCTATCTCTGCGACTGCCACATCGAGTTCTGCACCAACTGCCGCGGCTGCACCCAAAACCCGGGCGAGGCCCGTGCGCCCTGCGTCGTCCACAGTGACGACATGGAGCGCGTGCTCGACCGGGTAGAGCAATCCCACGTCATCGTGATCGGTGCGCCGGTCAACGTCGGCAGCGCCAATGCGCTCACGCAGCGATTCGTGGAACGGTGCGTCGGCTATTACTACTGGCCTTGGGGAACCCGCGGAGGGCCGAAACTGCGCAGCAAGGCGAAACCCCGCCAGGCCGTGTTGGTATCGAGCAGCGCCGCCCCGAGCCTCATGAACTCGGCGCTGTTCGGCATGGGCGCCGTGCGCACGCTGGAAGCCTTCGCCGAGATCGTCGGCGCCGAGGTCGTCGACATCATCAAGGTGGGACTGGTCACAGACAAGGAAATCGCCGTGTCGCAACGCGCCCTGCGCAAGGCGCGCACGACGGGGCGTCGATTGACCACCTGAGCAGCGACGCGCACGCCGGGCGGCGCGAAGTGGCGTCTGCGGCAGTCTTGACATTCACGTTGTGTTACACGAGCGTACTCACACCAAACTCGCACCGCATGCTGACCATGTCGTCCCATTCGTCCGCCTCTCAAGCGCCGGCACCGTACAAGCTTCTCGTGGTGCTTGCCGCGGGCTGCCTGATTGCGCTCGTGGGCTTCGGCGTGCGCGCGGTGTTCGGCCTGTTTCTCGATCCCATGACCGAGGCACGCGGCTGGGACCGGGAGACTTTCGCCCTCGCCTTGGCGATTCAGAACCTGCTCTGGGGAATGGGCCTGCCGTTCGCCGGAGCGCTGGCGGACCGCTTCGGCCCGGTGCGGGTCATCGTCGCGGGCGCCCTCGTTTATGCCCTCGGCGTGTGGGGCATGACGCAGGCGCAGGCCCCGTTGGCGCTGTACCTGACCGGCGGCGTGCTCACCGGTCTCGGCGTGGCGTTCACGGCGTTCTCCATCGCGCTGGCGGCCATGGCCCGCGTGGTCGGTCCCGAGCGCCGCTCGATGGCGCTGGGGCTCGGTACCGCCGCGGGCTCCATGGGCCAGGTCCTCTTCTCGCCGCTGAGCCAGGCCTGGATATCGGCCTACGGCTGGAACGACGCGCTGCTGATCCTCGCCACGATGACGCTCGCGCTGATACCGCTGGCCCTGCTGCTGCCCAACCAGATCGCGCCGCGCGGCGAGGTCGTGAGCGAACAATCCCTCGGCGACGCCCTGCGCGAGGCCCGCCGGCACCGCGGCTACGTGCTGCTGACCCTCGGCTTCTTCGTGTGCGGCTTTCACGTCGCGTTCATCACCGTGCATTTCCCCGCCTACACACGCGACCTCGGCCTGGGGCCGCAGGTCGGGGCCTACGCGATCTCGCTCGTGGGTCTGTGCAACATACTCGGCTCGCTGCTCTCCGGCGCTTTCGGCCAGCGTTGGAGCAAGAAGCTCGGCCTGAGCGCGATCTACGCCCTGCGCGCGGTCACCATCGCGGCGTTGCTCTTCGCGGCGAAAACCGAGCTCACCATCTACCTCTTTGCCGCGACGATGGGTATTCTGTGGCTGTCGACGATACCGCTCACGACCGGCATCGTCGCTCAGGTCTTCGGCGTCCGCTACATGGCCACCCTTTTCGGCATCGTCTTCTTCAGCCACCAGATCGGCAGCTTCACGGGGGTATGGCTCGGAGGCTGGATCTACGATGCTACCGGTTCTTACGATCTCATGTGGTGGGCCGGCGTGTTCTTTGGCATCGCCGCGGCGATCGTGCACCTGCCGATCGACGAAAGGCCCCTGCCGCGGCTACAAACGCTGCTCGCGAATCGCACGACGGCCTGACGTCCGCGCCGCAGGTCCACGCATGGCCGCTCAGGCACGCCCGGCGCCGGTTGCGTCGCTCCAGAGGCTGAGGTGCTCGATCAACGCCGCATGGGCCGTCGCGTCGCGCTGCTGCAGCGAGCGCAGCTCGGCGCTGAAACGCTTCACCTGTGCGTCGTGTGCCGCCAGCAGCGCCTCGAGCCGCGTCTCCTCCTCGCAGGTCGGCGCGTGGCCGAGCTCACGCTTCGCCTCGAGCCTCTCGAGCAGCTCGATGTGCTCCGCCTTGCTCTGGCGCATGAGCTGGAATGCGTTCCACGCGGGTTGAGCCGCGTCGGGCAACGTCGTCTTCATCGAAGGAGTCGGCGATGCCGCGTCTCGAGGGGGAACATGATGCCGTTGGCGAGATTGCCGCCGTGGGCGAGGGCGAGGACGTCGCCATCGGGCTCGGAGGTGATGCCGCGATCGCCGGCGTAAATCAGATCGAACAGGCCCACGTTGTCCGAGTCATCGCCCACCACCAGCCAGCCGGGGAAACGCGACAGCTGCACCGCAAAGCCGGTGGTGGACGTCACTTCCTCGGCCTGGGCGCGCCGGTAAGCCGCGCGTGCGTCGAGTCGATTACCGAAGGCGCCGGCGTCAAGGGAAGTGGAAGCATGAAGATGCTTGTCGCTCCGCAGGGGCTTGTCCGGAAAGCTTCGAGTCGCGTACGGCGAGTACGACTTCGCCGTGTAAACCTTGGCCGGGCTCGAGGCATCGGGCACCGGCTCGAAGGCGCTGGACGACGCCGAAACTGTGACGGCGACCCGTGCCGCAAGCGCAAAACGTGACATGAGGGCCTCTTGAAGGCGGTCGAGACGGCTGGCTGCCGCCTCGCATGCTAGCACACCCCGGGACCTCGGCCCGCAAGCGAGCCCTCCGGCGGGCGGTGAGACGTCGCCGGCCGCGCACGCAGGGGCTTCATTTTCACGCGCCCGGTCGCGACATGCGGCCCCGACTCGAGGTGCGACGGCGCCGGCGAGCCGTTATGCTAAATAGCCTCATCGGGACGAATCATCGGGAGCGAGCCACCATGACGCACCAAGCTGCGCCGCAACGCGACCCCCTGGAAGCGTGGGATCGCGAGTACCTATTCCACCCGTCGACCCACATGGCGGCGCACGCCCGCGGCGATGCACCGGCGCGGATCATCGAGCGCGGCGAAGGCGCCACCATCGTCGACCGCGAGGGGAAGAGAACGCTCGACGCCTTCGCCGGACTGTACTGCGTCAACGTGGGCTACGGCCGTCAGGAGATCGCGGCGGCGATCGCCGAGCAGGCACACAAGCTCGCCTACTATCACGCCTATGCCGGGCACGGCTCCGAGGCCGCCATAACGCTTGCCAGGATGGTTGTCGAGCGGGCACCCGCGGGCATGAGCCGGGTCTACTTCGGCCTGTCCGGGTCCGACGCCAACGAGACCAACGTCAAGCTGGTGTGGTATCTGAACAACGTGCTCGGGCGAACGCGTAAGAAGAAAATCATCTCGCGCTGGCGGGGCTACCACGGCTCGGGCGTGATGAGCGGATCTCTCACTGGGCTCGAACTCTTCCACAAGGCCTTCGATCTGCCCATCGCCGGGGTGCTGCACACCGACGCGCCCTACTACTTCAGGCGCCCCGATCCGGATCTGTCGCAGGAAGAATTCGCCAGTGCGTGTGCGGCCAGCCTCGACGCGCTGATCGAAGCCGAGGGCGCGGACACCGTGGCCGCGTTCATCGCCGAGCCCGTGCTCGGCACCGGCGGTATCGTGCCGCCGCCGGCGACGTACTGGGAGAAGATCCAGACCGTGCTGCGCAAGCACGACGTAATGCTCATCGCCGACGAGGTCGTCACCGGCTTCGGCCGGCTGGGCTCCATGTTCGGCAGCGACCACTACGGCCTCGAACCGGACCTGATCACCGTCGCCAAGGGCCTGACCAGCGCCTATGCGCCGCTCTCCGGCTGCATCGTCAGCGAGAAGGTCTGGCGCGTGCTGGAGGAAGGCTCCGATCGGCTCGGCGTCATCGGTCACGGCTGGACCTACTCCGCCCACCCGTTGTGTGCCGCCGCCGGAATCGCCAACCTCAAGCTCATCGACGAACTCGACCTGGTGAACAATGCGCGCGAGACCGGTGCCTATCTGTTGAGGGGACTGCGCGATGCGCTCAGCGACCATCCGCTGGTCGGCGAGGTGCGCGGTGAGGGCCTGCTGGCCGCGGTCGAGCTGGTCGAAGACAGGGCCGAACGGCGCCTGTTCGACCCCGCGCGCCAGGTCGGCATCAAGGCGGCCGCGGCGATGCTGTCCCGGGGAGTGGTCGCCCGCGCCATGCCGCAGGGAGACATTCTGGGGTTCGCGCCGCCGCTGTGCTTGACCCGCAGCGAGGCCGACACCATAGTCGACGCCACCCGCGGCGCGGTGGACGAAATCGCCGCATCCATGGCCTGAGCGACCCTTGCGCTTCACGCGCCGCGGCACACGCGCCCCGTTGGGCTACGACACACGAATCGAGTGCACCGAGAGGTTGACCATGCGAGCGAGGATACGAGACGGATGGGGCACCAAGGCCCTGGCGTTGGCGTTGCTGGCGGCTCTGCCGGCGACGGCGTCGGCGGCCGAGTACGAGAACCCTCCCGTGCTGCGTGCCGGCGACGTACTGCCCGCCGAGCTGCGCAAGAGCCCCCATCACAGCGTCGCCGATAAGGTGCCGAACGACGGCTTCGTGAACACCTACGAGCTGCGCGCGGCCTACGGCGACGAATCCGTGCGCACGACGCTCATGCTGCGCCTGCGGGCCAACGAGGCCGAGGCTATCGCCAAGATCAAGGCACTCGCGGAATCCGAGGAGTTCAAGGACGGTCTGGGCGAAGGGGTCGACGATGTCGCCGCGGGGTTCAAGCGCCTTGCCGAAGACCCCGGCGGCGCCGTGAAGGGCGCGGCCTCCGGGGTACGCAAGATGTTCAACATCGCGGGCGAGGCATGGCAGAGCCGCGACACCCACAAGACCGGGGTCAGTGATCTAGCCAAGAACGTGAGCGGTTACAGCAAGGTCAGACGCGAGCTGGCCGCCGAGCTCGGGGTAGACCCCTACTCCAGCAACACGGTGCTGCAGGCTGAGCTGGACCGCGTCGCCGCGGCGGCATTCCAGGGCGGATTCGCGGTGACGCTGGCGAAAATGGTGGTTCCGGGCGGTCTTGGCCTCGTGGTGGGGGCAGCGAGCTGGACGCAATCGCTCAACGAGCTCGTTATCACCACCTCGCCGACGGAACTGCGCATCATCAATCGCGAGAAGCTGCTCGCGATGGGGGTAAACGCCGACATCGCCGAGCTCTTCATCGACAACCCTGCCTTCACGCCGACATCGCAAACCTTTCTGGTGGGTGCTCTCGAGCAGATG